>Ga0114920_10000372_pt1 | contig 19670 bp, 15 predicted proteins | sample ChitaG_FD_88683 | JGI IMG/M metagenome (GOLD analysis project Ga0114920, IMG submission 88683) | Deep subsurface microbial communities from South Pacific Ocean to uncover new lineages of life (NeLLi) - Chile_00310 metaG | ecosystem: Environmental > Aquatic > Marine > Oceanic > Sediment ...
CCATCCCATGCAAAACCAGGCACATCATCTGCTATCATCCAATCGTTTACATCACTGGAGATGTCGGTGACAGGAACAGTGTGATCTTCGTATTCATCTTGAGATCGGTAGCCATAAGCAGTACCAGTAGCACTGTCGACATAATACCTAACAGTCCTTCTGTTATTGTCATATTTTCTGTATGTGGCACTTACGGCAACTGCAAAGTCAGTAAAGATCTCTCTCTCCACAGTTAGCATAGCCTCCAGAGTTCTGGTAGAACCGGCATTCTTATCAATAGTCTGATAGGGATCCACTAATGATGTGGGATTGTTAAAGTCATAGCCTCCATAAAAAGAGCCAAATGCGTCCGTCAACTGAGCTGCGCTTGGGTCAACATAGGTGTTCGCAGGGAAAAGCCGAACTGGCGTATAGGTTCCATCAGATATTGAGTTCCAGTAAAGCTCATCGAGTTGAACAACTCCGTCTGCGGTTCTACCGCCTACGTCATCCCACCACCAGAAATCCAGCCATCCGCTTGCTCCACCAGGCATCCATCGACCGGCTTCACCAACTCCCATAAAATCGCCGTATGAGGCAAAGGATAGTTTAACAATTGTTTTACCGTCGCCTGTGGCATCCCATGTTAATCCCACTCTTGGAGAGAAAACTCTCCAGGAATAATCAGCTCCATCAATATCTGATGCAGTAACTTCGTCAATAGTAGCAGCAGGAAGCATTGAGTCCAGTGCAGTCTTTACATCCGCACTAGCAATGTCCCAGGCTGGATTTTCGGTTACAGCGCTGATCGCGACAGGATTAACTCTTGGTTTCTGAATGTCATACCTGGCACCAAGGATCAGATTAAATCTGCCAAAAGTGATCGTATCACTGAAATAGGCAGCAAGAGCGCCAACTCCGTAATCTCTGTAATATCCTCTCCAGAACATGAACCGATAAAAATCATCGTTTGCCGGTATGTCTCGAACGCCGTCAGCAGGCCCCACATGATCCATTGTTGCGGTATTGTAGTTCCAGTTGACCGACATATTTCCTGCATACACAGATTCAGTATACGCGTTTCTGTCTGCGTACTCGACTCCTACTTTAATATCGTGACTGGCTCCAAACAGATTGTCATTGAAGTACTGAAGGAGGAAGTTGTACTGATTGACCGGCCTTTCCACGTAATAGCGCCACTCTCCAACCACTCCAGTTTTACTTTCCCATATTCTATTGGTTCTATCCCAAAATGGAGTGTGCTCAAAATCCCGGTCATCCATAGGAGTCAAATTGAAGCCTGCATCGGAAAATCCATATTTCAGAGAGATAAAAAGATTGTCTCCGAACATATGCTCATCCTGGAGTTTAAAAATGGGGCTGCCAAAATGATATCTTCCGCCCTGATAGTATCCACCAGGTATTATGGAACTTGAGTCCCTTCCCCATTTATTCTTTCCACCAACATGCATGAAGGCTTCAAACCTGTTCTCAGGAATAATCTGAACGTTGAGTTTGGCTGCATAGTTCACAAGAAGTGTGTCATCAGGCCTCTGGTACACTGTTGTGGTCTTAATATCCTGCGCACCAAAGGATCCCCATAACCAGGCCTTGTCCTGAACAAGAGGACCTCCAAGGTTAAATCCGTAATCTTTGTTGTTACGGATCAAGTTGAGTCCCAGGAAGCTTGGCTCATAGAGTTCGTGGTTTGGATCCGTTTGAACAGCTTCTACAAAATCCTCATTCTTTGCCTGGAATTTGGTGTCGACCATGTAGAATCTTCCACCAAGTGTAACCCTGTTTCCACCTCTGTGGGTGATCATGTTGAGGGCAACACCGCCTGTCTGAATGGTAACATCCGCACCACCGATAACGACCTGCATCTCTTCAAAAGCGTCAAAGTCATAATAACTGGGTGACGCACCGATTGCTGCAGGGTCAGTGATAACGAGTCCGTCCATTGCCCAGACACCTTGTAGAGAGTTTGGTGAACCTCTTGCAACATAGCTTGACTGCTGTCCGGATTCCACTCCTCCGATATTCTCTCTGTCAAGGATAATCGAAGGGGCCATCTGAAGGATAACCCACGGGTCCCTTGCTGTCGGAAGTGACTGCAGGATCTCCTGGGTAACATTGATTCCAACTGAGGTCTTTTTTGAATCCACAACAGGTGAAATGGCTGTGACCGTGACTTCTTCCTCGATCGCTCCCATTGCCATGGTGACGTCTATCTTAATGTTAGCACCAACAACAACGATAATTCCTTCTCTAATCTCTGTGTTAAAACCTCCCAGCTCCGCTCTGATGACATAGTCTCTTGCAGGCGGGAGAGAAAGGAATCTGTAAATTCCTTCCGCAGAGGTTATAGAGGTTAAAGGAGCTGTTTTCTGACCTGTTAAGGTTACTGTAACACCAGGAAGAGAATTGCCGTCTTCGTCAGCAATTTTTCCGTAGATGTTTCCGGTTCTGATCTGAGCCATTAATGAGGTAGCGAGCAGTAGCACAAATAAAATGCTTAATGTTTTACGCAATCTTAATCTCCTTTTTACCCCCTTTTTTCAGGGGGGAAAAATCTTTTTAATACCCTGGAGTGAAAACTTTCACTCCAACCATTCCCTTATTTTTTTTTAAGTCTGTCCTATTTCACCTCCTGTAAGTGTAATTTATAGAATTATATAAAATTCTACACAATTCTATTTATTTCTTTATATGCAATATCCATACCAAATTCAATTTTTTGTCATTTATAGCTATATCAACAACTTAGATACGTACTAAAAGATATAAATTCTTCCCTTAGTCCAAAAAATTGGATTTCTATCCAAAAAATTGGAATCCCAGGAATAAGGGGTCGCGTCTCAACATTTGACAATTCCTTCAGGATTTGGCTTTTGTTTGTGATTTGTTAGGTTTTATCCTTTAGAAATTTAAACAACTAAAGAGAGAGAACGGTCTTTTCCCGATGGCAGGGGTTGACCCTAACGTGTGATAAGGCATGACCAAAAATGCGACTCCTTTTTACTTGAATTGTTTTTCTTTATTTCTTAAACTTTAATCTAACTACAATGAAGTATGTAGCTGACCTCCATATACATTCCAAGTTTTCCAGAGCCACTTCCCGGAAAATGGTCCTCGACACCCTGGCCTACTGGGCCAAAATAAAGGGAATACAGCTCCTTGCAACTAGCGACTTCACCCATCCAGAATGGCTCTTTCTACTCAAACAGAAACTCGAATCCACAGGAAACGGCTTCTTCAGACTGAAAAATATTATCCCTTCGGATAACGAATACCTAAAATCTCTTCCTCCCTCCCCTGAGGATATCTCCTTTATCCTCTCAACAGAGATCAGCTTTATTTATTCAAAAAAAGGAAAAGTAAGAAAAATTCACATTCTCCTTCTCGCTCCAGATTTTGAGTCTGTGGATAAAATCAACCAGAAGCTTTCCGGGCTGGGCAACCTTCGCTCTGACGGCCGTCCTATTCTTGGAATGGATGCTAAAGTTTTTGTCAAAATAGTCGCTGATCTTTGTCCGAACTGCGTGGTCATCCCTTCCCACATCTGGACACCATGGTTCTCTCTTTTTGGAGCTAACTCTGGTTTTGATTCCATAGAGGAGTGTTTTGAAGAAATGACTCCTTTTATTTTTGCACTGGAAACAGGTCTTTCCTCCGATCCACCCATGAACTGGAGTCTCTCCTGTCTTGACAAGTACACCTTAGTCTCAAATTCTGATGCACACTCTCCCTCCAAGATTGGAAGAGAAGCCAATGTTTTTGATACAGAATTCAGTTATGACGGTCTTATTGAAGCTATTAAAAGTAAAAATCCCGATAAGTTTCTCCATACAATTGAATTTTTCCCAGAGGAAGGAAAGTATCATTACGATGGTCACCGCAAATGCGGCATCCTATTCTCCCCCAGGGAAAGCGCACAGCATAATAATATCTGCCCTGAATGCGGGAAAAAACTCACCATTGGAGTACTGCACAGGGTAGAAGAGCTCTCTGACCGTGAGCAGGGAAACTTCCCCCCTCTTAAAATCCCATACAAAAATCTTATCCCTTTAAACGAGATTATTGCTCAGGCTATAAACAAAACTGCCGAGTGTAAAAGTGTCCGGGACATCTATTTTCGTTTTATCCACGAATTCGAAAACGAACATAAGATCCTGACAGAAGTGGCATTAACAGAATTGATGCGTATCACTCCAGAGAGAATTGGTCTAGGATTGGAGCGGATGAGAAAAGGAGATGTAAAAATAGTACCCGGACATGACGGAATCTTTGGAAAAATATTCCTCTTTGAAAAAGAAACTTTTAAGGAAGAAGCTCAAAGCCAGCTCAAGCTTTTTTAAACGACTGCCTCCAAAAGGATGCTATAATACAAATTGATTATTCTGGATTATTCATAAACGGCAGTTTTTATGAATACCCTGATTAAATAAACATTTATCAATTAATCAAATGAAAGTCGGTTTTGAAAAAAGTGAATTCCGCGAACATATCCGGCTGACACTATTAGCTGTTCTTGTCGGGCTTGCAGGCGGTCTCGCTTCTGTCGTTTTTAAACTCATGATCCGTTTTTTCCAGAATCAATTCTGGAAAGCAGACAGCATCATCTCTGCGATCTCTTCCCAGCCATGGTATCTAACCATTCTTATTCCGGCGCTGGGCGGATTAATCATCAGCCCTATTATTTACTTTGGAGCCAGGGAAGCAAAAGGTCATGGAGTGCCTGAAATAATGGAGAGCCTCATTTTCCGTGGAGGACGAATCAGGCATCAGGTGGTGGCAATAAAAGCCCTGGCTTCTTCTATCTGTATGGGCTCCGGAGGTTCTGTGGGGCGGGAAGGCCCTATAGTTCAGATAAGCTCTAGCCTGGCATCCTCAATCGGTCAGTTATTCCGGATAAAAGAAAGAGGGATGCGGACTTTAGTAGCCGCAGGAGCAGCGGCTGGAATTGGAGGAACCTTTAATGCGCCTATCGCAGGAGCTCTCTTTGCAGTAGAAGTCCTTCTCGGAGAATTTGGCATATTCTCATTCAGCCCGATTATTATCGCTTCAGTTATCTCTACATTAACTTCAAGGCTCATTATAGGAGATTTTTCAGCTTTTATTGTCCCCAAATACACTCTTATCAGTGTCTGGGAAATCGGCCCTTATGTGATTCTGGGAATAGTGAGCGGATTAGTCGCCATCTTTTTTATTAAAGCTCTTTATTTCTTTGAGGACAAATTTGACAGTATCCCACTTCACGCTCTCTTAAAACCTCTCCTCGGAGGTCTTCTAATCGGTGCAATTGGCTTGGGCTTGCCTCAAATATTCGGAGTGGGCTATGATACCATTGATGCCTGCTTGCAAAATCAGGTGGGTTTCTGGATCGCTTTTCTCCTTGTATTTGCTAAAATCCTCAGCACATCCTTAACTCTCGGTTCCGGAGGTTCCGGAGGTATCTTTGCCCCCTGCCTTTTTATAGGTGCTATGACAGGAAGTTTTATAGGGTCAATATTTCACAATTACTTTCCTTCCTCTATTTCTTCTCCTGGCGCGTTTTCTCTGGTAGGGATGGGAGCTGTGGTAGCAGCAGCTACACATGCTCCTATAACAGCTATTATCATAATTTTTGAATTGACCAACGACTACAAAATCATCCTGCCCCTCATGCTTTCAACTATCATCGCCTCTTTTTTAACTGCTGGCATCCATAGAGAATCAATCTACACAATGAAGCTAAAACGCAGAGGCATTCTTTTCAAAGAGGGAAGAGAAGTAAACATTTTGAGGTCTCTTTTTGTGAAAGATTTTATCGTTCAAGACTATCATATGTTTCCAAACACAGAGCGTGTAGGGAAAATCATCGACCAGGCGATTGGAGGGGAAGCCCATTCCTTCCAGATAGTCGATTCCGATAAAAATTACGTGGGTTGTTTCTCTCTTAATCAATTAAAAAAGTCTGTCCTTCAGAAAGACCTTCTCGATTCCTTCATCATTGCCCAGGACCTGGCTGTTCCTGATATTCAGCTAGATATCGAAGATAATCTCGAGCAAGCCATGGAAATCTTTGGCCGTGAGGATGTGGCTGAAATTGCTGTTTTAAAAAATAAAAAATTTCTTGGAGTGGTAAAAAGAAAAGACATCATCGAAGTCTACAACCATGAAATTTCCAAAAGAGAAGCTGCTTCAGGACTGGTCCAGAAGTTGAAGTTCACCCACCTGACCAAGACGATCGATATCGGGAAAGGCTACAGAATAATGGAGATAGAGGCTCCTCTTCCATTCTGGGATAAAAGCTTAAAAGAACTCAATCTGAGAGCTGTCTACCGAATTAATGTCCTCTTGATCAGAAGGAAATACCCCGCTCAAACGATTACACTTCCCTCTGCGGATGAGATCATCAGAAAAGAGGACATATTGATCCTTGCTGGTCTCGAAGAGAACATCAAAAAAGTCAGCAGCATCAAGAAGTAAAACAATAACCTCCGTTCAAAGTGACTCTAATTTGTCATTCCTTGACATAACCCTTATCAAACCTTATATTATTTGATAAACGAGGAGTGAGAATATGGAAATAGAAATGAAGATCAAGGGTCTTGTTGTTGATCCTATATCCAAGATGCCCATTGTCGTGCTGGAAGACTTCAATAACGAACGAATGCTTCCTATCTGGATTGGAGTCTTTGAAGCAAACGCTATTGCTCTTAAAATAGAAAACATCTCCACTCCTCGACCCATGACTCATGACCTGGTAAAAACCCTTCTGGACAAGCTCAGCATCTCCATAGATAAGATTGTCGTCAATGACGTGAGAGATAACACTTTTTATGCCTTGATCCATTGCCGCTATAAAGACCAAATTTTCACCATTGATTCCCGCCCTTCTGATGCCATTGCTCTATCCCTTCGAGTGAACGCACCTATATTTGTAGATGAAGAAGTGGTGAAAAAAGCTCACAGCTTGAAATTCGACGATAATCTGGAGGATTCAGAAAAACTCAAGAAGTGGCTGGAAAATTTAAAACCCGAAAACCTCGGGAAATACAAAATGTAACAAAAGACTCACATCAGCTGCCATCTATTCAGTCTCTTCTATCCTGCTTTTTTCAGCTTCCCCTGCTATTTTCATGTCCTTAATGTAAAAATGAGGTAAAGCCCAACCAATCCAAAAAGTAGATTAGGTCCCCAGGCAGCTAAAAAGGCATTCAGATAATTGACATAACCAAGGCCCTGGAATATGCCTATCGTTCCCCAATATATCATAGCAATAGCGATGCTTAATCCTATCCCAACCAGAGTCCCTCTTTTTCCAAGAGAAAAAGCAAAGGGAATCCCGAGCATAGTCATGACCAAACAGACAAGAGGAAAAGATAGTTTATAGCTTAAGTCAACCTTGAACTTCACCGTCTCAAAGTTCCTCTCTTCAAGCTCTTTGATATATTGGCTGAGCTCCTTATAACTCATCTGGTCAGGTTCTTTCCACTCCTTTAAGAAATAGCTTTTGTCTTCCATATACGGCAAATCCATTTTATCCTTTTCCTCGAATTTAATGGGTCTTCCGTTTTCAAAATCTCTGTACCAGCAATTCACTAAAGAAATAAACCCATCACCCAAATAGCCTCTTTCAGAATAAGTTCTTTTTTTAAAAGACCATGTAGAAGGATCAAAATCAAAAATTGAAAGCTGGCTGAATACAGACTTTTCCGGATCAAAATAGTTATAATGGAAAATTCTAGTTTTTTCCTTGCTCAAAACCCAGCGGCGGTCTAAATAGCTGTAGCTCCGGGGTGGAGCATCATTGATCCTGTTCCAGATCTCCTCCACTTTTTTATTGGAATAGGGTAGAACATTCTCCTGAAGATAAAAAGAAACAAAACTCACCAAAAATGCTATAAGAAGGACCGGTAGAATAATACGGTAGAGGCTAATTCCGCATGTCTTCATGGCCGTGATCTCGTTGAATTTGGTTAAAAAACCCAAGGATAAAAGGGTTGTGGTCAAGGCTGCAACAGGAAGAATATAGTGTACAAATTCTGGAATACTGTAACGGATATATTCAAGAAGTAGAACAAGAGGTTTATCATGCTCATAGATATTATCAATCCGTTCAAAAAAAGTGACAATAACAGAAATCATAAGCAGGCTAAAAAAGACAAGCAAAAAAATAGCTAAATACTTTCTGATAATGTAGCGATCCAAGATATTGGGAAAACGAAGGGATAGACGAGGCCAGGTTCGGATAAATCTCCTTTCTTTAACAGAAAAAGTTTTTTCGTCTCTTCTTCTGAAAAACCGGGAAAGACCGGAAAAAAGCGAAGATTCTTTTAATGATTTGAGGAATAGATAAAAACCAATCAGAAATAACAGAATATTAGGGCCCCATATTCCAAACCAAGGAGTAAGCTTTCCATCCATGGCCATTTTTTCTCCTGCTGTGATCAGAATATAATAGAATAAAATTATTCCGATACTGATTGTGAAACCGCTGGTTCTTCCACCTTTTTTTGTGGAAGCCCCAAAGGGAAGTCCCAGCAGGCCAAAAATCAAACAGGCAAAAGGAAGGGAAAATTTCTTATGAATTTCAATCCAATAAGAAACATAGTCCCTCAATCTCCGGTTATAAGCAAACGTTTCTTCACTCGTTCCTTCTTTTTTTTCTGCAAGACCCGGCAAATCCTGTCTAATGTGTCTTATATCTTCGAATAATTCTAAAATGTCTTTTTCTCTTACCCGCTTTTTCTCAGAAATGGAAGAAAAAAGGCTCTCTACATTAATTTCTTCTTTAAGGTTCTTAAAGGAAGTCCACGCGTATTCCTCTGGATTGGATAGAGGATAGGAATGGGAAGTCCCATCAAAAAGTTCAAGAATGGCTCTTCTCATCTCAGGGTAAAAATTTAACCTTCCCCTTTTTGCTGATATAACCCTTGGCTCCTCAGGAGGATCATTGAAATATATAAAAATATTCTCCCAGTCTCTTTTTTGAGTTATGCCCTGGATAAAAATGACTGTATTAGGGATAGATTCATTAAATTCCCGGGGATTGATATTAAACTGAACTTTGGACAGGACTGATTGAGAAAGAGTCTGAATAAGCTTGTAGTTGGAATGAGGAGCAAGATAAAGAGCAAAATAAGAAGTCAACAGCCATCCGGCAAAGGAAAAAATCAAAACCGGACGGAGAAGTCTTTTATAACTTATACCCAGAGTTTTAAAAGCCATAATTTCTGCGTCAGAGGAGAGGCGGCTCAGTCCTCCCAGCACGCCCATGAGAACAGCCATCGGCAGAGTAAAAACAATGATGGAAGGAACGAGGTAAACGAAGATGACGACTGCAACTTTGAATGATACTCCCCTGGTTATAAAAATCTCAGAGAATTGAAGGATCTGATTCATTAAAAGAACAAAGGTAGTGATAAGGAGGCCTATAAGAAAAGGGGGGATAATTTCTTTAATGATGTAGCGGTCAAAAAATTTGAGCACTTTGTCTTTATACCATAGAAAAGCGCCAAAAAAAAGAAAGGCCCTGCGCAAAAGCCCAGGGCCCTTTTGATTCAATCAGGGATTTAATACATATCGCCCGGTGGAGGCGGATATTTAGGTCCCTTTTCTTCTTCAGGAATATCTGTTACCAATCCCTCTGTTGTCAAGAGTAAACCAGCAATACTTGCAGAGTTCTGAAGGGCTGTACGGACAACTTTTGTCGGATCAAGAATACCGGATTTGACCATATTTTCAAATTTTTCCGTTATAGCATTAAATCCCATACCCTTCTCCATATCCTTTAATTTCTCCACAACAACGGATCCTTCATGGCCTGCATTGTTTACTATTTGACGAAGAGGTTCCTCCAGGGCTCTCTTGATTATATTGACACCGATATCCAAATCACCACCCAGCTTTAATTCCTCGAGGACTTTTTGACATCTTAAAAGAGCAACTCCTCCCCCGGGAACAATTCCTTCCTCAATAGCGGCTTTAGTAGCATGCATAGCATCTTCAACTCTCGCTTTTTTCTCCTTGAGCTCGGTCTCCGTAGCAGCACCGACTTTAAGCAAAGCGACTCCGCCCACCAGCTTGGCAAGTCTCTCCTGCAGCTTTTCTCTATCGTAGTCAGAAGTAGTATCATCAATCTGAGTTCTTATCTGCTTGATGCGCGCCTGGAGATCTTCCTTCTTACCTTTGCCTTCAACAATAGTGGTGTTGTCTTTGTCTATAACCACTTTTTTGGCATTACCCAGCCAGTCAATGCCGACATTTTCCAGTTTTACACCAATGTCTTCTGTTATAACTTTTCCTCCAGCAAGAGTGGCAATGTCCTCCAGCATGGCTTTCCGCCTGTCACCGAATCCGGGAGCTTTAACAGCTGAACATTGAAAAGTTCCTTTAAGCTTATTGACGACCAGTGTAGCCAGGGCTTCACCCTCAACTTCCTCAGCAATGACTAATAATGGATTTCCCATCTTTGCTACATTCTCAAGGAGAGGCAATAGCTCTTTCAGGTTGCTTATTTTCTTCTCGTGAAGAAGAATGAAAGGATTCTCCAGAACGCATTCCATCCTTTCAGGATCGGTTATAAAATAGGGAGAAAGATAGCCGCGGTCAAATTGCATTCCTTCAACTATCTCTATGGTAGTTTCCAAGCCCTGAGCTTCTTCCACAGTGATGACGCCGTCTTTTCCGACCTTGTCCATTGCCTCAGCAATAATTTTACCTATGGATTCATCATTATTGGCTGAAATTGCTCCAACCTGGGCAATCTTCTCGCCACTCACATCCTGGCTTATCTTCTGGAGCTCTTTGACTACCTCTTCAACTGCCTTTTCAACTCCTTTTCTGATCATATTGGGATTAGCACCAGCGGTTACATACTTTAATCCTTCTGAAAAAATACTCTGAGCCAGGACTGTAGCTGTTGTTGTTCCATCTCCAGCCACATCGGAAGTTTTGGATGCAACTTCTTTAACAAGCTGGGCTCCCATATTCTCAAGGGGATCCTTGAGTTCAACTTCTTTGGCTACGGTTACACCATCCTTGGTACTTGTGGGAGAACCAAATTTCTTATCCAGCACAACATTTTTTCCCCTGGGCCCCAAGGTCTCTTTTACGAGGTCGCTTAAAATATTAATACCTCTTAAAAGCGCCTGTCTGGCTTCTTCACCAATTGTTATTTGTTTTGCCATTTTTTCCTCCTTTTCACTAATTTAGGTGATCTTAGCTAAAATTTCTTCTTCACGGACAATGATATGTTCAACATCACCGACCATCACTTCCGTGCCACTGAATTTTCCGATAAGAACCTTATCGCCTTTTTTAACATCAAGAGGAATAACCTTCCCGTCTTCTGACACGCGACCTTTCCCGACCTCAATGACATCTGCTTCCTGGGGTTTTTCTTTTGCAGTATCAGGGATGATTATGCCTCCTTTCTTGACTTCTGGTTCTTCCAATCTTTTCAGAAGAACTCTGTCGTGTAAAGGTATCACCTTCATTTTAAACCTCCTGTATTTGAATAATTTGTTAGCAGACAAATAAAGAAAGTGCTAATTTTAGTCTTATACCCCCTTCTTGTCAAGAAAAAAGAGCAAAATTTAGCACTCTTTACATGAGAGTGCTAAATTTTCCCGTTTATTTTTAAAGTTTTAACGCGGTTACGAAGAGTGTTGCGGTGAATTCCCAGGGCTTGGGCCATTTTTATCATTCTTCCATTATATTTTTTTGCGGCGGTTTCTATGTAAATTTTCTCGAATTCTTTGAGTACATCTTTCAGGCTTAATTCTTCTTCAATCATTTCCTCGATTATTATCTCCAATTTTTGATGGAGATTGAGTTTGTCAGATTTTTTTTGCATCTTTTCCCACCCTTCTAGTGATTTCTTGATAAGTTTCCTTAAATTTTTCTTTTAATTCCTGTGGTATTAAGCCGATTATAGCTCTTGTTATTCCCAGGCAAACCGGGGAAATCTGAGATTCTTTTAATGCTTTTTTGCTTATGGGAAATACCAGTAGAGCAAAAACAACAACACTACATATGAGAATCCCCTTAAAAAGCCCTAAGCATCCTCCTAAAAGATTATTGAGGAGCTTTAACGGGCCTTTTATCAATTTAGATAAAGTATTGGAAGAAAGCCATCCTAAACACAACACAATTAAAAATATGGTAATAAAACCCAGAAAATGAGCTAAAACTTCATTTTTGACAAGCTGGCGGTAAATCCAGGATATCTGGGAATAAAAACCCAGGGCTAGAATCAACCCAACAATTACCGCAAGAAGACCAATGACCTGTTTCACAAGTCCTTTTACAATGCCCAAAATAGTGGTCACCGCTAAAATAGCTATCAAAATAACATCAAGCCAGTTCAATCTGATTCACCTTTTCCTTTTTCTTAACTCCACGACCATCCAGTATTCCCCTTCTTCCATACATCCAAATTGAATATGTGGTTTTATCCTTCCGTGAAAATCAGAACCTGCTGTTGGAACAAGGTCCAGCTCTTCGGCTATTTTCCTGTAAAATTCTGTCTGGGCAGGGTCATGGTATGTTGTGTAAACTTCTATCCCTTCCAGTCCCTTTTCTTTTAAAATTTCGAGATCTTCCCTGGAAGTGTCCTGAAAATATGCACCAGGATGAGCAAGTACCGGGACGCCTTCAGTCCGGGGAGCCAGCTCAAGGACATCCAGTAGACTCATACTTCGTTTTGGAACCCAGGCCGGCTTGCCCTCCATGAAATAATCTTTGTAGAAAAGGTAAGGTGCATAGTTACGATTTTTTCCTTCGAAATATTTCATTAAAGAAGTAAAGTTTTTCTTTTTTTTAGCCTTTTTTAGCAAAATCTGGGCTATTGTCACTCCTAAAGGAGGGCTGGGCTTTGTTTTTTTAGCAACCTCTTTCCAGCTGATGTCAAAGCCGATCTCCCGAAGTTTCTTAACACGCTCTTTGGCTTCTTCAATCCTTTTCTCTGAGACCTGATTTATAAAATCAAGCAGGATTTTTTTCTTCCAGTTTATAAAAGGAAGGAGAAGATGAAACTCCCGGCCATTAAAGAGAGTTGTAAGCTCGATACTGGGTATAACCTCAATGCCCTCTTCCTCTCCGAGCTGAAGAACCTCTGGATAAGCAGCCACTGTATCATGGTCAGTAATAGAAATGGCTCTCAGCCTTTTTTCTTTTGAAAGCTGGATTATATGAAAAGGAGAAAAATCTCCGTCACTACTCTTATTGGAATGAATATGTAAATCGACTTTCCCTCGCATTATAAATTTTTCTTTCCTGTCAAAAGGCGAAAAATTTCAAGATACCTTTCCGAAGTCTGCTCGATAATGGACTTTGGTAAAGGTGGAGGTGGAGAATTTTTATCCCAATCCGTACTCTCTAAATAATCCCGGACAAACTGCTTACCCAAACTGGGCTGAGATCGGCCAGGAGAATAACTTGCCATAGGCCAGAATCGAGAAGAGTCAGGAGTGAATATTTCATCAACAAGGAATAGTTCTTCGTTGTTAAAAAGGCCAAACTCGAACTTTGTATCGGCAATTATAATTCCCTTTGAAAGGGCGTGAAGGGACGCTTTCTGATAAAGTTCAATGCTTATTTTTTTTATCTTTCGTGCAAGCTCTGAATCAATTAACTTCTGCATCTCTTTAAAAGAGATGTTTTGATCATGCCCCTCTTCAGCCTTTGTGGCAGGCGTAAAAATGATCTCCTCTATTCTTTCCGATTCTTTCATTCCAGGAGGAAGTTTGATGCCGCTTGTCTTCCCTGTGGCTATATAGTCTTTCCATCCTGAGCCGGAAAGATATCCTCGAACGACACACTCCACTGGAATCACGCTTGTCTTCTTAACCAGCATGGATCTCTTTTCCAGTATATCCTTATATTTGTGAAGAACAGGAGGAAACTTTTTGACATCGGCAGTCAGCATATGATTGGGACAAACAAGAGAAGTAAATTCAAACCAGAACTTTGAAAGTTGAGTTAAAATTTTCCCTTTATCCGGAATGAGAGTTGGAAGAACATAATCAAAGGCAGACACTCGATCCGAAGCAACGATAAGAAGCTTGTCTTCTATCTCATAGACATCACGAACTTTTCCTTTTTTGAACAAGGGAAGTTCAGGAATTGATATCTCTGAGAGCATGTTAGTCATAGTATGTTAAAGGATAAAAAAAATAAATTTAAAAAGCAACTAAAATGACATTCCTATAAAACTCAGCATTCTTTCCGTCTTTTCCTTATCCCTTCGGAATGAAAGGAGGTTCTTTTGGCAGTGAGTACAAAAGTCTATTGAATAAACATTTTTCTTGTTGATCCCGCAGCTTATCATCTGAGAAAGATTCGATCCTTTTAAATCAAAGAGATACTTATTCTTCCGGATAGGATGATTTTGAAAAAATTCTGTCGAATGCCCGCCTTGTTCATAACTCTGAAATACATCCTCACCTACTTCATAACATTCACGCTCCAAACAAGGACCCAGAGCCACCAGAAGAGAGGAAGGACGACAGCCATAATTATCTCTCATTCTCTGAATGACTTTTTGAACCAGCCGCTTCGCCGTCCCCCTCCATCCGCAGTGAACAGCAGCTATGACTTTCCGAAGCTCATCCACAAAAAGAACAGGAAGGCAATCAGCAGTCTGAATAATGAGAAGGAGTTTAGGACAGGAGCTGATCATCGCATCTCCTTTTAATTTTTTATCATGGATTTTATCGATATGCTGAATGATATCGGAATGGGTTTGATTGAGGAAGATAAGATCATAATCCTTCAACTTAGACTTTGTTTTAAAATCAGCCTCCCTCCATTTTTTTGTACCGAAGCCGTGGACAAAGTAAGGAACCTGCTCCAGCCTTGGAATAGTGTGTAAATCCTTAATAATCTCTTGCTTCATCTTTAATCTGATTTTATATATTTTGTCTTCTGTAAATTCAAGTAAAAAAATAGGGACAGGCCCCATTAATTCAAAAAAAATAGGGCCTGTCCCTATTAATTTTGATATAATTTCTACTGAAAAATATGCAGTCAGAAAATTTCAAACCAGCTTATCTCAAGACTTACCAAAACGGCTTGTTTCAGGGAAAAATTGAGGCAACATTTCAAATACTCGAAAAGTGCACTTTATGCCCGCGAAACTGCGAGGTAAACCGCCTCAAAGAAGAAAAAGGCTTCTGTGGGGCAGCACTCCTCCCTGAGGTTTCCTCCTCTTCTCCTCATTTTGGTGAAGAAAATCCTCTTGTTGGGCATCATGGTTCTGGTACAGTTTTTATGACTCACTGCAGCCTGAAATGTCTTTTTTGCCAGAATTTCTCTATCAGCCACCTAGGAGAGGGGCATAAGATATCTTACGAGAGATTGGGCAAAATGATGATTGAGCTTCAGAGGATAGGTTGCCACAACATCAATTTTGTAAGCCCTACCCATTATGTTCCTCAAATTTTAAAGGCACTTCTTTATGCTGTGGAAAAGGGACTTTCTATTCCTCTTGTTTATAACACAGGAGGCTATGACTCTGTTCAAACTCTAAAACTTTTAGAAGGAATCTTTGATATTTATATGCCTGACTTCAAATACAGCGACAGCAAAACGGCTCAAAAATACTCCCAGGCTTCAGATTATCCCTCGATTGTTAAGCTTGCTCTTAAGGAAATGTTTCGTCAGGTTGGAGACCTTATCTTGGATGAAAGAGACATAGCCCTAAAAGGACTTTTGGTTAGGCACCTTGTTCTTCCCCAAGGATTAGCCGGGACAAAAGATGTAATGTCTTTCCTGGCATCGGAAATCTCTAAAAATACCTATGTCAATATCATGGACCAGTATTATCCCTGCGGCAAAATCCCTGCTGATTCTCCTCTAAGCAGAAGAATCACTCAAGAGGAGTTTAATGAAGCCGTAGGGGCAGCAAAAAAGAAAGGAATAACTCGCCTGGATAAACGGGGAAAACTTCGTCTTATATGGCGTCTCTAATTAACCTTTCTATTTTTCTGCAATTAATCTTTCTGGTCAGTTCCTCGCTCTATAAACCTAAGTTCTATCTATTTATTTCTAACCAAAGAGGATCTTCCCCATAAAACCAGGATGGATGAAGAGAGAAAAATAAATAATGCTAAAATAATGAATGCGGTTCTAAGCCCAAAGGACTGGGAAACCCAACCAAAAGCTAAAGGGCCAACAGCAAATCCTAAATCCACAGAAGAAGCAAAAAGGCTCAAGACTTTCCCCTTTTCTCTCAACGCTACTCCCTCCATAATGAGAGCGGTTAAATGGGGGTAAAGAATTCCCACTCCTATCCCCCAGATAACTCCGGAAAAGCCAAGAAGAAAATTATTGGATGAGAAATAGATCAAAACCGCTCCCCCAGAGATAAAATAAAGAGCGGGGAGAATCAATCCTGGGCTTCCCCAGATCCTAAAGTGCTTCCCTCCATAAAGCCGCATGAATACAGCGGTCAAGCCCAGAAACGTATAAAAATATCCAGCCCGCATGGAAGATTCTCCATGAGCGATAAGAGGAACAAAAAACAAACTGGAACTCAGGCCAGTTTCAAAGACAACGGTTATTAAAAAAATCAAGCAAACTCTTTTCTGCCTCAAAAGTTGCAAAAAGCCTGCTGTTCTGCCTTCGGATTTTTCAGAAAAACGAGGGAGATTGATTTTTGCAAAAAAGGAATATACAAGCGGAACAGCAGCAAGCAAAATGGCAGCAAGAAAAAATAAAAAGAAGCCAAATTTTTTTATAATTTCCTCCCCCATAAAAGGAAAAACAAGAAGGGGAAGCATAAAACCTGTGGAGACAACTCCAATAGCATATGCCCTATCCTTTTCACTGACCAATAAAATCGCGATCAACAGTGCTCCTAAAATAAAAATGGAAAAACCAATGCCATGAAAAATCCTGATAAATACAACAAACCAGTCTAATTTTTCGATGAAAGGATACATAGCTGTTGTTACTAAGGTTAGAATTAGCCCTGCTACTAAAACTTTCTTAGGATTAAACCTGCTCAAAAGCCAGCTGCCAAAAGGACGAGATAGGAAAGCAGCCAAGGAAAAAAGCCCCATCAAAAAGCCGATTTGCCGCGGACTCCCTCCCAGGTGCTCAAAATAGAGAGAAAGGAGAGTAAGAATGGCGACAGAAGAATATGACATTAAGACCAGAAACTGGATGGCAAGTATTCCAGGTGCTAATTTTCTCTCTTTCATTTGAGAAGAAATTTAACAAATCTGTCTCTTTATATCAATTCCTTTACGCCGTAAATTGATTAACCTGGTGGGATTTGATTCAGCAAGCCTGTTTCTTGGGAATTGAATCAATTCCAATAATATTATCAAATGGCTGGTTTGATAAATCAAATCTCTACAAAAGAAGTTTCTTTAAAAATGGAGGTAGTTCCATTTTTATCTCGTCTACTCGGGATTTGAAAAAGCCTCAAAGCTGAAATCTTTATAGTGTTTAATCACATCCTGAATAAGTTCTTCTTTGGGTAATTTCAAGATTTCTGATGGCAGGACATTTTCCATAAAAGATTTTACCTTTTCTTCCATAGGGCTTTTCTTGTTTTTTCTCCCTTTAATCCGCAGTTTTAGCTTGAGTTCCAGGGAATTCTTGGGCAGGCAGATAATATAGTGGAAATTATCCAGTCTTGATTTTGGAAAATTAACCTCAAAGGCAGTCCATTTTCCTTTATGTGTTAGGAATCTAGATCTTATCCCGTATTTCCTTAATTCTAATGACAAGCTTTCAAAGCATGGCTCGGCAATAAACTCGCAAAACTGTTTAAAATTACCAGGAGTTTCACCTTTGCATCCCTCAATAACTCTAAGATCTTCCAGAAAACTTGCTAAGTCATCTCTCCAATCATTCTCTACCATTTTTTACCTCTGGAATAAGCGTCTAATATTTTATCATATTTTTCTCTAACTTTAAAAGAAGAAATAGCACTTCCTGGAAGTCCGGATTGAGGCAGGGGAGAAAAAGTATCCTGGAGAACAGCACTGGAAGAAAAGCTGATATGGTTAAAGTTTTTTCAGAATAAAAAAGTGATGATTGACTTAAAAATCGGAATTATGATTTTACTTTTTAACAAGGAAAAGACGCAGGTCCATGACATTCGTGTGGGTTGGGCCGGTTACGATTAAGTCTCCAATTTGCTTAAAAAAGTTATATGAATCGTTGTTATCTAAATATTCTCGGGGATTAAGGTTTAAGTCTCTGGCTTTTTTAAATGTAGATGGTCTGACCAGGGCTCCCGCTGCATCTGTAGGACCATCTATCCCATCAGAGCCCAGGCTTAAAAGGAGCCAGTCTACTACTCCTTCAAGACGATTTTCTATCTCAGCCAACACAGCCAGCACAAACTCCTGGTTTCGGCCCCCCAAACCATCCCCTTCAACAGTGACTGTCAACTCTCCTCCAGTTAAGAGGCATAAATACCGTGAATCTTCCTTTTTTGCCTGAACAAGGTTTTCGAGAAGAGAGACATAATTTTTTGCAACATCTTTTGCCTCTCCTTGATCCGATGAAGTAAGGATTAATGTCTTAAATCCTAGTTTTTCGGCCTCATTTTTTGCTGCCCGGAGAGCTTTAAGATTATCCCCGATTATAAAGTTATGGACTCTTTTAAAGACAGGGTCCTCTTTCTTGACTGTCTCCTCAACTTTATACTCCATCCCCTTTTTTATGACTTCTTGAACAGAAACCGGTGCTTTATCCCACATCTCATACTTCTTTAAAACCTGAAAAGTATCATGATATGTTGAGGAGTCCCAGTAGACAGGACCAGAAGCAATACTCTCTAAATCATTATGGATCACATCAGAGATGACAAGGCTGACCACAGTTCCAGGGAAAGCTGCCTTTGCCAGGCGGCCACCCTTGATTCTGGAGAGATGTTTGCGAACAGTATTGAGTTCAGTGATGTTTGCCCCTGCTTTGAGCAACATATCAGTGACTAGCCTTTTTTCATCAAGTGAAATTCCCTCAGCAGGAAAACATATCTGGGCAGATCCTCCTCCAGAAATCAAGACAAACAGGAGGTCGTTCTTTTCAATCCCTTCTGCAAGCTTAAGGATACTCCTTGCGGCTTTAAGACTTTTCTCGTCAGGCAGAGGATGTGAGGCGGGAAGACAGGATATTTTCTCAAGGCTTATCAGGACTTGAGGAAGACAAACGGCTATTCCCTCTTTTACCCTGGTCCCTATAATCTCCATAAGGCTCTTTGCCATAAAAGGAGCTGCCTTCCCAATTGAGACCAAAAAGATGTTTTTGAAAGAATCTAAATCAAAAGATCTGTTCTGAACAATCAGCTTCTCTTTGTCTATTAAAACATTTTTTTTTATGAGATTTTCAGGCTCCACTTCAGCCAAAGCAGCCTTATAGATTTTTTCTGCGCTTTTCGAGAGGCCTAAGCTATTAAGATTCCTCGAGTCCATTGAGATTTACTATATATCAATCTGCCAGTTATTAAAAGACAAAGTAAGCATCCTTATTTCCGTGACAATTTCTTTGGAAGTCAGGCAATCTGGTTAGGAAGCCATCCGGAGGCGAGCGGGCATGGCTCCTCAAAGAGGAGAGCAAGCCGAGGAATAAGTGGATTTTCCTCGCTGGGGAAAATACACGGGCTGACAAATCAGTTTGCCTGACTGTTTCTTTATCACGGAAATAAAGATGGTTCCAACGACAAAGAGAGTTAAGCCAGA
>Ga0114920_10000373_pt1 | contig 19634 bp, 21 predicted proteins | sample ChitaG_FD_88683 | JGI IMG/M metagenome (GOLD analysis project Ga0114920, IMG submission 88683) | Deep subsurface microbial communities from South Pacific Ocean to uncover new lineages of life (NeLLi) - Chile_00310 metaG | ecosystem: Environmental > Aquatic > Marine > Oceanic > Sediment ...
GAAAAGTTTGGTAAAGAGATCGTTGCAGAGTGTGGAAAATCGAAATTTTACCTTGACATGGCCCTATTTTTTTATAAAAATCTGACTAGATGGGAAATTTAACTGGAAAAAACCTTCAGTCTCTCATCAGGCCTTTAGGAGGTCTCAGGTTTTTTTAATCTCACACGGGAGGAGTATCAATGGCGTATGAATTTCACAATTCAAAAGGGGTCACATACTATCTTCACTTTAAAGATGTTAATTTAAAGGGAGGAAGACAGCAGAGAATTTACTTTTTTGCCAAGAATATCAGAGATGGGTCCTTGGATGCAGTCCCTGATGGCTATATAGCTATCGAAACAGAAAGAACGGGAATGCCCATCCTAAAAAAAGGGTAAATCTAAGAACTGATAATAGGGGTAGTCCTTTTAAGGACTCCCCCCTTCTTTCCTTCCTTGAAGTCTCTTCAAAGTTTTTCTGTCTTTATATTCTTCTGAACAACCATTTTTCTCGATTCCACTTCATTTTTTATAAAAATGCCGCCAAGGCTTACGGAAATCCGTTGTCTAATTGATCTGATACCAACAAGGAGGTAAAAATGAACAAATTTAAAACAGTTTTGGTGTTCACTCTTGTTATTTTTGTTGTGAGTCTTTGTGTGCACTCTGTTTTTGCTCAAGCTCCCCAGAGAGGCCTCAGGCCTCAGCTTCAAAATCATCCTCGTGCACAACTGAATATCCTCGATCTGACGGATGAACAAAAAGAGCAACTAAAGAATCTAAGAGAGAATCAGAGAGAAGTCCAGAACCAGTTCATGGGCAAGACAAAAAATCTGCGTTTAGAACTCAATGAACTGAAACAGGATGCCGTGGCGAATGCAGTCGAGATTGAAAAAATTCAGGACGAGATATTCAACCTCAGAATTGAGCAAATGAAGAATGCCTACATGCACCGGAAAGAAATCAAAAAAGTGTTTAATCCTGAACAACTGGAAAAAATGTCTGCGTTGAGGATAAGGTCAACACGTGGAAAAGCGGTGATGAACAGAAGAATGCCCCAGAGCAACCAGTTCATGAAAAGAGGACCAAACAGAGGGCGAGGACATATGTTTAGTCAGACTCGTTTTTCCCGGAGATGTTTTTTGTGGCGTCGCAGATAAGAGAGAAACAAAGTTTCGAAAAAGGCCCCCTTGAAAACGGGCCTTTTTTTTAGGTCTTTTTGACTCCATTGACTGTCATCTGTCCTGAAACTAGGACAGGATATTCTCTTTTCATCAGGGGAAAACAGTTGGCATAGAACTTGCATTTTAGTGCAGCGGAGGCCAAAGATGAAAAAAACATTGTCTTTTCTGGTGTTTTTGGTGTTTTGTGTTTCTCTGTCCGTGGCGTCAGAGGACACAGAGTATTACAGTTACAGTTATGCCCGGTTGAGCTATGTCAATGGAGATGTGTTTATCCAGAGAGCTGGCGACAACGGTTTTGAAGAGGGAGATGTGAATCTTCCTATTGTCAAAGGAGACAAAATCGGGACAAGAGAAGGGCGTGCGGAAATTCATTTTGGCAAAAAAAATTATCTACGTATCGATAGACAAACCCAGCTTGATCTTATTGAGCTGCCGGAACAAGGAAGCGATATCATTCAGCTGCACATGCTTTCAGGAGATATCTTTTTAAGAATAAATTACTTACAGAGAGAGAAGGACTTTGAGATACACACGCCGGATGCATCTTTTTATGTATTGGAAGAGGGTCTCTACCGTTTGGTGGTCAGGGAAAATGTCCAAACTGAAGTGCTGGTGTATGAAGGAAGACTAGAAGCAGCCGGTCAAGAAGGATCCGTTATTATTGAAGAGAACGAAAGCCTCTTTGCCTATGATGGCACCTTTCGATCGGATTCGAGTGATTATTACACCGAGTATGATGACAGCTTTGCCAATTGGAGCAGTTCCCGTGATGAACTGCAGTCCCGTTATGTGGCCAAACGTTACCTTCCCGTCGAACTTTACGAATACGAAACCGAACTGGCCTACAATGGACGATGGATGTATGAATCTCCCTATGGTTATGTATGGATTCCTTACGTTAGATACTCCTCCTGGAGACCGTACTCCTATGGACGTTGGGTTTGGTACCCCATCATCGGTTGGACCTGGGTTTCATCACATTCTTGGGGTTGGTGCACATCCAGGTATGGACGGTGGCACTGGAGAACTTCTCTCGGGTGGTACTGGATTCCTACACGGAGATGGGGGCCGGCCTGGGTCCACTGGCATCACGGGTATGACTATCTTGGATGGAGTCCACTCAGCTATTGGAACCGGCCTGTGGTCATTGTCAACAACCACTTTTACGGCCGTTATAACGACAGGTATTACCCTGCTCAGTCCCGTGCCTTGACCGTGATCCGAAAAAACCAACTTCAGGCCAGATCTATTTCAAAGGTCGCGTTGAGTCAGGATAAAGTCGGACAGATTGGGAAAATCTCACTCTCCGCTAGACAGCCGAATCTCAAATCCGTTGTGGATAGAACCAGCGCAAAATATTCGACAGCCTCCAAAGTGCTTTCCAGAACGAACTTGCGCCAGGTGAATAAGAGTTATTCCTCCGGAAAAACGATCAGCTCTCTTTCCCGAGTGAAGTCCATATCCATGCGCACGTCTAGCTCCAGCCTTAAAAACTCAGGAATCTCTTCTCGGTACATAAAAAGATATTCACCGAGTTCACAAAAATCTGTGACGTCCAGAAGTCCTGCGACACAGGGAAAAGGGATTGTCCCTTCGATATTCAAATCTCCCACTCAGAGTGTAAAACGCACAACTCCAGGTCGTTCTGCTGTAACCAAAAGATTCCCATCTTCTTCGCGTTCCCAAACTCCGTCTCGGACGAGCACAACAAAAAGGTCTTCGACCTCCACGGAGAACAAAAGTGCCACCAGGAATTTGATTCGCAAGTTTTCCTCCACTCCTTCTTCATCCGTTTCTTCGAGGGGCCGTGTCACCACGGCCCCTTCTCGAAGCTCGAAATCTTCCAGCAGTACCATCCGCCGGCCGTCCTCGTCGAGTTCTGTCCAGAGATCCACTTTTCGAACACCTTCGAGGAGTTTGGGGAGAACGCAATCATCCTCCAGCAAAAGAATTTCAATCCCAAGCCGCAGCTCAAGTTCCTCACGTTCGAGTATCAGCCGGTCTTCCCGAAGCTCCAGTTCATCCCGATCGAGTGTCAGTCGCTCCTCCCGAAGTTCCAGCTCTTCACGTTCAAGTGTGAGCCGTTCTTCCTCGAGTAAAAAGGTTAAAAAGAAATAGTCCAATCATCGTAATAGGCGAATTTTTCCTCTTTACTTTTCCATACTTCAGTGGTATAAAGAATTTTTCCAGAAGAAAAGCAGAATGAAGTCTATCCATGTCAGAAAACAAATAACGCCTTCTCTAGAATCTTTATATTCGATTGAATGATATAAGTTTGGAGGTATTCGTCATGATAATCAAAAAGATAACTTTAGAAGATGGAGCAAAAGAGTTGGTGAAAACATCGCGTTTCATTGGCATTGTCCTTCTCGCCTGCCTGCTCACCGTAATGGGAAACATTGCCTGTCAGAAGACAGAAGAGGAAGCAGGTCTTGCGGTTAAAGAGGGGATCCTTCCATTTGAGGGAACCGTAAAGGTCAGCCATGGAAAATATTTTTATGTCCCAGAAGCTCTAGGTTTTGACATTGTTGTCCAAGGTTCTCTGACTTCCGGAGACCTCAGTATGCTTATCGATAAAGAGGTCAGGGGCGAAGGAGAATTTTCTCCTGATGTTCCTTCCATTCTTGTAGCTAACACCATTGAAATGAAGGATGAAACCGGAGGATGGAGCATTGTTTTTACTAAAACGGAAGATTTTGTCCTAGACGATTACATGGATCTTCAAGCAAGAGATGGTTATCAGGTTATACAAGAACTTGCCTATAATAAAAATGAGGGCTGGGAGGGCCTTGAGAACGTAAGGATTCAAGGACTGTTAGAAGAAGTGGATGGTGTCTATAAGATTGTTGTTTTTGACGACAAAGACCAACAAGTCGGCAACATTCTCGTAGATAGCATCTCGGATTTTGCCCAATATTATGTCAAAAAACTGGGCATATTCGACCGTTTCTGGTTTTATATCACAGTTAAAGATACCGTGGAATGGAACGACAGGAGAAGGTCTCGCGACCTATTCCATGCCGATGTCCTATTTGCCGGTTTGTTCTAAGCAGACGTCCGTTTCGCTATTTTTCTTTTTCTTGTCTGAGTTTGTCTAAGTCCGGATGTTTGAGATGAAAACCCGTAGCGTCCTGGTAGGCTTTGGCTACGCGCAGGGTTTTGGCTTCGGCAAAGAGATTCCCAATAAAAATGATGGCGGTCGGCGTTCCGTTTTCCCTGAATCCACTCGGGACAACTACGGCCGGATGGCCGGTCAGGTTTGTCAAGCTGGTCGTGGCTCTACTCGTTGCCATGAAGACATCGATCCCTTCCATTTTTTCCGCCATTTTCTGCATGAGCAGGACTCTGGCTCTATTGGCCTGAATATATTCGACAGCGGGAACAAATCGAGCCTGTCGGAAGCTGTTGGGCCATGCGCCTCCAGTCTGTCTGACGAGGAGGTCGTCCCTATTGCTCCTTGTCAGCTCGTCGAAGGCCGCCGCGGCCTCTGTGGTGAGGATGAAACCGATTCTCCTTGTCGGAAATTCGGGGAGATCGACAGGGATGAGTTCAACCCCTAGGGAACGGAGAACGTCTAAAGCCTTTTTGTTTTCTTCAATCGTCCTTTTGTCCCTTTCATTTCCCTCTCTGGGTTTTCTGTCGAAGGCGCTTTTTAAATAGCCTATCCGGATCGTTTTCAAATCCAGTTGTGGATCCCAATTAAAAGGTAGATCGACGACCGTCAAATCCTTGTCATCCGGGCCGGAAATAGCCTGAAAAACCAGCGCGCAGTCTTCAACTGTCCGGCAGATCGGGCCGATTTTATCCATGCTCCAGCTTAAAGCCATGGCCCCGTAGCGGCTGACCCGGCCGAATGTCGGCCGCAAGCCGGTCACCCCACACCTGGATGAGGGAGAAATGATCGATCCCTGAGTTTCGGTTCCTATAGAAAAACCAACGAGGCCCGCAGATGTGGCCGCCGCCGATCCGGCCGAAGAACCGCTAGAGCCCTGTTCGATGTTCCAGGGATTATTTGTCCGTCCACCAAACCAAACGTCTCCCATAGCCAGGGCCCCCATGGTCAATTTTGCCACTAAAACGGCGCCCGCTTCCTCCAGGCGTTTAACAACGGTGGCATCCGTATCGATTTCCTGATCTTTGTAGGGAGCGGCTCCCCATGTTGTTTTAATTCCTCTGGTGGAGAGAAGATCTTTTGCCCCCCAGGGGATTCCGTGGAGAGGGCCTCTGTACTTTCCGGCTGCGATCTCCTCATCGGCTTTTCTGGCCTGTTCCATAGCCAGGTCTTCGGTCAGTGTGAGAACACATTCGAGAAGGGGGCCGTATTTTTTTAAGCGGTTTAGGTAGAGTTCTGTTAGCTGAGTGGATGAGATTTTTTGAGTTTTGATGAGTTGAGCCAATGCTGTTACAGGATAAAAGGCCAGATCTTCAAAATTTCCAGGGACCGTGATGCTATCATCGGACGTGTATCGGAAGGGCTTCCGTTCCTCCTCAACTTTTAAACCGGGAACAAGGGGATTAAAGAGGAGTGCCGAGGGTATGGAATTTGGGATGTCTATCTTTCGGAGTTCTTCATATCTACCGGGACTTCCCTGAATACTGTTCAGCATCATCTTGCGCTCATTTTTGGAAAATTCCAGTCCGATGATCTTTTCATAGGCTTTGATGTCTTTGATGGTGATATTTTTTCCACCCTTAAAATGATAGAGAGCGAAAGCTCCGCCAAACACCAGAACCGCAGCAAGAAAGAGGAAAATAAATGTCCAAATTGCAGCAGATCCCTTTGATCTGGTAAGACGTAATTCCATATTTTTTCTCCTTTAAATTAAAATTATCAAACAGAGAAGTCATTGTTATTTATCAAATTTCTTTTCAACTCTCAAGTCAGGATTTTCTCTTTTTCATCTTCACGGTGATCAGGTAAACAAGGCTTCCGGCTGCAACCGAACCTAGGATCCAGATGACTTTGACTTGGTTGGCCTCGAAATGTGAAAAAACGTGAATGATAAATCCAAATAAGATAAGGACCGACGTCACCGCAAGTGAAATCAATAGGGGCCAGAAAAAAATAGGGAGACAGCCCATAGCGTCATCTTCGGTTTCCCCTTCATCAATTTCAGCATGGGGCTGAGAATCCGGCTGCCAGTACAATTTTCCGCACGCCGGACAGGTCAAATCCTCTTCATTTAAAGGGCCATCGCAGTGAGGACAAATTTTATGACTTGCTGCTTTTTTCAAGACCTCCGCCTTCACGGGCATCCGCTCTTTTGAGCAGAAGGGCAAAAATCAGACCGACGAATCCGAGGCTGGCAAACATCAGCATGCTGGCCGTATAGGTCTTTGTAATGCCATGCAAAAGCCCGTTGAGCCAAGGAAATAACGCAAGGCCTACACTTTGGATGGCTGTCATAACTCCAAAGGCTGTTCCCACCCGTTCTTTGCGTACAATGAGTGGGACTGAGGGCCACATGGCCGCAGGAACGAGCACAAAGGCAGCACCGAGAGCGATCATAGGGAATACGGGCCAGATTTTTGTCAAACCCATAAGAGCATGGCTGGGGATCATGATAAGCGATCCAAAAATCATCAGAGTAGCTCTCTTGCCGATCTTGTCGACCAGTTTTCCGGCAAAAGGGGCCAGGACCATCGAAGCGAAGATTATGATAGAAGTTATTCCTCCAGCGGTGTTGAATATGTGAAGAAAGCTATTAAAAACTTGGGCCAAAAAACCACCGGAAGATGCGGCGAACGCAGCGATGCCCCATTTTTCACTGAAAAAAGCAGGAGCGAGGGCGATGAAAGGAAAAATCGCCGAGTAAAAGGTCACACAGAGAAAAGTGACATACCAAAATGAGGGTTTGAACTTTTTAATGTCCTTAAAAACGATTTTTTCTTCGATGTTTTCTTTTCTCAGATCAAGTACTTTCTCTCCCTTTTTGTCCATGAAGATGTAGATGATGTTGGCGATAAGAGAGATGACACAGGCAATAACGGCAGCGAAGAGTGCCGCCCGGAAAGTTCCGAAGAAATTGGTGAACACCTGCCCTGTGTTTAAGGCAAATAAACTTCCCAATCGACTTACCATCAACGCGATGCCGAAGGAAAGGGCCAGTTCCTTATTTTTAAACCATCTGGCGAGGATGGCACTCTGGGCGACAATGAGTGGTTCTGATCCCGCACCAAAGATGAAACGGCCAATAAAAAACATCGGGACGCTTTTGGCTGTCCAGAAAAGGACTACTCCTATCAATATCAGGATTGAAAATATCAAGCTGGCTTTTCGTGTTCCGATCTTGTCCGTGAATATGCCCCCGAATAGAACAAGAATAATAGCCGCAATATGATAAAAAGAGAAAAAAGCTCCTACAGTGGCCATACTGATGTTGAGTTGTTCTCCCAGCGTTTCGGACAATGAGGCCACAATGTCGTAGGCAAAATAGCTTCCCAAACTGAGAAGGGCCACAAAAATGAGAAGAGTAAAACGGTATAATTTTTTTGATGGATGAAAAATCCCAGTCTCTTGAATTGTTTCTGTCATGAAAATAGTCCTTATGTTGAAAAGGCTCGATGAGGCGCTTATATCACAGGAAAAAGTTGCTTGTCAATTCGCCCTTCTATTATATAATGTTAATCTTTAAAAGTTATTTCCATGATAAAAAGCATTATTTCTGATTTGGGAAACGTATTGATTTTTTTCGACAACAACATTTTCTTTAAAAAAATCGCGGAGTGTTCGCCTTTGTCAGTCAATGAAGTTATCAGCGAGGTTTTAGTGCATTTGGAGCTGAGCCGCTCTTTTGACATGGGAAAAGTGACGCCCGATGAGTTTTATTTACAGACCATTCAAATCTTTAAGGCTAACATTGACAAAACCTCCTTTTATTCCATATATAACGATATTTTTTCTCTCAACATGCCGATTGTAGAATTGTTGAAATCACTCCAGTCGAGATACAAGCTTGTGCTGTGCTCCAATACCGATGTCGAGCGCTTTGGCTTTGTCGAAAAGGAATTCCCGGAGGTTCTCTTTTTTGATAAGTATGTGGTTTCGTACGAGGTGGGTTTCATGAAGCCGCATCCCAGGATCTATGAGGCGGCCGTTGAGGAGGCGGGAACAAGGCCCGAAGAAAGTGTTTTTATTGACGACAGAGAAGAAAACATAACAACCGCTGAAAAATTAGGCTTGCATACCATTCTTTTGAGCCCGAACACCAACCTAAAACAAAAGCTTCTTAAAAAAGGCGTGACGATCCTTGGATGATACCCATTCTAAAAATATCTCAGTCCACTGCACTGATATAGACTTTTCGGGTCCGCGGACCGTCAAATTCGCAGAAGTATATGCCCTGCCACGTCCCGAGAACCAGCCTCCCATTGTTGATCATAATCTGGACAGAAGAGCCCATGAGGCTGGCCTTCACATGAGCAGGGGAGTTTCCCTCCATGTGTGTATAGGGTAGGGTATCGGGCACCATTGTTTTTAATGTATTAAGGATATCGGATTGGACAGAAGGATCGGCATTCTCATTGATCGTGACACCGGCCGTGGTATGAGGGACGAAAACTGTACATATGCCGGTCCGGATCACTGAATCCTCTATGATCTTACTCACTTTTGATGTCAAATCGATGAATTCTTCTTTGACCCGTGTGCTGATCTCAAATTCTATTTTTTCCATATTCAACCTCTTTATTTAAAATGTCCCTCATTATAACACATCCGAATTCTTAGAAAATCAACAGCATTTTCAAGAAAAAAACATAAAAATAAAAAAAAAGATGAAAAACTCTTGACAATCAGGTGAAAGGGGAGTATTTTAATGAAGTTTCCACAACATTTAGTAGTACTCAGGATGGGCATACACTACATATAGTAATTCAATCCTCTTTGTTGTTTTGTGTCAATGAGGGTTTGGGATGGATAATTTAACATTATAGAAGGATGCTCCCCTGTGGGAAGGGGAGACTAGTTATGACTGAGGAAAGGAGACACCCATGCCAGGAACGATTTCTAGAATCAAAAAGCGAGATGGATCAATCGTTGATTTTGTGCAGGAGAAAATCACAAATGCAGTAGAAAAAGCCATGGAGTCCCATGGCGTGAACGACAGACGTCTGGCACAGAGTGTCTCGGATATCGCCACGTTCATGCTCGAAGATAAGTTTAGCGGATACACAATCCCATCAGTGGAACAGATTCAAGATATCGTAGAAATGGTTCTCATGAGACAGGATTATCACGAAATTGCCAAGTCTTATATTCTCTACCGGGAGCGCCATAAGGACATCCGTGAAGCCCGTACAACCGGCCTCAACTTAATCAGCCTTATCAAGGATTATATTAACGATATCGACTGGAAGATCAGAGAAAACAGCAATGAGGGGACACTGAGTTTCTCTGGATTAAATGCCAGAGTCTCGGGAGAAGTGATGTCGAATTTTGCCATGAATCAACTGTATTCCGGTCAGATAAAAAACGCTCATATAGAAGGGAATCTCCATATCCATGACCTGTCCTATCCTATTGTAGGCTACTGTGCGGGATGGTCGCTTGAAAACCTCCTCAAAAAGGGATTTGGGCATGTTCCCAATCAAGTGCATTCTTTCCCCGCCAAACATCTGGAAACAGCCAGCCTGCATATGGTCAACTTCATCGGGACCATGCAGGGAGAGTTTGCCGGAGCCCAGGCTTTTTCAAGTGTGGATACACTGCTGGCTCCTTTTGTCAGGGCAGATAATCTGGATTACGGGAGTGTCAAGCAGGATATTCAGAAGCTGATTTTTGGCCTGAATGTCCCCTCCCGATGGGGATGGCAGACCCCTTTCTCCAACCTCACGTTCGACTGGACCGTTCCCGCGGACATGAAGGACAAGAAAGTCATTATTGGCGGACAAGAAATGGATTCTACCTATGGAGACTACCAGGAAGAGATGAACATGATCAACAGGGTTTTCCTGGAGCTGATGATCGAAGGGGACCTGCGCGGTCGTGTGTTTACCTTTCCTATCCCGACCTACAATTTGACCAAAGATTTTGATTGGGATTCACCCAACGCCAATCTCCTTTTTGATGCCACGGCGAAGTATGGAATTCCCTACTTCCAGAACTATATCGGAACAGGCATGGATCCTGGAGACATCAGGGCCATGTGCTGCCGTTTGAACCTTGATCAGAGAGAACTCATGCGCCGTCCCGGAAACATGTGGGGACCCGGAGATTCTACGGGCTCGATCGGAGTGGTCACGGTCAACCTCAACAGGATCGGATATGAAGCCGGTTCCGATACCGAGTTTTTTTCCAGGTTAAAGAGTGTTATGAAGTTGGCAAAAGAGGCGCTCGAAACAAAAAGAGAAGTCGTCAACAATATGCTGGCCAAAGGCCTTATGCCCTACACAAAAGTCTATCTCGGTCATTTTGATAATCATTTTTCAACCATAGGTATCGTTGGGATGAACGAAGCCTGCTTGAATTTTCTCGGAAAAGGAATCGGTACACCGGAAGGAAAAGATTTTACTATCCAGGTGCTCAATTTCATGCGTGAAACCATGAAGCAGTTTCAGGAGGAAACCGGTCACCTGTATAACCTTGAGGCAACTCCGGCAGAATCCACGTCCTACAGACTCGCCAGGCTGGATAGAGCCAAGTACCCCCGGATCCGCACGGCGGGAACAGACAAATACCCATTTTTGTCAAATTCCACTCAGCTCAATGTGGATGCCACACGGGATATCTTCGAAGCCCTGGAGCACCAGAAAGACCTCCAACCGCTCTATACGGGAGGCACGATATTCCACGCTTTCCTACCCGAATCCATCGATGGGAAAACGTGCAAGAAGCTTGTGAGGAAAATATCGGAAACAAAACTGCCCTACTTCAGTATCACACCCACTTTTAGCGTGTGTCACAGTCATGGCTTTTTAAAAGGTGAAGTGCATAAATGTCCCGAATGCGGGGAGAACACAGAGGTCTATTCCCGGATTGTGGGCTATCTCAGACCGGTTGCGACCTGGAACGACGGGAAAAAACAGGAGTTCAAGGAGCGTGTGACCTATTCGGAAGGGGTACATGGGGCGAGTTGATGGAATATCTTCTCTTCACTTATCCTAACTGCTCAAACTGTGAAAAACTCAAAGGATACCTGTCCGATACACCTCTCGATTGGCAGGAATACAGTCTGGTCCAAAAAGAAAGCAAAATGAAAATCCGGGATTTTCTTGCTGACATCAAACGAGATGAATCAGGATGCATTATTATCCCCACATTGATCGCCCTGGATGATGGAGTCTCAAAAGCCGTGCTCAATAGTCATGAGGAATTGGACGATTGGTTGAAATCAAGGGGATAGAAAAGTTTGCCCCTATAGACTTTCCCGGCTATATCTCATCTACGGTTTTTGTCGGCAGCTGCAATTTCCGTTGCCCGTTCTGTCATAATGCCGATCTTGTCTTAAAACCTCAATCTCTGCCCACTTTTCCGCTGGATTATTTTCTCAGCTATCTCGATTCACGAAAAAACTGGTTGGAAGCCGTTTGTGTCAGCGGTGGTGAACCTCTGCTCCATGATGAACTGGATGTTCTTCTTCAGATTATCAAAGACAGAAATCTTTTGGTGAAAATTGATACGAATGGAGCCTTTCCGGAAAAACTGGAAAAACTGATTAAAGCCGGGTTGCTCGACTGTATCGCCATGGATATAAAGGCTCCCCTGGACAAATATAAAAAGATCACGGCCGTGTCGGTGGATACCGATAATGTGAAAAGAAGCATTGAGATCATTCAACACTCCGGATTAGATTACATCTTCCGAACCACAGCCGTTCCCGGTTTTATAGATGGAAATGATATAGAAGAAATAGGTCGACTTCTAGAGGGATCGAAGAGTTTCCAGATTCAGCAGTTTAAACCAGTCAACACAATAGACAAATCACTTGAAAAGACAAAACCCTACAGCAGAGAAGAGCTTCAGGTTTTGGCTGACAGGGCCGGCCCGTATTTTGAAAAAGTCAGGATAGAAGGGATTTAACATGATGAAACTTAAAGTAAAAAAAATGAGCCCGGATGCCAAGCTTCCTCTCTACGGACACAAGGGAGATGCAGGTATGGATCTTTTTTCTTCCTCGGAGTGTGTGCTGCAGAAGGGGGAAGTCTATGCGGTCCCAACAGGAATCAAAGTAGAGATTCCCATGGGATATGTTGGATTGATATGGGACAAGAGCGGTGTCTCTTTAAAAAGTGTCCATCGGCTTGCCGGAGTTGTTGATGCAGGATACAGGGGTGAGATAAAAGTTGTTATGGTCAATTTGGGTCAAGATCCTTTTGTTATAGATAAGGGGATGAAAATTGCGCAGTTCCTCATCCAACCGATCGTGGAAGCGGAGGTTGTGGAAGTCGAAGATCTTGAGGACAGTTCGCGGGGAGAGGGAGGGTTCGGCAGCACAGGGAAATTTTAACTCCTTATACAATCAGATCTTTTGATTTTTCAAATGGCTTTGATGAAGGCTCTGTGTCTTCTGTAAACCTTGCCTCCCAAGCGCTCCATCCATTTTCGGATCGCCCAGTTGTCTTCGAGTTCGAGGTGACTGTCGATCCACTCCATACCCGCCTCATGGATAACTTTTTTAAGGTATTCCGCAAACAGTGTAAAAATTCCCTGGCTGCGGTAGTCCTTGTGGATTCCCACTAACAGGAACTGCAGCACCTTCGTCCTTCTTTTGGCACGGAGGATATGGATAAAGCCTAGAGGATAAAGATGGCCTCTCGCTTTTTTCAGTCCTGCCGTGAGGTCGGGCATCACGATGGCGAAGGCCACAAGGCGGTCCTTGTCATTGACGACTTGGACAAAGCGGGGATCGAGAATCGGAAGGTATTTCTTTGTTAGATTTTTCATCTGGCCTTCATTTATAGGCGCAAAGCTGTAGAGATCTTTATAGGTCTCGTTAAAAAGCCGGAAAATGGGCACTATCAAGGGTTTCAATTCTGATTTTTTTGTAAAACTCATGTGGGTCAGAGTTGTCTTTTTTAAAGTTTCTTTCAAAATCGATTGATAGATTTCCGGAAGAGTTTCAGGAACATCCATTTTATAACTGACCCAATCGACGTCTTTTTTGTAATTAAAATTTGTGATGTGATTTATCATGTACGGCCTATTATAGTGAGTGCCAATGGCTGCCCGTTCCTCAAAACCCTCTATAATCGCACCCTGAGGTTCCTGGTCGGAAAAACCTCTGGGGCCAACCGCGAACATCATGTCTTTTTCCTTTCCCCATCTCTCAACTCGTTCGAGAAGGGAATGGACCGTTGTTTTGTCATCCGCACAGTCAAGAAATGTCCATCTTACGTACTTTTGGTCCTTTAGACTGTTGGCCTTCTTGTTGATAAGCCCCAAAATCCTTCCTGACAGGTTTCCGTCTTTGGATGCGAGGAGCATGAGGTAAGGATTGTTTCTCAGCCTTCTGTTTCGTTCAGGATTATAAAAGGCGTAATCATCGCGGAGCAGCGGAGGTGTCCAGTAGGGATCATTTTTATAGAGATGAAAAGGGAGATGGATGAATTTTTTTAAATCTTTCCGAGTTTTTACTTCTCTGATTTCGAAAGTCATATTTGTTTAGTCAATATGATAAAAAAAAGGCGGATTAAGTTCAATACCCATAACACTATTTCTGAATGGGAAATGGGGATGCCTATTTTTAGCGAAATTTTGACTTTGGCTCGATTTTTTGGTATTCTCATTTAACTTTCTCCGATAGGAATTCTAGGAAGAAATTTGAGTACAACAGGACGAAAAATGATTATAAAAATTGGATTGGGAGTCATTCTTGGTGGTGTGTTCGGTTTTTTCTTTTACCGCTTTATAGGCTGCAAAATAGGAACCTGTGTCATCACCGGAAATCCCTATATTTCCACAATCTACTGGGCTCTGCTCGGTGGGCTTGTGGCCAATATCCTCTGATCCAAATTTGTGATGACATCGATCAAAAAGAGACTTTCTGTTTTACTTTCCCGGCCACAAAAACCTGAAAACATCGGGCTTGCCGCCCGCGCCATGAAAAATACGGGCTTTGAGAACCTCTTTTTGGTAGGGATGGATAAATTTGAAAAAAAAACTTTTGTGACAGCCGTTCATTCCCAAGAGATACTAAAAAATGCCAGGTTTTTTCCAAATCTTCTTGAGGCCACTTCAGATATGAACATCATTTTGGCATCCACCTCGAAAAAGAGGAAAAATTTCCCTCTCCTGTCTCTTGATGAAGCGGTTTCGAAGATTTTTGATTTTCCGGATAAAACAAGGGTGGGACTTCTATTTGGAAACGAAATCACGGGTCTCACATCAGAAGAACTCTCTTTAGCCAATTTTCATTTCACCATCCCACAGTTTGGCGATCAGCCCTCCTACAACCTGGCTTCTGCCGTGCTTTTAACTCTCTTCTCACTCTATACATATGACAAACGGACATATGATTTTTCGGATGAAATGCCGCTGCCTTGGAAGGAGCAGGAGGAATGTATCCAAAAAATCCTCCAAAAATTGGAGGACAAGCGGTTTATCCATCCAGAGAACAAACGGCACGTGACTGAGAGAGTGTTCAGCCTATTCGGCCGTCTAGCACTTACAGATAAGGACAGAAAACTTCTTCTCGCTATCTTCTCCAAAGGGCCGGACAGCTATAAATAATAATCAGAAAAAATTAAGGAGATTTTTTATGAATGATGATATGAAAGTATATTTCCCAGGGGGCAAAAAAGTTGACGCAGAATATAGAGGTTTTGTCATTAAAACAGATCAGCCTGTTTACCAGGGCGGAGAAGGAACCGCTCCCGCACCGTTCGACTTGTTTTTGGCTTCGATTGCCACGTGTGCCGGTTATTATGTTCTCGTATTCTGCCAGAGCCGCGGTCTGTCTTTTGAAAACATTTCCCTTGTCTTAAAAAAAGAAAGAAATCCCGAGACCAAGAGGATCGGAAAAATTTTCATGGATATCAATCTGCCGGCGGACTTTCCTGAAAAATACAAATCTGCAGTGATCAAATCAGTAAACAGTTGTTCCGTCAAAATCCACATGCAGTATCCTCCGGAATTTATAGTCGAAGCGATTGTTAATAAATAAGGATTCAACATGACATTCCAAATAAGGAGGGCAGCAGTCTCTGTTCCAAGTAATACAGCAGAAGGATATGGACGAAAAAAAGCACTTGAATCCCTGAACCCTTGAGTCCTCGAATCCTTTGCATGAATTGCATCAACTAATCGGGAGAAGAACCATAATTGAATAATCGGATATATTTTTAAGTCGTTAAACTCCCCTGCCAAGATTTATGTAGATATTTCTTCTCGATTTTAGTATTAATAGGGCAAATATTTATTGAGGAGGAGGGAGATGTGGATTAAAGATTTATCAGTCTTTTTGACAGTTTTGATATTTTGTGGATTTGCTTCAATTTTTTCCCAGGATAAGCCCCCATCGTCTTCGGCGCTGGATAACCTTGCGACTTTGAAGAATTATCAATCCAAAAGAATATCGAGCTTTGACAGAAGCGGAAAAAATGCGGACAGATTGGTCATCAATGCCGGAGAAACGGCAGAAATCGCGCTCATAAAAGGAGCTGGGATTATCAAGCATATCTGGATTACGATTTCCTGCAAAGATCCTATGATCAGACGCAACGCTCTCCTGCGCATGTACTGGGATGGAGAGAAAGAACCGAGTGTAGAGTGCCCGATTGGAGATTTTTTCGGCCAGGGATGGGGTGAAAAATACCCGCTGATTTCTCTTCCTCTTGCGGTGGCGCCAAAAGAAGGTAATGCATTGAACTGTTATTTCCCCATGCCTTTTTCGAATGGGGCCTTGATTTCGGTTGAAAATCAATCAGACGAAAAGATCGATTCCTTCTACTATTATGTGGATTACGAAGAGCACGAATCCATAGGTCCAGGCCTTGGACGTTTTCACGCCTCCTGGAATAGAGAGCTGACAGATCCTTTGCCCGAAGGTGAAAACGAATGGAGCACCCTGGGGCCGCAAAAAGCGAATATTGATGGAGCGGACAATTATGTTTTCGCCGAAATCGAAGGGAAAGGGCACTTTATAGGAGTGAACTACTACGTTGACAGTCCTTCTCCAATTTGGTACGGAGAGGGAGACGATATGTTTTATATCGACGGAGAAAAATGGCCGCCCTCGCTTCATGGAACAGGAACGGAGGATTTTTTTAATTCCTCATGGTGTCCAAAAGAGATCTATATGCATCCGTATTTTGGATATGCGCGTGTCAATGAAAACATTGGTTGGTTGGGAAGGACGCACTGCTACCGTTTTTTCCTTGAGTCGCCCATCGCCTTTGAGAAATCATTAAAAGCAACGATCGAGCACGGCCATAACAACTGCCTGACTCTTGATCTCGTCACGGTGGCCTACTGGTATCAAGAAGAGCCGCATAAGACGCTGCCAAAAATGCGGTCCAAAGAAGAGCGTCAGAATATGCCGGTTATTGGTCCGGTAGAAATTCACCTCTGGCGGGATGCGTGGCGAAAAATGAATGAGAAAAAGAAACTCTGGGGACACGAGAAGAAGTGATGGGAGGAAAAATGGGAAAAAAACAAAAAATATCTCACTTTATATCGGCGATACTGTTGTGTTTTTCATTTGTTTGTGGACTGTGGGGACAGACAAAAGGAGTAAGGAGTGGAGAGCGATATGAAAGGCTGGTCATCCGAAATGTCACCCTCATAGATGGAAAGGGTACTCCTCCACGCGGTCCAGTGGATGTCATTCTCAAGAAAAACAAGATTGAATCGGTTCGCGGCACTCGTGACCGGGAGAGCTATTCAAAAGAAGAGCACCTTCTCGATGGAACTGGACGTTATCTTCTTCCTGGATTGATCAATATTCATGCCCATGTGCATGATAACCGTGGGGGGACGCCAATCCCGTTTGAATACTTGTACAAGCTCTGGCTTGCCTGCGGGATTACATCTGTTCGTGATGTAGGCAGCAATTACGAAAAAACTATTGAAGAACGACGCAAAAGCAATGAAGGACAAGTGACTGCGCCGAGGATTTTTCTCTATATGAGAGCCTGGGGCGTGACTCCTGAACAGGCACGTTTGCGTGTCCAGGACATTGCCAAGCAGGGTGGAGATGGTGTCAAAATATTTGGTATGGACCGTGACATTATGGAAGCAGTCCTGGATGAAGCGCATAAGAACAATCTTCGTGTCGCTCATCATGTGGGGGTGGAAGAAACGGATGCCTGGGACGATGCCGCTTTTAGAGTCACCTCGATAGAGCACTGGTACGGTGTGCCGGATGCGGCCTTGAAGGGATCGCAGAAATTTCCGTACTGGTACAACTACAGCGATGAGGCCGATCGGTTCCGTTATGCCGGCCATCTCTGGCGTGAAGCCGATCCAAAAAAGCTGAATCAGGTCCTTCAGACTCTTGTGGACAAACAGGTGGCATGGTGCCCGACGTTCGTCATCTATGAGGCCAATCGCGATCTTATCCGGGCGCAGAATCAACCCTGGTTCAGTGATTATCTCCATCCTGTTCTTGAGGAGTACTTCAAACCCGATCCCGCTAACCATGGTTCCTATTTTTGGAATTGGACAACTGAGGATGAGGTGTTCTGGAGACAAAATTATAAAATCTGGATGAGAGCCGTTCGCAGTTTTTCTCTCAAGGGTGGTCTGGTCGGAGTGGGTGAAGATGCAGGTTATATCTACATGCTCTACGGTTTCAGTCTCATCCGAGAGCTAGAGCTTCATCAAGAAGCAGGTTTTCATCCCATCGATGTGATCCAAAATGCAACAGGGAATAACGCCAAAATTCTGGGAAAAGAGAATGAATTGGGGCGTGTCCGTTCCGGGTATCTTGCGGACCTCATTCTTGTCGAAGGGAATCCGCTCAAGAATATGAAATACCTCTATCCTACAGGTGTGATGGAGATGGTCGACGGTGTGTTGAAAAAAAAAGGTGGAGTCCAGTGGACCATTAAAGATGGCTATGTCTTTCATGCCCCGACGCTTCTCGAGGATGTCAAACAGATAGTCGCGAAAGCAAGGAAAAATAAAAATCCTTAATATTTGTATTCAGGAGCAATGTCGACTGGGATGTCTTTCAGTTTGGTAATGGAATCTCTGATTTTATCCCAATCCACATGGAATTGTTCTAAAGCCTCGTCGTAAACGAATCCTCCATGTCCTTTGGAATCCACCCTTTCTCTATGAGGAGAGGGATGCTGTGGAGGCCCACAACGGTAGCTTTGGCCTCTTCTATGGCCGAATAATTTTCCTTGAGTGCTTTATTGATGGTGGTCTTTGTTCCATCGGGCAAAGTGACATAATTGACCCCGAGAGCATGGCAGATTTCATGGAGGACGATTTCGTTGAAATAAGCCCAGAAGGAAGCGTCTTCTGCATTTCATCTAGGAATTTCAGGTAGCCTTCAATCTTCTCCATTCCCATCTCCATTTTAAGAAATTGACAAAATCCTGCTGTTTCCTTACCTTATTATTGCCGCAAAAAGCCCGGGACCAATATGCGGGGGTATATTTTCTTTGACGGCCGACACATCGAAAGGAGGAAGTTTCATAATGAAGAAAAAAGAGACCTTGAAAGATGGCACCAAAGTTGAGATCAAGAATTTAACACGTGACGATCTCGATAAACTCATGAAATTCTATCGCTCCCTTCCTGAACTGGACAGGAAGTATCTTCGAGTGGATGTGACGGACAGACATGTTGTGGAGCAGAGGATTAAATTGATAAAAACCGGTAATTTCACCAGGATTATTGCCCTGAAAGGCAATGAAATTATCGGAGATGGAGCCCTCGAACTTCCCCGTGAAGAATGGCGGAAGCATCATGGGGAGTTGAGGGTGATCGTTTCTCGGGAGCATCGAAGGACGGGATTGGGAATGATCATGATGAGGGAGCTCTATTTTATCGCAGCCAGGAAAAATGTGAAAAAGATTGTCGCCAAGTTCATGAGACCTCAGACTGCTGCTCGAAAAATATTACGAAAACTGGATTTCCACGAAGAGATTCTCATCCCTGACTACGTCCGTGACCGGGCCGGTAAAACCCAGGACATGGTCATAATGACCTGTGACATGAAAGATCTTTGGAAAGAACTCGAGCATTTCTATAGTGATTCGGATTGGCAGCGCTGTCGATAACTATCGGTAAACAGCTATACTTTTTCAAATACCAACCTGTAGTGGTCCATTATCTCTTGTTCAAAACACACCCTGTTGGGGCTTATTCTGAATATAGCGACTTGATGTCTAAATTCTTTATCTGTTATGTATTTAGGAACAAGGGACAGGTACAGCCAATGCTTTTTCAGATTAAACTTTCTGAACTTCTTTCTCCATTGGCCGATTGTCTCTATATAATCTAACCTTCCACTACTTTGAGAAATTAATTTAAAATGAGGGTCAGCGTTTCTTATTACCATTTCAGGGCCATACGGGAGCC
>Ga0114920_10000374_pt1 | contig 19574 bp, 15 predicted proteins | sample ChitaG_FD_88683 | JGI IMG/M metagenome (GOLD analysis project Ga0114920, IMG submission 88683) | Deep subsurface microbial communities from South Pacific Ocean to uncover new lineages of life (NeLLi) - Chile_00310 metaG | ecosystem: Environmental > Aquatic > Marine > Oceanic > Sediment ...
GATTCAGTCGAAAGAGAACCATAATATTGATCAGTGTCAGCGCCCAGGTCTTGGTCGTCACCTCTCGTGAACGTAGGTGCCAGGGGCATCGCAAAGGGGCTCGGGAAGGGGCTCGCGGTGCCCATTCGACGATGTTTGTTGTACATCCCGCATCAGACCATCCGACTGCTCCTTAATCCATTCCGACCACGAACGCCACCAAGATCCCTCGTGGCGTTGAGCCGTCGCCGCCCAACTCTCTGCTTCGACGAAGTTTTCATCCGGCTGCCGCGTATCGATCCGGTAGGAGCGTTGCTGACGGCCGGGCTCGGACACAATGCCACCATTATGCCCGCCGCTGGCCAGGACAAACGTCACCGGAACGTCGGCAAGCAAATGAACCCGATAGACCGAGCGCCATGGCGAGACATGATCCCGAACCGTTGAGACGACAAACATCGGCGCACGGATGTCACCGATCGACACGACGCGGCCGTCAACCTTGAAGCGGCCTTCCGCCAGATCGTTATTCAGGAACAGCGCGCGCAGATACTCCGAATGCATACGGTAGGGCAGACGCGTGGCATCCGCGTTCCATGACATCAGGTCGTTGCTGTTCTCACGCTGGCCAAGCAGGTACTCGCGGGTCATACGCGACCAAATCAGATCGTTCGAGCGCAGCAGCTGGAATGCCCCAGCCATCTGGCTCGAATCGAGAAAGCCCTGCTCCCACATCATATCGTCAAGGAATGCAAGCTGGCTGTCATCGATAAACAGTCCAAGTTCGCCCGGCGACGAAAAATCGGTTTGCGCGGCCAGTACCGTGATGGACTTCAACCGGTTATCTCCATCGCGCGCCATCGCACTGGCGGCTATCGCCAGCAGGGTACCTCCAAGGCAATACCCAGCGGCGTGAACCTTCCGCTGCCCCGTGACTTCGCCAATAATGTCGAGGGCTTTCATCGGCCCCAGTTTTCGGTAATCATCAAAACCCAAGTCGCGGTGTTCAGGTCCGGGATTTCTCCAGGAAATGACGAAAACGTCAAAGCCCTGCTCCAGGAGATACGCGACCATAGAATTATGCGGTGATAGATCGAGAATATAGTATTTCATGATCCACGCCGGCACGATCAAAACCGGCTCAGCGTGGACTTTCTTCGTTTTTGGCGTGTAGTGGATGAGCTCGATCAGGTCATTTCGGTAAATCACCTTGCCCGGTGTCGTCGCGACATCGCGGCCTACGACATGGCTCACCGATTGCCGGGGATGATAACCGCCGACCGCATCCGACAAGTCATTCATATAGTTCATCGCACCGCGCACGAGATTAAGGCCCATCTGTTCACGAGTTACCTCCAGCAATTCCGGGTTCGTGAACAGGAAGTTCGATGGCGAGACCGTATCGAGCATCTGACGCGTCGTGAATTCAACGACCCGGGAGTGGCGGGGATCAAGCCCGCGAACGCCGCAAGAGGCGTTGTGCCACCATTGCTGTTGCAGCAGGAAGGACTGATAGATGACGTTGAATGGCCACTTCCGCCAGCTTTCGGCGGTGAAGCGCCGGTCCTGTTCGAGCGGCTTGATGCAGGAATGTCCATTGCCGGGAGCGAGGGCTTCGCTGGCAACAAAGCGATTGAAACGGACAAGTTTGCGGAACGCCTTTTGATAAAGTTCAAACTGCTTGCCTGGCGACAGCCACAGATGGATCGCCCAGTCGACGTAAGCGTTCGTTAGAGCAGCCGGAGAAATGCCCAAGGTGTAACGCGCCAGTCCGGCATGAAACGAACGGTCGAGAACCTCAGCGGCGGCCGTCGCCGAATAGGAATCCCGCATCAGACTTGTATCGAGCTCATCGTAGCCAACCGCCGGATGCGACACATTGGTCACTTCAATCGGATTGTAGCGAGGTCCGCCAGTTTCTTCGCTCTCGACGCCATTTTTTACACGTCCATTCGACGTTTTATCCATAGCTCACCTCGGCATGATTTAATGTCTTGGGATATTGGGCGAGGCGCGTGAGTTTCAAGTTAAACAACAGCACTTCAGCAGTCGTTTTTATGTGTTCGCGACAATTGATCTCGTATTCTTCAATTCAAAGGCTTCGAAGAGTTGTGCAGCGATTACCGGCGTGATGCCGAGCCCGATGATTAGCAACCACGCCAACGGCGAAGGCGGCATGAGTTGTAGAGCCGCGGCGGCCCAAGGAACATAAACGGCAAGAGCCAGCAGCAAACAACAAAGTCCAAGCGCCGCCCACACCCAACGATTGTGCGTGACGTCATTGACGAAGAATGACGAGCCCGGCTTGCGCATGTTGAAGACGTGCAAGAGCTGCGCGATAGCAATGGTCAGGAAGGAAACAGTGGTCGCTTCCGCGGCATCAAGACCGAGCCCGCGCACCGCGACCACAAGCGCGATTAAGGTCACCGCCGTTATTGTTAGACCGTAGCGGATGATCACGCTCCATTCCGGCGCTCCAATAAGCTGTTCGGACGGCGGCCGTGGCCGACGCTTCAGAATGTCTGGATCGCCCCTTCCCGCCGCCAAGGCGAAGGCAGGAAATACGTCGGTCACCAAGTTCAAGAACAGGATCTGCAATGGCAATAGTGCCATCGGCAGACCGAACAAAATGGCAAGTGCGACAACAAGAACTTCACTCAAGTTGCACGACAACAGGTAGACGACGAACCGTCGGATGTTCTCAAAGATAACGCGGCCTTGGGCGATAGCCGCGACAATGGTCGGAAACGAATCGTCTAGCAGCACCATGTCGGCGGCCTCTCGCGCCACGTCGGTACCGCGCTTTCCCATCGCCACCCCGATGTCGGCCTGGCGCAACGCCGGCGCGTCATTAACGCCGTCGCCGGTCATCGCCACGATTTCACCGGCTGCCTGCAACTGCTCGACGAGACGCAGCTTGTGCTCGGGCGTCACGCGCGCAAACACATTGGCTTCCCGGAGTTCAAGTTGTCCCCCGTCGTGGGACTGCAAAAGCTGATCAAGCCGGGCTCCATCGATCCCGGTTGCCGTCTTCGACTCGATGCCGACCTGCTGGGAGATGGCGGTCGCGGTTGCGATGTGATCGCCCGTCACCATCACGACGCGGATACCCGCATCTTGGCAAGCCTGAATAGCCTCCTCGACGTCGTGGCGTGGAGGATCTTGAAAACCGACGAGGCCAAGCAGAGCAAGGTCTCCGACGTCCTCGACCGACCCTTTACTGTCACCGTCTACGCTGCGGGCCAAGGCGAGGACACGCAATCCCGAAGCGGCCATCTCGTCCGCTCTCCGGCTCCATTCGCCGCGCATGTCGGCGGTCATCGCAACGGTATCCCCGTCAGCCGTAAGATTGGAACACGCGAGTTCAATCAGCCGCTCCGGTGCTCCCTTACAAAACAAGCGCGCCTCGCCGTCGGAACGGTGCGCCGTCAACATCATTTTCGCAGCGCTATCAAACGGGCGTTCCGCCGTCTGCCGCCACCCGTCGCGCAGCTCTTCTACATCGATACCCTGATCCCGCGCAGCATGGAGCAGAGCAAGTTCGAGGGGATCTCCAGTGCCTTCACCTTCAGTGGAAAGCTTGGCGTGATTGCAGAGCACCCCCGTCTCCAGCAATTCGCGAAGGCCAACGGAATCGCCGCGCACTGGAAGCGAACTGCGCCCCGAGGCGAGCCAGACTTCGGCAGCCGCCAGCCGGTTTTCGGTCAACGTCCCAGTCTTGTCGGTGAAAATCACCGTGGTCGAACCCAACGTTTCGACCGCCGCCATGCGCTCCACTAGCGCATTGCGTTGGGCCATACGCCAAATGCCGCCGGCAAGCGCAACCGTCGCGACAATTGGCAGGCCTTCCGGGATGGCCGCGACCGCCAATGCAATACCCGCATGGATCATCAGGAAGGTTTCGCGGCCAGCTAACATACCGATCGCCGTGATGAGCGCACACAGCACGATGGTCAGCCACAACAGTTGACCGCCCAGCGATTGCAGTTGTCTTTCTAACGGTGAGGGCGCATCCGGAGTTCCCATCATAAGACGTGTGACATGGCCGAGCTCGGTGTCCATGCCCGTCGCAGTAACAACTCCGCTGCAGTCACCGCGCGTCACCGCGGTGCCTTTCAATAACATCGAGGCCCGGTCGCCCAATGGTGCAGATGCCGGCACCGCGGCGACTTGCTTTTCGACAGGCACGGATTCGCCGGTCAACGCCGCTTCGCTGGCTTGCAGCGAAGTCAGTTCGATGACCCGGACATCGGCCGGAACAACATTGCCAGCCGAAAGCAACACGATATCTCCAGCAACCAAGTCCCGACTGCTGATGGTCTGGTGCCGGCCATCGCGCAGCACACGGCTTCTGGTCTGCCCCAGCGTACGGATTGCGTCCATTGAGCGGCGCGCTCGGTATTCGGTGACAAACCCGATCGAGGCATTGAGGACAAGCACCACACCGATAGCGATCGCGTCGGACACCTCGCCGAAAATGGTAGCGACGACCGCCGCGGCGATCAGCAACCAGATAACGGGGCTGATAAACTGACGCAGCAGCAGCGTCAGAAGGCCGATCGGCTCTTCCTTCTGGATCTCGTTGGTGCCATGGCTTTGGAGCCGCGCGTTCGCTTCGCCACTGCCCAAGCCGCGTGCCGGATCCACGTCCAACAGAGCCAGGACTGCATCGGCACCGAGCGCATGCACCGGAGTGGCAGTTCGCGACCCGGAGGCAGAGCGCTGCGCATCGTCGGCAGCTTTCCTTTCCATGTCCTTGTGCGGTCTCGCTGAGCTGCCTTCCAAATCGCTTCTATATAGGGCAATTAGCCCGCAGCACGTCGGTACCACGACATAGTCGGGATAATCCACCCCTGAGTCTTGGGGTTGAATGGTCTCTTGGGGCTCGAATTTGATCTTGCGGCGCACGGTGAACGCCGCCGCACGCACGTTCGTTGACTAGGATCAACGGTCCGCGGCAAACACTCCCAATCTAACAAAAAAGCTAGAGGCAAAGTGTCGCCATCGCCAGCCCCAAAGCCGGAATGTCGGTTCGCCGCGGCCAAACCCGCCCTCAGGCGGCGTCGCGCGTCTTAACAATCCGCGCTTTTTCAGGCACTGGCCAGGACAGCGTCGCGGGCCGGTCGATGGCGTGAAAACCTTCGCTCATGATCTCACCCATCTTCTCGGCCTGACCGGAATAGTCATTGGCCATGGTCTTCAGAAATTCCATCTGTTTTTGAACGACATCCTGCGGGCTGCGGCATTGGATGATGGTCATCGGCAACTGCGCATCCTGCTGCAAACGCCGCGTGAAGAATCTGGTCGCCTCGGCATTCATCGCCATCATCGACCGGAACCAAGTCTGATAAGCTTGGGTGGCCGTTTCCATTGTCGTGTCATCAAGACCCTGCAAGGCATGCTTCCAGGGATTTTCCGGGCTATTGAGTGATAACGCCATACCGATACTCCAATTCTATTTTGGGTCCATTATTGCACGACGGCCTAACCGTCAGTGGCCACGCGTGTTCAGGCCAAGCAGTGAATACAAAGGGCAGATCCCGATCAGCCCCGTAACGAGCGGAACAACACCAATCCAACCAAGCCATTCATATCCGGTTCTGTCGCCAGATACTGCAAAACCAATCAGACCAATACCCGCAAGCGTGCGCAACGAACGATCCGCCAACCCAACGTTTGCATTTGTATTCATGATCTTATTGCGCCTAACAAGTTGATTGCCTGGTTAAGTCCGCCGATCAAGCGGCGACCATTGCTTCAGTCTGCTGGTTTAATTCTGATCCGGCGCGCCTTTGTAGTGGCTTCAGGCGGCTTTGCAATCTTTATATGCAAGACCCCGTCCCGGAACGTCGCGCCAGGCTCCGCACCGCTCGGATCGAAGGGTAAGGATATCAACCTCTCGAACATTCCGTAAGAGCGTTCCAGAACATGGTGGTCATTATTCTTGTCTTCGCTCTCAGATTTCTTTTCGCCTTTGATGCAAAGCACGTTGTCTCTGAGCGAGATTTCGATCGCGTCTTCGGGAACTCCCGGCAACTCTGCCGCAACCATCACCTGGTCGTCGCTTTCCGTTACGTCAACCCGCGGAGCAAAGCCGCCGAACGGTAACCCTTCGCCTCTCGTCATTTCCACGAGTGGGAAGCCGCGCGCAAAACTATCAAAAACGCGGCCGACTTCCTTTTGCAGGCGGTCAAAACTATTCTCCCCCGCTGTTGGATTGCGCCTGAACTGCGGAAGCAAGGACGATCCACTCATAACAAATCTCCATCGCTTTTTAATATGACCTGCGGCACCCCAGAAATCGTGTGCGCGCCTAGTCCGTTTCCGGAGTACATACACTACAAAATGATGAGACTTCATTGATGCCGATCAATTGCATCGTGCGGTTCCGCCCATGAACCCGCAAAGCGGTCTTCTTGTGTCGCGCCGAGAAACGCATTGACACGGATCAGCCCCAACCCCATGTCGCGATCGAACTTACCGGCGGGTGGCAACGAGCTAACTGACAACACCTATAAAAAGCACAAGAATGCCGCCTATGCTTCCGCCTAACACTTTGCTCGAAATTCAAGGATCAAGATCATGAGCGTGAGGAACCTAGACCGCCTCTTCGCCCCTCGGTCGGTCGCACTTATTGGTGCAAGCCCGAAACCGGGTTCCATGGGCGCGACGGTCATGCATCGGTTGATGTCGTCGGGGTTCAAGGGAAGCATCCAACTCGTCAATCCAAAGTACGCCGAGATTGATGGAACACGGTGCTTTGCCAAGATCTCTGATCTTCCAACACCTCCCGATCTCGGCATCGTGGTGACGCCCCCGCAAACCGTGCCAAACCTAATCCACGAACTCGGCGAAGCAGGTGCCCGCGCGGCGGTGGTCGTCACGGCGGGCCTCAACGGCGACAATGGATTGCGCCAGCGGATGCTGGATGCCGCACGGCCCTATTGCCTGCGCATCCTCGGCCCGAACTGCCTCGGGCTGCAAGTCCCAGGCATCGGTCTCGACGCCAGCTTCTCACACCTGACACCACGCCCCGGCAAGCTCGCATTACTCTCCCAATCCGGCGCGATCGTCGTGGCCATGCTGGACTGGGCCGAGGCCCGCGGGATCGGATTTTCGGTCGCCGCCTCGTTAGGTGACATGGCCGATGTCGACACAGGTGATTTGCTGGACTACCTCGCCGGCGATTACCACACGCGTGCGATACTCATGTACCTGGAACAGGTAACTGATGCGCGCAAGTTCATGTCGGCGGCGCGCTCGGCCGCAAGGACCAAACCCGTTATTGCGGTGAAGGCCGGCCGCTCGGAGGAGGCGGCACGCGCTGCAGCCTCCCATACTGGAGCTCTTGCCGGCCAGGATTCCGTCTACGACGCAGCCTTCCGACGCGCGGGCATTCTCCGTGTCGAAGAACTTGAAGACCTTTTCGGCGCCGCCGAAGCGATGGCCCGCCACAGGCCCTTGGCCTCCGACAGGCTGGCAATCCTGACCAACGGTGGCGGCGCCGGAGTGCTCGCCGCCGACGCACTGGCGGAAACCGGGGCGCGATTTGCCAACTTATGTGAGGCAACCATGACGAAGCTCGACGCGGTGTTGCCGCCGACATGGTCCCACGGCAATCCCGTCGACATCATCGGCGACGCCGATGCGAAGCGTTACGAAGACGCCTTGCGCACATTGATGCAGGATCCGGAGTCGGATGCGGTTTTGGTGATGAATTGTCCGACGGGGCTGGCATCCTCCGCTGATATCGCCAAGGCAATCGTTGCCGTTGATGAGGAAAACGCAAACGGAACACGGCGAGCCAAGCCGATACTGGCAAATTGGCTCGGTGAGGCCAATGCGCAAGCCGGAACGGCGATACTGGCGCCGGCGGGCATCCCAGTCTACCGCACACCCGCCCAGGCGGTTCGCGGCTTTTCGTATTTAGCGGAACAATCAAAAGCACAGAAAGCGCTGATGCGCACGCCGCCGAGTATTCCCGGCGACTTTGAGCCTGATCGCAGCAGCGCCAAGGCGGCGATGGCCGACGCGCTCGAGACCGGTCGGCGCTGGCTCAACGAGCCAGAAGCAAAAGCCGTGCTCAAAGCCTATGGCATTGCAACGGTCGACACGCGCATCGCCAAGTCGGCGAAAGAAGCAGCCGGTCTCGCTGCCGAGATGCTGAGCAACTCGGCCGCCGTGGTCCTGAAGATCCTATCGCCAGACATAACGCACAAATCTGACGTCGGCGGCGTGCGCCTCAACATCGCCACGCCCGAAGAAGCCCACGATGCCGCCGAAGCCATGATCGCACAAGCCAAGGCGCTGGTACCCAACGCAAGGATAGACGGCGTTGTCGTACAACCGATGATCTACCGCCCGGACGCGCATGAACTGATTCTCGGCCTGGCGGATGATGCGGTGTTCGGGCCCGTGGTCTTGTTCGGTGCCGGTGGCACCTCAGTCGAGACTGTGCGCGACAAGGCCGTCGCACTACCGCCGCTGGATCTGACTCTGGCGCAGGACTTGATCGACGAGACACGTATTTCACGCCTGCTAAACGGTTACCGCAACCGGCCCGCCGCGGACCGCGATGCCATTGCCTTGTCGCTGGTGCATCTGGCGCAACTAGCCGCCGACATGCCCGAGATCCGAGAACTCGACATCAACCCGCTGCTCGCCGATGAAACTGGCGTCGTGGCGCTCGACGCGAGAATCGCCGTCAAAAAAGCCGAAGCGGTATCGCCCGGGGGCAATCCACGATTTGCACTTCGGCCCTACCCTTCAGCCTGGGATCGTACCGTTGAGGTCAAGTCGACGGCGCTGAGAATCCGCCCCATTCTTCCTCAGGACGAAAAGCTCTACGGCAAGTTTCTCAGCAAGATCACCCAGCAAGACCTGCGCCTACGGTTCTTCGCGCTGAGCATGATGAATCCAAGCCACGAACAGATCGCAAGATTCACGCAGATCGACTACTCGCGGGCCATGGCGTTTGTGGCCATCGATGTATCAAGCGGGGATCTTTTCGGCGTCTCGCGCTTGGCTTCCAATCCCGACTACACTGAGGCGGAATTCGCTGTTGTCGTCCGCAGCGATCTGCAGGGTCGGGGTATCGGCTGGACACTCATGCAGACCCTTATCGAGTACGCCCGCAAGGAAGGCATTGGCATGCTTTATGGCGACGTGCTGCGCTGGAACGGCGGCATGCTCACTCTATGTCGAAACCTCGGCTTCAAGGAAAGCACCAATCAGGAAGACCTTGAACTCGTCCGCTTCCAAATGGACACCGGCATGGCGAGCGCGGAGAACTCGGCAAGCTAGGTCGACGCCCGGACCTGCACTGACAGCACTTCAAGAGCTTTCTTGGCAACCTCTTCCGGCGTCCCGTCAGCGTCCAACACGGTCCATGCTTGGCTGGCGCTCACGCGCTCCCATTGAGCAGCAGCGACAGCTGGTGTTGCATCGGAAGCATCGGCACCACGCATGCCTATCCGCGCCTGCAGCACGTCAAGATCAAGCGACAACCACAACCCGGTGAAGTCCGCCCCTGCACTCTCTGCGATCCGTTCAAGACTGCGACTCTCATCGCCATCGATAAATGTTGCATCTAGAATTACGGAAACCCCGGCCCTCAGCGCGCGTGCCGCATCTTTTTGCATGATCCTGTAAACGCGGGTGCTGACCTCCGGCGTGTAGGCATCCAACGCCAGCGGCTCTTCCGGCGACGTCTTGAACAACCGCTTTCGGCATACATCGGAGCGGATCGCCACAGCACCGCACAGCCCCGGCAATTCCGGCGCGATGGCTTGAGCCAGCGTCGACTTGCCAGAGCCCGATAGGCCGCCAATGGCGATCAAGTGCGGTCTTGGCCGCAGACCCAAGCAGTTCGTCGCAAACTCAAGACGCGCACGAGCCTCCTGCCAACCGATATCAGTGTCGTCATTCGACGCGGCGACCATGGCGCGCACGCTGGCGCGTAACGAGACGAACAGCGGCATCAGCGCCAAGCCGGAATAATCTCGCGTGACGTTGAGGTAGCGGCTGACGAGCACATTTGCGTGCGCCAGCATCCCCCGTTGCAGCAGGTCCATCACCGCGAACGCCAGATCGTACAGGATGTCGATGGAAGCGATTCTTTCGCTGAATTCAATGGCATCAAACGGTGTCGGCACGCCGTTGAACAGGCAGATATTGCCAAGATGCAGATCGCCATGGCAGCGGCGCACAAAGCCGTGCCGCTTGCGGGTATCAATCCGCCGGGCCAAACCGGCAAGAGCCGGCTCGGCAGCGGCCTGCCAAGCGGCAACTTCCTTGGCCAGTTTGGAGCCAGCCGGCGCCTCGGCAATGGCTCCAGCAACCTGCTCAATCGTCTCGCCAACCTCTCCGGAACCGCCATAGCGGCGCATCATCGGAGCCGCCGTATGCAGCCGTGCGACGGTGTCCGCTAGCCGCCGTATATGAACCAGGTCCAACGCCCCTGCGTTCGCTAGCCGGTCGAATGCCTGCTCCGGGTCGAATGTGGACATCTCAACAGCGTAGTCGACGGCTTCACCTTGGCCGCCAAGTTGCAAACCCTCGACCGTGCGCACGATCGGCACGACGCCTTTATAGATCTGCGGCGCATGGACGATGTTGACGTCGATTTCCCGTTCGCACAGCGTCTTGCGTTTTTCCAGCGTCGAGTAATCGACGAAATTGCGCTTCACTGCCCGCTTCAGCTTGTAGGTGCGCGAACCCGCAATAAAAACGTGCGATATGGGCGTGTCGATACGAAGTACGAACTCGACACCGTGCGTCTTGGGGTCGGCAAGCAATCTGATGACTGCCGCCTGTTGCTCCTCGAAAGACCCCTGAATGGGTGGTTTCACGCGGTGCGCCAAGGCTATCTCCAAATCGGCTTTTGGCTTGATTATTGCGGCAAGGCCGGCTATCACATTCACGCATTCAAAATAATGAATACTTCTGAATGATCACTGCAGACTCCAACGGGAGAGCAAGATGTTCAAATCCGCCAATGTCGGGACCGCCGATCGCCTGCTGCGTTTAAGCCTCGGTGCACTGCTGATTGCACTTCCCCTTATCACCAGTCTCGAGTTGTGGACCAACCCGATTGCACTCTACGGCATCCCCGCGATCGGCGTGATCATGATCCTGACCGGGCTCGTCCGTTTTTGCCCGGCCTACGTATTGATCGGCGCGAACACCTGCGAACGCAAAAGCTGACTTCTGCACTTGCAACAAACCTGAGTTCGGATCTCAGGTGCTGCTCCAGTTGGCGGCCTCAGCGGCCGCCAGTGCCGTCATATTGAGGATGCGGCGCACGGTTGCCGTCGGCTCCATGATGTGTGCCGGCCGTGCCGCCCCCAATAGCATCGGCCCCACTGTGATGCCATTACTCGATGTCATCTTCAGCAGGTTATAGGCGATGTTAGCCGCATCGACCGAAGGCATGATGAGAAGATTGGCCTCGCACTTCAGCCGCGTCCCCGGTAAAACCTCATCGAGGATCGGTTTGCTCAAGGCGGCATCGGCAGTCATTTCGCCGTCGATCTCGAGATCTGGAGCACGAGCAACAATCGCGTTCACGGCTTCACGCATGGTGCGGGCTTCATAAGCTTCCGAGCTTCCAAAGCTCGAATGCGATAGCAGGGCAACCGAGGGTATCACCCCGAAACGCCGGACTTCCTCAGCAGCCAGTAGTGTCATGTCGACGATCTGATCGATCGTCGGTTGGTGATTGACGTACGTGTCACAAACAAACAGCTGCCGGTCCGGCAGCATCAGCATGTTCATGGCCGCAAGGGTGTTGGCGCCGGGCCGCTGGCCGATTGCCCTGCGTACGTAAGTCAAGTGTTCATCGTAGGTGCCGCGCAGACCGCACAACATGGCATCGGCGTAGCCTCGGCGGACATGCATTGCCGCGATCAGCGTTGGCCGCGCGCGCATCTCCTCTTTGGCCATCGCCATGGTGACGCCGCGCCGTGACATCAGGTCGTAGTACTCGAGTTCCAAGTCGCGGTGCTGGTGGTGCGAAACCCCCTGCACGATCTCGAAGTCCTGACCTTGTTCGATGCGCAGACCGAGCGACCGGATGCGCTCTTTAATTGCGTAGTCGCGGCCCACAAGTACAGGATAGGCGATGCCCTCATCGACGCTCAATTGCGCCGCGCGCAGCGTGCGCTCGTCTTCGCCTTCGGCAAATATCACCCGCATCCGCCGCCGCTTCGCCGTATCGAACACCGGCTTCATGACTGGGCCCGACTTGTAGACGTGGCGTCCGAGGCTCTGACGGTAGGCGTCCATGTCTGCGATCGGACGTGTGGCAACACCTGAGTCCATCGCCGCCTGGGCGACTGCCGGCGCGATGCGTTCAATGAGACGCGGGTCGAACGGCGTCGGGATAAGATACTCCGGCCCAAAACTCGACGGCTGGTTCCCGTAGGCCTGAGCGACGACATCGGATGCCTCCGCTTGCGCAAGCCCGGCGATGGCGGAGACGGCCGCCACCTTCATCTCCTCGGTAATACCGCTGGCACCGACATCCAAAGCGCCGCGAAAGATGAAGGGGAAACAGAGAACGTTGTTGACCTGGTTTGGATAATCTGAACGGCCTGTGCACACGAGCGCATCGGGACGGGCTTGCTTGGCGATTTCAGGCAGGATCTCAGGGTCCGGATTGGCCAGCGCCATGACAATGGGCTTGTTCGCCATACTCGCCAGCATTTCTGGCTTGAGCAAGCCGCCAGCCGAAAGACCCAGGAAGATATCGGCCCCTTCGAGGATCTCCGCCAGCGTCCGCCTTTCGGTATCTTGCGCGAAGCGGTCTTTGTATTCGTCCATTAGCTCGGTCCGTCCCTTATAGACGACACCGGCGATGTCCGAGATGGTGATGTTTTCACGCTTGAGGCCAAGGTTGACGAGCAGGTCAAGGCAAGCGAGCGCCGCCGCACCGGCCCCCGAACCGGCAAGCTTCACTTGCGACATATCCTTGCCAACGAGCTTCAACGCGTTGGTGATAGCTGCAGCCACGATAATCGCCGTGCCATGCTGATCATCGTGAAAGACTGGAATGCCCATGCGCTCGCGCAGCACTCGCTCGATAATGAAACACTCCGGCGCCTTGATGTCTTCCAGGTTGATACCGCCGAAGGTGGGTTCGAGCGCGGCGATGATTTCGATGAGCTTATCGGGGTCGGTCTCGCCGACTTCAATATCAAAGACGTCGATGCCGGCGAATTTCTTGAACAGACACGCCTTGCCCTCCATTACCGGCTTGCTGGCAAGGGGTCCAATATTGCCAAGGCCGAGAACGGCGGTTCCGTTAGAAACGACGCCGACGAGGTTCTGCCGCACGGTCAGCGTTGCCGCCTCACCTGCATCTGCATGGATCGCCATGCACGCAGTGGCAACCCCAGGCGAATATGCAAGTGACAGGTCTAACTGGTTGGTCAGACCCTTGATGGGCATGACCGAGATTTTCCCCGGTCTCGGATATCGGTGGTAGTCGAGGGCCGCAGCAGCCAGTTTCTTATCCATTTCCTCAGGTACTCCCAGTACTCGGCCACTGTCGTTCCAACCTGCGTTCTTTCCCACTTGCAGCAGCGTCAAGACATTAAACGCGAAGTGTAACCGGAAATCGTCGGGCATGCGCGGCGCTACATGATGGCAGCCCCACCTCCAGCGGAAGCGGGCCTTCGCCTTGATCACATTGCCGAGAGTCCGTCTTCACTGCGTTGATGAGGCTTCAACCCATTTGCCGTCAACCGCGCAAATGGTGGTGGGGCGCCCCTGCGCTCGAAGGGCCAACGCCGAAGCCGTTGCACCCCCTTGCAAAACCGACACCGCACGAAGCCCTTTTGGCTTGAGCAAAGCACAGTTGGCTCGACCTAAGCATTCTTGCTCCTGACCATCACTTTCGACAGGAACGCCAGTTCTTGCCCTTCGGCCTCAAGCCCCTCAGCGGTGAACATTCCATCAAGGTCATCAATCGCATAGCTTCGGTAATAGGGCTCGTGAAAACGCACCGGGAAAGCCTCCAAGAGCCCGTCCCAACTGGGTTTATCTCCCATTTGAAGACTATCGGTGAACACGAGAAGCCCGCCCGGCTTCAAGATGCGGGCGATATCTCTGGTGACGATGCGGCGCACTTCCTGCGGCAACTCGTGAAATAGAAACACGCAAGTCACAATGTCCTGACTGGCGTCCTCCAGAGGCATCGCTTCCGCATTAGCCTTCAGCCACCGAACCGGCCTTAGACGCCCCATGTGGCGTTCTGCTTCCTCCAAGTACGTGCCACTCAAATCGAGCCCCGTCAGCTGCATGGCCGGGTAGGCAAGCCGCACGTCTCTTAGGAACCGCCCAGTCCCGCAGGCAACATCAACCCACGAAACGTGACGCTGATCCTTACCCTGCATAAATTGAGCGATCGAGCGTAGACCCGCGCGCCGCATGGCCGCCGCCGCCCCGTAAAAAAGTGTCTCGACTTGCACATCGTAGAGTCGTGCAGAACCTTCCGTCAGATATCCGCCGGTCTGGAAGTGGAAATCCTGCGTGAAGTAATCCGGCAGATCGTCATCGACGACGTCTTGAACACTTGTCGCGTCTCGTTCCTTCCGACGTCCGACGAGATCCGGGAGGTCTTGAAACATGTCCCGCAAACGCCGCAAGTGCTCCAGCGGGTTCGCCGTCTCCTCGTTGCCGGGGGGATAGAGCCCTTCGCTTACGGCCTCGGCATCTGCCCGCAATAGCTCACGCACATCCGCCAGCAGTTCGGTGCGAGCCGGAACCGGCCGTGTTGGCGTAAAGCCAGCCGGGATGGTGATCCGTCTCGATTGCCGTTGCACAACCCAATTGATGCCGCTGTACCACGTCATCCGGGCAACATTGCTTGCGAGCTGGAGGGTCATTCCCATCTGATCAGCCATGGCTTTGTGCAACTCCTTCGTCAGAAACGGCAGCTCACGGCATTAAGATTCCGATACAGCTGCTTCTCCCGAGGCAAAATCTATCCTGCGGTGCGCTTTTGTGCGATTGCTAACATCACAACCGCACCCAAACGGAGACCACGTCAGAATGCCACGATACGACAAAATCGTAGTTTTGACCGGTGCCGGTCTGTCTGCGGAATCTGGTCTCGCTACGTTCCGCGACAAGGGCGGCATTTGGGCTCGGTACGATTACCGGGACGTGGCGACTCCGGAAGGCTTCGCGCGCAATCCCAGTCTGGTCTATGAATTCTACAACATGCGCCGCCGCGAGGGCAGCAAGGCGAAACCCAACGCCGCGCACTATGCACTGGCCCAGCTTCAAAGGCAGCATCCCGGCGAAGTGCTTGTCGTCACGCAAAACATCGACGGCTTGCACGAGGCGGCCGGCACGACAAACCTCATCCATATGCACGGGGAGATGGCCACGAGCTTGTGCACCAATTGCGATGCCCGCCAGCCTTGGAGGGAAGATCTCGCAGCCGAACTCGTCTGCCCGGAATGCGAACTGGTCGGCGGCCTTCGCCCCAATGTCGTCTGGTTCGGTGAAATGCCCTACGAGATGGACCGCATCGCAGCTGCACTTGCCGCCTGCAACCTGTTCATCTCGATTGGCACCAGCGGCAATGTCTATCCTGCAGCGGGCTTTGTTGCCGGCGCCATCGAAGCCGGCGCCCATACCGTCGAGCTCAACCTTGAGCCCTCCGACACGGCAAGCTATTTCGCCGAACGCCATCAGGGAGCGGCAACCGAACTCGTCCCGTCCTATGTGAATACGCTCCTGGAAGTTTGAGGACCTTACCGCCGCAACACCGCAACAACTTCCACATGATGCGTGAATAGAAACTGGTCGATCGGCGTCACGCTTTCGAGCCGATATCCCCCATCGATCATGATGCGCAGATCTCGCGCCAGCGTCGCCGGATTACATGATACCGCCGCCACCGTCACCACCTTCGACTTGGCCAGCATCTCAGCCTGGGCCTTGGCACCGCCCCGCGGCGGATCGAATAAAACAAGGTCGAACGGCTCGAGCTCTTTGCGCGCCAGCGGCTCCTGGAACAGATCCCGCAGGCGCGTCTCTATGGCTCGCACGCCCTGCGTCCGCCGCTTGGCCTCTTCGAGAGCCTCAATCGCCGGTCGATCATTATCAATTGCCAGCACTTTCGCCTTGCTCGCCAACGCGAAACTGAACGCCCCGACGCCGCAGAAAAGATCGGCGGCCTGCCGGCTGCGCTTGCCGAATGCGCCGACGACCAACTTCGATATCAACGCCTCCGCCTCGGCCGAAGCCTGCAGAAACGTCCCTGGTGGCGGTACGATTTGCGCTGCTCCCGCCCGCACCAGCGGCACGCCCGATTGAAAGAGAGGATCGCCGTCGAGACTGAGCCGCACCAATCCGAGTGCAGCCGCCGCCTCCGCCAGGGCGGCGCGCGCACTGGGAGAGAGTTTCGCGGAGTTTCCAGAGACGTCGACATCAAGCCCGTTGTCGGCCAGCAGCACGTGCAAACGGGCCTCCGACGGCGATCCAACGAGTAGCTTCAGAAGCTCACGCAACCCTGGCAATAATTTCACGATCTCAGGCGCCAGCACGTGACAAACGTGAAGGTCGACGAGCGCGTTGCTGGCGGCCTCGTGAAAACCGATCCGTACGTCTGCACCCTCCCGCCGCGCCGTAAGCGCTGCCCGCCGCCGCGATCCAAGCCCCACACCAACAAGGGGTGCCACATCGGCCTCTATCCCGCGCATCGATAAGGCCGTTGCGACAAGCCCACGCTTCCAGCCACGGTAAGCCTCCGCATCGTAGTGCTGCAGTGCGCACCCTCCGCAGCGCCCAAAGTGCTCACAAACGGGTTGCACGCGCTGCCGCGATGGCGCGACAACGGAAGCAAGCCGGCCTCGCTCAGCTTCGACCACAGCGTCGACTGTCTCGCCAGGTAGCGCGAACGCAACAAATACCGAACCAGCATCGGTCTCAGCGACACCGTCCCCTTGCGCTCCGAGCCGCTCGATTTGCAACCGCTGCGTTTCAGGCATCCCGCTGCGCCCCGATTAGATACTCTGCATTTCCCGTTTTTCCCGGCAATGGAGAGGGCAAAGTGCCTAGCACCCGCCAACCCCGTTCCATCAGCACGTGCTGTATCCGCGTCAAAGACTCCGCGACCGCCTCTTCGTCACGCACGATCCCGCGCTTTCCGAGCGCCTCGCGTCCGACTTCAAACTGCGGCTTGATCAAGCCAACCAACCAGCAATCCCCCGTTGCAAAAGACAAGGCAGCCGGCAACACCTGCGCCAGCGAAATAAAGCTGACATCGAGCACAATGGCAGTCACTCGATCGGGAACCTCCGCAACCGATAACCGCCGAACATCATGTCCTTCAAGCGAAATAACTCGGCGATCGGCGTTCAAGGCGGCATCAAGCTGCCCTTGCCCGACATCCACCGCATAAACGCGAGCCGCGCCGCTCTCCAGCAAAACCTGCGTAAACCCACCGGTTGACGCTCCAACGTCCAGCGCCACACGCCCCTCGGCCGAAAACGCAAACTCTCTTAGGCCGTCCACGAGCTTGGCTCCGCTGCGTGCAACGTAGGCGTTCGCCTCGGCATCGACATGCAGCGGAACATCGGGCTCGACGAGTTGCCCCGGCTTTTCCGCGATCATACCGTCGGCACGAACAGCGCCACGCAGCACCAAGTCGCGGGCCCGCGAGCGAGACTTGGCAAGACCACGCCGGACAAGAACCTGATCTAGACGTTCGCGCATCTCGTTATTCGATCGTTGAAAGATGTTACGCTGATAAGGCTGCGCCCGCTGCCTTGATTTTTTTCAAATCATACAGGCGCAGAGACTCATGCACTTTAAACAACAATACTTTCGATCTGAAACAGAGGAAACGCTGTTATGAGAAAGCTGCTATTGGCTGCCCTGGCACTCGTGATCATGACCGGCTCGGCCATCGCCCAAACTGCTGCTCCAGAAGGCGCGAAGGTCTACTTCATCGAACCCTCAGACGGAGCCGTGGTTTCAGGGCCCGTGACGGTCCGTTTTGGCCTATCAGTCATGGGAGTAGCGCCGGCTGGTGTTGAGAAGGCCAAGACCGGTCATCACCATTTGCTCATCGACACCAAGTTGGAGGACTACACCGCGCCCGTGCCAGCCGACGACAATCACAAGCACTTCGGTGGCGGTCAGACAGAAACCACAATCGAGTTGGCACCCGGCAAGCACACTCTGCAGCTCTTGCTCGGCGACCACAACCACATCCCTCACAAGCCCCCAGTCGAGAGTGAGGTCATCACGATCACGGTAAAATAACGGTCTTCGCTAGATTGGTGGCCGCTCAGGCGGCCACCGATTTCTGAGACTCACGTTTCTTCTGCGATTTCCGCTTCGCTGGCTCACAAGCAGCAACCAATTGCTGAGCCATTTCAGTTGAAATCTGATCCAAGTCGGCGGCTTCCGCATATGCCTCGTCACGATTTGCTCTGCAAACAGTCCTGTTTTCAGTGACGTCCGGCAAAACTTCGCTCAATTCCAGCAACATTCGCTCATAGGCATAATCGACCGCGTCGAGCTGCCGGCCGGCAGCCTCGTGCAGCGTCTCAATCTCATTCGCCTTTTCAATACCGTCATCGACGACACGGCTCACCCGGTCCCATTGTGTCTGCGTATCCATTCGCTCGTCCCAGTCAGCATCGCGCGCACCGACATTGGCTTCGCGTGTCTGAGGACAATCGGGTACTGGCGACACAAGCTGGGAAATTGGATCACACGGAGGAGCGAGTTCTTTGACGGATTTCTCCTCCGGGATACTCCGGAACAACCGCAACGGAAAAGAAGAAATCGCCCAGATCAGGCGCATCAATTGAGAAATGAAGCCGTGATTGCTTTGTCCCCCGCTTGCCGTCTCGGTGCCGGTCCGCGCAACAACGCGGGTTGGCAACGCGCGTCCTGCCGGTTGATCTCCCGGCGCGCGCGGTACATTGGCAAATGAGAAACGAAAGCCAGCCAGTCCCAAGCTCACGATCGCAATAACCGAGAGAATGACAGCCCCCTCAAATCCAATAGCGGCGATCATGTAGAGGTTCACCAGAACAATCCTTCGTCGTCGCCTTCGCTCCAACAGCCGAGCTGCATGCGAGGAAAAAATTTCAACGCGCGTTGCCACTAGGGGCACTCGCTGAAACTCACGGACGCTGGGTCGTTTCACTTGAGAAGTCAGACGGGAATGAGCCCGCCTTGCGAAAGCGAAACGGCTCCGAGCACTTGTATCAAGAGCCAGTCGGACGCTTCATCCACCAATCAACTCCGCTAACGTACAAAATACGACGAAATGATCAGCTCAAGACTCAAACGCTTTCATGAGTAATATAAACTAATTCGCACAAGATGATTAGCAATAATTTAAGCGACAACTAAAGAAACAGAATTAGCGTGATTGGTGCACAATCAAGAGCAAGCTCAAACTGGCGGCAATTAACCAGTACAAAAACACAATAGGCCACCGCATTCGGCCCGCGTGACAGCGGCGAGCGCGTTATGCCCTCCTCAAGTCTGGACATTCAGCTCTGGCAAAGTCACGAGCCCGCGGAACCAAACCAAAACGACTGCCAGCCCCTCAAATTGAA
>Ga0114920_10000375_pt1 | contig 19540 bp, 17 predicted proteins | sample ChitaG_FD_88683 | JGI IMG/M metagenome (GOLD analysis project Ga0114920, IMG submission 88683) | Deep subsurface microbial communities from South Pacific Ocean to uncover new lineages of life (NeLLi) - Chile_00310 metaG | ecosystem: Environmental > Aquatic > Marine > Oceanic > Sediment ...
AGGAGAATTTATCTTCGTAGTAAACCTGTTCATCATCAGGATTGGTCACCAGGCGTTCCCACCCATGCTCGATTTTCTTCCACGGCCAGTAGCGCCGATTCTCGACCGGGTCATCCCATCTCGCACGCATGAATAGTTCCCGACCATTGTGAAAGGCCCGCAGGCGCAAGATGGTATGTCCGTTATCAAAACCGCAGCCATTGGTCAGCGAAATGTCAAGTTCATGGGCACTGTCCCAGGGTAGGGATTGGAGGTCATCGGCAGGTGAGGCGATGCGCGTAGCACGGAGAATCCGGCTGCCCAGTGTAAAGGGGACACCGTTGAAGATAAAGAAGCTGCACAGCAGTAGCGAGGACACGAAGATCCCCAAGCTCATCAACCAACGGGGCTCAGTCACGGGATGAAAGGCTTTGACCAGCAGCTTCCGATATGTGGTGAGGGACTGAACCGCATGCGTCAGAAAACCGAGCGGAAGCAATACCAGGCCGGAAACGGCATGAACAAGGCGTGCAGGTGCATGGAAACCAGCCGGTATTTCCGGAAACAGCAGAACAAGAGCGCTACTGATCATCAGCAAACCGCCGATGAGCAGAATGAGGATACTGAACCGACGCAGGCTCCAGGGGATTGACCGGCGGCAATACCCACGGATATGCATGCCAAGAGCAATGAGCATGGCAGGCATAAAGATCGCTGCCCCCAATAGATGATAAACCCCGACGCGTCCCTCCAGCATCCAGGCCGAGGCTCTACCACTAAAGAGCGACCAGTCCGGTCGGGCGGTTGCATGCAAACTGAGACCGGTAATGACCATGAATGGCAAGGCCAGGCCTACGATCCAGTGCAGCAGGCGAAACAGATGGCTATAGGTGGTCTTCTGCTTTGGTTGGCCCGTTGTCTTGCGCGACATGGTTGATTATCCTGACTCCAAATCCCAGCAAATCTTTTTCCGAAGCACAGATGACAGAGGCGTAAAGAATCTTCCCTGGTTATATGGAAAACGGACGACCTTCGTGCATAATGAAAGCTCATACAACTATTATCACTAAAAGGAGCACCTCCGATGAGAAAGGTAGCATACTTGGTAATTGATGTACATTTAATGGTGCCCTTGCGTAGGTAAACTGGGAAGGTGAAGGAAAACCTGTGCAGGAAGACCCGGCTCCCATTTTGAAATCAGGGTGAGAAGAGCTCGGGATCACATCCATAGAGGGGTAATCGTCCAAAGGGGGAAGCTGTGAGGTGGAATACCTGGCCATAGCGCAACCCGCAAATGGAAAGAATTGTCGGAATGACCAGAAGTTGGACTCCAAGAAAAAAATGAGTGCAAAGATAAAAGAGATCTCAAGTTTATAGTCAGTTTGCCGATAAGTATAGATGAAGAAGACTGGATTCATTCGCTGAAGGGCAAACCTTCCGAAAGGTTGGGGCGCAAAGCCTCCGGCTTGAGTCCCGGATTGCCGGGATATGGTAGCGGGGCTGCCAGGTAGATGCAATAAAAAGTGCAATAAAAGCCCGCCTGTCCTTTCGGAAGCGGGCTTTTTCTTTCAATCCATTTGAAATCGGAAAGCGGGTACTTTTGAGACTGTTTGCCAATAACAAGGAGGAAAAGACATGAATACAATAACAAACCACCAAGTTGAAAACCTGAATGTTTTGAAAAAGGGGCCCGAGCGGCGAGAATTGACGAAGCAGGGCACAAAAGCCGACGGATTTCAAGTCCGCGATTCTGACAGGGCCAATGATCCAAAGGACATTGTTGAAATCCGGAATCCTCTTCGGCATTCAATCGACTTCAATCAGGCAAGCCGTGAAAGCAGCCTTAAGGACGTTGATGAGGCTCAAAAGCTGCTTCAGGAAGTCATAGGACTGCTTAACTCGGAAAATGATAAATCACGGGCTGAACAGATATACGACTTCAATCAGAGAAACCTGGTCCAGTTATTGTCATAGCTTTGGCATTAACAAAGCCCGCCCGAGGACGTTCCCCTTTTGGACAAGGGGGGAGTGAGGAATGCAAGGTAGCTGGGGCATAGGTTGATTATGGTTTTTTAATACCCCGCCGCTTGCGGCGGGGAGGTTTATTGAAAAAAATCTTTCCCGCCTTGATCGTAAGAGGATCTTACGTCTTTAGCAAGCTTTTCCGGCTCTACACGCGGCAGGCCCGTTATTTCCTGTAATGCATCTAATGTATCCTGAGTGTGAAGTAGCTTGTGCTTTTCCTGCTGAAGAAAATCGGCCTGTTCAGGGGCACGCCTACGGATTTCTCCTTGTATTTTCTGCTCTATTTCATCATGCATTCGGGCTTACCTCTCCTGCCCACGAACTGCGCACCACGAGAATCGAAAGCACGATCCGCACTATTTGATCTTCGTTTTGTAGCGTTTCAGCCTGATCTCACCTCTTTCAATCTGCTCCTGAAGTTGCTGTTCAAGCTGGTCGAACAGGTCCTCCAGGGTCTTTTTCCCATCCAAAGTCAACGGCTCCACACGGTGCATGGCCTTCAATGCATCAATTTGCTTATCTTTCGCCTTCTTCTCGCTGTCGCGTTTTTCCCGGAGCTCCTTGACCTGGTTCAGCAAGATCTTTCTCTCCTTGGATGACTGATCCCGCAGTATCTGAAGGCTGTTTGCGAGCTCCTCCTGCTTTCCCCCGGTGACCTTTACATACTCCTCATATTTAGTCCGCATGTCCATGATCTCCTGCTCCAGGGTCGTGATCCGGCTGTTCAGTTCGGCTATTTTCCTGCCCTTTTCAGTTCTGATGTCCGATAGCTCATTTTTCAGCTTCTGTCTTTCGATATCCAGCGCCGTTTTTTCCCTGAGCAGCTTGTCATATGTCTTCTTCGTTACAAGGCAACCATTGGTGAGAAAGACAACACCGAGACATAGGGCGAGCAGTCGAATACCTTTCATCCGGCCTCCTTGCTGGCTTCTACTCTTTTCCAATCTGAAAGGCCGAGGCGATGAACTCTCCAAGGCGGTGGTATTTCATAATACCGGGGATGTAGACAAGGGGGTCAATCTTGCCCGGGTCTCCTTTTCCAGCACTCAGACACCCTTCAGTTATGTAGGTTTCAATAATTTCACCGACAACTAGGGTATGACTGCCCAGATCCAGGTAATGGGTCGCCTTACACTCCAGATTTACCGGGCATTCTTGAATTACGGGAGCTGTTTTAAGCTCGCCGTAGAAGGTTTTAAAGATTCGCGACTTGTCTTTATTTTTGCCGGAGTATATACCACAAAAATCCGTCCGTTTGACCATATTTGAGGAGGGGACGTTAACGGAAAACGTTCCGTTTTCCCTAATACCTTTCAGGGTGTACCGGTCTTTGTGCATGGCAACAGCAATAGCAGGTGGCTTGTGTGCTGCAATCCCACACCAGGCAGCAGTCATAAAATTTGCCCTTTTATTCACATTGGCACCCACCAGTACGGCAGGCATGGGATAAAGTAAAGTCTGTGGACCGAGTTTGATCTTTTCCATTCTATTCCTCCTTCTTTAGTTTGTGCGGGTTGCGATTTATTTGAATTGCCTTGGGTTTCGATCCTTTTGAGCAGACAACTAGCAGTGAGCAGCCGACTTCACCAGAGTTTAACAGCTAAGTGGAAAAATGCAAGTCAGAAGGGGAGGGCTGAAAAAAATTGATATTTACGTAATAGTTCACCGCGGAGACGCAGAGGACGCAGAGGGTTATCTTTTTTTGCTTTCCGCTGACCCCGCAGGATAGGCTCCGCTACCTACGGGACGGAGGAGGGCGGAAAGCAAAAAGGCACAGCCCTTCGGGCGATATATCCTTTTAAGATATCAGATGTTGATCAATGTCTTATAGTTATCTATAAGCCATGTAGAAAAAGCAGTTTCTGTCCCGCTTTGAGCGGTAAGATTTTTCTCTTTGCCGTCCTCTCAACGGCAAAGAGAAAGCAACTATCTCTGCGTTCTCTGCGTCTCTGCGGTGAACTGTTACATATTTACAAATGTGCGTAAAACTTAAATCATGATTTTAAAATCACGCCTAATATCAGAAAATCCCATCAGCAAGGCATTAACCTTGCTACCAAAAAATCCCGCAATTAATTGAGTAGCAGTGATCACCCCACATTGAGGGCTTGGGCCTCAATCGATTTTATAGCGTAACTTCGATTTACCATCGCTCTGCCTCCTCACCGGAGCATCCGAATCGATGGTGGATATCTTGGCAAGGATGTGATTTTGGGGAATCCTTTTCTCAAGATTCACGTTCAAGAAGAAAAATTTCGTTACATAGTCAGACTCGGAATGCACTATGGCCGAAGCCCTAGATATTGTGTTTACCGGTCTTTTATGTCCAGTAGATTGTGTTTTCGGGCGTCATTTGGGCATCACGCTCTGTGTTGGACCGCATATACAGGCCAGATTTAATTAATTTTAGCTGACATATCTTAATTTTTTTCTTGACAAGGGAAAAGTTTTGTTTCAAAGTGTCATAAAGTGGTACAAAGTGGGAGAAACATATGGATATCACCACAACATATCTTTTTGAGGGGAGATCCAGACACACACTTGATGACAAGGGAAGATTGGCTATTCCAGCCCGGTTCAGGGAGATTTTGAGAAAAAGGGGCGATTCATCCCTTGTGGTTACCAATCTTAGCAACTGTTTGGTGGCCTTTGCCAGGGATGATTGGCACAAGATAAAGGAAAAGGCTGTAAATCTCCCGCTCTTTGATTCTGCGGCCAACATCTATATCCGCTATTTTATCTCCGGCGCTATAGAGTGTCCATTAAAACAAGGTCGCATTTTGGTTTCTTCCGATCTGAGGGAGTTGGCTGGATTAGAGAAAGAGGTGGTATTGGTCGGCCATTTAACCAGGTTCGAAATCTGGGATAAGGCCAGATGGGAGGAAGAGTTCGAAAGGGCCAAGGAATCTTTTCCAGAGGTAAGTCAGTCTCTTACAGAACTGGGAATTTGACAGGGGGACAAGATGACTGTTTCTCATCAGGCGGTAATGGTTGATGAGGTTATTATGGATCTGATTACTAGTTCTGATGGGATATACGTTGATGGGACGGTTGGTACTGGTGGACATAGTCGCGAGATTTGTAAAAGGATAGCTCCCAAGGGAGAGGTGATCTGCCTAGATATCGATGAAGCATCAGTAAGATTAGCCAAGGAAAGGCTTGCTCCTTTTGGGGAGAGAGTCAAGATAATCAAGGAAAACTACGTTGATTTAGGCAGGGTACTGAAGGGAATTGGCGTTGATAGGGTAAACGGCATTTTTTTAGATCTCGGTATGTCATCCTATCAGCTCGAGTCGTCTGGCAGGGGTTTTAGTTTTAGCAGGGATGAACCTTTGGATATGAGAATGGACCAAGACAACACGGTGACTGCAACTGAATTAGTTAACAATAGTTCCGTGGAAAGGCTGGAGTGGCTTCTGTGGAATTATGGACAGGAGAGACGGGCAAAATCGATTGCACGGGCCATAGTAGAGGAAAGGCAAAAAGGGCCTATAGGTTCAAGCCGGCAATTGGCAAGGCTCGTTGTAACTACTATCAGTGCTCAATATCGTCCCCGGAGAAGACATCCAGCCACTAAGACCTTCCAGGCCCTGAGGATTGCTGTTAATAGGGAGCTGCAAAATATAGCTGATTTTTTGGAGAAGATCCCCCTGTTGCTTGTTAAGGGGGGGAGGTTGACAGTGATATCTTACCATTCATTGGAGGATAGGCTTGTCAAGCAGGCCCTTCGCCGCTGGGAGAAAGACGACTTACATCCTCGGAAGCTTCCGGTTCTCCCTGAGACCAGGCCTGCCCTTATGAAGGTCTTAACTAAAAAGGGGATGAGGCCTGGCCAGGCTGAGGTGAAGGTCAACCCAAGATCTAGGAGTGCTATAATGAGAGCTGCGGAGAGGATTTGAGGTGAAGAAGAGGAAAAGGGGTTCCATAAGACTATTCCAGTTTTTTGTTGCTGTGTTTTTTTTCTTTTTATCGGCGGGGATTTCCTATGTCTGGCTGAATTTCAAAAGGACCCAGATAGGCTATGAATTGAGCCAGTTAAAAAAACAGGTATTACAGATTGAGGAATACAACCGCAAGTTGAAGCTAGAGGTAGCCTTTTTGAAATCCCCTCAGTTCCTAGAAAATAAGGGTGTTAAGGAATTTGGCTTAAGGCATCCCGTGCCACAACAGATAGTCTTTTTGCCATGAGCATCAAGGATAAAAAGTGGATACGAATCAGGGTCTATGTAATCGGGGTCTGTTTTCTCCTTATTCTTGGCGCCATTTTTCTAAGGGCGTATCAACTTCAGATCCTTGAGGGAGGTAAACTTTCCTCTCTGGCTAAGGAAGGCTATACAGGAAAGCTCACGCTTACCACCCAGAGAGGGACCATTTTTGATACGAATGGGAGGGAGTTGGCCCTCAGTATCGATGTAAGCTCAATATACTGTTATCCAAAAAAGATAAAGGATACGTTGAAAACAGCGACCCTCATTGCCAGTGCCCTCCATATAGAGAGAAGGGACGTACTGAAGAAACTACACAGTTCTCAACCCTTTGTGTGGATTAAAAGGAAGGTGACCCCGGAAAAGATAAAAAGGGTTAGAGCGCTTAACCTAACCGGAATAGGGTTCACAAAGGAGAGCAGGCGTTACTACCCCTGCATGGAAACAGGTGCTCATGTGATAGGGTTTGCAAGTCAGGATAATAGAGGCCTTGAGGGCATTGAGTTACAATATAATAGGTATTTGGAGGGACAGCAAATAAGGCTTAATGGGATTCATGATGCCCTTGGCAGGCCCCTTCTTTTTGATGGACCAGGGATAGAGCCACATGGTCCCTTTGATCTCATTTTAACACTGGACAAAGAGATCAGTTACAAGGCACAGAAAACACTGAGGAAAGCTGTGGAAAGATCGGGGGCAAGAAGCGGTGTCTGTGTCGTAATGAGGCCCCAGACAGGCGAGATCTTGGCTATGGCGGTGGTGCCGGAGTTCAACCCCAATATCTTTTGGCGTCATAAACCCTATGAGTGGAGGAACAGAGCAGTTACTGACTGCTTTGAACCTGGATCCACTCTGAAGGCATTTCTTTTGGCTGCTGCCTTAGAGGAAGGTGTAATTACCCCAGAAACAGTTCTTGATTGTGAAAAGGGAAACTACGTTATTGGCAAGCACGTTATACATGACAGCCGACCTTTTGGGATGTTACCTGCCAGTGAAGTAATCAAATTCTCCAGCAACATAGGAGCGATAAAGATAGGTCAGAGGCTTGGGGCAAAACGATTCCATTATTATTTGAGAGGATTTGGTTTTGGTGAGCGGACGGGGATAGATTTTCCAGGTGAAAGAAAAGGAAATCTGAGATCTCTCAAAGATACGAGCCTTGTTGGTCAGAATACCCTCTGTTTTGGTCAGGGTTTGTCAGTTTCTCCCCTTCAATTGGCCATGGCATTTGGGGCTATAGCAAATGGTGGACATCTCATGAGGCCTTATTTGGTAAAATCGATTCTTGACCGGAAGGGCGAAACAGTAAGACGGTTTTATCCCTCAGTAAGGAGGGATATCATATCGTCTAGGGCAGCGAAAAAGGTAAGTGGCGTGCTCGAGGGTGTAGTCAGAAAGGGCGGAACTGCTCCTAAAGCTGCGATAAAGGGATATCCTGTTGCTGGTAAAACAGGTACAGCACAGAAAGTCGATCCGATTCGGAAAACCTATTCGGACAAGAAATTTGTGGCCTTTTTCGGGGGTTTTGCTCCTTCAGATTCTCCTGCCATAGTAATCTTAGTAGCCCTGGATGAGCCCAAGGGGAAACCATACGGGGGGATTGTTGCAGCCCCTGTTTTTCGTGATGTTGGCAGCTGGACACTTAATCACCTCAATATAGCCCCGGCATTCGAACAAAGGCTTCCCTACCCTATAGAAAGAGACGAGGAGATAGTAGTCTTCAATCCTGATTCGCCCGGTTCAGTACCTAATGTAAAAGGACTGGGGATGAGAGATGTTGTAAGAAAGGCAAAACAATTGGGGTTGAAGGTGATTGTCAAGGGAAGCGGGCTGGCTGTGGAACAGAGTCCAGCACCTGGTACACCGTTGAGAAGGCACGGATTACTCATGGTCACATTTAGACCACCAGGTTGAGGGGGGATAGTGGGCAGTAAGCAGCAGGCAGCAAGCAGAAAGAATCAACGAGTAACGAGCAGACAGTAACGAGCGACGAGGATGAGGCTTGATACCTTATTGAAGGGGCACCGTATCCTGGAACAACATGGAAGGGGAAATCCTGAGCTCAAAGGGATAACCTGTGATTCTCGGGCTGTCAAAAAGGGCTACCTATTTGTTGCTGTGAGGGGGAGCAAACAAGACGGGCATAGGTATCTGGCTGATGCTGTTCAGAAAGGTGCCCATGCATTAGCAGTAGAGACTGTTGAACGAATATCCGGGGGTATAACGATTGTCAGGCTGCCTGATACAAGGGTTGCCCTCTCTGAGCTGGCTGCCCGGTTTTACGGCTATCCTGCTCGGGGGATGAACTTAATAGGTATCACCGGTACGAATGGCAAGACAACAACAAGTTACCTTCTGGAGTCGATATTGAAAGAGGCTGGGAAAAGGGTGGGCGTCATAGGAAGTGTCAGCTATAGGTTTGCGGGAAAATCAGTGAGGGCATTATTAACTACACCTGAATCTACCGATTTGATGAGGATTATAAGTGAGATGAGGGATGCTGGTGTAACCGATATTATAGCAGAGGTCTCCTCCCACGCTCTTGACCAGGGAAGGACGCGAGGATTGAACTGGTCAAGGGTGATATTCACCAACTTTTCAAGGGACCATCTCGAATACCATACAACAATGGAAGAGTACTTTAGGGCAAAATCCCTGCTCTTTCGCTCACTGGGTGAGGGTCAAAATAGAGATCGGGTTAAGGCAGTAATCAATATGGATGATCCAAAGGGTAGGGTGTTAGAAGAAATAACAAAGGTTTCTGTTGTGAGTTACGGCCTTAGAGATAATTGTCTGGTGAGTGCCAGGGATATTGAGTGCTCTGCAGGCAGATCGCGTTTTAGATTGGCTACACCTTCTGGGGAGGTACCTGTGACCTCTGCCCTTTTAGGCCAGATCAATGTCTATAACATAGTGGCGGCTGCCGCAGCTGCCTTTAGCCTCGATATAGGCCTGGAGATTATTGTACGGGGTGTAAAGAGACTTACCCATGTTCCTGGCAGGCTTCAGCCGGTAAAGAACAGAAGAGGCCTTTCCCTGTTTGTGGATTATGCCCACAGTCCTGATGCCCTGGAAAAGGTGCTCCAAACACTGAGAGGGCTTACTAAAGCAAAGCTGATTACCGTTTTTGGATGTGGCGGTGACAGGGACCGGGGGAAAAGACCGGATATGGGCAGGGTCGCAGGAGGCTATAGTGATTATGCCATAATTACCTCGGACAACCCAAGGGGAGAGGATCCCGCGGAGATTGCCGATCAGGTTGAAGTTGGCATGAAAGAATCGGGCTTAAAGAGGACGGGATTAGACCTCTCATGTGGTGAAAAGGGCTATGAAATTATCTTGGACCGGCGAAAGGCCATCCATGCCGCTATCAATATGGCTGGGAAAGAAGACATTGTCCTGATCGCTGGTAAAGGCCATGAAAATTATCAGATTATTGGAAACAGAAGAAGGCATTTTGATGATCTGGAGGAGGCAGCCCTGGCAACCAACACAGCAACAAGAAGTGCCGAAAGTGCCTAAAGTGAGCTAAATCAGCCTCAGGCTGATAAAGTGCCTAAAGTTAAAGATGTGGCGATGGGTGATTTGGGATTTGCAATGCTGGATCCCATTGTAAGTTGCTAGAGTGAACACAAGAAAGTCAACAAACACAATAGAGCCAAGAAACAGGAAAGTGAATGGGCGCAAAGTGGGGGGAAATAGCCGTTAAGGAACTGGTCTCGGCACTCGGTGCAAGACAGATATCTGGCTCGCCCAATGAACTGGTGAGAGGTCTTTCAACTGATTCGAGAAAGATGGTCCCCGGCCACATATTCCTGGCCCTCAGGGGTGAGAGATACGATGGCCATAATTTCTTGGCCCAGGCAGTTGATGCAGGAGCAGCTGGCGTGATTACGGAGCCCAACATCGCTATACCCGAGGAGCTTCAGACGAACAATCTAGTTGTAATTTCCGTCCCATCCACTCTCAAGGCCCTTGGTGATCTGGCCTTGTGGTGGCGAAGGCAATGGGGGGCGAGGGTAATTGCCATAACCGGGAGCAATGGAAAAAGTACAACAAAGGAGATGGCGGCCTCGATTCTCTCTCTGAAAGCAAATACAGCGAAGAGCCCTGGCAATTTCAATAACCTCATTGGCTTACCTTTGGCCATCCTATCGCTGGAAGAGGATGACAAGATGGCTGTCTTGGAGATGGGAATGAACAGGCCTGGTGAGATCGCAAGACTAACCCAGATTGCCGAGCCTGATATAGGATTAATAACCAACGTAGCAAGAGCACATTTAGAGGGCCTGGATGATTTGAACGGGGTAGTAAAGGCCAAAGGCGAGCTCCTGAAGGCAATGAACACGGACTCAAGTGCAATCCTGAACGGAGATAATGAATTTACTGCACGGTTGGCCTCAACATTTCAAGGACCAACAGTTACCTTTGGGTTGGGTAAGGCGAATCAGGTGAGGGCTGGAAACATAAGAAGGACTGGAGACTGCACCCAGGCCTTCACTATCTACGCGGATAATGAGCCGGTACAGGTGAGGATAAATCTCCCGGGTATCCACAATGTCTTTAATGCATTGGGTGGAGCGGCTATCGCTCGGTGTTTATCTATATCAAAAGAATTGATTGCCCGAGGCTTGGAGGGTTTCAGGCCACTCAAAGGCCGCTTTCAGATTATAGATTTGAAGCGTGGTATCAAGATTATTGACGATACCTATAATTCCAATCCGTCATCTCTCAAGGCTGCTCTCCAGACCATTAGGGAGCTAAGGGTGAAAGACCAGGGCCTGGTGGTGGGGCTTGGGGAGATGATGGAATTGGGCAAGGAGGCGTCAAGATGCCATTTTGATGCGGGCCAACTCATAGCCGGTATGGGGGCAAGATACTTAGTCGTCATGGGTGAACATGGCCACCAGGTTATTGAGGGGGCATGTAAAGGGGGTATTGATACCAGACAGACATATCTCGCTACGAACCATGCTGAGATGAGCGATGCAATAGCCGGAAATACAAGAGAGGGCGATATCGTTTTCCTGAAGGGTTCAAGAAAGGTGGCCCTGGACAAGGTAGTTGAGGTTATCAAGGGGTATTTTGGAGTGAGTGAGGAACAGGAGAATGCTCTATAAGCTGATTCACATGTTTTACGCCGATTACTCCTTTCTGAATGTATTCAGATACATTACCTTCAGGACTATCTACGCAACCCTGACCGCCCTTGTTATTTCGTTGCTTCTTGGCTATTGGATCATTCCGAGGTTAAGGAGGCTGCAGATCGGTCAATATATCAGAGAGGACGGGCCCCCAGAGCATAAGGATAAGGTGGGAACTCCCACCATGGGGGGATCCTTTCTGTTGCTCTCAATCCTGATGTCATCCCTTCTCTGGGTGGAGCTGAAAAATGTGTATATCTGGCTGGTCTTACTTATTGCCATCTTATTTGGCGGCATTGGCTTTTTGGATGATTATCTCAAGGTCATACGAAAGAGCAGTAAGGGACTAAGGGTATGGAGCAAACTTTCAATGCAGGCCGGAATTGCCTTTTTTGCTGGGATAATACTGTACCATTACACTCATTTTGACTCCAGGCTTAGTTTTCCCTTTCTTAAGAATGTCTTGCCTGATCTTGGGATGGCTTACATTCTCCTGGTTGTTTTGGTTGTGGTGGGCGCATCCAATGCGGTTAACCTCACTGACGGATTGGATGGTCTGGCCATAGGACCAATTATCGTCGCATTCCTGAGCTATCTCGTGTTTTCTTATCTCGCTGGACATATAAAGATCGCCCATTACCTGCAGATTCCATATGTAAGCGGTGCAGGAGAACTTTCCGTAATTTGCGGGGCCGTGGTGGGGGCAGGCATGGGCTTTTTATGGTACAACAGCTATCCGGCTCAGGTTTTTATGGGCGATGCGGGTTCCCTTTCCCTGGGCGCCGCCCTCGGGATGGTAGCCGTAATTAGCAAACAAGAGATAACCCTTATCCTTGTTGGTGGCGTTTTTGTGGTTGAGGCCCTGTCAGTAATCCTGCAGGTCGCTTTCTTTAAGATAACTGGTGGCAGGCGAGTATTCAGGATGGCCCCGATACATCACCATTTTGAACTAAAGGGATGGCCAGAACCAAAGGTGACCATTCGGTTCTGGATTATTGCGATTATGCTGGCCCTGCTTTCGATGAGTACACTCAAGTTGAGGTAATTATTTGAAAATTGTCAATTGCCAATTGCGAATTGAAAATAAGGTTCTGGTGGTAGGGCTTGGTGACAGTGGCCTGGCAGCGGCCCGATGGCTTGTTAAGCAGGGTTCTCAGGTGACCGTTAGTGAAAGACAGACAAGGTCCGATTTAGATAAAGCTATCTTGGGTGATCTCTTAAGATCGGGCATTAAACTTGAGCTTGGCGGACACAAGGTGAAGACCTTTACAGAGGCGGATTTAATTGTCGTGAGTCCCGGTGTCCCCCTTGATATCAAACCGCTTGTCGAGGCCAGGGGGAAGGGAGTTCCCATAATAGGGGAGCTAGAGCTTGCCAATAGATATTTGAAAACACCATGTATAGCGGTAACCGGAACAAATGGTAAGTCAACGGTTGTAAATCTACTAGGTGATATGTTCCTCAAGGGAGGAAAAAGCGTCTTCGTGGGGGGAAATATCGGCCGCCCCCTTACTCATTACGTGGGAGGAAAACAGATAGCTGATTATGTGGTGGTCGAGGTAAGCAGCTTTCAACTTGATACCACCCAAACCTTTTCCCCCCTTGTGGCCCTGATTCTCAACGTAAGCCCTGACCATCTCGATAGATATGCGGATTATTCCTCCTATGCAAGGTCCAAGGAAAGGATCACTGCAAACCAGGGGCCGGGGCAGATCCTCATCCTCAATGATGATGATCCCAGGCTCAGGAGGCTACGGCCTGAAAATGGTCCTACTGTATATAGATATGGATTGAAGAGTGAACCTGGGCGGCACGTATTTCTAGATAATGGAAAAATAAGGGCCAAACTCCCAGGGGGGAAAATGGTTATCCTAAATCTGGACAGGTTCACATTACCTGGCAACCATAATAGGGCAAATCTGATGGCTGCAACCCTCGCATCCCTGGCCCTCAAGATTCCCGCCTCTGCTATACAGCAGGCAATTGATCACTTTAAGGGATTGCCCCATAGGACTGAGCTTGTGGACGTGGTAAGAGGGGTGGCCTTTTATGACGATTCAAAGGCCACCAATATAGATGCGACCATAAAGTCTATTACCAGCTTTTCAAGGCCGGTTGTATTGATCGCTGGGGGCAGAGACAAGGGTAGTGATTACTCTCCCCTGGTTGAGGCAGCCTCTGATCGGGTGAAGGGGGCTGTTTTTTTGGGGGAGGCGAGTTGCTTTTTGGCGGAGGCATTTGGCAACAAAATATCATGGAGTAAGGCAACCACCATGATTGATGCGGTATCTCTCGCATTTGATCGGGCCCAGGAGGGAGATGTGGTTCTCCTTGCTCCTGCCTGTTCAAGCTTTGACATGTTTAGGGACTTTAAACACAGGGGAGCGGTCTTTAGGGAGGCCGTTAAAAGACTAAGCAATGGCGCCTGGGAAAAAACCTGCTTATGACTATGAGCCTGTTATCCTTATCTCTGTTCTCGTGTTGATTGGTATTGGGTTGGTAGCAGTTTATAGTGCCAGTTCAATCCTTGCGGCGGAGAGGTTTGGAGATCACTATTACTATCTTAAGAGGCAGATCAGCTTTGGTCTTCTTGGTCTCCTGCTCATGATCATAGCAAAGAACATAAACTATCTTTTCTACAGAAGATTGGTCTACTTTTTTCTGGGCTCGAGTTTGGTTTTATTGGTTCTACTGCTTATCCCAGGACTTGGAGTCAAGGTGGGGGGTGCCCAGAGGTGGCTCAGAGTCGGCTTTATCTCAATTCAACCATCGGAGGTAGCCAAATTGTCTCTGGCCATTTTTGTGGCTTACACCATGAGCAGAAACGTCGAGAAGATAGGGACCTTCTTTCACGGGCTTTTTCCGCACTTACTGGTGGCAGCGATCTTTATAACCCTTATTCTTCTCCAGCCAGATCTTGGGACAGCTCTGATTATAGGAATGTGGATCTTGATCCTCCTTTTTATAGGGGGAGTGAATTTGGGGCAGCTCTTTGTCCTGTTAGGCCTCATAACCCCTATTGTTTATTACCTGATATCCCATACTGCTTACAGGCTTCATCGATGGTGGGCATTCCTCAACCCGTGGGAGGATCCTCATGGATTCGGCTTTCAGATAATCCATTCTTTTCTGGCCTTTGGTTCAGGAGGGCTTTCAGGGGTGGGAATTGGCAATGGCAAACAGAAGCTCTTTTATCTACCGGAACCACATACTGATTTTATCTTGGCGATAATCGCTGAGGAAGTAGGACTCATAGGGGTGAGTGTCCTATTAATCCTGTTTACTTTTGTTGTAGTCAGGGGTTTCAAGATCGCCTTAAATGCGCCGGAGCTTTTTGGGACGTATGTTGCCATGGCGATAAGTTGTATGTTGGCACTCCAGGTAATCGTTAATATGGGCGTGGTAATGGCCCTTTTACCCACTAAAGGCTTGACACTTCCCTTTATAAGCTATGGAGGATCCTCTCTCATTGTGAGTCTGACAGGTATGGGAATATTGATGAATATATCAAAATGTTCCTTGAAGGCTTCAAGTAGGCAGTAGCAACTAGGAAGTGAGCAGAAAAACAACGACTAACCAGAAACGAGAAACGAGAAACGAGAAACGGATAATCATTGCTGGTGGTGGCACGGGCGGTCATCTATTCCCAGGGATAGCAATTGCCAGGGAGCTGAAAAAGAGGTTTGATGAAATACATATCCTTTTCGTCGTTGGTAGAAGGAAGATGGAGAGAGAGCTTGTTGTAAAGACTGGGTTCGAGGCGAGGTCAATTGATGCTGAAGGCATGCTCGGTAAGGGCCTCTTAAAGGGTGTAAAAGCCCTTTATAAGGTACTGATTAGCTCAATTCAGTCGTTTACAATAATGAGGGATTTCAAACCTCATTTGATAGTTGGGGTAGGTGGTTATTCATCTGGCCCTGTGTGTCTGGTCGCCTGGTTTCTGGGAATACCTACAGCTATACATGAGCAGAATTCTTTTCCAGGTCTAACAAACAGGCTCCTAGCCCCCTTGGTTAAAAAGGTCTTTATCTCCTTCCAAGAAACCAGGAGGTATTTCAAGAGGGGAAATCTCTGTTTAAGCGGAAATCCGATAAGGGATGACCTTATACGCGCAACACCAGTTCGCAGGGGGCTTAATGGGAGATTCGCCATACTCGTTATGGGGGGAAGTCAAGGCGCCAGGGCAATAAACAGGGCGGTTGTATCTGCTCTTGGGGAATTGAAGGCAGTGGGCCTTGTTCCCTTTGTAATCCATCAAACGGGTAAGGAAGATTTAAGAAAGGTAATTGGTGATTATCATGGCCTTGGGCTTGATGGAGAAGTAAAGGCCTTTATAGAGGATATGGCTTCCGCCTATGCGAGAGCCGATCTGGTTATCTGTCGGGCTGGGGCAACTACTATAGCTGAATTGGCTGCCTTGGGAAAACCATCCATCCTTATACCTTACCCGTACGCAGCTCATAAACACCAGGACATTAATGCCCGGGTCCTGGTGGGAACTGGAGGGGCAGATATGATCCCGGAAAAGGATCTTAACGGTCAAAGCCTGGCCAGGAAGGTTAGAAGGTATATGGAAAACAGAGAAGAGCTTGCAAGGATGTCATCTCTTGCCTTGGAGGCCGGCAGGCCGAGGGCAAAGGAAATCATAGCTGACGAGTTGATGGAACTGATAAGAAGTGCCTAAAGTGAACATAACGGACAACGGACAACGGACAAAATGAAGATCTTTGGCAAGGCAAGACATATCCATTTAGTAGGTATTGGTGGGATTGGAATGAGCGGTATAGCCGAGCTCCTCATTAATTTGGGCTACCGTATTAGCGGCTCGGATATCAGGAAGACAGAGGTAACGGAGCATCTCTCAGATCTCGGTGGAAACGTATTTGTGGGGCATAGGCCTCAAAATGTGGATGGGGCGGATGTCGTGGTTTTCTCTTCGGCAGTAAGGGATGATAACCCGGAGCTAATTGAGGCAAGGGAGAGATCCGTTCCCGTAATACCAAGGGCAGAGATGCTGGCTGAACTGATGAGGCTTAAATACGGTATAGCTGTGGCGGGGGCCCACGGAAAAACTACCACTACCAGTATGATAGGTTCGGTTTTGACCAGCGGTGGCCTTGACCCAACCGTTATTATTGGAGGGAGATTGAATCAATGGGGAGGCTCTAATGCGAGGTTGGGGAGTAGTGATTTTCTGGTGGCTGAGGCAGATGAAAGTGATGGATCCTTTCTTTCTCTCTCCCCAAGCATGGCCGTTATTACCAACATAGACTACGAGCACGTAGATTTTTATGGCAGCATGAATAATCTCAGGAAGACATTTATTGATTTTATCAACAAGATCCCTTTTTACGGCAGGGCTATTCTCTGCCTTGATGACAAAGAGATCCAGGGACTAATCCCTCGGCTTAAGAAAAGCTACCTGACATATGGCCTGAATCCCCAAGCGGATATAAGGGCCAGCGAGATATCGAAACAAGGGCTGAACACCAGTTTTGTTGTCACCCTTAAGGACAGGTTAGTGGGTAACATCGCTATCTGCACCCCTGGAGACCATAATGTGTTGAATGCCCTGGCGGCAGTAGGGGTAGGGTTGGAGCTGGATATTGATATTGAATACATTAGGAAGGGGCTAAAGGATCTTGGAGGGCTTAAAAGGCGTTTTGAGATAAAAGACGAAAGGGGTGGCATATTATTCTTGGATGATTACGGACACCATCCTACGGAGATAGTAGCGACCATAAGTACAGCTAAGGAATGCTGGCCTGATAGGAGATTGGTAGTTGTTTTTCAACCTCATAGGTATACCAGAACGAGGGATTTGTATGATCGATTTGTTACCTCTTTTAATCAGGCGGATTTTCTGATCATTACCCCGCTCTATGGGGCAGGCGAGGAACCTATACCAGGCATAGATAGTAAGCACCTTCATCAGGGGATAAGGGATCATGGGCACCGGGCGGTTAATTTTTGCTCCAGCAAAGAGGATACTATTTCCCTTCTTTTGAATGAGATGAGACCTGGTGATCTCGTTTTAACCCTCGGTGCTGGTGACATACACCTTGTTGGGACAGAGTTATTGAAACGAATTGAGGATTGATCAATTGAGGAATTGTTACTGGGTGCTGGTTGCTGGATACTCGTTTCCAGTCAACAACGGACATGGCTTACGGGAAGGCAGTAGGGAGCAGACAGAACAACGGTGAACGGATAACGGTGAACGTTTTTTAACCCTGGCCCAGACCTGGCCCATAATTTTAATAGGTTGATGAGACCACACAGCGCCTTATAGACTTAAGAGTTTCATTTAGGCACGTCGCGCCAGGGCGGGCTTTAGGCACTTACCAATGGATGCCTACATCAAGGAAAGGATGAAGGAGATCGGAGGTGAGGCAATCCTTTTTGATGCCCCCATGAGTCAGTACACAACATTCAGGGTTGGGGGTAATGTGGAGGCGATGTACAGGTGCGGGAATGTGGAGGAACTGAAGGAGATGGTTGCCTTTCTAATAGATGAGGGGATTCCGTATCTGATTCTGGGGGCCGGAAGCAACCTTCTTGTAAGGGATGGGGGGTTGGATGGGGTGGCTATTGTCTTGGATGGATCCTTTGCCTCGATTGAGGATACCAATATGGCAGAGCCACATATTGTAGCTGGGGCAGGCCTGCTCTTAGATAAACTAGTGGATCTTTGCACGGAAAGGGGCCTTGCTGGAGTGGAGTTTCTAGCAGGAATTCCAGGGACAGTGGGCGGAGCAGTAGCCATGAATGCCGGAAGTGAGGGCCGAGAGATTAAAGACGTGATCGGGGAAGTTACCGTTTTGACACGGTGTGGAGTTGTAGAGAGGAGAGACAGGCTGGGTCTTTCATTTACATACAGGGGTCTTGATTTAGGTATGGGGGAGATAGTCCTCAATGCAAGGCTGAATCTGAAATTCGATAAGCCCGCTTCAATCAGGAAAAGGGTCATGTCCAGGGTTAAACGAAGGAAAGACCGATTTCCTCTCGATATGGCATCTGCCGGGTCTGTCTTTAAAAACCCTGAGGCTGATCATGCGGGTCGGTTGATCGATGCCGTTGGCTTGAAAGGCAAAAGGGTCGGGGGGGCGAGGATATCTCCTAAGCATGCCAATTTCATTGTTAGTACTGGTAAGGCCTCGGCCTCTGATATAGTGGCCCTTGTGGATCTGGCAATGGCCAAGGTGAGGGAGATATTCGGTATTCAACTCATTCCTGAGATAAAGATCGTGGGTAAGGCGTGAAAAGAGGTTCTGTTTTACATCATCAATCGGTAAAGAGGGACAGACTCAAAGGTCTTTTGCTCTTCAGAAGAACCTTGGGCCAGTTGGGGTTTGGCCTGATCAAGGTATTTCTCTTCCTTTTGGTGCTAGGGGGTCTTTCCTTAGCCTTTGTGTCTGGATCCCAATTTCTCACTTCTTCGTCCTACTTTAGATTGCGCAATATTGTTGTGACCGGGGTTAGTGATGATTTAAGGGAAGAGCTGATCAAAATATCGGGTCTTAAGGAAAGGGAAAGTCTTTTTTCTATTGATCCAGCTACTATTAAGAGAAACATCGAGGGTCATCCTTGGATAAGATCGGTCTCCTTAAAGAAGGAATTTCCCCACACCCTTCATATAAAGGCAGAAAATGAAGAGGCAGTGGCATTAGTACTATTAGAACGGATGCACCTTATGGATAAAGGGGGGGTTATATTTAAAGAGGTGGAAAGGGATGATTCAGTTGATTTTCCCGTGGTAACCGGCCTATCCACAGGTGATAAAAAGAATGGGGCTTATCTCAAGGAGGTTGCATCTCTCTTAGATGCCCTCTACTTGGTGGATACGCCACTATCGGTAAAAGGGCTATCAGAGATCCATGTGGAAGAGGATGGAGCTCTCACCGTCTATTTCAATAGATTACCATTTAAGGTCTTTTTTGGGAGAGATGATTTTATCAGAAAAATTGATTCATTAAGGCATATTATCAAACATGTCCAGGTCACTCATCGACTCTATCAGGTCAGATCAATAGATTTGGATTACGCTGATAGGGCAGTTGTCGCATTTACCGGTAGAGTGGTCTAGATACTTAAAGTTATAAGTGCCTAAAGTGAGCTAAAGTGCCTAAAATTAAGGCAACAGACATAAATAAATTAAAGGATTGAGGAATTATATTAGGGATTGTG
>Ga0114920_10000376_pt1 | contig 19516 bp, 20 predicted proteins | sample ChitaG_FD_88683 | JGI IMG/M metagenome (GOLD analysis project Ga0114920, IMG submission 88683) | Deep subsurface microbial communities from South Pacific Ocean to uncover new lineages of life (NeLLi) - Chile_00310 metaG | ecosystem: Environmental > Aquatic > Marine > Oceanic > Sediment ...
ATCGGTACACTTTTCCCATATAATACCTTAGCTACTATCGACCCTGTAGCAATAATCGGTTCACAGAAAATATTAATTATGGCAGCAGGTCCATGATTACATCGTATTGCTTCTAGTAATACTCCTGAACCACCACTTGAACCATGTCCCCGGGGAAAGATTAAAACTTTTCCCGTTATATCCTGTCCCTCTAAGGGATGTCCCGTTTCAATTATTTTTCCCGTTTCTGGATCAAGCCCTCCCCAAAAACATAAAGATTTATCAGTTACCAGTGCCCTGCCTTCTGCTTTTCCTCGAGCGTAAAATTTCGCAGTTATAACTTTATAACTCATAATTACCCTCCCAAATACCACTAATTGCTGTTTCAACGCAAGTCTTTAAGCTTCCGAATATAACTTCCAATCCTCTTTGAGCTGGGGCATAATGGGCAAATTTACCCGAATTGGTCATTAGAACCTTAAAGCCCCAGTTATCCAGCGGCCAGTTTAATATACATGTATCGGTAGTTATCCTGGCTCCCGTCTTTTCTATTTCCTTCCAAATGCCCGTTTTCTTTAATAAAAACTCTGTGTTCTGGTTGGTGTGAATCCAGAACTGTACTCCTTCTGCTATCTTTCTTGATTTTAGCAGTTTTGAAGCCATTACAACTTCCGGATAGGAGAAATGAGGACAACCTACAGCGACCAGATCTACATTTTTGCTTTTTCCGGTCAACTCCCTAGCCGTTTCCAGAACATCATCATAACTAAAACTGGCGACCTGTAAGGGCTCCTTCCCCTGAAAAGCCATATCCACACTATGTGCCTCCGGAGTTACCCCAACTACATGGAATAGGCCTACCGAACCGGATGAGGCTGATGCTGCACTTAATGCCTTTAATTGATCAAAAGTAATTTCTGCAGGTATACCCTCTAATACCGGAACCAGGTCACCGGTAACTTTCCCGACAAGATAACCTACAGCTGAATAAAAGGCAGCAGAATGCTCCCGGTTTTCCAATCCGTGAAATCTAAATAAAAATTGTCCCTTGCGATTCTCTGTTAAATGATATTCAATATAGGGAGTTCTACCAGTTAGAGCAGCACAAATATCTGCAAAATCTCCATATCGAGCGGTCCTTGCACCCAGAACTGAATTTGCAAAATTAATAGCATTTGATTCTGCCCAGGTAATATGTTCTCCAAATCTAGGAATTATGCCCTGTTGATATGGCGTACATGTCCAGATGGGGATACATCCCATTTCAAGATAAGCCTTCTCCATAGCAGCACTTTTCATGGAAAATCTTTCTGGAACTCTGAAATCCTTCCAGCGCTTGATATCCCTTGAAGTAACATTAATGGTGGTGGGAACTCTGACCTTGCCTCCTTCTGCTGCCAGTTTTTCGGCAAATTCAAGACCCGCTTCTCCTGTAGTCGAAAAAAGGCATCCATCTATATGAGCTTGTTTGATATCAATAAGCTTGTTGGCTCCATAGGATTTGGCCAGCTCGACCAGCACCTCCATTGCCATTCTTGGCGATTTCCCATTTTTTCCTTCTAGAAACTCTTTATCTTTCCTTGATAGTGTTAGATTCACGCTATACCTCCTTCAATTTTTATGAACTAAATATCGACGGTAAAAAAGTTGTGATAAATGGTAGATAGGTTACCAATAATAATACAAATATACTGGCTAGTGTAAATGGTGCCATGCACCACATGTCTTCTTTGGTCAGGGCAACTATCTTCTGTCCACTTCGGGACATGGAAAAAGCCTGATAATTATCAAGGTGATAACCCAGGTCTTTAAGTGTTCTTCTCGCATCTATAAGAATTTCCTTTTCATTTTTTATCATCTTAGTTACCAAGGGATAAGTTAATAAACGTAGTTTGTCTCTAATTTCCTTTTGAATTTTCATGTAAATTTATTAACTGCAAATCCGCTCTTGAAGAGGTTCTTTGACACCACTATTCCCATATCACCAAGTCCGATAAAACCAACGGTTTTCATTATTATTCCCTCTAAAATCTAAAGTATAAAATTGAGTACAGCCTTATACCAGGCCACAATATTTTCAACAGGAACATCATAACCGATAGTATTAGATGCTCCTAATACTAATCCTCCATTTTGCCCACATTGTATAATATAAGTAATCGCCTCCTTTCTACAATCTTCCGGAGTGCCAAATGGCAGAGTCTTTTGAAGACTTCCACATCGATGCAGCGTTATTTTATCACCATATAACTTTTTTATTTTAATCGGATCCATACATTCAGGCTGAATTGGATCTATCACATCAAACCCGATTTCAATTAGGTCAGGCATGATTTCACCTATATCCCCATCACTATGTATAAAGACATGAACATCGGGATTTATTTGCTTGCATGATGCAATAACTTTCGCCAATCTAGGTTTATCAACAGCTCTCCATGTATCTGGTCCCATGATAAGACTATATTGCGTTGCAATATCACCTTCAAAACCAATCATATCCATACCCGCTTTTGTCAGCCTTCGCAATATCTCACCCTGTAGCTTATAAAGCTTATCGTATAATTTCTCGATAAAAAGTCTATTAATTAGATAATCACATAACAAATTTTCCATACCTCTTAGCATCCATGCTGTCTTATATGGTTGAGTTACTGTTCCTTGAACAAAGACTCCTTTATCTTTTAGCTCTTGAACTTTCCTTGGAAGATCTGGATCATCGACAATATTATCTATTCCAGGAATGAACATTTCATCTGGATCCTTAGCATTAACCAGCGGGCCAGATACCCATTCAACATACTTTCCACTAGCACCAATCTTCTGAACAACGCCCCAAGCATTTTTAAATGTTGTTTCATTGATCTTGATATATTTCTGACCACCCCCCATCCATGGACCTTCCATCAATTCAGTCTTCTCATCATAACCAGGAAAATTTATTTTAATCCAACTATCGGTTGGAAAACGGTGCACATCAGCTGTTCCCATAATATTGAGTACTTCCTGATACGAACCAGCACCGTAATAACCCTTCAAAGCTTCTTGGACCTCCAAACGAGTATCTATCACAGTAGGTATACGATCAGGAACCTTATGGTTCATTGTTGCTAAAAAGCGTTCACGTTCAGTCATTTTAATTTCCTCCTTAATTAGTTATTTTTTCACAATTAAATAACTTAAAAGTAAGTTTTCATATTTAGCAATTTCTCTCTTTAATCGAATTATGGAATAAATCTAAATTAATGTTACTAACAAATTAAAAGTGAACCGTTTTTTTAATGATTTACATTTTAAAAGTGAACTCCTAAAAATAACTTAAAATTGTAATAATATAGGATCGAAAAGCAATGTCCTATACTATGAAACAATTACATAAAAAGTTCATTGATTTTTAGATCAAAGATCTAATGACCCGATATTTAAAAAAAGAGGCAGAAAGAAAAGATTTATAAAAAGTTTTAGGTATCAAGAAAACAAGATTCTTTGCTTGACTTTGAGGAATTTTTTAGTACCCTTAAAATTATTTATTATAATTTCTCCATTTACTAATACATACTTCTATCCATTATCCATCCGGATAAATTCCCGGCTCAAGAAAGTTAGATTTATCGTTTAGATCTTCAAGTGAAAAAACAATTATATCTGCTTTAAAACCATTTTTAATTAAACCTCTTCTTTTTAATCCCAACCTCCTAGAAGGAAAACCGGCAATTTTAGCTATCCCCTCCTCAAGAGTAAGATTTTTACCCTTACCTGTATATTTTTTTTATAAATCGAGACGCCCATCCATAACAACCTGGAGAACATCTTACATTTTTAAATTTACCCCAATGTTATTCAATAACAAATATATCTTTATTTGCGTTATTTAAATATTACCTTCTTTTTTAAGAATTGTAACTCACTTTGCCAATTCATATATGGCTCTTGCATATATTTTAGTAGCCTTAATTATGCTGTCAATACATAAGTATTCATCAACCTCATGGGCAACCTGTTTTTCATTAGGAAAAAGAGGACCAAACGCTACTGCATTTTTTAATATTCTGGCATATGTACCCCCGGCCATTGTTATCTCCTTACTATTATAATCACCGGTCTCTTCCCTGTATATATTCATGAGAGTGCTTACCAGAAAGCTATGCTTAGATACATAGTGAGGTTTTGAATGCCTTTCAACCTCTATTTCTATAGAATAAGCAGAAAGGGTATTTTCAATTTTCGCCATTAATTCCTCAAATTTCGTCTTTATGGGATACCTAATGTGAACATGCATTTTTACTGTTTCTCCATTATAATTGATGATTGTAGGGCAAAAGGACAATGGAGTTGATATATCATCTTGAAAGGCACATCCCATTCTTTCACCATAGATTGTATACCCTATCCTTTCATTATAAAATTGTATAAAATCCTTTAAATCTCCATCAGGTAGACATAAACACTTTAAAAACTCCATCATGCCGGATATGGCATTATCACTATTTTCCGGTGAAATTGCCGAAGTTGATTTGCCCGTATATTTTATAAATATTTTATCTCCCTTTTCTATTAACTCTACCTTTGCTCTTTTTTTCTCAATATATCGAGCAACTATACTCATTAAATTAGATTTATCCTGTTTAGACAAGTTTATTATGACATTGCAAAAATCAGGTACCTTCTTAGGCATATCCCCGCCTTGTATGCTCTCTACAGAGAACTTTCCATAGTTCTTCTTAATTTTTTTACTAAAAATCAAATCCAATATACCCTTCTCGCCATATACAACTGGAAAAGGCGAATCTGGTGAAAATGCTACATCGGGCTCTCTATTTTTTCTCAAATAATAGGATATACCTGCCATGCCGGTCTCTTCATTGGTTCCAAATATTATTCTTACTTTCTTACCCAGAGCCAATCCAGAATCTTTAATGGCTTTGAGTGCATAAAGAACTGCAACACATCCTCCCTTATCATCATAAGAACCTCTACCATATATTTTTCTATCATGAATTTCTCCACCAAAAGGAGGATATGTCCATCCATCTCCTTCTGGTACAACGTCTACATGAGACAATATACCAACTATTTCACTACCTTCACCGTATTCAGCATGTCCTGCATAACCATCAAAATTCTCAACTTTAAATCCTAACTTCCTTCCTATATTTAAAGCATATACAAGAGCATTATATGGTCCTTTTCCAAAAGGCTTACCCTCTTCATGATCTTCTTCAACACTTTTTATTTTTACAAAATCTTGTATTGTTTGTATTATTTCATTCCTATAATCATCTATTATTTTATAAAAATCCATAAGTACTCCTTATAAGTTTTCCTTCTAATCCTTAATATAAAAATTATACACATTATTATCTCGATTACTTTTCAAATTTAGCTAATTGCGGGTGTACAAATTTGCCATTCTCAATTACTTGAACATCATCAACAATTAGAGTGCAATCTAGACACATACCATCCCAGTGAGAATGTGCATTGTTTTTACCTTTAAATGTCATCTGATTATCTCCACCTGAAATACAAAATGCATTCCATATTCTTTCGTCTTCCATCAGATTTCCAGTAGCAGAAGCCCTTTTATTTAACCCACCACCTATGTGAGAGAAGAAATAATGCATCTTATCACCATTATTCATTTCTTGCCTATATTTAAGCCAATCCTTCATTTTTTTTGCCTGTTTTCCGCCTTCTATATTCTTAATCCATCCATTTTCATATGTAAATATTACAGGTTCATCTAATAAACCAACAGGATATAAAGAAGCATCAACTACAAAAGTACCATTAACAGATTCTTCAATTGGAGCTGCAGCCCAAGCACCACCGGGAAGATAATCAAGTTCTCCTACTTTATCAGCAACACTATCTGTATATCTTACCGGTCTGTTTGAATCCATATACATAAGTGCATCAGTCCCTGCTTTTGTTTTAACCTGTAATTTTTTAGCATTTTGTATAATTGATTTAATTATCGGGCCAACCTGGCTCATCTCTTCAAAATCTGCTTCTAGTACCACAGGTCTTAACATATTATGGGTTTCCAAATCTGCCATATAAAGTATTCTCCCCTTTTTTAATGTCCCTGCTATAGCATCAGAATACAATATCTGACTTTTTGTAAAAGGAAATAAAACATCACATTCCCACATAGCATGAGATACTCTTTTAGGTATTTGCAGGACCGACTCTACAAAATGAAAACTCATTTTTAACGCTTCAGCTCCAACTTTTCTGCATTTATATAGGAAAAGATCCATTACCCTTTCATCACTTCCTGTATCTCCAAGTATCAATACTTTCTCACCAGATTTTACTTTTGCGCATCTCTTAATAGCAATATCTGCAACTTTATCAAGTTGCTTCATCAATTCATATTCTTTTACTGTGTTTAAATAATTAATAATATCTATCTTTTCGAAATGAAACTCTTTCTCATTCATGGTTATGCCTCCTATATTTTATTCATAATATTTACATTAACTGTTTTAAACCAAGTTTTTCATTTAATTTATTATTCTGCGCAATGAGTGTATCATCAAGATAAATTGAAGACGAAGTAAGTGCAACATCAACATGATATCTAGAAGTTCCTACTTTTCCCTTAAATGATTTATCCTGATTACCAAATTCAAATATAACACCTGCTACTATTCTATTCATCTTCAAACATATTTCCACTCATTTTAGCTCTAGGATTTGATCCAATATTAAAATGGCACAAATAATATATAATGGGACCAGATAATTATTCCAATCAATAGTCCACGCATTAGCATCAGAACCATCCTCTATCTGTATAATTATACCTTTCTCTAATAATAGTTTTACCAGAGATAAAGCAATGCCTACTAGAGATATATTTCCATCTACAACAACTCTGCCGTTTATTAGTCTCTCCCAAAGGTACTATGCTGAGTTATACACCAGGAAAAAAATCAATTTTGCCAGGTTCAGTGACTATACCCCCCCGTATAATAAGTCTGTCCCTAAAACAAAAAGATATATCCATCCCAATTGTTGATGTTGTTCTGTAAATTTTTATTTTTCTCCATAGTTCACAGATTACATTTCCATTTTTGACCATTGCTTCATACTCTACGCCTACTACAACACCATTAATAATATATTCCTCAATGTCTATAGCAACTGTAGATAATATTCTCGTTCCTCTTTCAAGGGTCTCCCTACATGTATTGGTCTGCGTAAACCTAGTATCGCATAAGCCTATTATTTCATCTACATTTACCAAATCCTGATGTATGCTTTGATTAAATTCCTCTTCTTCGAAATGTTGCATTTTCTTATTGCCAGAGGCTGACAGTTTTTTGTAACATTTAAGCCAGCAATTAAGCAAGCTTGCGTCAAATCCATATTTGTACTTTTATCTACAAGTGTAATTACGCTTTCTCCTTCTCTACCTTTGCCAATATGTTTATATTTCTATATGCAAATTCACCTTATTTTATATATAAAGTCATATACTAAACCTCCATTTTTATTTTAGTGCTGGTGGTATTATGATACCTTTATCAACTACTAGCTGGTTATCTACATAAAAGCTATGATTTCTGCAGGGAATATCTATATGGAATTCACATACATTTTCGCTCTCTCAGGTCAGAGGTAAAATTACTGCCGAAAACTATCTGCATATTACCATAGTATGATTCGGCATCCATTAATCCGCTCCATTCCCAAAACTTGAGTCCTATAGAATTCCATTGCGCCCTGTGGTTTGTCCCCCATTCTATGTGGGATACCTGATAGGCATTCTTTTCTTTTGAAGCTTCAAAATAATCTTGCAATAATTTTGCATCCAGTCATCCCTCAAATTTTACAGTATTGTCTTCTCTGATAGCAAGTTTTATTGGTGATTGTACATATCTGCCAAGATTAAGTATTATATCTCCTGTATCTATTACCAGAGTACTTCAGCAGTGCCCTCTACAGGTGTACATGCAACAAGCCCCGATGGTCAATGATCCCATCTGCCTTTTATGTCAGATATACTATATTGTGATATTCCAGGTCTACCCTCTTTACTTATTGTTAAACCAATCCCTGCATCAGATGTTATCCTTAATGTTTTTCCCTTATTTAATAAATTAGCCCCATAATAGTCCTTTGTTTAACTTATTCGCAATGGAACATCCTGCGTAATACCTCTACTGGCTCTTCTATCATTAATGTCCTGTCTCCTGCCGCTAAAGCTTCATTGTGAGTGTTAGAATAAAGCCATGCAATAGATGTAGTCATACCTACAATCATATCAGCTGACTTCCAGGTATTCAATATTGCTTTAGAGTTAAGTGTTTTCATATCTTTAGGAAAAGCCATCAAAAATATTTCAGCGTTTAACTCCTTTGCTACAGCAAGACATGCAGCCGGACACTATTCATTAAACTCGGTGTCGTTAAATAGTAATATTGTTTCTCCTTCTTTAACCTTGCATAATTCAAGCTGTTTCTTAAATAGAGGAACAAGTTCTGCTGTAAATAGATGAGAAGATGGAAATCTTTTCATAATTCTAAAACCTTTTATAATTCCATTTTTTAATGGATTAACATCTACAAATTCTTATCGGAAATTAGCCCATTAATTTCTCTTAATTAATTTCAGTAGTTCTTTAAATTTTTTTACTCACACCACTTAATTATTGCATTTACTAATATCCTTATTGTTTTAATGTATTCTTCTTGGCTTACCCATTCATTGGGTTTATAGAAGTTATCACACTTAGGTCCAAAAGCTATGGTAGGCAGTTGATCATAAATCATGGGAAATCTAATAGCACTGCATTGATGATGGACATAAGTGGAGAATTTGCAACCCTCTTCTGCTTCTACCGCTTCTTTTACGACTTGTAATATTTCCTCCCCTTTGCTGAAAGAAGTAAGCGATGCAGTATTTCCTCTTAAAGCGATCTTTTCTAATTTCGGTGGGCACTTCTTTAACTGGTTATCCTCTGTGGTCACTTTTTGAAGTACACTTTCTATTTCTTTATAGATTGAATCAACGGTTTCCTTGGTAGAGAAAATGATATTACCTTCAATGACACAATTATCAGCAACGACTCCCGGAGCTTCTCCACCTTTTATTACACCTAGGTTAAAAGTCGTATTTTCCCTTTCTTTATTAAATTTTTGGTCTCGCTTTCTTGCATATTCATTTAAAGCCCATATTATCTTATTAGCTTTATCTATAGCATTAATTCCGTCTTTAATACAAACGTAGTTTTGGGGATTTCCTTCTTCCCTTAAGGAGGGTTTTTCACCAAAGACAGTGATCCTTAAGGTTAGGACACCATCTGTAGCTGTTTTCACTTCACCTACGCCATTTCCTGTTTCTGAAGCATGGATATAGAGAGCCCCATCGACATTACATCCTTTGGTAAATACTGCCAGAGGGCCGGTGGCTCCCATATCTTTTTCATTTTCACCTACAAATTTGACATCACCCTTTAATTCTATCCACATCTCTTTGATTATTTTCAAAGCCAAAAGACAGGCCGCTATACCCGATTTAGCATCAGCACTTCCCAATCCATACAGTTTATCTCCTTTTTTAACTAATTCAAAAGGATTGGTATCCCAGTCTCTATCCACTATGTCTTCGGTATCAAGATGGGTATAGAGTAGAATAGATTTTCCTCCACCGCTTCCTTTAAGGACACCGGTTATATATTTTTGTTTTTTCTCTGTTCCTTCAGAAAAGGGACAATATTCCGGGTAATCTAAAAAAATGTCAGAATCGGCAGTGAAGATTTCCGGATGACAATCTAATTCTTCTAATTCTCCCTGCAAAAAGTCTACATAGGTCATCATTTTTCTTACCTTTGATGCTTGGAATTGCTATTAAATCATTTAATAAGTTTAAGGCTTTATCGACCGGAACTTTTATCTCATTATTGAAATTATTTGTCATTTTTTTATCTCCTATTTGTCAATATTAACTGTTCACTCCTTTATAAGGAATCCCCATAGTTCTCCCAATATCTGCATAACCATCCTTTAAGGTGCCTTCGGGTTTTAATTCAAGATCAAAGGGTAAGTTAATAAACCTAGTTTATCTCTAATTTCTTTTGCTTTTGTGTGGATAGTTTTTAAATCTATCATTTCGGTTTCTTTCTAATTTATTATTTTATACTTTTAAAAAATATAAAATAATTTTCTACATTCTTAATTTATAAAGATGACATCTAACAAAATGCCCCTTAGTTACTTCTACCATAACTGGATCCTCTTTAGAACAGATATCCATTTTCTCATGACACCTCGAATGAAAACTACAACCAGTAGGAATGTTTACAGGACTAGGAATTTCACCTATAGATTTTACCTTTTTAGGTTTAAGTTTTTCTTCTTCATCAGTCAAAACGGGTATAGATGATAATAGCATTTGTGTATAGGGATGCAGTGGATTTCTAAAAAATTCGGAACTTGATGCATTTTCACAAATTTTTCCAAGATACATAATAGCAACTGATGTAGCTACGTTCCGCATTAAGCTTAAATCATGAGTAATAAATAGATATGATAAATTGAAATCCTTTTGAAGTTTAATTAACATATAAATAATCTTTGCTTGAATCGACACATCTAAAGCTGATGTAGGTTCATCTAGTAAGACTAAAGAAGGATTTGTTGCTAAGGCTCGCGCAATTGAAACCATTTGTTTCTCCCCTCCTCCAATCATCTCGGGATATGTATATATATAATTTTCTGGTAACTCAACCATTTTGAGAAGTTTTTTAACCTTATCGGTTCGATCTTTATGATTATTAGCAATAGCATGCACCCTAAGTGGTAATTCAAGTATCTGATAAATGCTCCTCGTAGGGTTTATTGAAGTACCTGGATCTTGAAAAACAATTTGTATCTCCTTTTTTAATTCCTTGGAACGTTCTTTACTTTCATTGCTGATGTCTTGATTACGATAAGTAATTTCTCCTTCAGTAGGTTTATATAAGCCAACTATAGTGTAAGCCACCGTGCTTTTCCCTGAACCAGACTCACCTACCAGACCAAATATCTCTCCTTCTTTAATTGAGAAATCAATATCATTTACTGCTTTAACAATTCCTTGTTGGGTAACAAAATATTTCTTAAGATTTTTCACGGTTAATATATTGTTATTGATCAATTTGGCTCCTTCCTTTTTTAAATAGCCAACACGCAACTTGATGACTCTTCTTAACTTTAAAAAAAGTTGGTTTTTCTACTTTGCATATTGGCATTACGTAATCACACCTCGGGTGAAACCGACACCCTAGCGGTGGATTTAGGTATTCAGGAATATATCCTGGAATTCCCTGTGACATTCCTCCTCCGGTAAGTTTAGGAACAACGGCTATCAAAGCCTGACTATATGGATGTAAGGGGTTAGTAAATAATTCTGCAGTCTTTGCTACTTCTACCATAGAACCAGCATACATTACATAGGTTCTATCGGTGATATTCTTAACCATTCCCAAAGCATGACTAATTAAGATTACTGATATATATTTTTCATCTACTAAATCCTCCAACAAGCGAAGAATCTGATCTTTAATCGTTACATCAAGTGATGTTCCAGGCTCATCAGCGATGAGTAAATTAAGGTTGCTTAGGAAAGCCATTGCAATACAAACCCTTTGGCGCATACCACCAGAAAGCTGAATAGGATAAAAGTTCAATATTCTTTCCGGATCTGGGAGCATAACTTTCCTTAATGCTTCTATCCCACGAGCCTTGATCTCCGCTTTCGTTAATTTTTTTCCCATTCCCACCGAATATTTTATAATATTCCTAATTTGAGAACCTATTGTAAAGACAGGATTAAGAGCAGCGGTAGGATCTTGAAAAATCATAGAAATTTCTTTTCTTCTCATTTCTTGAACCTTTGCTTCATTCATTTTTAAAATATCTCTTCCTTTAAATAAAATTTCACCTTTAGAGATTCTTGCCGTGGTCATACCAAGAATTTTCATTATTGCTTTCATTGTAGTGGTCTTCGCACTACCCGTCTCACCAATTAATCCAACCTTCTCTTTAAGTCCCACCGTAAAATTTACTCCATCTAACACCTTAAGTGTGCCACCGAAGACCTTAAAATATAGACTTAAATCTTTTACTTCAAGCAGGTTTCCTTTCATAAACTAACCCTCCCTAACTGTAAATATATCATGAATTCCATCTCCTAAAAGGTTAAATCCTAATACAACCATTACAAGAGCAATACTAGGAAACATTGACATCCACCATAGATCAGGTAAGTATTTAGCTCCACCAGCAATCATACTTCCCAAGTCAGCAGTAGGAGGTTGGGCACCAAGTCCTACAAAACTAAGACTCGATCCTATTAAAATAACAGATCCCACATCCAATGTCACTTTAGTAACAATTTCTGAAAGACAATTAGGAAGAACTTCCTTAAAAAGAATATGTAATTTTCCTGCACCAATTAATTCAACAGCTTGAATAAAAAATTCACCTCTTATTGAGGTAACGATTCCGTATGTCATTCTACAATACCATGTCCACCATACTAAAGATATGGCTATCATAGTAGTAGTTAGATTACGAGGAAGAATAGCACAAATTGATAGTGCAAGAATTAATGCAGGAATGGAAAGAAAAATATCTGTAATTCGCATAATTAAAATATCGATCCATGAATCTTTAAAATATCCCGCAACAAGTCCTAGAGTTACTCCTATAGAAACCGATATTGAAAGAACCACAAAAGACATTAATAGAGAAATCCTGAAAGCATATATGGTACGTGTGAATATATCCCGACCATATATATCAGTCCCAAAGGGATAACTTAAAGAGGGTGGCTGCTTTGACTCAGAAAAATTCACATATTTACTAACAGATTCGGGATGAACAGTAATAAAAGGAGCAAATATAGCAAGAAACAGAATAATAAAAACTACGATCAATCCTATAATAGATAGACGATTTCGAGAAAATTTATACCAGCTTCTTTGTACATTCTCCCATTTTTTTGAGGTTAATACTTGACTAAAAATAGTCTTTTTCATCTTATCTATTCGCTCCTTTCCTTTATTAGTTGAATTCGGGGATCAAGTAAACTGACAATAAAATCTACAATAATATTACCACATATACGAAATATACCTAATATTAGGACTACCCCAGATATTGCATTAAGGTCTTTTTGTATTATAGCAGTCATACCATATCGAGCAAATCCAGGCCAATTAAAAATCAACTCAACAAGAAAAGCTTGTGACAAAATAGAGCCGAATTGTAAGGCAAGGATAGATACAACTGGGATAAGGGAGGGCTTCAAAAGGTCGCGGAACATAATAACTCTAGCAGGAATACCATAGGATTGGGCAGCTACAATATAATCTTTCCTTAGATTATTATAAACTGAAGATCGAGTGATTCTTGCATCTTCTGCCATCCCTAATAGACCTAAACTAACAGCCGGTAATATTAAATGTTTACAAGCATCAACAAAAACTATAAAATTACCTTGAATTAATGCATCAATTGTTATTAAACCCGTTATCTTTGGTGGATATATTAATTCTGGACTAAGCCTTCCCATAGCAGGAAGAACCTCAAGTATGTAGCAAAAAATCAACATACCCATAATTGCAAATACAAATGAAGGTGTTACAATTCCAAAATATGCAGCGAGTCGCCCTAAGTTATCTACCCAAGTATTATGATATCGAGCTGAAATAACTCCAATAGTAATTCCTACAATTATTATAAAGATAAAAGCAAAGATAGCAAGCTCGAGGGTTGCTGGAAGAACTCGGCTAATATCTTCCAAAACAGGATGTTTTGTAACGAGAGATATTCCGAAATCACCATGGAGAACATCTTTGAACCAGTGATAATATTGAACAACAATACTCTTGTCATAATGCATTGCAATTCTAAAACGTTGTAGCACTTCTTCGGAAGCTCTCGCTCCCAAGGCCATCCTTGCTGGATCACCTGGTACGATCCGCGAAATAACAAAAATAAACACAGAAAGACCCCATAAAACAAATATAGAATAGAATATCCTTTTTATAAACATTATTCTTCCATTTTTCATGATCTTCTTCTGTTAAGAAGAAAGCCCTTTCGGGCTTCCTTCTTAACAATAAATTATTCTCCTTTTCATGTTTCTTCTGATTATTTTTTCAATAATTCTTCTCTTTTTTCAGGATATACTTTAATAAACCGCATAGAATTATCGTATTTATAGACTGGAATTGCCTCTCCCTTAGCAGCAGGCCAATCCATATAAGCTGACTGATATGCACGACGTTCTGGAGTTTCCATTGTGAAGATGGTCGGACAAAAATCTATTATATATCTTGTAATTTCTCTATATTTAGCATACCTTTCATCCTTATCCGTAGTGGCAATTGCGTCTTCAATCATTTCATCTAACACAGGATCAAGCAACCATTCCCCTTGTAACCAGGTACCAGCTGTCGAAGAATGATAGCGTCCTTGAAGTAAAGAAGCAGCCTCTGGATAATAAGATTGGGCAGATAAAACATGAAGGTGAGGAGTTGTCTCTATTGACGCACTATCTGAACAGAACAATGCCCAAGTTGTTTCTACAACGTTAAGATTTAAGCCAATCTCAGCAGCGTTTGCCATAAGTAGCATAGCTTGTTTCTCCATATATTTATTGGTATTCCACTCGATTTCCATAGGATATTCGTCAAAATGACCATAGTATTTTGACTGTTTTAACTCCAACTTTGCTCTCGCTAAGTCAAGATGGTATTGAAAACTATTGGGATCACTTCCAGGAACACCCAATGGTACTGGTCCTCTTGCCTGAACAGATCCGGGAACTAGTTTTACAGCCATATCATAATCAAAAGCCCAAGCTAATGCTTTTCGGACGTGGATATCGTCAAGTGGCGGTTTACGAGTATTCATAGTGATATATTCCATACCGCTAGCAAGCCATCGAGCAATTTCTACATCTTCAATTTCTGCCAAAGACTTAAGTGTTTCAGAACCCAACCACCTATTGGTCATCTCTAACTCTCGACGAGCCATCAATGTTTTCAATAATATTGGTTCAGTTGACCCAATCATTTTAAATTCATCCGGGGCAGAACTAATATCTAAGAAATAATTGGGATTCTTTTCCATAAGTAGATACTCACCAGTGAAGTCTTTAAGTATATAGGGACCAGAACCGACATCGTGATCAATGACATATCCTCTACCATAGTCATCCATATCATCATACATGCCTGGGCTAATATTCGCCATAATTAATTCTTTATTTGCAATATAGAAAGAAGGTAAAGTAACAAGAAATGGCCCAAAGATAGTTTTCATATGAAATGCTACAGTATATTTATCAATAACCTCTGTCTCTTGTATATTCTCCCAAAGATATGATATCCCTTCTCCTATTGTTAACATACGATCCATGCTGAACTTAACATCTTCGGCAGTTAGCTCACTCCCATCATGAAATTTAATTCCTGGACGTAGGTAGAAGGTATAAGTCAAGCCATCAGATGATACATCCCAACTTTCTGCAACATGAGGTATAACATTTCCTTTGGTATCTGCAGATACTAATGGATCAAAAAGATTAACTATCGCTGTTATGCCTTGGCAGTCTGAACCAACAGATGGATCAATTATAACTGGCCAATCAGAGCTATATCGTACTATACTAGGACTAGAAGCAATACCCATACTTAATATACTAATCAATATTCCTACCACGCACAAAGTAATCAATAAAATTTTAGCTTTTCCACTTAACATAATAAACCTCCTTAAAAATTAATACTTAACAGAACTCCTTTATACAATTCTTATATAATCATTACAATTTTTTCTCTTATTTAATCATTATAACTTCCTCCCCTCAATTTATTTTAATTTAGAAAACCCGCTCTACAATATCCAAAGTACATATATATTTTATTTTACCTTAATTTACATCTTAATTTGCAATTAAGCTTCTCCAAGTTTCTTTGCCAATTCTACTAACTTAGAATCTAAAACTTTTCCTCTCTCCATTAACTGTTTACCATCTAACCAAATAGAAGTATCTAAGCAAATCCCATCTGTATGTGAAGGTGCCAGATCCTTAGTAGTAGAACCAAACCCCCATACAGTACAACCCCAAACTCTTTCATCCTCTGCGATATTCCCTGAAAGTTTTGCGCCAGGAAGGAATCCGTAGGTTGCATGAGCTACTTTCCTCATCTGAGGATGATTAAGTTTGTTTAACCATTGCTCAAATTCTCGAGCTTGAGTTCCACCTTCAATTTTAACAATCACTCCTTCTTTCATTGTCAAACAAATTGGCTCGCTGAGCACTCCACATGGTGGTCCAAGTGAACCATCGAAAACAATAACTCCATTAATTGATTTACTATCTGGTAACCATCCTATTTGGCCTGCCAGCCAATGTATTCCAGGCTTATCAGCATAGCCATCTTGAATCCCAACATTAAAATCAGGGATATTATCAAATTCAACATCTGTTCCTGCTGAATTAGTCATACGAATATGCTTTGCTTTGTTGGTAAGGTCTGCTACGCCCTGAAGAAATCTCTTTAAATTTGGATAATCAACTCGACCAATACACCGAACCATCATACTAATCGTTGCACCATTAAATCCTAAATATCGAAGATTCTTATTCTCCTTCATTGCAACTTGACCAGGAGTTGAATATAATATTGGTTTATTATTTAGTTGTAGCCAAGCATTTGCTCCCCTCAAGGCTCCTGTCAAAGATTCTATTGGTAACATTGAATCTGCTAATTTTCCTTCTATCAAAGGAGATGCTGACCAAATAACCATAGGCTTTGCACCAATTGTAAATGCTGCAGTTGCAACGGCATCAACAACCAAAGGATCAGTTTCAGTATCTGCTGTAATAACGAAAGTCTCCCCCGGTTTTAACTTAAATAACTCTTCAGTAAGAATATTTGCAGCTTTTCCCAATTCATATTGATAAAAATGCATTTTAGCTAACCTCCTATTACTTCGTTTTCTTGGTATTTTTTATTAATTAATAATATTATCTTTTCAACTCGTTACCATAAAACTATCTTGTAAAAAATTATTAAAATACTTTATCTCATAGACTTATTAAATTTACTAATATATTAACCACCCTAATAAAAAATAAATTCTCCCCTTCTTCTTTAGTAGCACCCATTATATCTCCTATTCCATATACTCCCGATGAAGTTAATTCGTGAGTATCAGGCATATATAACATGGCAATTTTTAAGATTGTTGACAATTATTATTCCCTCCTAAACAAAGCTTCCTAGCTTCTGCTATTGTTTTTGGGAAATTAGTCGTTGGCTTCCACTCAATCATTTTATCTTTATCTACAAGTTCTGGAAACAAATTTAGCATAAACAATGTTTCTTCTTTCCCAGCATGTATATCAAAATTTTTTAGAGTAGTAAACGGATCTTGGTTCTCTAAATTATTGGTTATTATATTTATATTTTCTACTAATTTTTTTTACAGCAAAATTTAAAATATCTGTATTTCCTCCATGAAAGTTTACAATTAAAATTCTTTTTAATCCATGGTAAGAAAGGCTCCTGATTGTATCCGTTATAATCCGAATAATGTGTCTTGACTGAAAGTAATAGTTCCTTTAAAACCCATATGGTATTCTGAATATCCTACCCAAGTTATTGGTAATGCTAATGAATCGGTTCTTTTGGCTATTGCTTTACATATTTGATAGCTGACAAAGAATCGGTCATTAAGGGGAATTGCATTCCATGTTGTTAAATTGATCCTAAGGGAATTATTACTACAAGATTCAGTTTTCTACTTAAATATGTTTCTACTTTGGGCTGGTTATTTCTGTTCACATGATCTTATTTATGGTCTGTATAATATCCCATCTCCTTATTTTGTGAAACAATATTCATGCTTAACTAGATAATTTTTTATTTACCAAATTAAAGCATTTTAATAAATCCTAGCTCCTCATTAAGTTTATTATTTTTTGACACAACTTTATCATCAATACAAATAGTTGGAGATGCTAAAACTACTTCTGTATGATGTTTACCTTTAGTTACATTGCCTTTAAGAAATTCCGGCTGATGTCCAAAACCAAAGGTAACAGCTCCAATTGCACGTTCAGCTTCAGTTTCATTATTATTCATCTTGGCTTTAGGATTTAATCCTACATTGAAATGTGATAAATTATATATAGTAGGGTCATTCAAAGAACTGAGCCAACTTTTCCATGAATTTGCGTCTGCTTTACCTTCAATATTTACTATTACGCCTCTTTCCATTTTTATAGTCACTGGCGAAGACACAAGACCTCCTGGAACTATAACGCCATCTACTACAATCTTTCCATTTATTGTTTCTTCGATGGGAGCAACTAGTACTTGCACCCCAGGGAAAAATTGAACCTCTCCCGGTTCTTTTGCCGCTCCGTCCCCAATATGTATCGGTCTTCCTTGAAATTCAAAGCTAATATCTGTACCAACAGAAGAAGTTATATGGCACTTTTTCGATTTTTTCCACAAATCAGCTATTAATTCAGCATTATTACGCATCTTTTGGAAATCTGCTTCAACTACAGCTTGAATTATATATTCCTCAATACCTCCTGGTTGCGTTGAAATAATACGAGTTCCTCTTTTAACTGCTTCTTTGCGTGTATTAGTTGAAAAAAATTTTGACCCTTTAAATAGACCTACTACAATATCAGAATTCACCACGGCATTATGAATAACTGGGTTCAATTCACCTGTTTCATTATCTAATATATTCCGAATTATTAAAAGCTGAGCATTAGAAGTTTTTTCAAGCCCTGCAGCTAAACAAGCTTCTGCTATATCCGTATTTGTATTAATATCAGCTAATATTAAAAGATTTTCCCCTTCCTTAACTCTTGCCAATTCTTTAATTGTTTTTTCAGCAAATTTACTCCATTTAATAACAGACATTTTTTCCTCCTCAATTTCTTATTTTTAAATTTTTCGAAGAACATGTAAAAATGACATCTAACAAAATGCCCTTTAGTTATTTCTACCATAACTGGATCCTTTTTAAAACAAACATCCATTTTCTTGGGACACCGCAAATGAAAACTACAACCGATGGGAATATTTACTGGGCTGGGAATTTCCCCATATTAAAGAAGATTTTTATTAAATAGTCCTGATAAAGAAGGAATATTCCTCTATTGCCGAATTACAAGATAATCTGGATAGATTTATCTATTTATTATAATTTTAAAAGAACGAATCAGTATTATAGGTTAACGATTATGTGACTAATAAACCTTATCAGAAATTTTTTAACGGTATGTGAAAATATACTTTACCTGAAACCCAATATATAGTATTATTTTCTGTAGGAAAGATTCAAATGTATAAACACCACTTAAAAGTAATACAATTTTGCATATAAATTACATATCATTTAGTAACTGTTTTGAAATATCTCGAGATAGAGCTATTAGCATGCTTTTGACTTTTTCCATTTTAAATAAACTAAAACGTGATACCGGACCTGAAATACTAATA
>Ga0114920_10000377_pt1 | contig 19508 bp, 15 predicted proteins | sample ChitaG_FD_88683 | JGI IMG/M metagenome (GOLD analysis project Ga0114920, IMG submission 88683) | Deep subsurface microbial communities from South Pacific Ocean to uncover new lineages of life (NeLLi) - Chile_00310 metaG | ecosystem: Environmental > Aquatic > Marine > Oceanic > Sediment ...
CCATTGGGGCCAAAATTAAATGCCTCACCGTGAAGTTTTTTTGAGTGAGGCAGATTCGCCCCCAACCAGAGATAACCGCTTAAGGGATCCAGGACATGCTGCCAGGGTCTTGTAGCGTTTGGATTGCGAATGATTGGCTCGGAGCCGCTGGTCCATGCTCTGATGCAGTCTGGAATAATACGGTCTTGAGCCCAGTCGCCTCCCCCAATGACATTGCCCGCCCTGGTCGTGCTGATACGAGGCAGATCTTCCTTATCCGCCTTGTTAAAGAATGACTGGAAATAGGCATGACAGGCCAATTCAGCGCAGGCTTTTGAGGCACTGTAAGGATCATCACCACCAAGACGGTCACTCTCACGGTAACCCCATGGCCATTCGAGGTTTTGATAGCATTTGTCGCTTGTGATGAGGACGGCGGCCATGATGCCGGGTGTGGCCCGAATGCTCTCTAAGATGTTGACTGTCCCCCCAAGATTTGTATCAAAAGTCAACTTTGGCTCATCGTAGGCCTTGGGGATAAGTGGCTGAGCCGCGAGGTGGAAGACAACTTCAGGCTTAAATTGGGCGAAAGTTTTTTCTAATGAAGAAATATCACGAATATCACCCCTAAAATCTTCGATTCTGTCCTTGAGTCCCAATATTTCAAAGTTACAGGGTTCTGAAGGCAGGTAGGAGGAGAAACCGGCCACTTTGGCTCCAAGCTGGAGCAGCCATAAAGTCAACCAAGACCCTTTGAAACCGGTATGCCCGGTGACAAGTACCCGTTTGCCTTCAAAAAAATTTCCGAACGGCTGTGCTTTAGCTATTTCCACACCTTCCATGGCGGATTCCCCCTGTACCATAAATCTTTAAGATAGTTGAAATCTCTGAATGTATCCATACACTGCCAAAAATCAGTGTGATTGTAGACCTGAAGCTGTCCATCTTTTGCAAGGATTTCTAGAGGTTCTCTCTCCAGAATGCAATCATCTTCAAACTTTAAGTATTCAAAGAATTCTTTATTGAAAACGAAGTAGCCGCCATTGATTGCATTCTTAGAGTTCTTCGGCTTCTCCTCAAATGAGGTCACTTTATCTTTATAGATGGAAAGCTCGCCGTATCGGGATGGAGGATACACGCCTGTCACTGTCCCGATTTTTCCATGGCTTTTGTGGAATTCCAAGAGTTCTTGAATGTCTAAGTTCGTCACACCATCTCCATATGTGAGCATGAAAACATCATCGTCAATAAATTTTTCCACTCGTTTGATACGAGCTCCGGTCATGGCCCTGATTCCAGTATCAGCCAGCGTGATTTTCCAACCATACTCAGAATGATGAGGATGGACTTTTACTTTTTTTGAGCCAAGCTCAATTGTGAAATCATTTGCCAGGATTTGATAGTGATAGAAATAGTTCTTTATGTAATCACCCTTATAGCCGAGGCAGAGAATAAACTGCTTAAAACCATAATGAGCGTAGGTCTTCATGATATGCCAAAGAATCGGCATCCCTCCGATTTCAACCATGGGTTTGGGCTTAATTTCTGTTTCTTCTTTTAAACGGGTGCCCCAACCGCCGCAGAGTATGATGACTTTTATCCCCAATTTAAACTCCTTACTTTTTATGAATCATAAACTTTTTCACAGATATTTCAAGAATTTTTCATAATTTGGAGGAACGAAGTATTCTTTTATATCAACTTCAGGATAATTTGTACTCTCAAGAGCTTCTTCTAATTTTCCTGAAAAGTCCTCCTCATAAGCGATGAACAGGTGATCTTTGATAAAATGTTCCAGGCCCAGCGATATTTCTTCGGGAATAAAATAGAGTGTTTTTACTCCAAAAAAAATAGATTCAAATGCCACCGTGGAGCCGGATGTGATCAACAAACCACAGTTTTCTAGCAGTTCATTAATACTTTGGCTTGAAAACTGGCAGTTTTTGTATTTGGTAAAGTCCTCTCTGAGTTGAGCTTGCTTAGGCAGATAGGGATGGGGCTTAATAATTAAAATATAATTTGATAAAGTTTTGTTTTTTTCCAAAGAATTCAACAACTGCTTCAGCATTGAGAGAGAAATGCTGGAACTTATAGGAAGAGCCACCACGATACAGGGAGGCAGATGAGAGATTTGTTGTTTTTGAGCCACTTCCTTATTGAATAAATAAGCGTATCTAATGGCACCTGCTTCTTCCATAGGGGTATCCTTATAGTAATTTTTTAAGAAATACAACCATTTTTTTCCAGCAGTAAGGATTGTTTGAGGAAGAGGTGTAGCTTTTTCATGCTGTGAAACCTGATAGTCCAGCCAGTTAAATGGAATGGTTGAATGTTGGTAGCCTAAACGATTTTTTTTGTCAAAAGCCAGGTTAAGCATTTTTTCCCAGGGCTGGTTTTCGAATGGATAGATTATTGAAGTTTCATTTTTTATTCTCGAGGCTATTTTCTTATAGGCATAAAACAAGACTAAATAGTCAAGATATTTCTTTGAATTGTTTTCCTTTTCTATTTCACTCTGAACGAGGGTGCTTAAAGTTTCCGAATCTTTTATATCGGATAATGTGTCCTTATCAAAAGCAACCGTAAATTTAGTAAAGACACATCTGATTAAATCTGAAAGTGTTAGATAAGATAAGGGATGAATAATGTTTTCAAACCATTTCCGAAGTTTTAGGATGGATTTCAAAGGAGGCCTCAATGGACTCAATCGACCCACACTGTACCCTCGGGCAGTTAAGAATTTTCCCAGGTCTCCCAAATAAGAGTCATTAAATTCCGGCAGCTTTGCAAAAGTACGGTCGTCAATCCAGGTGTGGATCAACAGGTTGAAGTCACTTAATTTTTTATTTTTTAAGAGGTGGAAAAAAAACCAGAGCAGAACAAGCCGTAATATTCTTAAAACGCCTTTGATTCTTTCAAATATTTTTTTTCTATATAATCTGTCTTGACTCAATACTCTAACATTCTCCGGCATCGCCTTTTTAATATTGCTGACTAATTCATCATCATCTGTGACAAGGAGTGTATCTGTATCGCTATCTCCTAAAAATTTTTCCAGCAGCTTTAAATAGACATATTGATGAAACATCGATGTTTGACTCATCGACTTGGATGCCATGCGGCTGGAATACCAAAGAATCTTATCATCCTGATATTGCGAAATCTTGCCTATGCTGTCTACAAAATTATCTCTTGCAAAATCAACAATCTCTTCAATATCTCTGCCGATGAATCTTCTCTTTTGTTGATCTAATAATCCTTTTGTTTGGCCCTTTCCTTGATAGCTTCCGATGTATACCCATTGTAGATCCGTAAACTTGGCCAGATTTGAACGATTTTTTGGGGTAGCTATGAGTATCACTGAAAGGTTCTTCTCTAGTCTTTTTATTCTGTGTTATTCTTAGGAAACTGAATTTCATTCAGGCATTCCAGAAGCCCTTGGCCTAGATCACAGTAACTGTTGGAAGTCAATTTATACCCGATTTTTGGGACAAAGGAATAAGGTGTTAATTTGTAGTGTGCTGAACCGGGCTCAGGGGCTTTGAATTCGATCTCTATCTTATCACTTAAAATTTCTTTTATTGTAAATAAAAGATCTTTGAATCTCATCGGGTGGTGTCCTGTAATGATAACATGCTGATTCTTATGTTTATCTGATAAGATATCCACATTGAGTCGTGCGGCGTCCCTGACATGGATGTATTCCCTCATTTCTTCGCCATACCCCGAACTGAAAATTCTGGCTTCTTCGAGTGCCTGTTTCAGATAGCGATAGACACTGTTCCGCTTATCGGCTCGCGGACCATAGACGGTTCCATATCTTAGGATTGAATAATCCAGTCCATAACACTTCTGGTACTCCTCAATATAGAGTTCTGCTGCCTGTTTGCTGCAGCGGTAAAATCCGCCCTTATTACTGTAGACATAGACAGTGCTGGCGAAAACAAATCTTTTAGTTTTGGCTTTTCGAGCCGCCTCGAGTAAAATCGCGGTACCCCTGATATTTTGATCAACTGTTTTTAGGGGTTTGACTGTGGCATCATCCAAGTCTGCAAGGCCGGCAAAATGATAGAGGTAGTCACAACCTTCCACCGCACTGTTGACTGTTTTCTCGTCGAGAATATCCCCCACAACCATCTCTTGACTGGATTGAAGATAGGGAGAAGGTTCTCTATCAAAAATTTTGACCTCGTAGCCAGATTCAGACAAAGAATCGGCCACATGGCTACCGATAAAGCCGGATCCGCCAAAAACTATAGTTTTCATCTTATAAACTCCTCAAAATATCCAACTTCTCCACTTGTTTTAAAATATCGCTGAGATTCGATAAATTCCTTATTTTCCAGGGTGAACTGTCCGATTCAGGATAGAAATCTTTCAGCCGCTCGATAAAAAAAATGCGGGCTTCTTCTGCGGCTTTCCTGTCACTCGGAGCATCCCCGATATAAACAACCTCGGTTTTCGAGAATCCGTATTTTTCGATTATACTATTAATAATATCCTTTTTTTTCTTAGGGCTTCCGTGGACTTCTTTAAAATATCCCTTTAATCTCCTGGCTGAAACAATATTCTTTAATTCATCTTCAGGGGTTCCCGAGGCGATGAAAAAAAGATACCGATTAAAATTCGCGGTCAAGAATTCCTTTGCCCCGACAACAAAGGAAACATTGAGGATCTTGTGTAAAGCGATTTGGGAAAATTGTTTCCCCAACGCAACCTCTTTTTCTTTGGAAAGCTTTTTCCCGAGAATATTCTTATAAATATACCGGAATTTTACATAACGGGAGATACCGGCGTTCTCCAGATGGTGATCCACTATGTCTTTAACTTTTTGGGGATAATCGGAAAAGAGCTCAACAAAAGCTTCTGTCTTGATTTCTGCCGACTCGAGTATCACTCCATCAAAATCAAAAATTATCGACTTAAGCAATCGAGTATTCTAATTGAAACTTTGAGAAAGGTTTATTTACCGAGTCCATCCAGCAGGTTTTTCACAGCCTGCATCTCCATTTCTATTCGAGTTTCTCTTGCGTAGGAACCAATATGTGGTGTGAGGATGACATTGTCCAGGTCTTTTAAAGGACCTAAATAGGGCTCGTTTTCAAACACATCGACTGCAGCTCCACTGAGCTTGCCTTCTTTGAGAGCGGAGTAGAGTGCATTTTCATCCACAATGCCCCCACGGGAACAGTTGATTAACAAAGCCCCTTGTTTCATCTGGGAAAATTCTTGCGGTCCAAGTAAACCACGATTTTTTTTAGCCAAGGAAAGGTGGAGAGTAACGATATCCGAAGTCTCCAGCAGTTCTTGGAATCCCTCCTTCGAGCCGGTACTGGTTTCTTCCTCTGAAACAAAAGGATCGTAAAAAAAGACTTGTGCATTCATTGTTTTGAGAAATTCTGCTACTTTTCTCCCGATTCTCCCATAGCCGATAATTCCAACTTGTTTTCCGGATAAGAGGTTTCCCATTCTTTTTTTCCATGTGCCGGTGCGCAGCTCCCGATCCATAAGAGGTATTTTACGGAGCAGAGACAACAAAAGCCCGATAGTCAATTCAGCAACAGCTTCTGTTGGAGCATCAGGAGTGTTGTAGACCTTTATTCCTAATTTACTGGCGGCCTCTAAATCCACATTATCCATCCCAGAACCGCATCTCGATATCACTTTAATACTGGATAATTTTTTTAATATATTAAAATCATATTTTTCTGTGCCGGCAACGATACCTACACAGTCTGAACATAAACCCAAGGTCTCTTTCTTGTTGAGTTTGCGACCCAAAGAGTTCTTAATGACTTCAAAGCCTTTCTCATTTAAAAAGTCAAGGCCTGTCGAGTCATACTCTGCAAACGTAGTTAAAGATATGGCAACTTTGGTTTTCATTACACAAAGACCTCATTCCCTTTTCCTAACTCATTTAAAATTAGATTCGATATACTCTTTAACATAAACCATTCCGGCGGACTTTTTTTTGATTTCAGCATTTTTCTGCCGTCAGTCCCGCTTATGCTTAATATGTCCTTGCTGCTGTGTTTACACGACTCAACATAATTGCCACATTTTAGACAGTAATGTATTTCATTGAAAAATATTGGAAAAATACCTATGTCACCTAAAAAATCGAATAATTTGTGTGCTTCATCGGATTTATAATAATTCCCAACACCCGTGTGATCTCTTCCGATAATAAAATGACTGCATCCAAAATTTTTTCTGCACAAGGCTGTAAAAACGGCCTCTCTTGGTCCGGAATATCTTGAATGACTCTGGAAAGCCGCTAGGACAACTTTTCCTTTTGGATAGTGTTCCTTTATCATTAGTTCATAACTTTTTAAAATGATATCCGCACTGAAATCACCTTTTTTTTTGGGGCCAACTATAGGATGAACAAAAAGACCGTCGCAGTTGTTCTTCCTTAGAGCAAGCATTTGAATGTGTTCATGAATTTTGTGTATGACGTTTCGTGTATGAAATCCAATCACTTTGCTCCAACCTTTGTTTTCAAAAATTGACCTTGCCTGTTTTGGTGTTATTTCATAATGCTTATATTTGGAAGGGAAACGCTTAATCAGTTCTATTTTTCCTCCTAAAAAATGATTCCCCCGGTTTTTTAGCAGCCGTACTCCAGAATGGTCGGAATGATTTGTTCCAAAAATTTCCTTCGATATTTTATCTAAATCATATGTGTAGATATCCTCTAGATATAATATGGCATAAACCTCGCCGCTGTTTTCAAGAGAAAGAGCAATTCTGTCACCCAGTTTTAATCTATCGGCTTTTTCTTTTTTTGTCTGCAAAATAATGGGGAGGGTCCATATAATCCCATTGGGAAGTCGATAATCACACAGAACCGACTCGGTTTCTTCTCTATTCATGAATCCCTCCAGTGGTGAAAATGTACCAAGGGCAATTTGTTCCGCATCCATTAAAACCGTTCTGTCGACTCCGAGAGTTTTATATCCTTTTATTTCCTCACTATCGAAATTGTCGTTGACTCTATTTACGAGGTCGCCTCCATGTGGTTCAACCACCCAAAAAGAATCTTTTTTCAGCAGTTCTTCTTGAGAATACTTATGAGGAAAAGTCAAAAATTGTCTTGCAATTTTAGTTACCATTGCTGTGCAGTTGACAGGGTAAGATCCGATTGCAGTTTCGGCGGCAAGCACAAGACCGTCGGCTCCATCATTTAAGGTATTAAAAATATCGTTAACCTCTGCTCGAGTGGGATTCATTGCCGTTGTCATCGATTCCAAGAGATTTGTGGCTACATATATTTTCACTCCTGATTTCTTGGCGCGTTGAATGATGTCTTTTTGCAACATTGGAATTCGTTCGATTGGGACTTGACGTGATAAATCGCCTCGATCTAGGAGCAGGGCATCGGATTTGGCGGCGATTTCTTCAAGGTTAATCACACCTTTGATGGATTCAATTTTTGAGATCGCGAACACATTATCAGCTGCAACATTACGGATTTCGTCAACATCTGAAGCTTGGCTTGCAAAAGAAAGAGCAACAAAACGAATGCCCATTTTTGCACCAATGGCCAAGGCCTCGCGGTCTTTATTCGTTAAAGGAGGCATTGCAATATCACGATCTATTGAAACAGCTTTGTTCTTCCCCACAAATCCTTCCGTCAATATTCGGATGACTCCACTTTCAGATTCTTTGTCGATGACCTGAGCAAGCACAGAATGGAAATCAATAGATATAAAATCTCCAATTTTAAGTGTGCTAATTACGTCCTCTGGATACAGATTGAAATTGTGAGAATCTCCTAAAATTGGGTGGGGATGGATGTGAATGATACTGTTCTCTGATAAGAAAACTTTATCTTCCCTCATATTACCGGTTCTGATTTGAGCTCCTTCCGTATCGAGACAAATCGGAACCGACGTTATATTCTGGATAAAACGAATAATATCGGCAATTTCATCAAGCTGAGTGTGCGATAGATTAATCCGAAGAAGATTCACTCCCAGTTCTTCAAGGCGTGCAATCACTTCAGCCTTCATAGAAGCTGGACCAAGAGTGCATATAATTTCTTTTTCCATGTCTAATTTTTTCTAGTTGTGTTTGTTCAAGCCAGTTGGGATATGACTGAAGCCCTGGGTTTTTTTACCAGTATCCTCATATGGGAACTCAGATTGTTATTTGTGATCCACTTCTGAAGAGCTTCTTTCACTTCTTGATTATCGTTCCCTGCGAGCATATGCCAAAATCGGTTTATATGTATGTTCTCCTTCAAAATCATTCCTTCGACAATATCCCAGTCAAGCTTTCCCGGAGTTGAGATCTCTACAATTTCAAAATCTAATCTTTTCAGCAAATTTCTGATTGATGTGGGATTGAAGAAATTCAAATGATGAGGGGGAAAAACGCTCTTAGATTTCTCCCATAACAATTGAATATCAAATCCTCTAGCATTTAGAGTCGTCATTAAAAAATATCCTCCTGGCTTCAAAAGAACTTTAACGCGATTCAAAAAGTCATATGGGTCGTAAAGATGTTCAAAAAGTTCAAAAGCTGTGAACAAATCGAATTTTCCTTCAAGATTTTTTACTTCTTCTAGAGCACAACATAAAACGTGTAATCCTTTACTGCGACATATCTCTGCCTGTCTGGGCGAAGGCTCAATAGCTATGGATTTGACATGGGGGAAAAATTTTGCTATTTCTTCCAGAAATAGACCAAATCCGGATCCAATATCACCAATTTGACCCTCAGACAGCTCAGGAAGGGTTTTAGAAATATATTCCGCACGGGGCTTGAATATCTTAACTCTACGAGATTCTGCAACTGGCTTAAAGAATTTTTCAATCCAAAAACTTGTCGAAGGAGAGTTGGCATAGAAACTCTTGAGGTTTTTGAAAGTGGGTCTTGGATTCCCATAAAGTGTGAAACATTTTTTACAAGAAACATAGTCGAAGCCATGTTTATTAAATTCGAATTTAAAGTCACTACAAAAACAAGCGGGACAGGGTATCTTAACAAATGTGTTGAAGTCGAAAAATTCTTTTATGTCTATTTCGACCAGCTCTAAATATTTATTAAAGATATTTCGTTTTCTGATCTCTTCTTCCTTCATAGCTTATATAATTTCCATAGGTTTTTCGGCTAGTTGGCAGGCTACCGCCATTGGGGGGACTGATATACAACTTCGAATTGTAAACTATCCTTAACAATCTATGTCAATTGGTGAACGATTTCTCTCTATTTTGAGGCGAGACGTATATCCTTCATTTTACAGCTTGAACCAAGTGGCACCTTTGATGAGCGTGTTAACCTTTGTATGTATTTTCTTTGCCTTTTCAAGCCTTTTCTTATAAGCCTGAGCAATTATTTTTTCCTCGCTGTCGAGTTTATTGTTTGAATCACGGAGAGAGGCCTCTGCCTGAGTTAATACATCCTTTGCCTCATCCATCCTGCTCTTGACTACGGTTTTAAATCTTGACAAAAAAACTTTTAATGCGTCAAGTTCGGCCTCATAAAAATCTCGTCGTGAACCCTTGATCCACACTTTTTTTACCGCGCCTAACTCCTCGAGCGCCCGGATGTTAATGCTTGCCGTTCCTTTGCTAATCTTTAAAACCTTCACCATATCATCCAGCGATAGAGGCCGTTCACTCAAGTAGAGCAGAGCATACAACTGGATAGAGACTCTGGCGAGACCCAGGTGGGCTCCTAACCGGGCCGTGTTTTCAATGAAGTCATCTCTAACCTTTTCGATGTTGGAATTCATGTTCAGTATGTTTAGTATGTTTTAAACGTTCTGAATAATATATATGATAATCAAGCTGGGAATGTCAAGTGTTTTTTTGCTAATATTAATGAATTTTTATGCAATAAAAAAAAAGATATCCACCTTTTCTAAGGATAGATATCTATGAAGATTGATTAAAAAGTTCTATTCGATTCTTGGAAAATCGAGAATACTAGTAGCAGCCACATTTCGACAGAATTGTCTTCTTGACCAGACAGATGATTTTTATAAATGTTCTCGATGTGTTTTGTATTAAAAATTTTATTCGACATCACTGAATCTTGGAATCTTGCTTTTAAACTGGATTTAAACCAGATATCCAAGGGAACCATAAATCCCTGTTTTTTTCTGTTGACAATATTACGGGGCAGGTATTTCATTCCGATATGTTTGAGGATGTATTTTGTCGAATACTTTTTTATTTTGTATTCCAGGGGAAGATTAAACACATATTCCACAACCTTATGATCCAGGAAAGGGGACCTCACCTCCAGGGAATTCAGCATGCTCATTCTGTCCACTTTGACCATAATATCATCGGGGAGATAATAATGCAGATCTAACCACATCAGTCTCGTCAGGTCATCGAAGTGATCGGCTTCCTTGAATTTGTGATACAAAATATCATCGTATTCAGTTTCTTTAAAATCTAAGAAATTGCTGTCAAAGAGATTATTAATTTCCCTCTCATTAAAGACTTGAGGGAGATAGTGGCAGCCTCTCTCTATTCGTTTTGAGGCATTGATGAATAATTTCAGTTTCTTTGACAGGTTTTTTCCGTAATATCCTGTTGAGACAGGAAGGCAATTGATGATTTTTTCAACTCCGTGTTTCCTGAAGAAAGGGGGAAATTTTAAATATTTCACCCCGATTTTTTGAGCGATGTACCTGTTATACCCTCCAAAAAGTTCATCACCTCCATCCCCTGAAAGTGCCACTGTTACATTTTCTCTGGTGCATTTTGAAAGATAATAGGTTGGAATGGCCGAGGAGTCTCCGAATGGCTCATCGAACTGACGGATAATCAATTCGAGAACTTCATCGATTTCATATTCCACCTCGAATTTCTTATGAACTGTTTTTAATTGATGAGAGACCTTTGTCGAGAAAGGGCTCTCGTCATAGGACTTTTCCTTGAATCCAATGGAGAAGGTTTTGACCTCTGAATTTGCTTCTTTTTTCATCAGGGCTACGGTTAAGCTGGAGTCTAGCCCTCCACTCAGGAAAGCCCCGAGAGGGACATCGCTGATTTTTCTCATATTGGTTGATTCTGTCAAAAGAGAGTCCAGCTCTTCTGTGATCGAGGGGAAATCCCTATCTTTAAGGAAATCATTCTTGATGGGAATATCCCAGTATCTTCTGATAAAAAAACCGTTTGTTCCGACCTTTCCAAAATGTCCGGGGGGGAGCTTTTTTATCTCTTTATAGATTGTTCTCGGGGAGGGGATAAACTGGTATTTGAATAAATCAACGACTGCATCTATGTTCATCTGTAAAGAGAGGTTGTTCTTCAGGATGGCTTTTATCTCGGAGGCAAAAATGAATTTGTTGTTATCGAGATAATAATAAAAAGGTTTCTGTCCCATTCTGTCCCTGGCAAAAAACAATTCTTTTTTTTCACTGTCCCAGATGACAAAGGAAAACATACCCCTTAAAAAATCTAAACAGTTGTCTCCCTTGTCTTCATAGAGGTGGACAATTACCTCTGTATCTGTTTTTGTGGAAAATTTGTGCCCCCTGTTGATCAGGTTTTTTCTTAGTTCGGGGTAATTGTAGATTTCGCCGTTGAAGATGATGGCATACCGGCGATTTTCGTTAAAAATCGGTTGTTTTCCGGTTGCGAGGTCTATTATATTCAGTCTGCGGTGTCCGAGCCCGACATTCTTTTGCTGGTAAAATCCACAGTCATCCGGTCCTCTATGTTGGAGAGAGGACGTCATCTCTTCTAATACTCGTTGGTTAACTTTCTCCCCGGAAAAATTAAGTATTCCACAGATTCCGCACATGAAATGATTTATTATTTTTGTGGATTATTGAATCAAACCGATACCCGCGTCTTTGAGAATTTCAATAAATTCTTTGTTGTCTTTAAGAAAGGCAAAATTTTCATGTTCCTTAATCCATTCTTCCCCTTCTAGTCCAATTTTTGAGGCTTCTTTTAGGTGATCAATTGTTTCTTTTTCCAGTTCTTTCTTCCCATAAATTGTGGCAATTTGTAAATGAATGTTTCTTTTCAGGTTGTCATCATTGTAAGCATAACTTAGAGCATCTTCCAGATAGATAAGAGCTTCGTCAGCCTTTCCTTCTGAAAGACACAAATCTGCTAATGTCTTTCTCAACGCAATACTATCCGGGATTTGTTTCAGTTTCTTTTTTAAAACTTCAAAATATTCTTCTCTTTTTGTGTATCGCAGTTCTGCATATTCAATGAATAGCTCATCTCTCGATTTGGGGAAAAATTTGGTTAAAACCTCGAGAACTTCTAATTTTTTTTCATAATTTCTCTCGGCCCTGAAAATATTGAGGATGCTGAAATAGGCATGAGGCTTGGTTTGATCTATATCTAGAGCCTTATCCAAATGGGCTTTGGCCAGCTCCGTTTTCTGGGGATTAGAATCATGAAAATAATAATAGGCCAGTCCCAGGTGACCCCAGTAATAATTTGCATTATTTGTCAGACTTTCTTTAAACAGGGCTTCAGACTCGGTTGAAGAAAGGAGCCTTCCATAGAGATACATAAACATAGCATTTTCGCGGTTGTTTGCTAGATAGTCTTTGTATTCCTGTTTTAGAGTGGAATACTGGCCATAATTCTGCATTAAATCCTGATACATCCGGTGAACTTCGATATTATCAAAATATTTTGTGAGCCACGTTTTCAGAAATTCGATTCTTTTTGTTTGGTCTAACTCTTTTTTATGATAATCCCAACACTCAGTGATTTCCTTGTTCTCCTTATAAGGATACATTGAGTTTTTTGATATCCAGAAAAAGATTAGGGTTCCCAGAGCAAGAACAAGAATAACTGAAACAAGAATAGGTAAAAACGATTTTTTCTTTTTCATGCTTCTTTCTCCTGAAAGATATTTTTATAGATTTTAATATATTTTTTTGCAGTGTTATCCCAGGTTAGGTTTTTGTCCTGAATAAATTTTTTTGCTCCATGAACCAATTCGTCTCTGAGATTTTCCCTTTTAAAAATAAGGGCTATCTTTTCGGCCAGTTCTGTCTGGTTTTTTGGAGTGAACAAGAAACCGGTAGCTTTGTCAATTACAATTTCTCGATTGGCAGGAATATCTGAGGCAATGACGGGAAGACCGGAGGCAAAACCCTCGAGGACGATGTTGGACCTTCCTTCGCTCAGGCTGGGTAATACCAGGACATGGCTTTTTTCCAATAGGTAAAAAAGCTCCTTCTGTGGTAAAAAATTGAGAAATTTGATTTTCTCTTCGAGACCTTGAGCTTTTTCTTCAAGGCTCTTTTTTTCAGGCCCTTCCCCAACGATAACGAGTTTAAAGTTGTGTGTCTTTTTGATTATTTTTGCGGCATCCAGCAGCGTATTGACGGATTTATTTTTGGTCAAATTTCCTGCAAACAGGATTATTCTCTGTGAAAAATCGAATTCAAATTTCTTTTTGGAAGACACGTCGACTCCATTGGGAATAAAAAACAATTTCTTTTTGTCAGGTGTATTTATCTCTTTGAGCAGTTCTTTACCAACGGCGATCAACGCATCACTTTTTCTTAAAATGATTATTGAAAGAAGGCTTCGGCCTTTTTTTAAATACTTCCTATCACTCCCCCTAAGATTCACGATCAGTTTCTTCTTATGGAAGAAATTTAAAAAAATCCCCAACACGCCCAAAGGGAACCAGAGGCACTGGATGATGTCTGCCTGCTTAACATGTTTAATTGAGCTCAGAAAAAACGAAATCAGAAAAAACGGGAGCACAAATAAAAGAAGTTTGTTTTTTCTCAAATTTTCGGGGATTCCACTCTTAAAGGCAAGTTTTTGATGTCTTCTTGAAAAATAAGAAAACCTGTGGATTTTTAATCCCTCGATAAGTTCGTGTTTTTTTTGCCTCCCTTCATTTGGAACAATAACGTCGATTTCAACTCCGCCCTTTTTTAAGTGTTTTGCCAGGTTGAAGACAAAACTTCCAGCGTGATCTCCTTCAAAGCGGGGGAACGATGTTGTAAGGAACAGGACTTTCAATTTTTTCGCTGTAAAACAAAGTTATTTAAAATCAGCATATCGAGACCAGAATTCTCAAAAGTGTTTAGAGCATCTTTTGGGCTGTTGACGATTGGATCTCCATGGATATTAAAGGAAGTATTCAGGATTCCTCCGATCCCTGTTTCTTTTTCAAAAGACTTGAGAATTTTATAAAAACTGGGGTTCCAGTCCTCTTCTAGAACTTGAGGTCTGCATGTGGAATCGTACATGTGAAGTCCAGCGATTAAATCCTTCCTGGATTTCTCTGTTGTATCGAAGGACATAATCATGTAGGGAGATTTTATGTTTTTTCCGTTGACAATGTATTCTGAGGCTCTTTCGGCAAGTATTGTTGCAGCAAACGGCATCCAGAAATCCCTGTATTTGATCATTTGATTGATTTTTCTAACTACCCTGGGATCATCGGCCCGGGCAAGTATACTTCTGTTTCCCAAGGCCCTGGCGCCCCATTCGAGTTTTCCCGTGCATCTGGCAATAATCTTCCCTTCTGCCAGTTTTTTACCGGTGTAGTGGTCGATATCTTCGATATATTCATAGTTATAATTTTTCAATAGAGGCTTTATGTCTCCATTGGAGTATTCCGGGCCCCAGTAGATGGAGCCCAGGGGTTGAATTGCAAACGATTCACCCAAAGTGTCGCATAACTCCTTATACGCATAAATCGCCGCACCGATGGAAGCACTTTCATCACCGCAGGAAGGAAATACAAAAAACTTTTTTAAATCTTCGACTTCTGAGAGGATTCTTTTGTTAACCTTAACATTCATAAAGACCCCTCCCGAACAGAAGACATTTCGAATCCCTGTTTCAGAGATCGCGTTATTAACCCATTCTATTGTCAATTCCTCGACAAGCTTTTGTGCTCCGGCACAGAGATTGTCGAATCGAGTCTTTTTGAATTCTTTTGAAAACCGTTGGAGGTAGTCTTTTCCCCAACAGCCTGAAAGATTTTTAAATTTCAATCCGTCTATTGTGTAAAATTTTTCCCTCATTTTGTTATAAACAGGTAGAAAATATTTTTCATTTCCATATCCTGCCATGCCCATAACCTTATATTCGTGAGATAAGGGCTTGAGTCCCAGATATTCCGTGAGTCTTGAATAAAAGGTGCCGAGTGAATTGTAGGTGTTGATTCTTTCAATTGTCCTTATTTTATTTGGCTCTCTGGATACATTCACAGTCCCTGACAGCCCGTCACCGCTGCCGTCGAGGGTTAAAATCAACATGTCCTCATTCTGCTGCCAGAAATTCAAAAACAGTGTATAGGCATGAGCAAGATGGTGATTTACGAAAGTTATTTTTTGCTCTGGGATTCCAAGCTTTCTGAAGAAAGAAAATGTTTCATCTTTTTCTCTTTTCAAAAAAACATTTGAGAAGTCAACCCACCAGTTTTTCCTCATGAGTGATTTGGGGAGCATATGGTTCATGGTCCCAAACAGAAATGGTTTTGCAGAGAATTTTGAGAGATTTAATTGATCTCTGGTCAGAGGAGTTTGTTGAGAGGTGAAGGCCACTTTATCGATTTCGCCGGGCTTTGTGTTTGTGATTTCAAAAATCTTTAAAATCGCTTGTTCGGGGAGTCCGTGCCACTCTTTTATCCGGTTTAACCTGTCTTCACTGATGGAGGCTTGGATATTTCCATCACAGAGCAGTGTGGCTGTTGCGATATGGCCGTCATGAACTCCGAGTGTTTTCATGTTTGTCTTGTTGGTCGGTCTTCTTCGTTCTTATGATTTTTTCGATCTAAATTTTTTTTCAGAGTGTACAAAATTTCTTCCTGGTTATACCTTATCCGTGCGAGCATATCAACAACAAAACCAATGGCCAGGATAAGAAGGGAAAAGACGAGAAATGAGCCGGACATAAAACCCGCCCATTTGTGTGGAGAAAAGGTTCCCGTTTTGAGATAGTGCACCAGGAGAAATAGTGCCAAAATAGAACCTATCAGAAATGAAAGAAGTGAAACACTTCTAAACAATTGGAAAGGCCTGTAATCCCGAAACGTTTTCATTACGATCTTAAATGTGTTGTATCCGTATTTAAAAAGATTCGCTGCGATTCGGGATTTGCCAAACTCACGGGTTCCTTTGACGACAATGGGAACCTCGACGATTTGTAAATTTTTAAACGCCAAATCCAAGAACGCTTCATGGGTGTATGTAAATTCAGCAAACAGGTTTAATCTCAACAGGGCTTCTCTTGAATAGGCCCTGAATCCGCAGGAAACGTCAAAATATTTTTGTTTGGTTATTCTGCTGACAAGGAAAGACATAAATTTGTTACCCAGAAATCTTGCTTTGGTCATTTTAGGATAATAAGCAGGATTTTTGAATCTGGATGCCGTCACAAAATCGGCCCTATTCTCGACTATGGGATCCACCAGTTTGTGAATATCTGTTGGATTAAACTGCATGTCCGCATCTATAGTGACCAAAATATCGGCATCTAGAGTTAATACTTTTTGTACTCCAGTGCGGAATGCGGCTCCAATTCCCTTGTTTTGCTTATGATTGATAACGATGGCGCCTTTGTCTTGAGCGATTATTGAGGTTTTATCCTTTGAACCGTCGTTTACAACAATGACCTGATCCACAAAAACAGGCATGGATTCAATGACTTGTCCTATAGAGACTTCTTCGTTATAAGCGGGAATAGCCACAACGATAAGATGGTCTTTATACACCTGATTTTTCCTTTGACTTTATTTTATTTCGCGCTTCTTTTCCCATTTCTTGATAAAAAAATCAGCTTGGGATCTTATCGAAGGATCAGTGGTGGTCTCATATATTTTTTTGAATGTTTTTACGGCATCGTCTTCATTCCCTAAAAAATAAAAACAAATGGCCATGTTGAATTCTAGAATCTGATCCATCCCGTGTTTGGATTGAATAAAGTCTAAAACTTCCAGTGCTTCATCGAATCTTTGCTCATTTAAAAAATATACCGCAAGTTCATTTAAGTGTTTTTTGGTCAGGAATTCAGCCACGGGAATATCCTTCCAGTTTTCCTTTATTTTTAAAACCTCTCCCCAATTTCCTAGCAGAATATTGATGGCCACAAGATTGTTTGCTATGTCTGGGTCATCCGGAAATTTCTCAAGGCCTTCTATCAATATTTTTTTTGCAGTGTTTCTGAATTCAGCTTGTTTTTTTGTGTCTGTTTCTTTTTCAGCTTTCACAAAGTAGGCGGGGGGCAGGTTTATATAGAGGTCCTTCTCTGTGCTTCCAAACAGATAGGCGGTTTCAAGAAATTCAAAAGCCTTTGTTTCGTCTATATTGTATTTTGCGAGAAGCTCTCTTCCTTGATCTCCCATCTCCTGGACTATAAAATAGTAGAGGCTCCCTAGTCTGATCAGCAGTATCGGGCTTTTTTGATAGCTCTGTAATCCTTCAATTGCGGTTTTGATGCTCTCTTCGTATTGCTTCACTTTGAGATAACTTAAGCTGAGGTTTTTATAGACTTGATATCGTTTCAACTTCATCTCTATGGCTCTTGTGTAAAATGGAATTGCGTTTTCATATTCTTTTTTGTTGTAGTAAATTTGGCCAATCCCGAAGAGTGTATAATTGTTATGAAATTTGAGAGAGAGAGCCTTTAAGTAATTTTCCAAGGCTCTGTCATATTCCTGTCTTTGGGCATAAATTGTGCCCAGGTTATGTATGGGTCTGTAGTTTTTTGGTGTTTTTTTTACATTATGTGCGAGGAACCTTGCTTTATCTCTCCAAATATCGTTTCTCAAATATGTGTTTAATCCCAAATACAAGATTATTGTGCAAGTAAAAATCAATGTGTATTTTTTCTTAAGTTGACTACGCTGCAAAAAAACTACGGCAGCTGCGGTGAGCGGAAGTATCAGGAAGACAGAAGGGAGATACATTCTTTGCTCGAAAATCATCTCCAGATTGAGAATAGAACCCTCTATGGCATGGCCGAGCCAGAAGGAGAATATACAGAATGCAAAAACCGCATTTCTCTTTCTCCAGATAAATCCTGCAATAAAGGTCAGTAAAACAAATCCCACGCTGAACAAGGTGGATAACGGTGATATTAAGGATCGAGAAGGGAGAAATCCATAATCAAGCATGTACCGGTCATAATAGGGAAAAAGAGTGAGGGAAATATAGCGCATGAACACTCTCGATTGAGTCAAGAGTCTTTCAGAGATTGAATAGTCTCTGTTAGCATAACCACCCGATTTTATGGCTTGAATTGTATGGTTTAAAAGAGGTTCAATAAACATAAAAGAGAGCGCAAGGAAAAGTATTACGACAACTAAAATGTACACCAGCAATTTTTTCTTTTCGGTTTTAAAGAACATCCACTCGATCAAAAGGATCATCAACGGAAGAGTTGCAGCAATCTCTTTGGAGCCCAAGGCCAATAGGAAAAAGAATCCAAAAAAAAGATAAAAGAGCTTCCTGCCGGATCTTGCTTTGAGAAAAAAATAGAGGGCGATGAAGTAAAAAAGCGTGCAGAGGGAAGTCATCCTCTGAATAGTGTACGTCACTCCCTGGATCAGGATGGGATGAACTGCCCATATAGTGGAAGCCGCTAATGCAATAGAGATGGCGTTTTCCTTGTATTTCTGAGGGATTTTTGGCAGCTTGAAAAGCTCTTTGATAAAGAAAAATACAAAGAGAAAGCAGAGGATGTGGATGGATAAATTGACGACATGAAAAAACAGGGGATCTTGGGAAAGGTTATAGTTAAAAGCCAGAGTCAGGTTGGATACGGGTCTGTGTCTGGTGTATACCTTAAAAGAGACATTGTAGAGATTTTTAGGAGTAAATTTTTCGATTTTCAAACTGTTGTTTATGGCTTCTATGTCGTCGAAATAAAAAGGAACGTTGAGGGTGTTGGAATAGATAACGAGAAGAAGAAGGAGTGCAGAAAAAAATAAAATTTTTTGATTCTTGGTCATTATTGATAATTGATTAAGGGAGAGTTTAATGAATTAAAAAAGATAATTCAAGAAAAAGAATATTTTCTTGAGTAGTAGATGGGATTCTTCGGGATTTATAGAAAATTGGAGTTAAAAAAGAGTGATTTTTTTTAAGCGAGAAACTATCTTTTGTTTAAGGGGTGACGACATAACAGAAAGGGAAGGGATTCAAATAGAATCCCTTCCCTTTTTTGTTTTTATAACCTATTACTGTTTCCTTTTATTAGGCTACCTATTTTGTCCAGAAAGTAACACCGGACAATGTTTCTTGTTCAAGCGGTATGGTAGTGTATCCCAAGGGATTGTACATGACCTGTACAGCATAAGTTGAAGCATGCGCAGACAAGATAATAAGTTCACAGTGGCCTTTCCAGGCTTGCCCTGTTTTAGTAGCTGATGGAGAGAGACCAACTGCGGTGGCCATATTAAAGGCTGTAAAGCTAACTTTACTACTTGCAGCAATGTCTGCGACCTTAATAGCGCCGAGTGTATAGGAAGTTCCATCATCTAACCAAACGTTTGCGTAGACTTCAGCGGCGTTGGTTGGATCCCCGTTGACGACCCTGAAGGAGCTAGCATAACCGGAA
>Ga0114920_10000378_pt1 | contig 19494 bp, 29 predicted proteins | sample ChitaG_FD_88683 | JGI IMG/M metagenome (GOLD analysis project Ga0114920, IMG submission 88683) | Deep subsurface microbial communities from South Pacific Ocean to uncover new lineages of life (NeLLi) - Chile_00310 metaG | ecosystem: Environmental > Aquatic > Marine > Oceanic > Sediment ...
AATTTGGATCACCAGAATATCTCTATCGGGAAAGCTGGCCGGAACAGGTGGAAAGGCAGAAGACCGCATGTGCGTGGGACCGCCATGAATCCTGTTGACCATCCCCATGGAGGCGGAGAGGGAAAGGCAAAGGGTGGCAGGAATCCTGTGAGCCCTACGGGTCAACCTACCAAGGGTTATAAGACAAGAAGGAATAAGAGAACCCAAAAATTTATAGTAAGGAGAAGGAGTAAGTAACTATGGGCAGATCTCTTAAAAAAGGACCCTATTTGGATGAAAAGTTGATGAAGAAGATACAAGCATTGGAATCCGCAGGAGAAAAAAGAAAAGTCATCAAGACATGGGCTCGCCGTTCGACCATCGTGCCAGAAATGGTGGATCTGACCATCGCAGTTCATAATGGAAGAAAGTTCATTCCAGTCTTTATAACCGAAAATATGGTCGGTCACAAATTAGGAGAATTTTCTCCTTCAAGGACTTTCAAAGGGCATACAACCAGGACAGCGCGAACAATCAAGATAAAAAAGTAAAAGTACAATGGATGAGCAGAATATAGCCTCTAGAGCAACCGCCAAATATGTGAGGGGTTCTCCACAGAAGTGCCGGTTGATTGCAGATTTGATAAGGGATAGATTCGTAGGAGAAGCGTTAACTATACTTCGATTTTCAAAAAAGAAAAAGACGAGCTCTATAGTAGAAAAGGTCCTTCGTTCTGCTATTGCCAACGCGCAGCAGAAAGCCCCCAATATCGATGTGGATAATCTTTATATCGCCGGAATTTCCGTTGATCAGGGTCCACAGATGAAGAGGTGGAGAGCCGCTCCTATGGGAAGGGCTTCCCGCATCCTTAAGAGGACAAGCCATGTCCGTATATTTTTAGAAGAGAAGAAAGGGAGATAAAAGTGGGACAGAAGACCCATCCTCACGGATTTAGATTAGGCTTTAACAAACAGTGGAGTTCTCGTTGGTTTTCCAAAGGGAAAGAGTATAGCCGCTTGATTCACGAAGATCTAGCGATGAAAAATACAATTAAAAAGAGATACTTCCATGCTGGGATTTCTGGCGTAGACGTTGAACGAGTAGGGCCAAAAATCAGAGTCATAATCCACACAGCTCGGCCAGGCATAGTCATAGGACGGGGAGGAAAGGAGATCGAAAGCCTCAAAGTTTCACTTCAGGAAATTGCTCAGAAAGAAGTATATGTAGATATAAGAGAAGTGGATAAGCCTGAGCTCAATGCTTTATTGATAGCAGAAGGCATTGCTATCCAGCTCGAGAAGAGAATAGCTTATCGAAGAGCCATGAGGAGATCTGTGGATCTGGCCCTTAGAATGGGGGCAAAAGGGATAAAAGTGATGTGTTCAGGCAGGCTGGGTGGCGTAGAGATTGCCCGCTCTGAATGGTATTTAAAGGGCCGATTGCCCCTTCAGACATTAAGAGCTGATATTGATTATGGATTTACTGAAGCCTTTACAACTTATGGTCAGATAGGCATAAAAGTCTGGCTTTACAGAGGTGATGTGGAAAAAGCGAAGATGACCTCACAGTCAGCTGAAATTGAGGAGCTCTAGTTATGTTGATGCCGAAAAAAGTCAAATACAGGAAACAGCAGAGAGGAAGAAGAAGGGGAAAGGCACGCCGAGGTGCATATTTATCTTTTGGTGAGTACGGTCTTCAGGCTTTAGAGCCATGTTGGCTTACAGCCCGTCAGCTTGAAGCTGGCCGAATTGTCATAACCCGTCATACCAAGAGAAAGGGGAAACTGTGGATCCGAGCTTTCCCGTGGAAACCGATCACTAAAAAGCCAACAGAAGTCAGGATGGGAAAAGGAAAAGGAGATCCTGAATATTGGGTAGATGTGATCAAACCCGGAAAGATAATATATGAATTAGAGGGTGTGTCAGAAAGTGTTGCCAAAGAAGCCATGAGATTAGCTGCTCATAAAATTACAATAAGAACGAGATTTATTTCGAGAAAGACCAGGGAATTAAAATGAAGGCAATGGAATTTAGAGAAATGTCCGTAGATGAGCTGCAAAGCAAAGAGACTGAATTAAAGGATCAGCTTTTCAAACTGAGGTTTCAGCATGCGTTAGGGCAGCTGGAAAATGCTTTGAAACTCAAGAGTATTAGGAGAGATATAGCAAGACTTAAAACTATATTGAAAGAAAAAAATGAAGAGACGGAATAGAAAATGAGCATTCAACCAAGAAAGACAACTAAAATCGGTGTGGTTATTGGGAAAAAAATGAAAAAGACGGTCACTGTTCTTGTTGAGCGACAGGTGAGGCATCCTTTATACAAAAAAATCATTAAGAGGAAAAAGAAGTTTCTTGTTCACGATGAATATGAAAAGTGCAAAGTCGGGGATTTTGTTAAAATCATTGAAACAAGACCGATAAGTAAAAGAAAAAGATGGCGGATTTTAGAGATTGTAGGTTTGTCTCCCGACGAGATAGAAGGAGAAGTTGAGGAAAAGAAAAAATGATACAGACACAAACCATGCTGAGAGTTGCAGATAATTCAGGAGCAAGAAGAATATTATGCCTCACGCCTTTAGGAGGAGGGGCTGGGAAAACAGCCACTATTGGAGATGTCATTTCTGCGACAGTGAAAGAAGCAGAGCCTGAAAGTAAGATTCCTAAGGGAAAAGTTGTGCGGGCTGTCATTGTTCGGACAAAAAAGGAAAATCGACGCAGAGATGGTTCTTATATCCGGTTCGACGATAATGCTGCAGTAATCATAGACAGATTGGGAGAACCGATTGGGACTCGCGTTTTTGGCCCTGTAGGAAGAGAATTAAGGGAAAAAAAATTTATGAAAATTGTCTCTCTGGCTCCGGAGGTTCTCTGATGAACAAAATCATGCTAAAGAAGAATGATGTTGTGATAGTGATCAATGGGAAAGACAAGGGAAAGACTGGGAAGATCTTAAAAGTGATTCCTGAGAAGAGAAGGGCCGTTGTCGAAAAGGTCAATTTTGTCAAGGAATTCATTCGCCCAGATCAGAGCAAGAATATTCAGGGAGGAGTCATGGAGAAAGAAGCTGCTATTCATATGTCCAATCTGATGCTTTATTGCTCTGAATGTGGACAAGGCGTAAGGATACAGAAACAAGAGCTAGAAGATGGAAGCAAAATCAGGATCTGCGGCAAGTGCGAGTCAAGTTTAGAAAAGCAAAAATGAGGAAAATGAGATGAGTCGCCTTTCAGAAAAATTCGAGAAAGCTGTTATTCCGGAAATTCAGAAGGAGTTTGATTTAAAGAATAAAATGGCTGTCCCGAGGCTTGAGAAGATAGTCATAAACATAGGCGTAGGGGAAGCCATCCAGAACATTAAAGTTTTGGACGCGGCGAAAAAGGAATTGAGCCTTATAACTGGCCAGTGGCCTGCAGTTAGAAGAGCAAAAAAATCCATTTCTTCGTTTAAACTTCGGAAAGGACAGGCAATTGCTTGTGTCGTAACCCTGCGTAAGAAAAGAATGTATGAGTTTCTAGACCGCTTGGTCAATATAGTCCTTCCTCGTGTCAGAGATTTTAGAGGCGTTTCTCCTCGGTCATTTGATGGAGGAGGAAATTACACTCTGGGTTTGAAAGAACAGCTTGTTTTTCCAGAGATAGACTATACAAAAGTAGAAAGAACGCGAGGAATGAATATAACAATAGTTACTTCTGCCGAGAGTGACGAGGAGGCTTTTGTTCTGTTGAAAAAATTAGGAATGCCTTTTAGCGAATCTTAAAAGGAAGGTGAAAGTGTCGAGAAAATCATCCATGGCAAAATACCTAAAGGAGCCCAAGTATCCGACTAGAAGAAAATTCCGCTGTCGGATATGCGGACGTTCTAAAGGGTATCTTCGGAAGTTTGATATGTGTCGATTATGCTTTCGGGAACTAGCCCTGAAGGGCGAAATACCCGGAATTGTTAAGGCATCATGGTAGGTTTTAAGAAAGGATAAAATCATGAGTTTAACTGATCCGATTGCTGATATGCTGACCAGGATTAGAAATGCTCTTATGGTCAAGAAAAGAGACGTTAATATGCCTTCTTCCCGAATTAAGGTCGAGATCGCAAAGATACTGAAAGAGGAAGGGTACATCAAAAACTTTAAGGTCAGAGATGATAATAAACAGGGAATTTTGAATACCACTCTCAAGTACAATGAGAAAAGCGAGAGCGTCATTTCAGGGCTCCGTAGAGTAAGCAGTCCTGGCTGCCGAATATATTGTAATAAAGGATCTATTCCTAAGGTTCTTGATGGTCTAGGAATAGTGATTTTGTCTACTTCCGATGGTATTGCCACAGGAAAAAAATGTGAGGAAGACGGCGTTGGAGGAGAAGTTTTATGCTACATCTGGTAAATGAGGAAAGAAAGGGAATATAAAATGTCAAGAGTAGGGAAACAGCCTATTCCTTTGCCCGAAGGTGTAAAGGTTAATATATTGTCTGAAAAAATTGAATTTGAAGGGCCTAAAGGGAAGCTTGTTTCCCCTCTGATGCCTGGAATTAAAGCGAAAATTGAAGATGAAGAGCTCATCCTAACTAGGTCAAACGATACAAAAGAAGGGCGTTCTTTTCATGGCCTAAGCAGAACCTTGGCTTATAATGCGGCTAAAGGGGTTTCTGAGGGATTTTCCAAGCAACTGGAAATAGTGGGAGTGGGATATCGAGCAAAGCTCGATAAAGAGAAGCTGGAATTAAACCTGGGCTATTCGAGGCCTGTTGTTTATAAAATCCCTAACGATATCGAAATCATACTGGAGAAGCCTACTTTAATCACTGTGAAAGGAATTGATAAACAACGAGTCGGTCAGGTTGCACAGGAGATACGCAATTTTCGAAGGCCTGATCCTTACAAGCTTAAAGGAATTCGCTATGTTGGCGAGCACTTGATTAAGAAAGAACGTAAAGCAGTAGTGAGTGCCGATGTATAAAAATAAAGTTGTATTAAAGACACTCGCCAAAGAACGAAAAAGAAAGAGAATCCGAAAGAAGATCGGAGGTACCCCCGAAAGACCAAGAGTATATATCTTTAAGAGTAATCGCTATATATACACTCAAGCAGTAGATGATGAGAATGGCAGTGTTTTAGCTTCGGCTTCTACTCTTGAGAAAGAATTCAGGGAGAAAAACAAAAGCTATAAGAACATTTCAGCAGGTCAAGCCTTAGGTGAGATGTTTGTGAAGAGATTGAAGAAGAAAAAAATCGAGAGTGTAGTTTTTGATAGAGGAATCTATCCCTATCATGGTCGTATCAAGGCTTTAGCTGAGGCACTGAGAAAAGGAGGGATCATTTTTTAAAGAATCCCCTAAGGAGGAAAGAGAGTGGCTGAGGAAGAATTAAAAGAAGAAGAGAAGAAAGAAGAAAAGAAAGAAAGCGAAGAGCTAAAAGAGAAAACAGCAGAAGTGGCTGCAAAAGAAGCAGTGCCAGAAGAAAGAATAGAGCAAGAAGCAGAGGAGGAAGAGTTTGAGCTGAAGGATCAGGTGATTTCTATCCGAAGGGTAACCAAGGTTGTCAAAGGCGGGAAAAACCTGAGTTTTTCTGCATTGGTGGCTGTTGGGAATGAGAGAGGTGTAGTCGGAATTGGTAAAGGGAAAGCTCGAGAGGTCCCCCAAGCCATAGCGAAAGCTGTCGAAGACGCTAAGAAGAATTTGATTAAAGTGTCTTTGAATGGAACAACAGTCACACACCATATAAAAGGAGTGGCTGGAGGAGGGCTTGTCGTTCTTCGACCGGCCTCAAAAGGAACTGGAGTTATTGCTGGAGGCGCTGTCCGGATTATCATGGAATTGGTCGGGATAAAGGATATACTGACCAAATCCGTTCGAAGTAATAATCCCATAAGTGTTGCAAATGCCACCATAGATGCCTTGAGGAATCTTAAAGACCCTGACTTGGTTTCAAAAAACAGAGACAAACCCAAGGAAAAGATATGGCACTAAAAGCAGAGAAGGCCAAAGAAGTAAGAAGAAAAACAGAGGTGATGCAGTCTGCTAAGAAAGCCAAGCCTGGTGGGAAGCAGTTAAAAGTCAAACTGGTGCGAAGTCTGATAGGGCATCCAAGGAAACAGCGAGAAGTGGTGAAGGGATTGGGATTGAGAAAAGTCAATTCAGAGGTTATTCGGAAAGATTGTCCTGAGATTTGGGGCATGATTCGGAAAGTTCCTCATCTGGTAAAAGTGGAGGTGTTGGAGAAAAAATGAATCTGCACGATCTTCATCCGGCCCGCAATTCTCGGAAGAATAAAAGAAGAGTAGGGAGAGGTCCTGGTTCTGGACGGGGAAAGACAGCGGGTCGCGGCACAAAAGGCCAAACGTCCATTTCCGGATATTCTAGTAAAAGAGGATTTGAAGGCGGGCAGATGCCCCTTCATCGCCGCCTTCCAAAGAGAGGCTTCACCAATATTTTTAGAAAGGAATACAGTGAAGTTAACCTTGATAAGCTAGAGAAGATCACAAAAAAAGAAGTCAAACTCAAAGATCTAGTGGAGGCAGGAATAATAAAAAGGGAGTCAGAGTCCATTAAGATTCTAGGGCGAGGAAATATTTCCTCCTCCAAGACAATACATGCCCATAAGTTTTCTCAATCTGCTCTAAAGAAAATTGAGAAAGCGGGAGGCAAAGCTGTTCTTATAGGAAGTAAGTAATGATATTAGATAGCATTAGAAACATTTTCAGTATCCCAGACCTTAGAAAACGGGTGATTTTCACTCTAATTATTTTAGCTATCTATCGAATTGGCTGGCAGGTTCCCAATCCAGGAATCAGCGGGCCTGCTTTAGAAGCCTTCTGGGAGGCTCAGAAGGGAACGATTTTAGGTTTTGTCGACCTTTTCTCAGGCCGGAACATGTCAAAGATGACGATTTTCGCTCTGGGAATCATGCCGTATATTAGTGCTTCCATCATCCTCCAGTTGCTCCAGGTGGTCTGGCCTTATCTGGAGAGGCTGTCAAAGGAGGGAGAGCTCGGCAGGAAGAAAATCACCCAGTACACACGTTATGGGACTATAGTAATCTGTGTGATCCAATCCTCTGGTATTGGTTTGTGGCTGCAATCCCAATCAGCTCCCGGCGGATTACCTATTGTTCCTAAGGGAGGTTTAAGTTTTATTTTAATGACGGTCCTGACTCTGACCACCGGAACAATCTTTGTCATGTGGTTAGGAGAGCAGATCTCAGAACGTGGGATAGGAAACGGGATCTCTCTAATCATCTTTGCCGGAATCGTCGTCAGTTTACCTTCCGGAATTCAGAGCCTATTGACAAGTGTGAGAACAGGAGATCTGGATCTTTTAAGGCTCGTTTTTCTTATGGTATTGATGATAGCGGTGGTGGGCGTCATTGTTTTTGTAGAAAGAGGGCAGAGGAGAATCCCTGTATCTTATGCTAAAAGAGTCGTTGGAAGGAAAATTTATGGAGGTCAGAGTACCCATCTTCCACTGAGAGTGAATACTGGCGGTGTTATTCCTATTATTTTTGCTGCCTCTGTGATAACCATCCCATCAACTTTATCTCAACTAGTAAAACACGATTTTTTCCGGCAAATTGCCCAGCAATTTGGCCTGGGAATGCCACTCTATACTCTCCTCTATATTGCTGCTATCATGTTCTTCACCTTTTTCTATGTGTCCATTATTTTCAATCCAACCGATGTTGCAGACAACCTGAGGAAATACGGAGGCTTTATCCCTGGGATAAGACCGGGAAAAAATACTTCTGATTTCATAGATGGAGTGCTCTCCCGGATCACTATGGTAGGAGCTGTTTATTTGGCCGCCATTGCCATCATGCCGGAGTTTTTAATCACTGGATTTAAAGCTCACACCCTTCCTTTCATCGGAGGTTTTCTGGAGGCCAACCTTCCTACCTGGTTTACTCAGGGAATGAATGTGAATTTTTATTTTGGCGGAACATCGATTCTTATTGTCGTTGGAGTGGCCATGGATACATTGCAGCAGATTGAAGCTCAGCTGGTTATGCGTCATTATGATGGATTTATGCGCCGAAGTCGCATAAAAGGAAGGAGAGGATGAGGATTATTTTGTTGGGTCCTCCTGGCAGTGGAAAAGGTACTCAGGGAGATCTCATTGAAAAAAAATATGGTTTCCCAAAGATTTCAAGTGGAGACCTTCTCCGTGCGGCAGTTCAAGAGGGAGCTCCATTAGGAAAGCGAGCAGAAGCCATGATGAATCGAGGAGAATTGGTGCGCGATGACATTGTAGCTGAGATGATCAAGGAGAGGATTGCCAGGATTGATTGTCAGAATGGGTATATTTTAGATGGCTTTCCCCGAAACATCGCGCAAGCTCAGAAACTGGAGGAGATTGATGGGAAATGCCAAGAAATTGTCTTCGATATCCAATTAGACATACAGGCTCTGGTCGAGCGGATCTCAGCCCGAAGAATTTGCCCTCGCTGCGAGGCGATCTATAATCTTTCGATCCACAGCCCGAAGAGAGAAGGAACATGTGATGTTTGTGAGGAAGATCTTATCCAAAGGAAAGACGATACACAGGAAGTAATCAGAGAACGCTTGAGAGTGTATCAGGAACAAACAGAACTCCTGGTTGACTATTACCAGAAAAAAGAGGTGTTTTACGAGATAGATGGTTCAAGAGAGATTGAAACTGTTTTTAGAGATATTCAGTCTATTTTGGATAAAGAAATTATCAAATCCAGAGAGACAGAAGCCCAGAGATGATTATTTACAAGAGCGAAGAAGAAATCCAAGGGATAAAGAGGAGCAACCAAATTGTTGCTAAAATTTTAGATGAGTTAAGACCGATGATAAAAGCTGGAGTCCAAACAAAGGAACTGGATGAGTATGCAGAGACAAGAGCAAAGGAGATGGATGCTATCCCCGCTTTTAAGGGCTATCGAGGGTACCCCTCTTCTCTTTGTACCTCCATCAATGAAGAGATTGTCCATGGTATTCCCTCTTCTCGGCGTTTAAAAGAAGGAGATATCATCAGCCTCGATTTTGGAGCCATCTGCAGAGGCTTTTACGGTGATGCTGCTGTTACTTATCCTGTAGGGCCTGTCTCCCTTAAAGCTCAAAAGCTTATTGAGACAGCAGAGGGAGCTTTTTATAAAGGCTTGGAACAGATAAAGGAAGGGAATAGGATATCTGATGTTTCCCATGCCATTCAAAGTTATGTTGAATCCAGAGGTTTTTCGGTCATCCGTTCTTTTGTTGGTCATGGAATCGGACTTACCCTTCATGAAGAGCCTCAAGTGCCCAATTTTGGCCTGCCAGGTCGCGGGCCAAGAATCAAAAGGAGCCTTGTTTTGGCTTTGGAACCAATGATTGCCATGGGAGATTGGAAAGTAGAAATTTTAACTGATAATTGGACTGCAGTAACTCAGGATAGGAGCCTCTCTGCGCACTATGAACATACAGTGGCGCTTTCTCAAAATGGAGTGGAAATTTTAAGTTTGCTCGATGAGGAAAAGAAGACCCTTGCTTATCTAAAGGAGAATACGTATGCCTAAACAGGATATCATCGAAACAGAAGGCACTGTTACTGAAACGCTACCCAATGCTATGTTTCGTGTAGAATTGGCCAATAAGCACATCATTCTTGCTCATATATCAGGCAAGATGCGAAAGTATTTTATCCGGATTCTGCCTGGCGACAAGGTGCTGCTAGAGATTTCTCCTTATGATTTGACCAAAGGAAGAATTACTTATCGGTATAAGTAAAGGTTTGGGAAAATGAAAGTTAGAGCATCTATAAAAAAAATGTGCAGGAATTGTCGGATAGTTAAAAGAAAAGGGAACCTTAGAGTCATTTGCTCTAACCCAAAACATAAACAGAAACAAGGCTAAATGAGGTAAAAATGGCAAGGATAGCAGGGATTACACTTCCCCCAGAAAAGAGGGTTGAAATTGGTTTAACTTATATTTTTGGTATCGGTCGCTCTAAGGCGAACATAATCCTCCAGGAAGCGAAGATTGATAAGGATAAAAAGGTTAATGCCTTGACTGAGGATGAGATCAATAAGATACGCCATATCATTGAGAAGAAGGAGAAGATAGAAGGTGATCTGAGGAAAGAAGTAAGCCTGAATATAAAGAGGCTTGTCGATATAAGCAGTTATCGAGGGCTTCGCCACAGGAGAAGATTGCCTGTGAGAGGCCAGAGAACAAAAACGAATGCGCGGACGAGAAAAGGTCCGAGAGGTCACACTATCAAGAAAATCAAAGCAACATCAAAATAGGGAGTCTTAGATGCCAAAAGCCAGAAGAAAAACTAAGAAAAAAAAGGTAAGGAAGGAAATAGGATTCGCCGTAGCTTATATCCAATCAACTTTTAACAATACAATCATTACCCTTACAGACCAACCGGGGAATACAATTTGCTGGGCTAGTTCTGGAACTGCTGGTTTTAAAGGAGCACGGAAAGGCACTCCCTTTGCAGCCCAATTAGCTGCCAGAGAAGTTTCGGTCAAGGCTAAAGAATATGGAGTAAGGTATGTTGATGTTAGGATCACGGGACCGGGCGCAGGCAGAGAGTCTGCTATTCGTGCTCTCCAAGCAGAAGGTTTGGAAATAAAATCTATCAAGGATATTACACCTATTCCCCATAACGGCTGTCGAGTCAGGAAGAGAAGGAGAGTTTAGGAAAACGAGTGTAAAGGAGAAAGAAGAATGTCAAGATATAGAGGAGCAGATTGTCGGCTTTGTCGAGTAGAAAAGGTGAAGCTCTTTCTAAAAGGGAGTAAGTGCTTGAGTGAAAAGTGCTCAGTGGAACGGAGGCCGTACCCTCCTGGAGAACATGGAAGAGCGAGGAGAAGAATCCTTGGATATGGTATTCAGCTCAGGGAGAAGCAAAGGTTAAAGAGATATTACGGGATGACTGAGAGGCAGTTTCGAATATTTTTCCAAAGAGCGGAAAGAAAAAGAGGAATCACCGGGGAGAATCTCCTGACTATGCTGGAGAGAAGACTGGATAATGTCGTTTTTTTAATAGGATTTTCTCATTCAAAAGCCCATGCTCGACAACTGATTACTCATGGCCATTATCAGGTTAATGATCGGAAGGTCAACATCCCTTCTTTTATAGTGGACAAAGGTGATGTTGTATCATTCAGAGAAAAATCAACGAAGAATGAAGAGCTTAAGGCCCTTGTTGAATCTAATAAGAATAAGACTGTACCGGGCTGGATAGAGGTTGACGTTGAAAAAATGGAAGCAAAAATTCTTTCTTTCCCGACACGCGAAGATATTACTCTTCCTGTGGAAGAACATTTGGTTGTTGAGCTTTTCTCGAAATAATATTATGTATCAGGCTGAGTGTTTCGCGAAGGCCAATGAGTGAGAAAAGCCATAGCGCTCAAACGGTTTTCTAGAACACTCAGCCTGATACATGGTGAACAGAGCTGAAAATGAATTAATAATAGGAGGAATGATGATAGAAACAGGTTTCCAGAGACCGAAGTACCTTGAATGTGATTACGAAACTCTAACAGAGAAATATGGAGTCTTCTCTGCTCAGCCTTTTGAAAGAGGCTATGGCATAACCATAGGAAATGCTCTGCGAAGGATTCTCCTCTCTTCTATAAAAGGCGCTGCCATTATTGCTGTTCGAATTCAGGGTGTTCTGCATGAATTCTCCAGCATTCCCGGGGTAGTGGAAGATGTAACAGACGTCTTATTGAATTTGAAAAGTATTCCATTAAAGCTTGATGGAGATGAACCGAAGAAGATGACTTTGAATATAGAGGGTCCAGCCGAAGCAAGAGCTTCTGATATTGTTCATGATTCTGAAATCGAGATTCTTGACAAAGATATTCATATTGCCTCGCTCGATAAAGATGGCAAACTGGATATAGAGATGATTGTTAATAATAATAGAGGCTATATTCCTGCCGATCAAAATTTCGATGAAGAACTAAGCGTTGATTATATTCCTCTCGATTCTTCTCATTCTCCAGTAAAAAAGGTGAACTACAAGATCGAGCTGGCAAGAGTAGGCAAAAGAATCGATTACGAAAACTTAACCTTGGAAATATGGACTTCAGGTGCTGTATCCCCACCCGATGCTTTAAGCCAGGCTGCTAAAATATTACGAGACCATATGGTGATTTTTCTCAAGATTGTTGATGAGCCTTTGGAGAGAGAAAAGGTAGCTGCGAAAAAAGAGATTCCATATTTCTCCCAGCTGGATATCCTATCCAGATCGATAGACCATTTAGAACTTTCGGTGAGATCAAATAATTGTCTCAGGGCAGCTGGCATCGAAAAAATCTATGAGCTAGTTCTAAAAACAGAAGAAGATCTGTTAAAAACCAAAAATTTTGGCCGCAAATCTTTAACGGAGATCAAAGAGACTCTCCAAGGGTTGGGCTTAGGCCTGAATCTGGATCTTCATCCCAAATTGTTAGAGAAAATAGAAGGGGAGAAGAAGGAAGAAAAAGAAGAGGAGTTCGCTCAATGAGGCATCTTGTCAAAGGAAAGAGACTCCGACGAAACACCGCTCAGAGACGTGCTTTGTTGCGCAGTCTTGTAACGTCCTTCCTGGAAAAGGAACGGGTAAGAACGACTTTGGCAAAGGCCAAAGCAACAAGACCTGTTGCTGAGAAAATGATTACCCTAGCCAAGAAGGATACTCTTCATACAAGGCGCTTAGCCTTAAGATTCATATACAAAAAGCCTGTGGTTAAGAAGCTTTTTGATGATATCGGCCCTCGCTTCAGCGAAAGGCCAGGGGGGTACACGAGAATTGTGAAGATCGGGCCGCGAGCAGGAGATGGAGCAGACATGGCCATCCTTGAACTTATAGGCTCGGAGTTCAAAAAGAAAGAAAAGAAAAAGAAAAAAAAGGGAAAGCCAAAGCCAAAGAAGTAGATTCAGTTCCCTATCGCGCAGCTAACCTCTCTCAGTACATCAAAAATAAGAACGCTTTTTATGTCTTATTATTTCTTAGGCGTTACCCAGAGTTCCTGACCGGGATAGATTTTTGATCTTGTGCTGAGGCCATTTATTCGGAGCAGGTAGGCCAGGTTCATTCCGAATTTCTTTGCGATGAAATAAGGTGTATCGCCGGAGATAACCTTGTAGGTAATAACCCCTTCTGGTTTCCCAGTTTGGATGACAAGCTTCTGACCTACACGGAGCATATTGCTTTTGAGGTTGTTATCCCGTTTTAGTTTTGTGACAGTCGTTTTGAAGGCATTCGCAATCAAGTATAGGGAATCACCTCTTTTGACAGTGTATACAAGCTTATCCCCTTCGACAGTGAGTTTGGGAGGCAGTTTGGAAGCAGAATATCTTCCCCGGCCTGGGATTTTAAGCCTTTGTCCTGGCCGAATAAGGTTCACTCGGCGCAGATTATTCAGACGTGCAATGGCACTGATGGATCTTCTGTAACGATCGGCAATTCCCGAAAGAGTTTGGCCTCTTCGGACATAATGGATAAAGAAGGTTGCCTCTGGAGGAATGTAACGCTGAAGAGAATTTAAGGCAGTCATAGCCTCTTCATCATAGCCAGGGGGAACTTTTAAGAGATACTCATGATCTGGAGTGGCAGGATAGCGGAGTTCTGGATTTAAGGTAGCCAGTTCATCTTTCTTCAATCCTAGTTCCTTTGAAAGGGCAGAAAGGCTTACAGGCTTGTTAATGGAAATTGTCTTGTATCTCAAAGGAGGAGCCGGCTCTGGAAGATTGAATCCATATTTTTCAGGGTCGTTTACAATGAGAAGCGTTGCGATAAAACGAGGAACAAAGCGACGTGTCTCGGGCGGCAGCATTCTGTAAAGGTCCCAGAAATTGTCAAGGTATTTTACGCGTTGATAGCGAATGACTTTTTGAACCCGAAATTCTCCGCAATTGTATGCAGCTAAGGCAGTAGTCCAGTCTCCGAAAAGGGAATGAAGTTCGTCCAAATATTTAATGGCTGCTTGGGTGGATTTCTGGGGGTCCATTCTTTCATCGACCCATCTGTCTCTCTTCAATCCAAATCGGGTTCCTGTAGACGAGATAAACTGCCAGAGACCCAGTGCTCGGGCACGGGAGAAGGCTTTGACTTTAAACCAGCTCTCGATCACGGGGACCCAGGATAACTGCTCTGGGAGGCCTTCTTTTCCTAGCTCCTCTAGGATCATTTCTCGGTAGCAGCCTGAGCGCGTGTAGGCTTGCTCGAAGAATTTTCGCTCTTTAGTCTGGAAACTTTCAATTTCTGTCTTGACATAATCATTTTCAATAAGGGGAATAGTTTTGTTGTTGTCACCTACTACTATGAAGCGAGAAGCGTAGATTTCCTGGATTCTCTGGGCGATCAAGAGCCTGAGGTTGTTTTTATCCTGGATGAGGGGGGAGTCTGGATGGAGGTTAAGCCTTAGGATCAGGCTATAAGCCTCATCTAAAGCATCCAGGGCAGCATCGAAATCTCCCGTTTCCCAGGAGAGCTGTGCATCTTGATATGCATAAAGGGCTTCATCGAGCAATTCAGATGGATCTACTTTCTTGACGATAAGAAGTTCCTCTTCGGAAGGGACTTTATTCTTTTCAGGTGTTTTAGTTTCATCCACGGTAGATTCTTTTTCTTCGGGTTTGACTTCTTCGGTAACCTGAGTTTCAGAAGCAGAAGGCTGGGGGCTGGTCTGGGTTTCCTGTAGTTTTCTTTGGTGAGAGCAGTTCCATGAAGAGACAACAAGAGTTGTAGCTAATAGGATGGAGAAAAAATGTCTGAAGTTTATCAATTTATACAAAAGGTTAATTTATAGCATTCCAAAAGCAGAGAGTCAAGGGGACGTCCCCATTTTCCGTCCCTATTTTCTATTTTTTGTGCCAGTTCCAGGCCGTTTCAACAATGGTCTCAATATTTGAATATTTCAGCTTCCATTCAAGCAGTTGCTCTGCCTTTTCTTTGGAAGCCAAGAGCACAGGAACATCTCCCTTCCGCCTTGGCTTCTTATTGTAGTTGACTTTTTGACCTGTAATTTCCTCTGTTTTCTTTATGATTTCTAAAACTGAGTAGCCCTTATTTGCGCCGAGATTGATAAATTCGCTCGAGGAGGAGGCCAGATTTTTTTTTAGGGCAAGCACATGAGCCTTTGCCAAATCAGTGACATGAATGTAATCTCTGACCGCAGTTCGGTCATCGGTGGGGAAATCCGTTCCGAACAGATCAAAACTCCTCTTTTTCCCCAAAAGAAACAGGAGGAGGTTGGGAATGAGATGTGTTTCAGGGTCATGAAGTTCTCCCAACTGGCCCTCAGGGTCAGCTCCCGCGGCATTGAAATAGCGAAGAGAAATGAATTTTAGGCCATAGGCTCTTTCATAATCCTGGAGGATTTTCTCGAAGAAGAGCTTTGTCTGGCCATATGGATTAATGGGATTTAAAGGATGAGATTCGGGGATGGGAAGTTCTTGAGGGACTCCATATACTGCAGCACTGGAGGAGAAAACGAAATTTTTAACTCCTGCTTCAAGCATGATCTCCAGGAGGTTGAGGCTGCTTATTAGATTATGCGTGTAATATTTTTGAGGATTGACATAGGATTCCCCAACCTGGATGAGAGAGGCAAAATGGAGGACAGCGCCGATATTTTTTGACTGGAAGGCTTTCCGGATGGACTCTTTATCCATTAAATCCCCCTCAACTACTTCGCCGCTTATAACTAGTTCTTTTTTACCCGTGGAAAAATTATCAAAAATAATGACTTGGAATCCTTCTCGGATGAGCTCTTTAACAGTGTGGGATCCGATATACCCAGCACCCCCTGCCACGATGATTTTCATAGGTCTTCCTTTTCGATCAATTTTTTTGCAATCTTCAGTCCTGCGGTTTTTGTTTCAAATTCATTGTCGATCTGGAACTTGTAGAGCTTCTTAAGGATTTTTCCCATCGATGGTCCAGGGGCAATTCCCATTTTTATTAAATCTCTGCCCATGATAAGGGGTCTAATAGATTCTTTAGATACCTTCAGTTCCTTAAATTTTTCGAGAAGCCATTTCCCTCCTGTGTCTAATCCTTTAAGCGGCTTTTCTTTTCTTCCTCCTCTATCTGCGGCATCGAGGCAAATGAGGAGCTCGATTTCTCCGCTGACATCTGCTGCCAGACGGTTGAAGGCTTTTCTGGTAACGACCTCTCTATTCTGCCATAGTTCTGACGCCCGGTGATGGGCTCTGATGAGGATAGGGACCATCTTTCTCAAATTAAAACCGTTCCAGGAGAAGATTTTAAACCGGCTGAATATTTTTTTAGTGACTTTCTCGCTGGCTATATCATGGCCATTGTTTGTGATGACCATCCTTCCTCTTTTGAATTCCCAGTGGGCTGTTGCGGGCTTTCCTATGTCATGATATAGGGCGGCCAGGAGCAGCGCGAGCTTTTTTTCCTGGCTGAATCTAAAATATTCAGCCAGCCTCTTTGCTTGGTCAACAGTGAGTTTTGCGTGATGCCACACAGAGTGGTGCCCATAGGGATCTTTCTCCGGATGGAAGATGGCGTCTTGGATAGAGAGGGAAAGGCTGTAGAGCTCAGGTAAGAGCTGGCGCAAAACGCTGAGTTTGAATAATTCTTCAAGGCCCACCGAAGGGAGAGGGGAGAGAAGCAATATTTTGAATATCTCCTCGTTTATTCTCTCTTCACTGAGCCCGGCCAAATCGATTCCCTTCGAGATTGCATAAATTTTAGGATCCACTGTAAACTCGAGGACTGAAGCAAAGCGAGCAACCCGCAGGATGCGTAGAGGATCATCGGGAAATGCCCGGGGATTTGTCAGCCTGATCGTTTTCTCGTTGATATCCTTGATTCCATCGAATGGATCGATAATTTTTTCATCTGCAAGCCTTAAAGCTATGCTATTGCAACGGAAATCTCTTCGTTCCAGGTCTTTTTCGATAGGAAGATTGGAATCGGTAGAGATGATGAAATCTTTATGACCTTTGATCCCGGTTCTTTTTGGAGTTTCTTTTCGTGGTAAGGCTATATCATAGGTAATACCACCTATGGTAAATTTGATAATTCCAAAGCTTTTTCCTACTAGATTGACTTTGCCGTAAGGTTTGATTTTTTCTATTATTTTTTCGACAGGATGGTGGATTATCAATATATCGACCTCTTCAGACGGCGTATTTCTTATAAGATCCCGTACATATCCTCCAACAGCATATGCATCTTTTCCGAAGTGGCGAATAAAGAATTCTTTTTCTCTGAATTCAGTTTGCAATTTTTTCATGCTTTTCGATATTCCTCTTTCCGTAGTTGTGCTCTGTTTTTATTATTCACATAGGGCTTGATAAATCAATCAATTTTTGAACAACTACAGGGTGGTACTTTGGGGAACGTCCCCTTTCTTTTTTAAAGTCATTAGTGTATCCTTAACGCCTTGAGGGCAAAGAAGATGCTGAAAAAAAGAATATCTCTATGGTTGGCCCTCCTCATGACTTTTGTGAGTTTGGCTTTTCCAAAATCTTTGGAAAAGGATCTCAGTATATCTCTTAATGCAAAAAGAATCCGGGACTTTACGGTCTCCGGGCTTTCCTTAGTTTTCTATGTGAATATTTCGAATTCGTCTTCCTCGTCCTACTACCTCTCCAAGTATGATTACCGCTTTGTGGTCAATCAGCAGGAATATCTTCGTTTGCAGACTTCTTTGTCGGAGCAGATAGAAATCGGAGCAAAAGGAAATACACTTATATCGCTTCCGGTGAAAATTACTTATGCTCATCTTTTTGAGGTAGTGAAAGAAGCCGAAAAATTTAATAAAGCACAGTGTTATTTGACCGGAGGGATGACATTTTCCGACGGAAGAAGAGAGAAGGGGAGGCTCCCTGTCGCCTTTAGTGGGGAATTTCCGATATTTAAACCTCCGGAGGCTGATATCGTTTCCCTTGAGGTTCATGCGGTGACCATAGGAGGGGCAGATTTAACCTTTGAGGTTTCATTTAAAAACAGCAATGTGTTTGAGCTCCTTGTAGATAGGATAAGCTATCGTTTAAGTTTGGGCGAGAAGCCGATTGGCGGGGGGGAGATAGGTGGGGATAAAAATATCGAAAGCCTCGATGCGAAAGTTTTTTCACTCCCACTTCTGATCGAATTCTACGATGTGGGAAAGGACGTATACAACATCCTTCACCAGCCATCAGCTCTTTGTCGAGTGACAGGCGAAGTGGTTATTCGGACCATATGGGGAACGCTAGAAATTCCATTTGAAAAAAGCAAAAAAATCGCTGTTTCCAGAACATCTTGAATTACCTGGATTATTCACGAGTCAAGATTGCTGCGGCGGCGAGGAAGTGGTCCATGAAGCTGTAGTGAACTACCGCGAATGGGCTACAACGAAGCCGATGTGGTGAGATTGGCTCGCCCGAAGGGTAAAAAATGTCGATGAATATAAAGGATTTTTTCTTGAAAAAGAATTTATCAGGATTTCGAGCAATATCAGGATAACTTCCTGATATTGCTGAAATGATAAAAAGTATTGGCATTTTTTATGAATAATTCAGGATAATTGTTTTTCCTTTAATGATAAGCGTTATTATCCCCACTTACAACCGATCCTATTCTCTTGGAGAAGCTATGCAATCTATTCTGGATCAGGATTATTTTGCCAATGGAGACTTTTCTGATCGCATCGAGCTAGTAGTGATAGATGACGGTTCCACGGATAATACGAAAGAAATTGTGAAATCTTTTGGAAACCCGGCGAAATATTGCTTCCAGAGGCACAGAGGAGTAAGCGCTGCGCGTAATCTGGGGCTCAGCCAAGCAAAAGGTGAATTCATCGCTTTCCTGGATTCGGATGATCTCTGGGAACGAGAGAAGATAGGTGTTCAGATGAGTTTTATGGGAGCATTTCCAAAAGCAAAGGTTTGTTATACCGAAGAGATCTGGATAAGAAGAGGAGATTTTGTTAATCCCAAGAAAAAGCACAAGAAGTATTCAGGATGGATTTTCGATAAGGTTCTTCCTCTCTGTCTTTTAAGTCTATCTTCGGCTCTTTTCAGAAAAGAGATTTTCGATGAGGTTGGAATTTTCGATGAAGACCTCCCTGCCTGTGAGGATTATGATTTTGGCATCCGGCTTGCTCAGAAATATCCCATTTATTTGATATCAAAACCCCTGATTGTAAAAAAAGGAGGCCATCCTGACCAGCTTTCTCGAAAATACTGGGGAATGGACAGGTTCAGGGTTAAGGCCTTGGAGAAGGCGCTGCTTTTGGACTTGACACCACAACAGGAAATATTGGTCAGACAGGAGATAGTGAGGAAGTGCGAGATTTTGGTTATGGGGTTTAAAAAGAGAAATAAACTCGCCGAAGCCAGAGAATATTCATCAATAATAGATAAATACAAATCATGATAAAAGTGTGAGAACTAGTAGCCCATTCGCGGTAGTTCACTACAGCTTCATGGGCCACTTCCTCGCCGCTGTAGCAATCTTGACTCGTGAATAATCCAGGTTAATAAAGCGTGGAGTGTAAAATTGTCTCGATTGACCTTGAGTAGGCTGCTATTTATCTAAGACTGAAATTAGAACCAGTAATTGAT
>Ga0114920_10000379_pt1 | contig 19492 bp, 16 predicted proteins | sample ChitaG_FD_88683 | JGI IMG/M metagenome (GOLD analysis project Ga0114920, IMG submission 88683) | Deep subsurface microbial communities from South Pacific Ocean to uncover new lineages of life (NeLLi) - Chile_00310 metaG | ecosystem: Environmental > Aquatic > Marine > Oceanic > Sediment ...
AAGAATAGGTCGGGGGATGAGTTTGCCTATGCAGAAAATTTGGAGAAAGCTAGGGAGCTATTTGAGGAAGCAATATCCCTCAGGGCCAAGAACAATGCTGACCTGGACGCATTGCTGGCAACTGCCGAACAATACTTGGAACAGTAGAAACTCTGCCTAATTAACCTTAACCTGCCCCCCAAAAAACTAATCCGGTTACAATGTTAGACTCTAGGCTGAAAGAGAGGGGGCAGGTCATACCCACCTACAACTCAATTACGAATTTACCATTCTTATACAGCAATTCATTGTCAACCCAGATCTCACCGCCGCTACGCAGGTCACAGATCATGTCCCAGTGGATAGCCGATTCATTTTTACTACCCGTTTCAGGGAAACCGGCACCTAGTGCCATGTGAAAGCTACCATTAATCTTCTCGTCAAACAGTATTTGACGTGTAAAGCGGGTGATACCCTCGTTGGTGCCAATGGCAAACTCACCCACTCTCCGGCTGCCATCATCTGTATCCAGCATCTTGAGCAGGAAACTCTCGTTCTTCTCGGCACTTGCCTTAACCACAAGACCATCCTCAAACCAAAGTCGTATGCCTGAGACTTCCCGACCCCCGTAGATGGCTGGGTAGGAGAAGTAAACGTGACCTTCAACACTGTCCTCAAGCGGCCCGGTAAAAACCTCACCGTCCGGCATATTATAGCGACCATCGCAGTTGATGAATAGACGGCCAGCTATGCTAAGGCGTAAGTCGGTCTCCGGGCCGACTATACGCACCTGCTCTTTCCCCTTAAGCCAATTTACTATCTTCTGCTGATAAGCGGAGAAGCGCCGCCAGTAGCCTACCGGGTCTTCCATATCGGGCAGGCAGGCACCGTAGACGAAGTCCTCGTACTCACTCAGGCTCACCTCGGCATCCTGTGCGAAGGCATTCGTTGGAAAAAGTGTAGAAGTCCAGCGAAGCTCTCCGGAAGCAGAGCGTCGCATAAAAGTCTTCATCAACTCTGTTCGTGCCTGATTACGTATGACCATTTTGGCCGGGTCTACGCCACTCAGTGCTTTCGTGTTTTCTTCACCCCAGATTGAAATGCGCACATCATACTTCTCAATAATTAATTTGAGCGGTTCCGGTATGTGACATAACTGTTCCTCCGAAGCATAGCGAAACAGCAGCTCATCCGTATCAGGGATGGATACCATCATCATAGGGAATCCGCCTGATTGTAACACTTTGGCATACACGGCTTTGAGCAGCGGCTTAGCCTGGGTGTCGCCAGTAACTAACACGGTGTCCCTTGGCCTGACTGCTACGGAATACTTGACCAATAGGTCAGCTAATTTGTCAATTCTTTGGTCTGCCATTTGCCTTACCTCCTTACACGCATGGTATGTCTATTTAGAAAGAGCACTTATCTGATGAATTCTAGCTTATCTATTTGTGAATTCAGAGGTTTCATTATAACATCTGAGGCCATTGAGAACCATAGGGTCTTGTACACTCATATTGTAAGGGTTACACAATTTGCCATTTGATTAGACAGACTTGGAAATGAATGCCTCTGCATCTGATTGAACTAGAATCGCTTACTGCGCTGTTTGAATGCTATGGACCGGGGTTTACAGGTTCTAATTAGGATTAGACCACTATTTGTATACCTGACACCAGGAACCAAATTCCAAAGCCAATGAGCAGTAAACTGCAGATAAAAAACACCCTTTCTCGGAATTTTTGTCCCCAGCGTGAGGAGCTGGTTCTGTAAGTCATTACTGAGGCAAAAGGATACCAAACCAGATTAGGTATCTCCATAGCGATAATAAAAGCGGCTAATCCTATTATGCCAAACTCACGAAATCTCATGATGAACATGCTGCCTATAGTTGCCCACCACAGCCAGAACATTGGATTAAAAACAGTGGTAAGGATGCCGAGGGTAAATGCATTATAGCGCAAGTCCTTGCCCTCCTGAACTACGCTGGTTCGGGCACGAAACATGCTTATCCCCAACCAAATAATCAGGATACCACCCAGTATGCTCAGAAAAAACTGTACGGTACTGTTTTGAAAGAATTGGCCGAAACCAAAATAGATGAGCACTATTATTGAGATATTTATTAGAACATGGCCCAGGGCTATATAGAAACCGGCCCACGGTGACTTGCAGCCTTTGGCTATGGTTACCGCTAAGATAGGTCCAGGTACTATAGCCCCGGCGAATGAAACTAAAAATGCACTTAGTAGAAGTGGGAACATAGGAGTTCCTTTAGTTCAAAGGATGCCAGCAGGCAACGGAACCTGTGTCACCGGCGGTCAGCAGAGGTTCAGTGTGAATACACTCTTCGGTGGCCCGGGTACATCTTGGATGAAATCTACAGCCGGAGGGTGGATTGGCCGGGCTGGGGACTTCTCCGGGCAAGACGAGCCTGCCCCGTTTTCTTTTCGGGTCTGCTATTGGTGTCGACATGACTAGAGCCTTTGAGTATGGATGTTTGGGAGAACGGAACAGCTCTATCGGTCTGCCGATTTCTACTATCTTGCCCAGATACATAACGGCGATGCTATCGCAAACACTCTCAGCCACACTGAGGTCGTGGGTGATATACAGGTAGGTCAGCCCCTCCTCCCTCTTAAGCTGCTTTAATAAATTGAGGATTTGTGCCTGTACTGATACATCTAAGGCCGAGGTAGGTTCGTCAAGAACGATAAAACTGGGGCTTGTCACCAAAGCTCGGGCTATGGCAATCCGCTGCCTCTGCCCACCACTAAACTGGTGAGGATAGCGAGGCAAATGTTTCTCAGTGAGGCCGACCATCTGTAAAATATCAACCACCCTGGCCCGGGTCTGCTTCCTGGGCAGAAGCCTATTCACTACCAAGGGTTCGGCAACGATATCCCTGACCTTCATCCTGGGGTTGAGGGAGGTATAAGGGTCCTGGTGAATAAGCTGCATTCTTCTCCTGATGGTCTTAAGCTTTTTGTTGGGATAGATGGCCAGGTCATATTCTCGCCGCAGTGTCTGCAACCTCTTGGCATTAGCCGATGTCTCTTCCAGTAGGTCTATCTCATCCTTAATCTTACCAGGTGTATCAAAGTATATATGCCCTGATGTCGGCGGCATTAGGCGAATTATGGTCTTGCCTAGTGTTGTCTTACCGCAGCCGGACTCGCCTACCAGACCCATCCAGTGGCCCTGTTCGATGGCCAGATCTATGCCGTCAACCGCCCTAACGGCACCGGTCGGCCTCCTGAGAAGACCCTTTAGAATAGCAAAGTGTGTTTTTAGGTTTCTGGTCTCAACGAGAACTTTCACCAGTTCCTCCTTGGCAGATATGGCAGGCGACAAAGTGCCCTGGTGCCACTTCACACATCGGGGGTATATGCTCCCGACATATCTCTATAACACTGGAGCACCTGGGGTGAAAGCAACATCCTGGCGGTAGTTCCATTGGGTCAGGTACAGTGCCACTGATGGCCTGTGGCTCCACACCTGGTTTGGGAACAGCGGCCATCAGGGCCTTGGTATAGGGGTGCAAAGGGTTAGCATAAATGTCATCCACCTTGGCAATCTCACAGAGACTTCCGGCATACATTACACCAACCCGGTCACAAATTTCAGCGGCTACACCCAGGTCATGGGTAATATAGAGCACTGACGATTCAAACTCATTCTTTAATCGGTGTAAAAGTTGCAGAATTTGAGCCTGGATGGTGACATCAAGAGCTGTTGTGGGCTCATCAGCGATGAGAAACTTGGGAGAACAGGCTAGAGCCATAGCTATAACAGCACGCTGCTTCATGCCACCGCTCAACTGGTGAGGATATTGCCGGGCTACTCTCCCCGGGTCCGGTATTTCCACCTCTCTGAGCATGCTTACGGCCATCTTATTGGCCTCGTTTTCTAATTGCCACAGCAGTCTTCTCACCAGAGGAATACGGCTGGCAATCCTGGGCAATAGTGACCGCGGATTTTTAGCTATCCTATGGTAAAGTTCCCTCTCTATAAGCCGTACAGGTCTGAAAAGTGAGCCTAGAAACCCGGTCTTCAGTAGTGTTTTATTTACTGACTCCAGGGCTTTGCGAGCCATTTCCTGACGCCCGTGGAGAATTATTAATTCCGAAATCTGGTTGCCGATGGTATAGACGGGGTTCAAAGCGGCACCCGGTTCTTGAAATACCATTGATATTTTACTGCCGCGGATTGCCCTCATCTGCGCTTCGCTTAGAGTAAGAAGGTCTACCGGACCCTTTCTATTATCAGCATTAAAGTAGATACTACCGCATTCTATCTGGCCTGGGTGAGGGATAAGTCGCAGAATGGCTAATGCCGTTATTGTTTTTCCACAGCCTGTCTCACCCACTAGGCCGAAGGTTTCCTTCCGGTTGATATCAAAGTTTACATTCTCCAGAGCCCGAACAACGCCCTCATAGGTATAAAACCTTACTGTCAGCCCTCTAATCTTCAAAAGTTCCTTCATTTCTACCTCTTGGCCAACCTGGGGTCAAGGATATCTCGGAAGGCGTCTCCCAGAAGATTCCAGCCCATAACAAACATAAAAATAAACAAGCCGGGGATAGTAACCGTATACCAGTAGGCAAAGGGGTCACCAGGTGGTCCTACAATCCAGTTTCTGGCGAAATTTATCATCTGTCCCCAGTCAGCATAACCCTCCGGCGCCCCCAGGCCCAGAAAGCTCAGGGCGGCTGCCGCAAGCACTATAGCACCAATGTCCAGAGAAGCCATAATCAGCGCCGGGTAAATGGAGTTGGGCAGTATATGCTTGATGATTATTCTGGGGTGTGAGGCACCTATTCCCCTGGCGGCCTCTACATAGTCTTCCTCTCTGACCGCCAAGATGTCCCCTCTGACGAGCCGGGTGTAGACAGGCCAGGAGACGGCAGCGAGAGCGATCATCACACTATTCAGGCTGGGCCCCAGGGCCACGACGATGGCCATAGCCAGTATCAGGGTGGGGAAGGCCAGGAATATATCGGTTACCCGCATAATGACTTCGTCTATTATGCCGCCGAAGTAGCCGGCAAGGCTACCCAACACAATGCCTATGATTAGTACGACTCCGATTACTATTAGGCCTACCTGAAAGGCTGAGCGGGTGCCCCAGATAACCCCGTAAAAGATATCGTATTGGCCCTGGGTTGTGCCGAATGTGTGTTCCTCACTAGGGGGTTGGGGTACCGGCGAATAACCATCCCGGGGGATCTGGTAGGGGTCGAAGTGGCCCTCAGGAGTCGGCGCTATCAAAGGGGCAAACACAGCTATAATAATAAAAGTGAGAATAATGGCAATACCCACGAGTGAAAGTGGATTTCTGCGCAACTGGTGGAACCAGAACTTAAGCTGTTTCCTCTTGATAAGAACGAATAAAAATGCTGCATTGAACAAGACAAGGCTGACGATTGACCATAAATCGAACCCCTCCCCCCAATCTAATCCTAGGATCAATCCAAGTGTAATAGAGATCAACAAACAAGCAACAACAGTGGCAAGCGGATTCTTGCGCAACTGACACAGCCAAAATCTTAGCTTTATCATCGAACCCGTCCTCCCAGTCTCACCCTCGGGTCTATGCGGGTATAGAGCAGGTCAACCACCAGGTTGGTAAGTACAAAGAGAACGGCCGTGAATAAGGTAAAGGCCAGGACAGAAGGTATATCCAGGTTAACGGCTGATTGCCAGGCCCACCAGCCAAGCCCCTTATAGTTAAAAATGGTCTCGGTGATGACCACGCCATTGACGATGGCGACGAAGATGTAGCCAGAAACAGTGAGCACCGGAATCAGGGCATTTTTTCGAGCGTGCTTGTTGACAACCGTGTTTTCATCCAGTCCCTTGGCCCGGGCGGTGAGGATATAACCTTTGCCCAGCGACTCAAGCATGCTGGAGCGCATCAGGCGCATGATAAAGGCTATGTTGACCACGGTAAGGGTTATCACCGGCAGCACCAGATGCCGCAGACTATCCCCTAGGACCTGCCAATTGCCGTTTAAGATAGCATCCAGGAAATGAAGTCCGGTGTACTCGGTGAAGGCCTCAGTATGCACCAGGATGTTCATCTCGGTGCTCAGTCTCTCCGGCGGTAATAGCCCGGAGAAGTAGCCGTAGAAGACCATCAGCAGCATCAGGCCCAGCCAGAAGGTGGGCAGCGACCAGCCCATAATGGCGCCCACCCGGGTAGCGTGGTCCAGAAACCTGTCCTTGTGGGCGGCCGCCTTGCTGCCTAAAAAGATGCCACCAAGAATGATAATCGGCGTGGCGAATATAGCCAGCTCAAGTGTCGCCGGCAGAAAATACATAATGGCCTCGCTAACCGGCATGGAGACAACCTTGGACCAGCCCAGGTTGCCCTGGAATATCTGGCCGATCCAGTTGATATATTGCTCCCATATCGGGGCATTGAGGCCGTACTTCTCAATAATCTCGGCGATGTTGGCAAACTGCTTGGGGTCCCGGACATAGAGAGCGGCCCTTTCTACAGGCGAGAAGAACTGCAGTATGCCAAATACCAGCAGGCTTACACCGAACAGTACCGGAGGGAGGAGCAGAAGTCTACGAATGATGTAAGCCCGAAGTTCCAAGCATAAACCTCCAGATAAAAAGGCAAGAAAAAGGCCCCACTTGTCGAGGCAAGGGGGCCTTTCCTCGCTTTCGACACTACATTACTCGAAGCAATCTATCTTCAATACCTTCTAGCTTATCCAAGTCTAGGGATACTCTTACTGAGCAGGTAAATCCATCCCAGGGAGCTGGGCAGGCAGGGGTTATAAACCCAACCCTGAACCCAGTCGCGGAAGTAGCGTCTGCCCAGCGGCTGCGCCAGCAGGATGCCCGGGGCATCATCGTAGTACAACTGCGCCAGCGCATCGTAGGTGGCCTGCCTCTCGGCCGGGTCGGTGGCGCCAATTCCCTGCGCTACAAGGGCATCCACTGCAGGGTTATTGTAGTTCTGCCAACCGGAGAAGGTGCCCGAGCTGTGCATGAAGGGGAAGGCAAAGTTATGGGCATCGGGATAGTCGGCCAGCCAGCCAATCTGGAACATGGGCATAAGCCCGGTGTACATGCCCCTCAGGAGCGTGGGCCATTGCATAACCTGGATGTTTATTCTGAAATCAGGATTAATAGCGAACAGATTGGCCTGCAGGATTTCACAGGCAATCTTTCTCACTGCGTTACCGGCATTGTAGGCTAGTGTAACGGTAAATCCGTTCTCCCAGACGGCTCCGCCCCAGGCGGCCCTCAGGTGCTCTTCCGCCAAAGCCAGGTCCAGAGCATACATCGGGTTGGCGGCATTGTAGTAGGAGAGACCCTCAATTACCGGCGAGTTGGCCTGCTGGGCTTCACCCATCAGCGCATCTTGAAGGTAGGTTTCCCAGTCAAAGGCGTAGGTAAACCCTAACCTCACATCCAGGTCGGTGAAGAAGTCAAGGGGGATACCGGCCCCGTCAAGCTGGCCGCTGCCGACCATGGTGCTCTCAGGGTTGATGGCAAACTGGAAGAAGAAGGCGTCTAGCTGCAGTGTAGGCAGGTCCTGATAGGTCGTTAGCCCTTCCACGCCTTCAAGCTCACTGATGAAGGCTCTGGGGACATAAACAGAGTCAGCGTCACCGGCTAACAGCTCGAGCTTTCGGGTTGTCCACTCATCAACGACCTTGATGATGAGCCTCTCAAAGTTGGCCGGCTCCTGCCAGTAGTTATCGTTCCTCAGTAGCGAGATTTCTATCGCCGGGTCCCATCTTTCCAGCGAGAAGGCTCCGGTGCCGTTGGCTATTGCCTGCAATGGTGAGCCGCCGCTGACTGGGTCGTTGAGTGCTTCGTAGGATGCCTGAGTGCCATCCCAGTCGCCGTTCTCAATGCACCACTCCTTGTCAAGAATGGAGCCCCAGGGGCCGCAGAGAATCTGCAGGAACGGTGCATAGGGAGCATAGAGATAGAAGTGCACCCACTGGCCGTCTACCTCAACAGTAGCCTGTATGTCCTCCAGGGGCATCAGGCCAGCGGCTGAGCGCGAACTGTGGACATCCGGGCCAAAAAACGGCTCAAAGAACATCCACTGGGGGCCGGCGCCATAGTCCTGAACCATACCCCTCTCGAAGGAATACTCCACATCGGATGGCGTTAGCGTATTGCCGTTGTGGAAGGTGACCCCCTCACGAATCAGGAAGCTGTAGGTCATGCCATCTGCTGAGACGGTCCACTCTGTGGCCAGCATGGGTATGAACTCCGTGGTGCTTCCGCCGTCGAAGAAGATGAGGGTTTCATAAATGGCCTGTTCCGCCTCACCACTGGCCGTATCGTAGCTGTAGGCCGGGTCCAGGGAGTCAACACCACCGATGGTAGCATAAACAAAAATATCCGGGTTTGTGATTGCTCGTACTACCGCAAATGAGCCCGACAGACTACCGATGGTTACCGCATAGCTTCCAGCATCCTCTCTGGTTACGCTAAAGGTAACACTCTTGCTACTGCCGGCGGCAATGCTTACACTCTTAGTTGCCTCCTGCACGCCATCGATTTTTAAGACAGCGCTATAGCTTCCTTGGCTACCACCGGTGTTGGCTACAGATGCAGAGATGGTTACTGTCTCATCGGGTTCGACCTCACCCGGGGCAATAGACAGATTTGTTAATGAGAAGGCGGCTGGCTCTCCATCATCGTCTGCGGGGCAGGCTGGCAACATTAGGGCGGCAATGATTAATGCCACCAGCAGTAGCCAGGCCTTTCCTAGTACTTTTCGTTTCATACAATACCTCCCTTTTTATTAATGATGTAGTTATATTACATTATGATACTTTTGTCAATACCTTCTACAAAAAAGTAGTAGAATCCACCTAAAAAGCAGTAGAATTCACCCAGGTATTCAGAGGCTCAGGTAATTGGCCGGGTCAGTCAGCAGGGTTGATAGCCACCCCGGTGGGTGTTAATATCTGATGGGACAGGGCAGACCAGCTCTGAGAATAGGTTGGGGAGGAGCATCATGTTGACTGGAATTCATTTTATCCTTACCTACCAGTGTAACTTGGAGTGCGACCACTGTTTTGTGTATAGCAGTCCCAGTGTTGAGGGAACCTTCACTATAAGCCAGGTCAAGAAGGTTTTCGAAGAAATTACGAAGATTGGAACGATAGAGTGGGTTTATTTTGAAGGTGGTGAGCCATTCCTGTTCTACCCGTTGATGCTCGAGGGAATTAGGATTGCTCGTGATATGGGTTTCAAGACGGGGATAGTAACTAACTCATACTGGGCAACATCAGAAGAAGATGCCGAGCTTTGGCTTAAGCCCATTTCAGAACTAGGTGTTGCCGATATAAGCCTGAGTGACGACTCTTTTCACTCTGAAGATGAAAAGGAAAGGCTAGCCAGACATGCCCTGAAAGCAGCCACAAAACTGGCTATACCTGCCGACGTGATTTGCATTGACCGTCCTGAGGTGGGGGTAAATAAAGGCAAGGAGCGAGTTCCCGGAGAGCCTGTCGTTGGTGGAGGAGTGATGTTCAAGGGAAGGGCTGTTGATAAATTAACTAGAGGTCTGCCAACAAAACGGTGGCAAGATTTCACAGAATGCCCCTATGAGGACCTAAGGCATCCCAAGAGAGTTCATCTTGACCCTTACGGCAATGTCCATCTGTGCCAGGGGCTGAGTATGGGCAACATGTGGCAAACCCCTTTATCAGAGCTTGTTAAAAACTTCGATTGTGATTCACACCCAATTTGTGGGCCTTTAGCTGGGGGTGGCCCTGCCCTCTTGGCTGGAGAATATAGCGTTAAGCATGATAAGCGGTATGTAGATGCCTGTCATTTCTGTTACCTTACCAGGTTAGCCCTTTTGGACAAATTCCCAAAATACCTGGTGCCAAGGCAGGTCTACGGATTGGATTCCGATGACAGCACAGTTTAATGTCATCGTTTGAACAGTTGTTGAACTATTAAGACCGGAATTAGCCTTGTGGTCTCAAGTAAAGACACATAAATGATTCAGTGAAAACTCAAGCTTTCGTCTAACAATATTGTGGAACTTTCTTTAACTTCACCTTGTCAACACGGTTCACTGTCCTTGGGCAATGACTGCTCGGTAGGTTTGGGTTTCATCTAGACAATAGTGAAGTTGACAGTAGTGTAGACTAGTACTACGATTATTATGATTATGAAGATGAGAACGTTAACAATAGCTTCGCTGATAATATGCTTTGTTCTGATTCTAACGGGCTGTGGCATTCAATTAGCTTTGTTACCGGTAGAACTTCCTGCTTCACAGACTGAAACAAGAGCCCTCATGCCGTTAGTCCTCAAGGATGCTCATCGGCTCACTAAAAAAATTACCCGCAATTATACATGGAAATTCTCTGGTATTGAGTGGACGTGGGAACTGAGGATACCTGAGTCTCTTTATAACTATTATAGAGAGCTGCCGAGGCCATCAACCAGAGATTATTCGGTATATATAACTCATCCTATTGATGATGCCTGCATTGATAAGATGGTGACTGAAATAAGAAGGATTGCTCAGCGGCAACACTTCGACGAACGTGAAACAATAGAATTTACGGCTGCGTTTGTTCAAAGTCTTCCTTACGCTGAGGACTCGGTTGCGACCCCTTATAAAGAATACCCAAGGTACCCGTTGGAGACGTTGTTTGACATGGTAGGTGACTGTGAAGACACTTCAATTCTGTTGGCATCACTGCTTGATAGGATGGGTCTTGGCGTTGTCTTGGTTTATTTTCCAAGTGTGGCAAGAAGGCAGGGCCATTACGGTATTGGTGTCTTATCGGTTGAAGGTACCTACGGAACCAATTGGGAGTACGATGGAAAGAGATACTTCTATATTGAGACGACAAGAAAAGGTATGCGAATGGGGGCCATCTCCGGGGTGTGGGCGGGTGCCTCTCCTGAAATAATTGCCCTGACACCATCTCCCTTTCTGATTTATAGCTGGAAAGCAACAACAGATGGGGGCATTGTTGAGCTGGAGGTCACCATTGAGAATATAGGGCTAGCCAAGGCCGACAACGTATACATTTTTGCAGGCTTTGAAGTTTATGTTGAAGAGGAATATTTTGGTGGCAACATACTGTATAATACAGAAAAGAGTAGAAGATTTGATATGTTAGCAGGCCAGTCAAAAGTCGTTCGGCTAACATTAGAGGTCCCTGTAAGCGGGTACGGCGAACTGTTAATTAATGTGATTTATAACGGTCCCGTCGTTGATAAGGGTTACTTTGAATAGTTGATCAACTCAGCCGGTTTCTCAGTTCGTGTATCTTTCACTAATACTTCCTCTTGCCTAGGTAGCTTTTGTCTGCCTGTTTCTGTTTTGTTGCACCTGTAGAAACTGCTACAATTTTAGAGCATCTTTTTTGGGTTTATTTCTCATTACTATGAAGATTCCAGCAAGAGTAAGCAAGCCACCGACAATCTCACCTGTGGTTGCCCACTCTCCTAGAATGAAGTATCCAAGTGCTGTCGCCAGGACAGGTTCACCAAGGATGGCTACCGAGACAAGTATGACTGGCATCATGCGCACGGCTATGTTTAGGGATGAGTGGCCAATAAGCTGCGGTACCAGCGCTAGGAGAATCAACATGGTATAGGTAGTGGAAGAGTAGCCGACCAAACTTTGACCGGAAACCACAGTAGCCAGCAGCAAGATTATTGCCGCGCAAGTGTATATAACAGCAAGATAGTGCCAAATATTAATGCGTGCTCTTAACTGGCGGCCGATAACGAGATAGGCACCCATAAAGAAGGCTGCTAGAAGGGCCAGCAAGTTACCAAAAAGGGCCTGTGGATGGAGCGAAAAACCACTATAGTTTATGAACACAACTCCTACTAGAGCCACGATGATACCAAGGACAGCTGGTCTATTTAACCTTTCACCCCAAAGGAAATACGAGATTACGGCAATAAATACAGGATGCGAAGTTACTAGAACGACCGAGCTAGCGATAGAAGTGTAACTGAGTGAAGTTATCCAGAGGGCAAAGTGTAGCGCCATGAAAACGCCGGACAGTAGTACTAAGAGGATATCGGACCTAGAAAGTTTCTTAAGAGTCTTTCCAAAGCGCATTGAGGCAAAGGGGATTAGTATGACTGATGCTATGCCTAGGCGGTAGGCAGCGATAACCAGTGGTGGTGCATCAGCCAAACGGATGAAGACAGCGGCGAAAGAAACGGAGAGCACTCCTATGAACAAAATAATGTATGGTTTGATGCCCACTGCTCCCTCAACCGCAATAGCATTAACATCTAGTTGGCACTCACTAACCGTTAAGGGTCAACATCTGGTAAGATACACTAAGTATCTCAAATTTGCCAGTTATAAACTCCCCTACCCACCCTGACAAAATCTTTACTTCTATTCAAAATGGCATAAACCTGGGCATCAGCATTGAGCGGATTGTCAAAAACATCAGCCACTTTCATGAGCTTAATAGCAGTTCTTGTGACAAGCAGGCCATCGTTACGTTCAGCAATTAGGCGCAATACCCCTCTTTGGCTTCTGCCCTTAAAATCCCTTTTGTCAAGCAATTGCTACAGGCCTTTGTTAATCCTGTTCTTCTCAGGTACAATGATTACCCAAAGTAGGCTCTTTTAGCCTTACACCGAGATTACTTCACACGACCTTAGACCACGATAGGAAGCAGAAAGAGTTCAAATTAATGCCTTTTACCGGAAGACGATTCTCAAGATTGATGTCACGCTTTGGCCGGCCTTTCTTAGGGCGATTCGAGACCAGGATATGGATTATTGCCGTACTTAATCTCCTTACAGCGGCTGGTTTTTCACTGAGTATCCCCTTTCTCTCCCTATATCTGTATCTCGACCGTGACATACCTATGACCCTAGTGGGAACAATTATCCTAATCGGGGGAATTTTCTCTGTTGTTACTCATTTGGTAGGTGGAGAACTTTCAGACAGATTTGGGCGCCGCCCGATTCTGCTTACGGCCACCGCTATCAGGGCCCTCACGTATTTTGGGATGGCAATCCTAATCGGTGTTTCGGCTCCGATATGGGCAATTTCATTAGTCTACATAGTTGGAGGGTCAATAGGGATGATGGCCCGTCCCGTACTCTCAACAATGGTAGTCGACCTTGTCCCAAAGGAGCGCTTGACCGAGACCTACGGGTTCCTGCGGGTAGCGTTGAACCTGGGCTGGGCGGTAGGTCCGGCGGCAGGCGGTTATCTGGCTACTTTCCTGCCTTATGCCTGGCTTTTTGGGGTAGCCGCCTTGATAACCGCCCTCGGTTTCCTAGTTGTCCTGCTTTTTCTGCGAGAATCTTTTCAAAAGACATCCAAGCAAACAGTATCACCTGGAATACTTTCCGTTGCCAGCGACCGGACCTTTTTAATATTCACCGGGTTGAGCTTTCTGGTTCTATTGGTGGCCGGGCAAATGATGAGCACCCTTTCCATTTTCACTGTTGACCGTATGGGGTTTTCAACAGCGCAGTATGGACTGCTGCTTACTGTAAATGGTCTGGTGGTGATTTTGTTTCAGTACCCGGTGGCACGCTGGGTTAGCCGGCTGGCCAAATCAAAGGTCCTAGTTTTTGGTAGTCTCATTTATGGGGTTGGTTACCTGTTTTTTGGCTGGACTGGGGGTCTCACGCTGGCCATTTTGGCTATGGTGATTCTCACCGTGGGAGAGATAATATTTTCACCGGTAGCCCTTTCCGTGGTGGGCGGACTTTCCCCGGAAAAGCATCGGGGTCGGTATATGGGTTTCTATGAACTGAGTCATACCTTAGGTTTTACCGCTGGACCGTTGTTAGGAGGATTATTACTTGATTCTTTCCCGACTGGTTCCTGGCCTATCTGGGGGCCAATAGCTTTAATCGCGTTACTTGCCGGAATAGGGTTCTACTGGATGGGCATAAAACGCCGTCTCAATTAGAGGGCAGTAAATAACAAACATGAACCGGATTCTATTTAGGGTTATGAAGCCGACGCAATCGGGCAATTGGGTGGAACAAAAAGCCAGAAAGTGCAATTAGGGAGACATATTGACAAGCCTCGAGACACAAATTATTATAAAGCTAAAGGCAATTTCTGTAGCGGTATTCCTGGCATATCGCTACAACCCATAGCGGCCTATGGCTTCTGCCCCAGTGAGTACTTTTTAAGAACCGCCCTGGCCTCTTCGGCACCCTTCCAGCCCTCGACAGAGCTTTCCTTGTCCTCAAGTGTCTTGTAGATGTTAAAGAAGTTGTCAATCTCCACTAGCCAGTGCTTTTGAAGGTCGCTGATGTCGTTGATGCCGTCAAACCTGGGGTCGGCAACAGGGACACCCAAGATTTTCTCATCAATGCCCATCTCGTCTCTCATCAGCAGGACACCGATGGGCCTGATTTTCATATGGCAGCCGGGAAAGGTGGGCTCCTGCACGATGACCAGGGCGTCCAGGGGGTCACCATCGGCCGCCTTGGTCCCTGGAATGAAGCCGTAGTCGGCCGGGTAGTGGACCGAGGAGTAGAGTACCCGGTCAAGGTGAACTAGCCCGGTAGTGTGGTCAATCTCGTATTTGTTGCGGCTGCCTCTGGGTATCTCGACAATCACCTCAACGGCAGCCAGGTTATCCTGTGCCACTTCTGTTACCTCCTTCCCGGGCTATCTCCTCAATGGTGCGGCCGCTCAAGACCGATTCGGGCCGGGTGGCCACCGGATTGGCGCCGGCATCAGCCTTTTCATCGTTCATCTTAACCAGCAGCCAGCGCTTATCTGCTGCCTTGCCGGTGTGGATGAGGGCGTAGCCCCCTTTGAGCTTGCTGCCCTCCAGCCAGATGGCAATATGGCCATCATCAATGGCCTGCTCCATAGGCACTTCCTGGCCAGCCTTCTCCCTGAGGTTGCGGTAGCTACCACTATCCCAGACCAGTACCGTACCCGCCCCGTACTCCCCTTCGGGGATAACCCCTTCAAAATCGGCGTAGTCAAGGGGGTGGTCCTCGGTGGCTACGGCCAGCCGCTTGTCTTTGGGGTTGGTTGATGGGCCCTTGGGTACTGCCCAGGACTTTAGCCGGCCGCCAACCTCGATGCGGAGGTCGTAGTGAAGGGTGCTGGCGGCATGCTTCTGGATGACAAACCTGGGCTGTGCCCAGGGCTTCCCTTTACCGCCGGCTGGTTCTGTGGTGCGCCGGAAGTCCCTTTTCTCCCGGTAGGCCTTGAGGGGGTCATTTTTTATCATCCTGGCAGCTCCGCGGGGCTTTGCCTATTATGACCTTGACATAGCTTTGTGTCAAATGGCTAAAGGCATCCGGCTGTGCTATATTTATCATGGCCATGGAGAATGAGCTATCGCCACTGGCTATTACTGATGGTCTGGCCACCCGTTTTGTGGGCCAGAATGTGCTCTATTACCCCAGTCTGCCTTCCACTATGGAGGTGGCCAAAAAGGAGGCCCAGGGTGGTGCCGCCCAGGGCACCCTGGTCATCGCCGGTGAGCAAACGGCCGCCCGGGGTCGTCTGGGGCGCGCCTGGCTGTCGCCCGAGGGAGGCCTTTCAATATCTGTCATCATCTATCCTGAAGTCACCTATTTGCCCTACCTTATTATGATAGCCTCTCTGGCCGTGGTTGGCAGCATTGAGGCGGTTACTGGCCTGAAGGCTCAGCTCAAGTGGCCCAATGATGTCTTAATTCATGGCGGCAAGGTGGCCGGCATCCTTATTGAAAGTGGCGTCCGGGGTGATGTCGTTGATTACTCCATTATCGGCATCGGCATGAATGTCAATATCAGGATAGCCGACTTCCCGGAGATTTCAGCTATCGCCACCAGCCTGTCTGATGAGCTGGGTATTAGGGTTTCTCGCCGGGAGCTGGTGAGGCGGCTGCTGGTTGAACTGGAAGAATTGTACCTGGCCCTGCCCGAGGGGAAGGCCATTTTTAAGGAGTGGCGGCATAGATTAGCGACCCTGGGCAGGAGGGTTCGTGTCGTCTCGGGGGAGGCTGTCTATCAAGGCCTGGCTGAGGACGTAGCCGAAGACGGCAGCCTGCTGCTGCGCCATCAGGATGGCCGCCTGATTAGGGTTTTGGCCGGCGATGTTAGCCTGCACGACCTGGATGACGGCGGCTGACCGGCTCTTCGGAAAAAGCAAGCTGATGGGAAGGGGGCCTGAACAGGGCTGCCTTTAAGCCCCCTTCCCCAATTGGATTTTGGGCTATTCAGTGGTCTTTTTGTCTGATTGATCCCCCCGCTTCATAAACATGCTAATCAGGTCTATCGGGATGGGGAAGATTAGGGTGCTGTTTCTCTCGGCGGCAATCTCGGTCAGTGTTTGCAGATAGCGGAGCTGCAGGGTAACCGGCTCTCTGGCAATGATGACGCCCGCCTGGGCCAGCTTCTCCGAGGCCTGGAGCTCACCCTCAGCGTGGATAATCTTGGCCCGGCGCTCCCTTTCAGCCTCGGCCTGGGCCGCCATTGACCGCTTCATCACCTCGGCCAGCTCAACCTCCTTGATCTCTACAGTGCTGACCTTGACCCCCCATGGGTCGGTGTGTTGGTCAATAATCCTGGTCAGTAACTGGTTGAGCTTCTCCCGCTGCGTCAGCAGTTCATCAAGCTCGGACTGCCCCAGTACATTGCGCAGGGTCGTCTGGGATATCTGTGAGGTGGCCCTGATGTGGTCCAAGACCTTAACTACCGAGGCCTCAGCGTCAACCACCCTGAAGTATATCACCGCATTTACCCTGACGGTGACATTGTCCTTGGTGATTACCTCCTGTGAGGGCACATCCATGGTCACCACCCGCAGGTCCACCTTGACCCATCTGTCAACGAAGGGAATAATAAGGAATAGACCGGGCCCCTTGGCGCCAATCAGCCTACCCAGACGGAAGACGACCCCCCGCTCATATTCAGCGGCAATCTTAACGGTCATCCCGACAAGGGTGATCAGGACAATGGCGATGATAATATAGGGAATATAGCTACCTAGATCGGTTACTGCCTCTTCCATGTTTACCTCCTTATGTCTTTTTGGTTACATATAGCTTTAGGCCTTCAGATCTGGTTATTATCACCTCCTCCCCGGGCTCAGCCCGGCCCTTATCCAGCACGGCTCTCCAGATTTCGCCCTCGTGGAAGATAGTCCCTTCCGGCTCCAGGAGTGTCCTGACGGTGGCCTTTTTGCCGATGAGCTCTTCGCGGCCGGTAGTTGCCTGGCGGCGGTGGGCGGCTATAACCCGATTAATGACAAAGGCGAATAGGGCGGTAATACTAATTACGACGGTGGCAATCAGCCATGGGTTTATTTGAAACATTTGATCACCTCCAGGAAATAAGATCAAAGAGCCGAGAACTAGGGCAGTTATGCCCCCAGCGGTGAATAAACCAAAGGTGGTAGTAAGTACCTCACCGATAAATAGACCGAAGGCAAGCAGGATGAGTAATATGCCTCCTAAGTTTGCGTCAAGAACACCTAAAGAGTAGAAGGCAAGAAGCAAGCTAATGGCACCTGTAATCCCAGGAAAGAATGTTCCCGGGCTGTAGATTTCAGCAATAATGCCTATGGTGCCTATGCTAAGTAGAATATAGGCAATGTTGGGGTCGCTAATGGCATGCAAGAAGCGCTCAATAGTGGTCATTTCAGTCCTATCCAGTGCAGAGCCCTCAGTATTAAGGATTATTTCTTCCCCGGTGATTAAAGTTACCTTCATACCATTAAGTTGAGAAATAAGACTCTCAAGGCTATCAGCCTGCAAATCAATAAGGTTATTCTCCAGGGCTTCGGTAACCGAATAAGACTTGCCTTCCCTTACCGCTAACTCGGCATGGCTGGGGTCACGACCACGCATTTCGGCAATGCTTCTTATCCAGGCAGCAGCATCCTCGGTTACCTTGCGTTTCATTTCCTCAGTCATTTCTCCCCCCATAGTTACGGGAGTAGCGGCACCAATACGGCTGCCCGGTGCCATAGCGGCTATGTGGCTGGCTATAGTAATGAAGGTGCCCGCCGAGCCTGCCCAGCCTCCAGCCGGTGAAACATAGACCACTACCGGCACCCTGGCATTCAAAATACGCTCAACTATCTCTTGTGTCGTACCCATGAGCCCCCCCGGGGTGCTTAACTGGATAATAACAATGGTGTTACCCTTGGCTTCGGCCTGCTCAATCCCGCGGTCAATATAATCAGCAACTATAGGAACAATAGTGCCCTCAACATGCAAGACTTGGATTGACTGGGTAGTAGCGCTGACTGTAGTTGGTACTAAAACCCCAGCCAATAAAAGGGCAAAAAAAGCAAGGTACAATATTCTTGGCATAACGAGTCCTTTTTGGCCGGCCTTTGTATTAAAAGTATAGCCTGATTACGGCTCTATTGCAATCTGCGGTTGAATAGGCTGACGATGTGGTGTAGAATTCACAGACCAATCTGCTTAAGGGAGGCCTGTGGGACTTAACCGCTGCAAAGGATGTTCTGACCTGCCTCCTGAGGCAATGGCCCGCTTCCGCTTGATTGAGGGGGTGTTTCGGGGCTGCTGTCTTAAATGGGGCTATCAGGAGGTCAGGACACCAACCCTGGAGTACCTCCATCTGTTTACCGCCACCGGCACCCTGACCCCGGATATGTTAGGCCGGGTCTACTCCTTTCTTGACTGGGACGGCTGGAGTGGGGAGCGGGTGGTCTTGAGGCCTGACGGCACTATTCCCATTGCCCGCCTTTATATTGATAGCCTTAAAGAGCGGGGGCTGGCCAGGCTCTTTTATGTGGTCAATACCTTTATCTTTGAGGAGACCGGGACCAAAGCACGGGAAAGATGGCAGTGCGGTGCCGAGCTTATCGGCGGCAGCTCGGTGATAGCTAATGTGGAGCTTATTAGCCTGGCCCTTGAGGTTCTGGAGAGGCTGGGCTTTAGGGATGTTGAGGTGAGGCTATGCCACGCCGGACTGATAAGGGCTCTTTTGGCCCGGCTTGAGCTGAGTCCTGGAGAGCAGGAAAGGCTCTTTGACCAGCTTCTGGACGGTGATGTTGCCGTGCTCGCCCGGCTAAAAGCGGACAAACCTGAGCTGGTGAAGGCGCTGGCTCTTTTACTGGAGATGAGGGGGAAGTCATCGGGTTTTCTGAAGAATATTAAGGCCCTAATCGGCCGGGAGGCCACTGAGTTTGACTCGCCACTGGCTGATTTTATGGCTACTACCGACCTTCTTGAGGCGCTGGGTACGAACTACCAGATTGACCTGGCCTCGGGCCGGGGCTTTGAATACTATACCGGTATGATATTCCATCTCTTTATCGGTGATGAGAATGTCGGCGGCGGGGGCCGATACGACGCCCTTATCCCGCTGATGGGCGGCCCGGAGACCCCGGCGGCCGGCTTTGCCCTCTATCTTGACCGCCTGATGAACCTGGTAGGGCCCGAGGCCCCGGCCAAGTCCCAGCCCGGAAAAAGGGTGCTGATTCTGGCTAAACCGGAGACGGTAAGGGAGGCCTTCGCAATCGCCCGCCAGCTTCGCCAGGCTGGCTATGTAGCCTGTTTCAGCCTGGACG
>Ga0114920_10000381_pt1 | contig 19441 bp, 17 predicted proteins | sample ChitaG_FD_88683 | JGI IMG/M metagenome (GOLD analysis project Ga0114920, IMG submission 88683) | Deep subsurface microbial communities from South Pacific Ocean to uncover new lineages of life (NeLLi) - Chile_00310 metaG | ecosystem: Environmental > Aquatic > Marine > Oceanic > Sediment ...
CAGTGATCTTCAGGCTCGGATCAGCATATTAAGCCTGTAAATCAGGTCTGGGCCAGGGGCATGGTAAAAAAAGACATCTCCATGCTCATTCACCAGTTAATTTCAAAGAGCTAAAATGTTACCGAAATTCTAAAGTGGCCCTATAAAATATCATAAGAGCCAGGGATAGAAAAGAGAAAAAATGCTGCAATCCTGGTATGTTCATTTAAGTTGACTTTTATAGTTTATTTTAAGTAATATATAATGATAGTTAATTACTATTAATCAGAGGTAAAAGTATATCTAATGGTATACGCTTTGCAAACTCTAGGGTCAGACCCCTTTGCAACTGATATTGTTCAGATGGTATTTCAAGCTGGCCCGATGGTAAAGTTTGTGCTCTTGCTCCTGTTCTTCTTCTCCCTCTATTCGTGGACCATAATCTTCATGAAATTAAGATTGCTTAGGAAGTTCAGGGATGAAAACGAAAGATTCTTGGAGCTTTTCTCCTCTAGCCGAGAGATAAGTAAGGTATATTTGGAGACCAAGATATTCAGTTTCAGCCCATTAGCCCAGATTTTCAGGGCTGGTTACGCAGAATTTAACCGATCTAGGACGCTCCAAGGTAATCCTGATGAAACCAAGGCTCTTCAGTCACAGCAACCGATTATGGACAATGTGCAGAGGGCTGTCAAGAAGGTCCTGTCCACTCAAAGCTCTCGTTTGGAAAGAGGGCTAACCTTTTTAGCCACTACAGGCAATACCTCCCCTTTCATTGGCCTATTTGGGACTGTTTGGGGCATTATGAGCTCATTCAGCTCCATAGGTATGAAAGGTTCTGCCAGTTTGGCGGTTGTGGCCCCCGGTATAGCTGAGGCCCTGATTGCTACGGCCGCAGGACTAGCGGCAGCTATACCGGCAGTTGTGGCCTTCAATTATTTTAACCGCAGGGCAAGGGCATCTCAGATAGAGATGGGAAATTTCATCTCTGACCTTATTGGTTTACTGGAAAGAGGACTCATCAGGAGGGCATCAATCGAAGGGGCAAGAGGCGAATAGTAATGGATGTGGGGGAAAACAGGCAGGATGTGATATCAGATATCAATGTAACACCCCTGGTTGATGTGATGTTGGTATTGCTCGTCATATTTATGGTGACAGCGCCCATGATGATGCATGGGGTCAAGGTAGATCTTCCTAGAACGGAAAGCAAAAGCGTAAAGAGCAAAGAGGATCCCTTAGTATTATCTATAACTAAGACAAGGCTCATCTTTATTGAGGATTATAAAATTGAACTTGGGACCCTCAAGGAAAAACTAGAAAAGATATTTGCCAATAGAGCAGTAAAGGAGATCTTCTTGCAGGCTGATAAGGATGTGCCTTATGGCTTTGTAATCAAGGTTATGGCTCGGGTTAAGGAGGCTGGAATTACCAAGGTGGGAATGATAACCGAGCCCTTGCATAAATGACAGCAACACTTGTCAATTCAGGATTTAAGGAAGAGAGATGGGGCCAGATGATGACCCTATCGGTCTTTTTTCATTTAGCTGTTTTCTCTACAATCCTATTCATTCCACAGACCACTATCCGCTATCCATCTATAGAGGGAAGGGTATATCATGTTGAGTTAGTTGGCTCTCCATCAGGCCTTAAGAGCGGGGTCAAGGGAGGAGGTAGAGCCGGCATAGCAAAAACAAGCGAAACATCTCATATACTAACCGCCAAGACCCGGCGGATTGCCCTTAAGAAGAAGGCCGTCCCTATTTTAGCAAAAAGAGTTTCTCCAATACCTAAAGCAACATCCAGAGAGAAAGCTCATTCCCCGTCAGAGCTTATTGATAAGGCCATATCACCTAAAGCAACATCCAGAGAGAAAGCTCATTCCCCGTCAGAGCTTATTGATAAGGCCATATCTAAAATTGAAAGAAAGTTTGAAGATGAGAGGGAAGTCCAACCCGAAAAGACCCGGGACAAACCCGAAGGGGGTACGAAGGCCCTCCCCAAGGATGAAAAGAGCGGGATGTCTTCGGATAAAGGAGGAGATAGTAAAGCTGCCCTCAAGGGAGGAAACAAGGGTTTGATGTCCGGGATCTCTTCGGATGTAGGTACAACCCTTAAACTCTATCAGATGGAGATCGAGGATACCATCAAAAGTAATTGGTCCTATCCCGTCGCCCTTCTTAATCTAAAAGGAGGCAAAATCCCCGAGGCGGTAGTTATAGTGACTGTCAAGAGGAACGGAAGGATTTTGAAGACCTGGTTTAAGATGCGATCTAACGATCGTTTATTTGATGACTCTGTGCTGAAGGCCATAGAGAAATCAGACCCTCTACCCGGATTTCCACAAGGTTACAGGAAGAGGTATGATGAAGTTGAAATCAATTTTAGTCTCAAAGATCTTGTTTAATACGAGGGGCATCTTCCAGATACTTGTATGGATTTTGGTTCTAGGGATAGGCATTATCCTCCAGACAGAGGGAGTAGAGGGCAGGCTTTACATAGACATAACCTCTCCTTCAATGAGGAGGATATCTGTAGCTATACCCGATTTTAAATACCTGGGTAAGAAAAACGAACATCCCGACCTAGGCCGGGAACTTTCCGAGATTATGTCCAACGATTTCGATCTGAGCGGTTATTTCAAGCCACTGGATAAGGGCTCCTTTATTGAACGGCCAGAGGCTGGCATTACCCGTGATAGCATCCACTTCAAAGATTGGTCCGTCATCCGGGCCGAACTCCTTATAAAAGGGGGTTATGAATGTATCGGCCAGCAGCTCAAGGTAGTGATAAGATTATTTGATGTCTTTTCCGGCAAACAGCTTTACGGGAAAAGGGCATTAGGGATAGTTGATGAATCAAGATATCTCATTCATCGCCTCGGGAGCGAGATCATCCGTACGCTGACCGGTCATCCTGGGCCATTTTTAACCAAGCTGGCCTTTGTTGGAACCTCCACCGGGCATAAAGAGATTTACGTATCTGACTATGATGGGCATAATCTGAAGCAAATAACCTCTTACAATACAATAACCCTTTCACCAAGGTGGTCTCCCCCGGGAGAAAGACTGATCTATACGTCTTTTCGTAATTCCGCGACCGTACTTTTCATGCATGATGTGCTCAGAGGATCGGTGACAAAGATCTCTGATAGAAAAGGCCTAAATATCGCTGCCGCCTGGAGGCCAAACGGAAAGGAGCTTGCCCTGACCCTTACCATTAGTGGAAATCCAGACATCTATTTGATTGACACAACAGGCAAGATATTGAAGAGGCTGACGAAAAATTGGGGGATCGATGTATCCCCAACTTTTTCCCCTGACGGCAAAAAAATGGCCTTTGTTTCCAATAGATCTGGCTCTCCCCAGATATATATCCTTGACCTAGTGAGTAGCCAGGTAGAGAGATTAACCTTTCAAGGAAACTATAATACCTCACCAGCCTGGTCAAAAGTTGATCGGATAGCCTTTGCTGGTTCTTTCGATCATCACTTCGATGTATATACTATTTCACCGGATGGAAAGGATCTGCGCAGAGTTACTCAAGGTCAAAGTAATAATGAGAATCCGTGTTGGTCTCCAGATGGGCGGTATATTGCCTTTAGTTCTAATAGAGCAGGTGGCAACTACCATATTTTCATTGCTAATGCCAACGGGGAAAATCAAAGGCAGGTAACATTTTCTAAAGGTGAGCAGCTCTCCCCTTCATGGGCTCAGTATTCAAAATAATGACCCACATCTTTTTTAAGAAAAGTATTATTTGACATCTAAACACTTGAAACCGTAATCGGGAAATGGTATCCTCCTAAACTTGTAAAATAGTGAGGATTTACGCAAATAACCTTAAACAGGGAGGTAAATAGTCATGAAGAGGCATCTGGCAATTGCAACAATGGTGGTCTTTGCATGTTCATCCATTTTCTTGCTTTCCTCGTGCGCCAAAAAGCAGGTGGTAGTAGAAGAGAAAGAAATCACTGCCCCTCCTGAGGAGGAGGTAGTGGCGGTTGAGGAGGAAGAGCTGCTAGCCGAGGAAGTGGCCGAGGAATTAGCCATTGAAGTCGAGGAGGAAGAGGAAGTCGAGATTGAGAGGCCTGAGGAAGTAGAATTAGCCGAGAGATGGGAGCCTGAGGCAGAGGAAGAGGCCTTGCTGGATAGAAGGGCCGCAAGAGTTGAAGGGGAGCCAATATATTTTAATTTTGATAAGTCTTTCATCAAACCAGAATATAGGGCTATCCTTAAGGAAAAGGCAGAATTCCTGAAAGATAACCCAAACATCTCTGTACGGATTGAGGGTAACTGTGATGAAAGGGGTACCAACGAGTACAACATTGCCTTGGGGGAAAGAAGGTCCACTAGCGCAAGGGATTTTTTAGTCTCTCTCGGAGTCTCTTCTTACAGAATAGAGACCATGAGTTATGGCGAGGAGAGGCCTCTTTTCTTCGGTCATGATGAAGAATCATGGTCCCAGAACAGACGCGATGACTTCGTGATCATAAAGGAATAGTCTTTTTGAGATTTAGGTATCGGGGAGGCAAGGCCTTTTTGGGTACGGAAAAGTGGTCTTTGCTGCCCAAGCTAATCGAGCTTTGGTACCATATCAGGGAAAAGAGGCCCCCGAGGTAAGTTTAGAGGATATGGGTTCCGGGGGTGCGGTACGGGATTGAGGGCATGGTTCAGGTATTCATAAAATCTCTCATCTTTCTTCCAGTTGCTATTTTTTTTGCAACATCTTGTGCCTCCCACAAGGATATAATTTCTCTCAATAACCAGCTCCATGCCGTCTATCGACAAACGAGGAAAGACGGGAAGAGATTTGAGAAATCGATAAAGAAACTGGAAGGGACAATCAAGGCAAACGAGGCCAAGCAAAAGGAGATGGAAGAGACCTTGAAAGAGGATCGAAAGGCCCTGAAACGGGGTCAGGAGACTCTACGCTTGCATCTCGCCCAACTCGGAGCGGACTTTGTGGGAATGAAGGAAGATATCCAAACATTGACCGGGAGGGCAGAAGATAACAGTCAATTGTTGAAGAGGACTATAGAGGAAGATACTACTAAAGAGGATGCCATGGTGTCCCAGATGAAAGAATTTTCTTCTATGATTGATGGCTTCAAAGCAAGGATAGATAAGATTGAGAATTATTTTGGTATTGAGACCTCAGCTAAGAAGAAAAAGGCCGGGTTAGAGAAGGCCCCGTCTGCTCAGGAGATTGGGCAAAAGGATGTTTCCGTCCCCGAGAAGAAGACACTAACAGCGTCAGCTATCTACGATAGGGCATTGGCGTGCTATAGGGAAGGCCGGTATGAGAAGGCTATAGCAGATTTTGAGGACTTCGTTGGATTATACCCCAAGTCCGACCTTGGGGATAATGCCTATTTCTGGATCGGTGAGTCTCATAGGGACTTGAAGAAGTACGAGGAGGCAATTTTGGCCTATCAAAGGGTCATTAATGGCTATCCAAATGGAAATAAGGTTCCAATAGCCATGTTACACCAGGCGTTCGCATTTGAGAAAATAAATGATAAGACAACTGCAAATCTCGTATTTAAGAAAGTGCTTAAGAAGTTTCCAGGCACTAAAGAGGCGGAGATCGCCAAGAGAAAACTTAAACAAGATTAGGTAACCCTCGCAGCCTATTCAGTTCTGAATCCGTGGGTGGCGGAAGGAGTTAGTTTTATTATTTATAAATCAGGTACGGCCTTCTTGATTCAAGGAAGCCTTCCAATTCTTTAGAGTAACATCCCAAGAGTTCGTTGATATCCTTTCCCTCTTCTAAACTGGCCCTTACTGAAGAATCTCCGAAAATAAGGTCAATCGGGAGCCGTTCAAAATCATATTCATAAGGTGGTTTCCGCCAGCTGAACTCACCTCCATAAGCCTCGATAACTAGCTTGAGTAAGGCAAGTGACATCCGATAGGGTCTATAGGCAACAGGGTCCAATACGTGAATCATGAAGCCGCCGCAAAGCTTTCCCCTCCATTTATTGAATGTAGGCCTGAAGCAGTATTCCTGAAGATAGCATCCCTCAATATCTTCAGGTGTTAGACTTTTCTTGATTATGAAGGGGTTGATAAAAGGTGCGCCAAATATCTCGAATGGGCGGCATGTTCCTCTTCCTTCCGAGACATTTGTACCTTCCCAGATAACCTGCCCTGGATAAACTAAAGCAGTTTCCAAAAGGGGCATATTTGGGGAGGGCATAATCCATCTTAATCCTGTATCCTTCCATAGCATGTCCCGACGCCAACCCTTGAGGGGAATGATGGTGACATCACAGTCAATTCTGAAGGCGTCCTTAAAAAGGTATGCGAGCTCTCCCATAGTCATTCCGTGGCGCATGGGAAGAGTGAATGGTCCCACAAGGGAGGAAAATTCGGGGCGCAAAAGATTTCCCTCCACTATTGCTCCACCCAAAGGGTTAGGCCTGTCCAAGATAAGGATCCTTTTCCCCGCCTTGGCAGCGCCTTTAAGGCAGTAAAGCATGGTGCTGATAAAGGTATATACCCTTGTTCCCACATCTTGCAGATCTATGATAAGAAGATCTATGGTATCGAGGATATCAGACAGCCTATCCATTTTGTTTCCGTACAGGGAAACTGCCGGGATATTTAACTCCGGATCAAAATAGTCTTCTGTCTCGACCATATTGTCCTGATCTTCACCCCTGAATCCATGTTGGGGTCCGAAAAGGATCTTGAGCTGTCCGGGAAGGAGAGCAGAGATTGCATCTTTTGCGTTCCGCAGATTATGATCGACAGAGGCCTGATTAGCCAATAGACCTAGGGATTGACCGCTGAGTCTTTTCCAGAATTTCTGGGCAAATTGATCCAAGCCTGTTGCGACCTTAGCCACTATTCCCCCTTTGATTAATCATTAACAGGAAATATGGATTGTGCCCAAATGGAGATTTTAGTATCATTCTGCACTCTGCTTTTCATTATATAGCATAAGGCACACTCAAGTAAACTCTTTGGAGGCAGGCATTAAGAAGGCATGGTGCATTCGAGGACAGGAATGTGGTAAGCCAAGCTAAGGACATGGGAAGCCGGCGTTTTTCCTATAAAGAATCAGTTTCCTGGCTGTATAGCCTGCAGAAATTTGGGATCAAATTTGGCCTCTCAAAAACGTCGAAGCTCTTAAAGGCCTTTGGGAATCCTCACCTCGGCCAGAGATACATCCATATTGCTGGCACCAATGGTAAGGGATCTGTAGGGGCAATGCTGGAGTCCATACTAATGAAATCGGGCCTGAAAGTCGGCTTCTACTCTTCACCCCATTTGGTCAGCTTTGCCGAAAGGTTTCGCATTAACAGAGAGCTTATCAAAAAGGACCAAGCCGCTTCACTTATCAGGGAATTAAAAGGGGTAGCGAGCAGGAAGGAGCCACCCACCTTTTTTGAGCTGACCACCGCGATGGCATTTATCTACTTTTTCCGCAACGATATTGATGTCGGTATTGTTGAGGTGGGAATGGGTGGACGTTTAGATGCCACTAATGTAATCGCTCCGATGGTCTCTGTTATTACCAATATCGGCTTGGAACATCGGGAATTCTTGGGCGACACTATCATTGATATTGCAAAGGAGAAGGGTGGCATAATAAAGGAAGGGGTTGAGCTGGCAACAGCTGTGAATCAACCCTCTGTAATCAGCCTATTTGACTCCCTGTGCAGGGGAAAGGGTGCCCCTTTTTGGAGAGTAGGGCATGATGTTCTATATCGAAGACTACCATCAGGCCTTTTGGAGTATCGTGGCCTAAGAAATAGATACAAGAATGTGGAACTTGGTCTCGAGGGGAGATTCCAGTACAGAAATGCCGCCTTAGCTTTATTGACTTCGGAGATATTAAGGGGAAAGGCCCTTGGAATTTCAGAAGAGGCTATCAGATCAGGCCTTGCTGATCTCAAGTGGCCTGGCAGGCTTGAGAAGGTTTCTTCCGATCCAACGATTATCCTTGATGGTGCACATAATCCATCAGCCATGAGGTCCCTCGCATACTCGATCCGGAATGATTTTGATTTCGGACAACTGATCTTGGTCTTGGGCGTTATGGAAGACAAGGATATCTCAAATATCCTTAAAGGGATTTTACCCGTGGCCAATAGAGTAATCTATACCAGACCGACCTATTGCAGGGCTGCCGACCCTCAATATTTAATGGATATGGCCAAGGAATCTGGAAAGGCCGGGGAGGTCCGCTCCCCTATAGCAGCAGCTATTGATAGGGCTAGAGATCTGGCTGGCAAAAGGGATCTGATATTGATTACCGGTTCTCTCTTTACCGTTGGTGAAGTAAAATCATACCTTGATCCTATGACCTACCCAATTGAAGATATTTGAGGCGCTAAAACTCAGAATTGAGGGTATCGCTAAGTCTCTGTAATGAAAGATATACCTCACGGTTAAAAATCGCCTGTTATACGGCCATAGAGCCTTTCCACAAGTCTTTTTGAAAGAACTGAAATCGCATCTCGCCTGTTTTGTTCTGTTGCCAGTTTGTCCGGCATTACATCATAGGCTTCATTCGCAGAAACATCTTTCGCAAACCATATTACCGTGCCATCGGGGCCTGTTAATTTCAAATCGACGGTAACTCTAACCCGTCTTTCAAGGGAGGAGTGGGTCCCTTTCCGGGAGATCGTGTCAATTCTCATGGATTTAATAACTCCGGAAAGGAGAGCATCAGCCTTGTCCCTGCTGGTCAAAGCGACTTTCTTGTCCCTGGTAACTTCATAAATAAGGTCATTTGTAAGTATATTCTCCACGCCGGTTTCGGAGGTGCGGTTTTCGAGGATTGGTATACAAACACTCTTTATGCCGGCTGGAAAAGCTCCACTACCTACAAACCTGTAACCACACGATGAAAAAAACACCAACAAAAGAGAAGTTATCCAGATATTATTTTTTTTTAAGAACAACATGCTTCCTTATGTAACACATGGCGTCTGCATACACAAGCAAACGCATTTTCAGCTACCATCTACTATTCTTCACCCTCAAAAAGACGTTCCATATCCTGTTTTGTCATTTGGGTACCAAGTCCTCCGAGTCCATAGAGCTTAACCATAAGCGCATATGTACGATCTTCTTCCTCATCTGTGTAGCTTAACTCTATTGACCAGCACTGAGCTTTATACAAAAAACCTGTGCTGTATTTTATATCTTCCCTGTCAAACAGATTACGCTCGTGTTCGATGTATGCCGAGAGCCTGTCTGATATCCTTAAAAGAAAATGATAGTAAATAGATCTACTTGATTTACGTTTATACCTGTGCTCCGCAAACAGCCTGTCCCCGCGCTTATCCCATATGTTTGCTGCGACATTATGGGATAGAAAGTCATTTTCATATTGGGACCACTCGGCATCAGCCTGCATGGAAAGATATCTGCCCGGGACAAGTTGAAGCTCGCCGTAAATCGCTGAAAAAGGCTCCGATTCCGGATCATTCTCCTTTGCCTCATTGATATCATAACTCTGTTCTAATTTGAGGCGGCAAAACTGGCGGTATGTGTAGCTGGGCACATCATATTCGTCTTCCTGGCGCTTGTCCTTTTCTATCGTGCGTTCTGTTGATCTTGAGGTAAATGTGTTTGTAAGTGAATAGGTGATCAGGCTTTTTTCCCCAATCCGGTCTAAGCCATCAAACGAAGGATATTCGTCCTGTTTTTGATCGGGTATGAATTCATAGATGACCTGTGGCCTGACTGTATGTTTGATCCGTTCGATACCATTTCCGCCTAAATTGTATACGTTATATATCCCCGAAGAAAGATCTAACTTCACGTCACAGATTTCCCTGTATAGTGCCCTTTCCCTTTCTGTAGATGGGTCTTGATATTTGTCGATATGCCATGCTGTCTGCCGCCATCCAAAAGAAGGTTCAAGGGTGAAATAGTTCTTGAGCTTTAGTGGCAGATAGAGCCTTGGAAGGGCATCTATCCGATGGCCTCTTTTGTCCTTTTGCTTGTAAAAACGTACGTATTCGGAATCGAGATCGAAATAAAAGGGGGTCTTTAAGATCCGTTGTTTTGACGCATTAAACTCTGCAAAAGGCAGTTTTTGAAGGATTGTATTCGTATCGCTTTGACGGCGGTTTATGACATCGTCATACCAGCGTGCCTCGGTGATCAGGCTATATTTGGACCAGCTTCTGCTTAGATTCAGGCTGTTAACCCTTACCGGATCATCGCATTCGTCAAGGAGGCCCCTGCCGAAGTTTTTCTCAAAATACTTATCTGTTTTCTCAAATCCTGTGTATCCGGCCTTGAATTCATGAAGGTAATCCTGGTCGCTTACAATGTCTATGTCAAGCTTTGCAGAGAAACCAAAAGGCATTGCCTGATTATTCTTCATCCTGAACCAGTAGCGATCAGAATTGGGCCGCAGTACATTATCATCTTCATACCCCCAATCTTCGCTCGAATCCGGTGTGCCGTCATCTACCTTCCTGTCATCTAAGAAGTCGTACATCAGGGTCCCTTTTGACTTCTTGCCCAAAACATAGCGGTATTCCAAACCGAGTTTTTCTCCGCGATGTTCCAAGTGGTGTAGATAGAATGTGGCATCTGAGCTCTCGCTTATGGCCCAGTAAAAAGGTTGGTTATATTCTGCGCCTTTTCGATCTGAATAACCGAGTTGTGGTACGAGTAAGCCTGACTGGCGCTTTAGCTTTACAGGAAAGACAAGGAAAGGGGCATATAGCACAGGTATTTTTTTGGCCCAGAGAGCTGCGTGATTTGCAAAGCCGTATCCTTCTATTGTGACTTTAAGGTTTCTTCCCGTTACCTTCCATGCCGGCGTATCGCCATCACATGTTGTAATGCTGGCTTTGTCGGCAGTATAGCAGTCTTTGCCGACCTTTCGGATCTTGTCACCTTTTATATAGAAATGGTTTGCTTTAAGGAATATGGTTCCATCATAGACAGTTCCGGTCTCGGCCTCCAGATCCATTTCCATCCTGGTTCCTGTCAGGATATCTTCCCCTGTTGTCATGATCACATGGCCGACTGCAAGCACCTTCATAGTCTTGTGATCAAAACGGACAAAATCAGCGGCAAGCCTTCTATCTTTTTTGGTTATGGTTACATAACCCCTTGCAGTATATTGATCGGCTTCTTGGTCGTAAGTTATCTCGTCTGCAACAATATGCCAGGGGCTTTCACGATCATCATCGAGCACTCGCCCACTAGCCTCTGCCAAAGCATAAGCAGGAATTGCAATTAGAATGACGACGGCAAGGGATAGGTGGGTGATAGCGTAGTAAATGTCAGAAAAGGATCCTGAAGAAAGGGCACAAGGCCTAATCCACCTGTAAGCAAAGCCATGGCATCTGTTTTGTGGTTTATGCTGAAACATTAAGTCAGGTTTTTTTGAACTAGTTCCCATCCAAAAATGGCTTTTTTCCGATGAGCGGCCTCCTCCACGGGTTTCTCTCTGAGGCGTACTCTGTGCATGCCTAAACGAGAGGCCTTGTGCTGTTTTGTTCATCGAAAAAGCCCCTGATTTATGAATTGGTAACCTATTTGGTGCCCAGCCTTTTCCAGGCTATTTGTGGATGGGCATCAATCATAAAAGTATAGAACTCCATAGGAGTTGTAGAATAATATCTTGAACGCGGCTAAATTTTTGAGTATAAAGTCAACTCAAGCGAAAAAGTCAAGATGTAGCTCTGAAAATACCTTGTTTCGAAAAATGCAAGTTGATGTACCGGACGAGTTTCATTTCGAGGTATGCCCGTTCAATCTGCCAAGAATAAGAAATGAAAATTCGCAGAGTATTTAATAACATTTTTGATAAGATTTTAAAGGTTTGTTTTCAGGGATATCCCTTTTTTCAGAAAATGATGAATATAGTCTTATGAAATTCATTTGGGCTTTGAGCTTTGAAATTTGACATTCTCCTAAGGTTGCTCGATGTGAGTCTGTATCTAGAGAGCGTTGATCTGTAAGATATCTTAGAAAGGTAGAAAGCCAGTGGATATAAGAGCGGGAGATACGATAGAGTTGGCAATAGAGAAGGTTGTCTATGGTGGCAGGGGACTTGCCCACCTAAACACGATGACGATTTTCGTGGACAAGGCGGCTCCGGGGGATAGGGTCATCGCAAAAGTATTCAGTGTTAGAAGGGACTTCGCTGAGGCAAGGGCCTTAGAAGTGATAGAGGCAACACCGTATAGAACGGCTGCCCCTTGTCCTTACAGCGATTATTGCGGTGGTTGTAACTGGCAGTTCATCAAGTATGAGAAACAGCTGGAATACAAGCATGCCCTTGTTCGGGATTTACTTAACCATATTGGTAAGGTTACCGATTTTCGGATACCCTACGTCTTGCCATCTCCCCGGATACTCGGGTATAGAAATAAGATGGAATTCTCCTTTTCAGACAGGAGGTGGCTGTTGCCTCAAGAGAGAAGCGAGAAAAGGGACAACAAAGACTTTGCCCTTGGCCTCCACATGCCAGGTACCTTTGATAAGATCATAGACATTGAGGGATGCCTTCTTCAGAAAGAAAAAGGTAATGAGATATTAAGGGAGGTAAAGAGATACGTAAGGGATAGTGGAATACCTGCCTATGGGCTTAGAAGTCATCGGGGGTTTTGGCGTTATCTCGTGTTACGCCATTCCCATTGCTTTGATGAATGGATGGTGAATATAGTGACGAGTGATGAGAAAGGCCCCCCTGTTCATGCCCTGGCCACAATCCTGGGGGATCGATTCAAGGAAATTACCTCCATAGTGAACAATATCAACACAAGAAAAGGCGGGACAGCGGTAGGTGAGTGGGAGAGAATTCTGGCAGGTGAGGGGAATATCAGGGATAAAATAGGGGGACTTACCTTTGAGATATCTGTAAATTCCTTTTTCCAGACAAATACCCCTGTGGCAGAGAGATTATATGAGTCGGTAAGGGATTTTGCCTCTCTGAGTGGAAAGGAGACCGTTCTTGATCTTTATTGTGGGATAGGGACAGCTTCTATCTTTTTGGCTTCGCAGGCCTCGAGGATCATCGGCGTGGACATATCCAATGGTGCTTTGGCAGATGCCAACAGGAATTGTGAGTTGAACGGGATAGATAACTGTGAATTTCTTTGTGGGGATGTAAGTGTGTTGTTGTCCCAGGTTGATATTGAACCGGATTTGTTAGTCACGGACCCGCCAAGAACGGGGATGCACAGAAAAGTGATAGACCAGATCCTTCGATTTTCGCCTGAAAAGATCGTCTACATTTCCTGTAATCCTGCCACATTGGCCAGGGATATTGCTTTGTTAAAAGAAGGCTACAGGCTAGAAGAGGTTCAGCCAATTGATCTATTTCCAAATACCTACCATATAGAATGTATCGCAAAGCTGGAAAGGATTTAATAGCAAAACAAAAATATTGACAATTACCCAGGCACATATATAATCCGAACTGTGTTGTCTCATGGCTCAAGAAGGAAGAAGAGACTGATACGATCCGCGAAGATATGTTTTTAAAGAGGGAGGTGAGTTGCTAGAAGGGCTGAGACTTGCAAGCGCTTAGCCAAATGCAATAAATTCTATGAAGGTAGTCGTATATAATAATCAAATAGAAAAGGCCATAAGGGATCTGAAGAGAAAGCTCTCAAAGGAGGGGTTTTACTCGGAGATAAAGGAAAGAAGGTTTTACGACAAGCCGAGTGTACAGAAGAAAAAGAAACAGGCAAAGGCTGCCAAAAGACTCCGAAAAAAGATGAGGACTTTCAGTTTTCCTCGGTAACAATGAGTTGTCTGGTACATGTCAAAGGTAGCCTATTCAGTTTTAGGTCCGCCTGCGGCCAAGAAGGATAACGCATATTTGGGCGTAAATCAGGGCCGAAATTCTTCAATCTTTGATCTACCATCAGTGGTACCGAAACGGTTTAAAAGGGAATCCCGTCAAAAGCGGGAGCGGTCCCGCCGCTGTAGTCCCGACCCCGGTTGATTTATAGGGGAAGCTATCTCTCTGGTATACCCTCTTCTGGGGGGCTAAAGCCACTGATCCTACCTTAGCAGGATTGGGAAGGCGAGCCAGGGGGTTGGGAGAGTCAGAAGACCTGCCGCTGTGGAGATATTCTGTCGGTATTAGCCGGCTATTTAAGGATCAAGGAAACAGGGTGCAGTCCTTAAATCCATCTGGATTTAAGGATTTTTTTTTAAATTATACTGGTAATCGGTTAGATCAAACGGTCGCGGTTGCGCAGCTTGTATAGTGATTCGTAGAGCGTTTATGGATAAAGTCAAAAAGCCAATAAAGAGTTTTCAGGATCTGGATGTTTATCAAAGCTCCTATAAAGCAATGCTTGCTGTGTTCAAACACATTTTGCCAGAGCTTCCAAAGGAAGAGGAATATGATCTAAAAGATCAACTTCGCCGTTCAGCCAAGGCAATTCCAAGATTAATAGCTGAAGGGCATTCTAAGAGGCACCAAAAGAAAGGTTTTCAAAAATACCTTGATGATGCAATGGCAGAATCAAATGAGACCATAGTTTCTCTAAATCAAGCCAGAGACCTTTACCCTCGCTATATTGATATTAATATCTGCAATGAACTGATTGATACCTATGATAAAGCTAGCCGACAATTGTATAAATTATCACTTGCTTGGAGCAAATTCAGCCAGCGCAAGGAGAAGCCCAACCGAGAGACGATAAACGAAACGAGCAGCGCAACCGAATAACTAATAACTAATAACAGATAGCATTATCAACTAAGGGGGGCACAACCAAAGATGATAATAGCCCAGTGGAGACGGTATTTTCACAGAAAGGTTTATCCAAAAGCTCTTTTGACCATTCTTCTTTTTTCTTCGCCTCTGTGCTCACATGCAGGTGTCTTGCACGATTCTCTGGGCAGGGATGTGATTTTACCCTTTACGCCTACGAGGATCATTTCCTTGGCACCAAGCATTACAGAGATGATCTATTTTCTCGGACTGGGAGATAGGCTCGTCGGTGTTACCCGATTTAGCTATTTTCCCGGGGAGGCCCGGAGGAAGCCAAAGGTGGGCGCCTATACGGGGATAAATGTTGAAAGCGTAATAATGCTCAACCCTGATCTTGTTATTGCTACAGTTGATGGAAACAAGAGAGGGGATGTTGAAATGCTGGAAGAGGTTGGCATCCCGGTTTATGTTATCAATCCTCGAACGGTAAATCAGCTCCTGGATACCATGGAGAGATTGGGAGAGGTCTGTGGCGTACCTGATAGGGCAAAAAGGCTGGTTAGCTATCTGAGAGAAAGGGTCATGAGGGTCGTGGAGGCAGTAGGAAATAAGGGAAGACCGCTAGTGTTTTTGGTGATAAATGTGAGGCCACTTATGAGCGTAAATCGGAACACCATACACCATGACGTAATCCGGCTGGCTGGTGGGAGGAATATGACCGGGGATCAGCCCATTACCTATCCAAGATTGAGCATGGAAGCAGTTATGAAAAGAAAACCGGACGTGATAATCATCTCGTCTATGGAAAGAGGAGGGGAGTCTGAGAAGGCGAGAAAGAAATGGTTTCGATGGCCTACGTTACCGGCCGTGCAAAAGGGGCGAGTTTATCTTATAGATTCCGATCTGATAGACAGGCCTGCCCCGAGAATAGTGAGCGGCTTAGAAGAGATGGCCAGATTAATACATCCAGGCATAGCACTGCATGAGAGACAATGAGAATCAGACCCGCCCGCCGCTCCGAGCTCGCCGGCCAGCCGAGCAAGGCGAGGCGGCCTGGGGCAAGAGCGGGCAGGGGATAACCCCTTTAAGGGTAATATATACAGGGCTTATCTTATCAGGGATACTTCTCATTATAATCCTCATCTCCTTGAGTTTGGGCCCTGCCAAGATCTCTGTAAAGGATGTTGTCACATGGGTCACCGGCCATAGATCAGTTGATCAAACGGCGTGGATGATCCTGTTCAGGATAAGATTGCCGAGGATTTTGCTGGCTGGCCTGGTTGGTTTTACGCTCTCTCTTGGTGGGGTTGTATTCCAGGCCCTCCTGAGAAACCCCCTGGCGGAACCTTTCATACTTGGTGTCTCAAGTGGAGCCGCAGTAGGGGCCATCACAGGAATTGTCTTTGGCCTTGGGTTTAACCTTGGAGTACCCCTTCTCTCTTTTCTGGGTGCCTTGCTCACTATTTCACTGGTAATGGGCATAAGCAGCCGTCACGGGGGACTTGAGTCATCAACGTTACTTCTGACCGGGGTAATTGTTAATGCCTTTTTTACGGCTGTAATCATGTTCTTCATTGCCACCACAAGTGATAGCAGGCTTCATTCCATACTCTTCTGGCTGTACGGGGACCTTTCACAAAGCAGATATGTTCACCTATCAATAGGTCTTCCACCTATCCTCATTGTGTCTGCTATCATTTATTTCTTTTCCCGCCACCTCAATCTGATCGTCGGGGGGGAGGATTCTGCCCTTCAGATGGGAGTCCAGGTGGAATTGTTGAAATGGATATTATTCCTTGGCGTCTCGTTAATGACTGGCATGGTTGTATCTTTTTCCGGAATCATAGGTTTTGTTGGTCTGATTGTCCCGCACCTCATGAGGATGTTTCTTGGCCCTGATCACCGGCTCTTGATACCGGCTTCTGCCCTTGGAGGTGCCATTTTCTTAATAGCTGCAGATACACTGGCAAGGATGATACTATCTCCCAGTGAACTGCCGGTAGGGGTAATAACTGCCTTCTTGGGGGCTCCCTTCTTTATATATCTCTTAAAACAGAGAGGCAGCCAGTGGACTCAGAGCTGATCCTTAAAGGTGTCTACTTCAGGTATGACAGCCAATGGTGCCTTGAAGGGATAGATTTTGAGCTCAAAAAGGGCGAGATTGTGGGGATAATAGGTCCAAATGGTTCAGGTAAGAGCACCTTGCTAAAGATTATGGATGGCCTTCTCAGGATAGAGAAAGGAGAGATTTTACTCCTGAATAGACCATTATCCCGTTACACAAGGAGTGATATTGCCAGGCAGATAGCCATGGTGCCCCAGGAATCAACCTTTCGATTCGCCTTTTCGGTTTTTGAGGTAGTGCTCATGGGTCGTTTTCCCCATTTAGGCCTCTTTCCCTTTGAGGGGAAAGAGGATCAGGAAATAGCTCGTCAGTGCATGCAGCTCACCGGCACACTCGATCTGGCAGGCCGTTCCATACATGAGCTGTCAGGAGGGGAGAAGCAGCGGGTGCTTACTGCCAGGGCATTAGCCCAGAAGGCCCAGATAATCCTCCTGGATGAACCAACATCTTTCCTGGATATAAGGCACAGGGTGGAGATATTTGAGCTTATTTCAACTCTGAGTCGGACACAAGGGCTCAGCGTGATTGTCGTTTCTCACGATATCAGCCTGGCTGCACAATACTGCCAGCGGATGCTCCTTTTGAATAAAGGGAGCGTCTACAAGATTGGTGAGCCTGCTGAGGTGATAACCGCTGATACCATAAGCACAGTCTACCAATGTCCGGTGTTTGTTGACGAGAACCCGATCAGTAAGACCCCTCGCGTTACCGTTCTTTCAAGGAGAGGAGAGGGGAGACATCTTCATAAGCCAGAAAGAACATAGCGGGGAATAAGGAACAACGGATTTGGAAAGAGCTGCCTTCACACTCTATCTAATCGCCCTTGTTTTGAGCCCCCTCCTTTTTGGAGCTGTCCACACCTATGCATACACCGTTGCGTCCCTGGGGGTGCTCACTGGCAGTCTTTTACTCGTGAAGAAAAACATAAGAAAAGAGATCAAAAGCGGCGTATACTAATTTCAATTCCCTGACACGGGCCTTAATTTTGTCTTTTTTACCCTCCTAATTTTCCTTGTTTGCCAGGTTATTCCGTTGCCTGCGTCTCTTTTGGGGTTTTTATCTCCTGAAGCCGCGGTAGTCGGGCAGAAATCGCTGCCCGCCTCAAGCGCTCTCATCTCAGAAGGCCCTATAAGGCACTGGTTTTCTCTGTCACCTCACTATTACCCTGTCCGCATGTCCATCATGAGATGGAGCGTCTATGTGCTCTTTTTCCTTGGCTTGACCCAGACACTGAATTCCCGGAAGAGAATCGAGCTGACGATCTTTTTGATCTTGATAACGGGTTGCTTTGAGGCCCTCTATGGCCTGGCACAGACCTATTCAGGGTCTCATCACATCTGGTGGTTCAAAAAAATAGGCTCTTATAGGGATGTGACCGGGACCTACCTTAACCGGAATCACTTCGCGGGATTGATGGAAATGTGTCTGCTGTTGGCCGCTGCCTATGCGGCCGCACTCGCGGGAAGAAAGAAAAAAACAAGGATCATCTCAGACCACAAACCCAGCTTAAGGGTCAGGCTTTCACGGTACGTATCAGGGGAGCAACGATTCAACAAGAGATCATTAATGGTCTTTTCCGGTGCAGTAATAGGAATCGGACTTGTCTTCTCCGCCTCCAGGGCGGGCATTGTATCTGCTGCTGCCGCCCTGTTGTGCATGAGTCTGTTGTTCATTGTCAGGAGAAATCATCGTCGAAAGGGATTTATCGTCCTTTTTCTGTTTCTGATCACCTCGGTCTATGCCCTCCATATTGGTGTTGAGTATCCTGTCGGGCGGTTTAAATACCTTGATGTCAGCATTACGCCAAGGGCCAGATATGCTCAAAAAACCATGGACCTGTTTGGGGATTACAAGGTAACGGGTATCGGGGTGGGTAATTTTCAGTATGCCTACCCCAAATACCAGGCGGCTGAAGACAAAAACGTGTTCATACGACATGCCCACAATGACTGGGCACAATTTCTGGCTGAAGCGGGAATCATCGGTTTTTGCCTCTTAGTAGCCGGGATGTCTTATTACGTCTATCGGATCATAAGGCTGTGGAGAAAAAGGACTGATCCCTTTGCAATCTGCCTTGGTGTTGCCCCTTTAGGTGTTATGACAGCCATGGCGATCCACTCTTATTCCGATTTCAATCTTCATATTCCCGCCAACAGTTTGATGCTTACGGCTGTCATGGCCATCGGTTATAGCGCTCTTCACCTGGACAGACATCATGGGCGAGATAAAACCTTTTATCGTTATCATATCATACCCATGAGCTATAAGGGAATTTTTGCCCTGCTTATGGTCCTGGGGCTTATTGTATGGAACGGGCTTTGGACTATCAGGCATTTTATGGCTGAGGCCTACTGTAATACTGTCACCAATTCCACCTTGAATAGAGACCAGAGCCCGCCCCTGGAAGAGATCAAAAAGGCCATTGCATGGGACAGGCCTAATGCAGGGCATTGGTACAAGCTTGCCCGTGAGGTGATGAGGATTCGAAATGCAGAAATGGGAAATCTGGAGGCAGACGATGAAGATCGACGCAGATATCAGTTGGAGATCATCAGGGCCCTGGAGGAGGCTGTGCGGCTGAATCCCTTTAAGGCGGAATATCACATACTGCTGGGGTGGCAGTATGTGTATCTGTGGAAAGACCCGGATTACCATCGCAGATGGCTCCCAGCGGCA
>Ga0114920_10000382_pt1 | contig 19425 bp, 26 predicted proteins | sample ChitaG_FD_88683 | JGI IMG/M metagenome (GOLD analysis project Ga0114920, IMG submission 88683) | Deep subsurface microbial communities from South Pacific Ocean to uncover new lineages of life (NeLLi) - Chile_00310 metaG | ecosystem: Environmental > Aquatic > Marine > Oceanic > Sediment ...
CAGAGTGCTGGAAGTGGTTGATAATGTTGAAGAAGTTGATAATGTTGAGGAAGTGGTACTGAGGCTGGAAGTGGTACTCAGAGTGCTGGAAGTCGTTGATAATGTTGAGGAAGTGGTGCTGAGGCTGGAAGTAGTTGAAAAGCTTGAGGTTGTCGTTGAGTGGGTGGAAGTTGTAGTTGTTGTTTCTCCTGCTTGTAACCCCAGCGTGTGACTATGCCCACACGCAATACCATTCCAACTGGTTAAGGCTCCGACTTGTACCGGAGAACTATATTTCGACACATTCCCTAACCCTAACTGACCAAGACTATTAGAACCCCATGACCACAATGTGCCATCCGTTTTGACTGCTGCAACATAACCTTGCCCACAAATAGCTTTATCCCAACTGGTCAAGGCTCCGACTTGTACTGGTGAGCTACGATTTATTCTGTCCCCTAACCCTAGTTGTCCATTAACATTATTACCACACGACCACAATGTGCCATCTGTTTTAACCATTACCGCATGATACTCTCCACATGCAACAGTAGCCCAATTTGTCAGGGCTCCAACTTGTACTGGAGAATTTCTATTCGTTGTATCACCTAACCCCAGTTGCCCAAGAAGATTATAACCCCATGACCACAATGTGCCATCCGTTTTGACTGCTATCGTAAACTCTTCCCCACAAGCAACAGTAGTCCAATCTGTCAAGGAGCCTACCTGTACAGGAGATGATCTCTTTGCTGTATCGCCTAACCCCAGTTGTCCTTTGCCATTATCCCCCCACGACCATAAAGTATTATCCGTTTTAATGGCTGCTGTATGATAAAGGCCGCCAGCGATGTTATCCCAATCCGTTAAGGCCCCGACTTGTACTGGTGAGGATCGGCTAGTTACATCACCTAATCCTAATTGCCCACGATTATTATAACCCCATACCCAAAGTGTATTGTCTGTCTTAATTGCCAATGCATGATACTGTCCACTTGCAACCGTATCCCAGTTTGTCAATGCGCCTACCTGAGACGGTGAGCTATGATCTGTTATGTCCCCTAAACCTAATTGACCATAGTTATTACGACCGGTTGTCCATAAAGTATTATCAGTTTTAACATCTACAGTATGGTAGTATCCCCCCGCAACTTCACACCAATCCGTCAGAGCCCCTACTTGTACAGGAGACGATCGATGAGTTATACCACCTAACCCTAGTTGTCCGTAATTGTTATAACCCCATGTCCAGAGTGTACTCATTTATACCCTTTAAATCTTTTAAAGCTTTTTGAACATTTTCAATTACATTAGCCCATTTACCAAAGACAGTCTGTCTGAACAATCTCACATAATAATACCAAGGAGTAATTTCTCCCGGAAGAACCCATACATAGTATGCCATTACCGGAACCATTACCCATGTTGGCTTTCCAAGACTAGCACTCAAATGAGCAACCGCCGTACAACTTGTTATTACTAAATCCAATTGAGATATTACTGCTGCCGTATCTTCCCAGGTGTCTAATTTTTGTGAGAGATCTGTTATATTCTCAGGCAGATGAATTAAATTAGCGTCTTTTTGTAAACTGTATAGTTTGACATTTTTGATGTCACTCAATACTGAAATCAACTCAACTGCAGGCACAGTTCTATTTTGATCATATTCAAATTTAGGACTTCCTGCCCAACGAATTCCAACCTTGAATTTTTCATCTTTGATTGTATTTTGCCATTTACCAATATACTCAGGAGAGGCCTTTAGGTGTGGGCCAGCAAGTAATGTTTTGTATGTTATGTCAAGTAATTTAGGAAGACTCATAGAAGGTACCCAATAATCAAAGTACACAGCAGTAGCAGCTCTCTTATCTATAACTATGACATTATCTATTGTAGAAAATAAACCCATAAGTCCGGTATCACAGGCAATAACTACTTTTGCACCCTTTTCAATTAACAGAGGCGTGAATTTTGAATATACAATCTCATCACCATACCCCGCTTCCAGGTATAATAGAATTGTCTTACCCTCAAGAGATTCGCCTTTCCAGATTGGCTTGTCAGTAGACAAAGGATCGTTTCCCCAGATTTGCACAAAACGGCCTCTCTCCATTAGTTCAAAACCCTTTTGCAGGTCACCTTGCCCCATAATAAGCCAGCCTCTATTAAAGGCCACTCGATGATCATCAGGAAAAAGTTCGGTTGCCTTATCGTTCACTTTTAGCGCTTCTTCCATTTTCCCTTGAGCGCTCAGAATCAACTGTAAATCCAAAAGGTATTTAGGGTCATCATCTGACAAAAACCTGGCTATACGTTCCGCATTTTCCAAAGTACCGGACTTTTGAAGAATCTCTGCTAGTGTGGCCATTTATATCTCCATTTGTTTGAGTGCGTAAAAATAGAAAAGGGCAGCTAGAAGGCTAGAGCACTCTAGCTGCCCTTTTCATAATCCCAATCCCGTCAGACCAGGACATTTTAAATAATCTACTTTAAGATACCTCTTTACTTCCCCCAATTGATTTTTGCCCAAATCAGGGCTTCATTGAGAATGTATATAATGTGTTTTATGAGTATATAGGTAACCGTAATGTTGGTCATCTGTTTCCAGCTGCCAGTTACTAAATTAGTAATGGCTCCCAAGATACAAAACCCAAGAAGAGTCTCATAACCAAGCATCTTTATCCATGCTCTTGTCCATTGATTATCCAATTGTATATGTGACCACAATCTCTCATATAGATAGTAGACTACAAGGAAAATCCCATGATGGATGAATGTGATTATGCCTGTGGTAATCCAGCGTCTTGTGTATAAATAAGTAATGGCGGCCAGTATTAATACTCCAGCGATTCTCCAGATGATACTTTTCAACACTGACCGTTTACGTTCCTCATTCATTTCTTGATTTTCTCCTTGATTTCTGTAGAGCTTACAATAGGGTAATAGGGCATCACAAACACAACACCCCCTAATATTTTCATTAATTCTTTTGCTTTTTCAATATCCTTTTCAGTGTGGCTTGTAGATTCCAACATGATGTCCGGGTTGATATCCCTTACATTATTGAGAGGTGAATACGTCTCCTGAGGAATGACAATATCATTGTACTTAACAGCCTCCGCCAACTCTATCCTCTCATCCAAGGAGAAAACAGGTTTCTTTTTTCTTTCCATTACAGCTTTGTCGGTTAAGATTCCGACTATAGAAATGCCATCTTTGCCGGCTAATTTTTTAGCATTTCTCATGTGGAGTAAATGACCCCTATGAAGGATGTCTGATATGTAATAACTATATACTATCATTGGTCCATTCCTTGTGGTTGTGTATCCAATCTAGATATTTATTCCTTTCAGGGATTTTTATTCCCTTTCCTCGCCTTGAGTTTTTTCGGGTAGCTGACTTGTGCTGTGTACTACTCATATGAGGGGTTGGTATTCTCCAATCAGGGCCGTACCAATTCTCAAGCAGAATTTCAGATTGATTACAGACCCTTAATTTATGACCTAAAAAATCAATAAAATAATCTCCCTGGAAATGGATAGCCGATATACAATTCCATTTATCTCGCATCCGCTTACTAATCCTCACGTAAAGGTCTTTAGGCGGATAATAATGCATTATTGATATATCAACCCTTACCTCATTTTTTATAGGTCTGATTTGCAGGGGGATTCCCCACTTACGCTCCATATGGGTGTGGTAAAAACCCGCAATTAAGAGATAAGTTCGTATTCTAGGTGTCCAGTCAGATGCCAACATGACGAGATCAATATCAGTATCTCCGGAAATAAAGTCCTGGTTTCGGATCATGCCTAACAGGGTGCCGTATTGTGGCCAGAATTTAATATTGAGGGTGTCGAATATTTTCTTAACCTTAAGAAGAGCGCTCTTAGCCGCTAAGATGTCCATGCCTACTCTTACACCCTTATATATTTCGATCATTGATCCACCTTATGTATTTTTGGGGGTCTATTCTCTTTCCTCGGTTTTGATTTTCCCGGGTTGCCTGTTTGTGTTGTGAGTGATTCATAAGAGGGGTCGGTACCCTCCAATTTGTGCCGTACCAGTTCTCCAGTAAAATTTCAGATTTATTGTGGATTCTGAATTTACCCCCTAAGAAATCAATGAAAAAATCACCTTTGAAATGCACACCGGGAATGCAATCCCACTTATCATACGGCCGTTTACTCAGCCTGATATAGGTATTCTCAGGGGAATAATAATGCATCAATCCAATGTCAGCCCTGACTTTTCCTTTAATAGGGCTGATTTGAGCGGGGATTTTACTATTGAATGCCGTAAAACAATGAGAGTAGCCGGCAGCCTCAAAACACTCTGATAATTCAGGGAACCAATCAGAAGCAAGCATAGTCAGGTCAATATCATTATCGCCTTTGATGAAGTCTTGCTCTCGGATCATACCAAGAAGGGTACCGTATTTGGGCCAGAATTTGATATTGAGAGTGTCAAAAACTTTCTTGATTCCAAAAAGACAAGATTTTGCTGTTGTTGGATTCATTAATGATCCCTTATTTGTGTTTTGCAATTACTCTATCTACTGCCCGGGTAAGGTTTTTGTCCAACCGGGCATTTACTTTTTTCAAAACCCTTTCTGTCGGGCCGGGGTTAGAGAAAATATCAGGGATTCTGGGGCCGTATAATTCTTTAATTCCACCCCCGGGTTTTTGTACAAAGAAACCTAAATGATCGGATTCTAACTTGGGAATAAACACGTGCCTAAACCTATGAGTTCCTCTACTTTTTTTGACCTGTACTTCATATTTTTTGTATTTTTTCCTGGCCACCAATGCCCTGGGTGCAGTCCGATAATGTTTTAGATTAATATTTGCACCAGTAGTAGATATTTTTCCGGAAATAGATCCGATATCTGCTCTCTTAATAGAGAAGGTTTGTTTGCCCTTTGTCGGACCGTGTAATAGTATTGATTTGGGAAGATTGATTTCTTTTTGTAATTCTGCAACAATGTCGGTCTTTGTGCCTGGGAGAGTCTCATTGATAGCCATCACCATAGTTTTGTCAATATCTTTTTGGATACCATTTAGTAAGGTTTTGACACTTCTCATGCTCTCTTTGGAGATCTCTACTGAGAATTGCATAATTAGGTTACCGAGACCTTTATAAATCGACCGTCATCTTTGAGTTTGATTTGTATTGTGTAATTTACACTATTGATTGTGACCACATCACCCTTAAGTGGTGGCCGGGGTAGCTCAGAGGAAATTAAATCCACCTCCTGAACGTCTACCCCGACCGATGACTCACTACCCTCCTGTTGAAAACCAAGAAATTTCTTATGCCGAACGTGAATACTAATCGGTGAGCCCCCTTCCTTTGGGGTGAAAGTTGCATCTATAAATAAATGCGTTATGATATCACTTATTGCAGTATCCCAGATCGACATAAATATACCTTTGAGATTTGGTTATGGAGTTGTTAATTCCACAACTATTTCAGGTCTCGTACACAATGGTAATGGATTAGATTGAGTATGGATTTTCACACCCCGATTGAACTCCTGTGGCTCGGATTTTGCATACAAAGGACGCCCTAATGTGTTGGCAGTTTCAATAAAATCAGCAGGAGCAAAAAAGGTCTTGAAGGTGGTTTGTGTGCCCAATGGAAAAGCAATTGCGTGTTTACTAGCAATGAATTTTCTCACTACACCGGCAGCGTCCGGAGCATAGCCCTCATACTCCTCAAAAATGAGGTCAGCAAAAGGGAACCCCTTTCTCATATCGGATCTCAATAATTCACCGTCTCTCCAGCGGGCATAAGCAGCAGTCACTTTTGTGTGTGTTACGAGTGCATCATAAAAATCCTTATCCACAAGCACTCGAATACTTGACATTATCTCACCTTGGAGGTATTTCTCAATATGACGTTTCACTTCTAGACACTTCAGTACTACCTCAGTACTTGCGTTATTGAGTGCAAAATTGATTGTCTTTTGGGTAATGACAAACTCTTTGTACAGATCATAAATGACTGTGGAACCATCTGAATCATAAATCAATCCTTTAAGCGCTCCCATTCTCAGGTATTCAAGGGTAATGGCGTGCTTGTTTCTGGCGCTCTGAAGATGATTATTCATAATCCGGGTAAAGGGCTCTGTGCTACTCTCAGTCCCGAATGCCCTGATATTGGCATACTCAGTAGGGAGAATAAGATCATCGTAGGGAATATGTGGAATAGTGAAAGCACGTGCCTTACGGGTACCCCGACTTGATTTCTGTCCTGGAGATCCAAGAGGAAGAGTAGAAAGGAGATTTAATTTTCCATCCTTCTCATCAATTACAATTTCATGACCACGAACACCCTCTTCAGGGAAGAGGTTCATTTCCCGTAGTCGTCCGTAATTGTTGGGTAATCGGTTAATAGCAGCTCCCATGTGCCATAAATTAAAGGAGTCTGCTGCAAAAGGGTTAAGTAATGGCATTTTATAAATCCTCCTTATTATTTAATTCAACTCAATCATGAGTAAGATTATAAGTATGGTTATGACTATCCTTGAACTCTTGTAATGATCCCCTTGGCTGCCAACTCCACCAATGCAGCAGCTTTTTGAGCGTTAGTAGTCCCGGTAGGCCATGCGAGATTAGTGCTTGTGATTTGTGCTTGTCTCACAATAGCTGTGCCATTAATGTCAGTGGCAGCAGTAGCAGATAACACTCCGGCAATGGTAGCCACATTGAGGTTTCCGCCCACATTGAGATTCTCAGCTTGAAAGGCCCCTGAAACAGTATCTAATGTGAGAGTACCGGCAGCATCTCCGGTAGACCAAGCGCCACCTGATATGGAAACAGCAATTACACGAGCGGTTTGGCCTGAGATTGCGCCTGTGATGGTGTCTCCTGCGTTGATTTCATATGTCCCACCAGAGGTGAAAGTTCGAGTGTATTCTCCGGAGGCGGAAGCATCATAAGCGTCGAATGAGATACCCATTACATGAGCAGATCCGTCTACACCTGAGAAATTGATTGCACGTACCTGAAGACCACCGGCAGCGACCGTGACTGTGAATGTGTCATTGACATCGTAATCAATAGCGCCGTCGTTGATTGTGAAATTAAGCTGAGAGTTGGTATAGGCAGTACCAATAATGGCGTCAGGGAGCGCCATCCCATCCGGGTCTTGAACTGTGAATTCCCCTCCGTTGAGAACAGTGGTTACACAAGTGAGAGTGTAAACACCTACCCTAATGTCTACACCACCCGTTACGACTGTCATGGTGCCATTGCCGGTATTAGCGCCCCCAGCAGTGCCAGTGGTAGGGACTGTCCCGGCTGTCACTTTACCAAGGACTTGACCTACAGCTAGAGATTGACCAGCCAGTACCACTACTGCATCCCTTGAGTAACGATCCGGGGCTTCCCCTTTTAGAACGTCATTGATTGCAATTCCCATTGTTTGATCAGTTGGCATTTTTCCTTCCTTTCTTAAAAATAAAAAGGGGCAGCTAGATGTGACTTGAACACTCTAGCTGCCCCTTACTTTTATATCTTGATCTCGTCAGATAAGATTGATTTAACTTACACGAGCGGGCCGATTTGACCGGCTGCTTTTAATCTCTCCTCTGCATCTTTGACAAGTGCTTTACTTGTGTCCAGGTTTTGGTTTGGTGTAAGAATAGAATCGATTTCGGACTGTCGGGCTTTGGCTTCTTGGATAATTGTTTTTGCTTCCTCTACACTGTATCCTTTGGTAATGCATAGTTCTGTGAGTTTCGGAACTTCCATAACAGCACAAAGAGAAGTAATTTCCGTAACCCGGGTTCTCTCACTCAGAGAAGCTCTCTTCCCTACCTCAATTCCTTGAGTTTCCATCTCCTGTAATTTAGTTTGAGATTTTTCACCTTTTGCTTTCAACTCTTGGATTTCAATCTGCTGAGCATCTGATTTTGTTTGTAACTCTTCATTGGTCACTTTTTCTTCTCCTTTTGTTTTTGCGATCTGAAATACTTCATCAAAAGTACGGACACCATTAGCAAGTCCCTTTCCAATAGCCTCCTCACCCATGTATATGGCTGCTTCTTGGGATTTGAGATTAGTGATTGATAACCCTGTATTTCGAGCCACTGTGGTGAGAAATAAATTATATACTTTACCAACCCTCTCTTGGGCTGTGGCCCTTGCAGAATTGGAGAGAGGTTCGTTTGGTGTTAAGTCATTTTTCTTAGATCCGGCATAAATGGCCGTGTATTTTACACCCTCCTTTTCATTTTTCTGTGATCTATCCACATGGAGAGCAATTACCCCAATTGACCCAATGAGAGAGGTTCTTGACAAGTAAATCTCATCACTGGCAGAGGCAATTGCATAAGCCGCTGAAAGGGCATTGACATTTGCCACAGCTATAATAGGTTTCTTACCCCGGGCATTATAAATGAGGTCTACCAAATCGAATAATGCAGAGACCTCTCCGCCAGGGGAATCAACATCCAGTAGAATTGCAGAAACTTTGGAATTATTCAACATGGATTGAAAATTACTCTTGATTGTGGTGTAACTTGTCAACCCTGAGAAAGCATCAATCCCGGTAGAACGATATATTAGTGTGCCTTGGATAGGGAGTATCCCAACTCCACCCTCAATTTGAACAGATGCACCGCCGGTAGGTGTAGTGTAGTAAGTTGTAGCTGTGAAACAAGGTCTGCTGGTAGTTGTGCTGTCGGGAGAAGGGATAACAGCTTGAGCAGGTAACCCCTCTATTTGTTCCGGGGTGATTCCCACCCGATTCCCGATAGCATAAAGAATCTCAGATAATTTCTCCTCAGTGATTAATAAAGGGGTATTGATAATACGTTCAGCTAGGTGTGGTAATACTGTAATTGTCATATATTAGTTCCTTCCTCCCTTGACCCTTCTCCCTCTTTTGGGTTTGGAATTACTTCCTCTTTTTGCTTTGATCCTCCTTGGGTGGTTTTTCTTGGGTCAGAATCGAAGACCAACTCTTTTTCATCTGCCCGCTGATTATCTTCACTGATTTCATCATCAAGAGTTTCGGCATCAGTACCTCTTTCCCCTACTGCTTGAGAACGAGACTCCAAACCCAATCTGATAGCCATTTGCTTTCCTTTAAGGTCTTTGACCGGGTCAGTGAAATCCCAACCATCAGCATCCCAGAGAGTACGGAATCTGCGTATGTCTGAAAAGTAATTTTTGATTTGGATTATATTATTCAATACAGCGACACTTAGCCAATTACCAGCAAACGGACGACATAACTGATGAATGATATTATTCCGTTGTGTCATTCGACAGCGTCGTCGGAATTCTATTAAGCCGGCCCGGATGGATGTATAATTTACATCGGACAAGTCACCTGTCAATTGTTCATAGGTGACACCCATACCGGCCGCTACTGCCCGGAGTTGTTGTTTAATCCATACCTCATAGGTTTGGCCGACATCAGCAGGAGAGCTGAATTTTATGTCTTCGCCACTTCGGAGGGATTGAATCATACCGGGCTCAAAACTTACGTGATCTTCATTCTCATATTCAACCTCCATTCCCGGAATCCCTGTGAGATCCGGATCGCCTTCAGGGGAAGTTATGAATCCGGCCAGCATTGCAGACATGCCCTTTCTCATTAGTTCGGCATCTTCGTATTGGTCAAGTTGGTAGAGACGAGTAATAATTGAAGTCAACCAGGGAATACCCCGGATTTGGCCAGGTCGAAGGGGTTTGAAAATATGAAGGATGTTTTTTGCAGAAACCCTTTTAGTTAGACCTACGTTTTGAAAATCAGTAATATAAGACTCTCCGGGATGCTCTCCGTAGATATGGTAAGCTACCCGAGAACCTTGAGAATTAAATTCAACTCCCATTTTGATGCTATTATTGCCTTGAGGCTCATTTTTGTCAAAAGGTAAAAAGTCCGGTTCTATTAATTTCAATTGAAGTGGGACAAGTAGATTTGAATTTACGCTTTTGTATATTAATTGCCCCAAGACCTCGCCGGATTCAATAAAAGCAGTTGCAGCTAGCGCCTGTAAACCGTAAAAATCAAGTATCCCATCTGCGTCCATCTCTATAATCGACTCATCCCAGAGAGATTTAATTTCCCGGTTCAGACCTTTGTCACCTGTCTTCCATCTAGGGGTTATGCCACGACCAATAAGATTTGAGACGTGGGATTCTATGCCGTTTTCTGCCCAGGGATTGTCACCTCTGAGTTTTCGGGAACGATCCCGGATGTGAGAAACTGATAGGGATAGTCGTGTATTCGGACCGGCTTCTCCTATACCCCAAGTGCGCATACGTCGGGAAGTAGAAGCAGCGTCGTAGGCAGAGGCGGTCATTTTGGTAGGTGTAAGGGTAGCTTTGTAGTGGAGTAAGGAGGCTACTTTTTTGATTATGGTTTCTCTTATCAACATACTTTAGTACCTACACTTATAATGGACAGTGTGGCTCATCAGGCTTATGAGACACACCATACAAAAGTCTGGTCGAGAACTCCGGAGGATGATAAGTGTCTTCTTTGGCTTTACGCATAACTTCTCTAAGTAATAATATAAGGGGTATTCTGCTTGCTTTCTCCTTTTTCCATTCAAAGTCAACAAACTTAAGTTTTGTTATCATCTTTCCCTTCCCCTATAAAACAAATTTAAGGACAGAAATAAGTAGTATAAAAATAGTTGTCTGGATTCCAAACATCCAACGTATGTCTTTTTTGAATTCCCTAAAATCCGCTTTAATGCCCACTATGAATTCCCGGATCTCTTGTTTGAAATTATCCATGTCACTTTTCTCTACCCTTTTAAGGTATTCCTCATGTACGTCCATTAATACCCTTTACTGGTGACTGCTAACCGATATCTCTTATTACCGGCAGTTATACTTAATTGTCTTTTGATATCCCCCAGTAAATCCCTCAATGCATTGAGATCAGCCAGAGCATAAGTGACTGACTGGCCATCATCAAATGTTACGTTGACGACTCGTTCACCTTTGGCAAGCGCTGTGATTGCCCCTTCTATACTTGCTTGGTCTGTTGTTGTATACGCCAACTTTCAAACTCCTTGTGATAAATGCTTCTCTCTTCTTCTCTGAGTTTTCGGAGGAATTTGACTCCCCATTGATGGGTAGTGACACCTCTATAATGAAAGACAGGGTTGTCAAGCATCCTGATAATCGGAGTGCCCAAACCCACAACCCGGGCACAACTGAAAAGCCAATCATCACCGAAGAAAACTTTCAGGGATTTGGGTATAGGGGGGATTTTCCGAAATAAATCCTGCCGAATACACATGGCACAGCCAGATCGTTTTGTGAGTAATCTATGTCTGTTGCCAGTTGTAGACTGTAATTGTTCGACACTTTTTACTATTGTCGGCACACAGAAGGAGAATCTTTTCATTAATAATAGTAATTTTTCAAAGAACCTAGGGCCAATGAGTATATCATCGTTGAAAATACAGATAATATCGTCATCCCTTTTGAGGGTTGAGAAAGCCATCCTCCAAGCATCATTAGTGCCTACTCTCTCTGTTGTGGAGGTTACACTCACAGGGATTTTAGACAACCCGGCATGGTAATATTTTTGAGAGTTATTAATGATATATACCCGGCTAGGCAGATAAGTAATATTTTTCTCAATACTAAAAAGTAAATCATCTGCCAGTTTTGTCTGTACTACCGGGATAATGACAAGTATTTTCTTTTCCATTTATAATATTCTTTCCAAAATATTTCATGGTCTCCGTTTTGTATTTGTTTTACTGCTGTTTTTTGCATTTGTTTGACAGTTGTGTTTCGGTGGTGGTATACAAAATTGTCAAGCATTACCTCTCTTGGGTAACCAAGAACATGAGAGCAACTATAAATCCATCTGTCACCGGCAAAGACTTTCATAGTTTCGGGGATGGGAGGAAGTTTTGAGAAAAGGGATTTGTGAATGCAAATGGCGTACCCACTCCATTTTCGGGTTTGTTGACATCTGTTTTGCTCCCTGAACAGGAATTTATTTGTGGTTAGTAATTTAAGGGTTTTCACGGTCGAGGGCATTAGTAAAGGGTGATCTTCAATACATTCAAGTAAATTCTCAAAGAAAAGGGGGCTTATCACAATATCGTCATTGAAAATACAAACGACATCTTCATCCTCAAGGGAAGTAAATCCTAACCTCCAGGCTTCATTGGTGCCGAGAAATTCAGGGGGTACACAAATTTCAATAGGGAGTCCCTTTATTGGGATTTTAAACTTACCCCGGGTATTGTCAATAATGATTATTCGATCCGGCACAATTGTATTTTGAAAGATACTATTGAGTAACTCACCTGCCATTTGTGTTTGTACTACCGGAATTATTACAGCTATTTTCATTAGTCCTCATCATACTCAATACTCAATTGATCAATCACTCTGTCTGTATACCACCAACAAAATGACCAAGATAACCACACTAAAATACCTACAAAGATAAATACAATAAAAGTTTTCATTTTTCGGCTACCCCAATACAATCTTCCCAGGGTTTATTATTGTATCGAATAACAGAAACATGCATAAATCCTGCATAAGAGAGTAAAGCTTGCATCCCGTCTGGCAAAATTCTCCAGTAGTCAGGTCTGTGATGCGGGGGGCCGCTTGAAGGAGTTATTATACAAATTTTCCCATAGGATTTGAGGATACGGTATAAATCACCTATCCAGGTATGTGGGTATTGTACATGCTCAAGACACTGGCCAGATATAATCACGTCATAAGTATCCTCAAAAATAGAACGAAGAGAGATTAGATCTACATTTGGGCCAGCCACAATATCAAGACCCGTATACTCCCACTTTGTCTTCAAATCAATAACAATATCCTTATAAACAGGGGCGTTTCCCACCCTCAAAGAACCAACATCCAAGATTTTCAAGGGCTCGTCAATACTGAGTGCAGAGAGGAATTTTCTCATCAAAATCATTGAACTATTGTGCATTCTGTAACCACCCTAGTTGAGTTTGGGCTTTTCTTATTATTGATAACCCTGCCCTTGGGCCGGGGAGTGTGACAATTTCAAATAAATGTGGCCAGGATTGCCTGATTTCCCAGGCGGCCTCCCAAGCGTTGTGACAATACCGATGACCAAGGAGCCGCTTATTTATTGGATAAGTGTCGTGGAGGAATATCAGACCGGTATCGGGTTTAACAAACTGAGAAAAGTTTTGAAAATCAGTAAGGAGTTGTGTTTTCTCATGGCAAGCATCAATGAAAAGGAAATCTATTTCCCCCTGGAATACCTCAGCAGCTTCGTCAGTGGTCATATTTAAGATTTCAGTATGAGAATTGAGGAATATTTTTAAACCTTTTCTGCTGTCAATTGCCACTGCACGCATGACTAACGGGGAGATGAGATTAAAAGTAAGTCCTTTTTCAACCCCTAATTCCACGTATGTGTGGGGGTTGTATAAAAGGACGAAAGTTTTGAGTAATTGTCTGAATTCCATTACACCTCTTTTAGGAATTTATATATTTCTGTTTTAAGTTGACACCATCGAATACACACTTCTAACACTGCATATCTATATGTTGGTTTTGGTGTTATTAACATTTCAGATAACAGCATCTTTGTCACCAGAACATTATAATTCATTAATTTTAATAAATTTCTGTTAAACCACCCTTTCAACACTCTTATTTACTCTCCATTGACAATTCAAAATGTACTAAGTCGTTAAATTTTTGATCCGAAACTTGAGTGCCCCCATCCCAATCTCCACCCCAACGGATAGAAATATCTAAACAGTGAGCGATGCCTTTTACAATTCCGGCAAAATAGTAGAATCTGTGAGTGTCTTCCCAATCAATTGGGTAAGGAGCAACATCAACAGCTAATGAGGGTTGGGAGAGATGTTTGGATTTAAGGGTTTTGGTTTTACCTGTTTTGAGGTAATACTTTTGAGTGAGGATAGACCTATTCCCCTCAATAATAGTACAATCGAAGATTTCAATAACAGTATTGAAGAGTTTTTGTAGATTAGGGCGGCAGGTATTGAGTTTTGATTTTGATTTTTGACTGAAAAAGGGCATACTGTAACAATTACCTTCACCCTCTCTCCAGAATTTATGATAAATAAGATTTATGTAATTAATATCCTTCCAGGTATAATACTCCTACCATAACTAAGTAAAAAAAAGAATCAGTTACACCAATCTGTTTAATTTCCGGGACTTCTTTATCTTCCCACTTAACCCGTGCAATTACGTATCTTCCTTTTCCTCGGAATCTTCCTTTGACCTCGGCGGCCATTGTACCACTTAACCGCCGAACCCAAACCTTTTGATTTATGTTAAAGTGTTTTGTCCGAAATGGCATCTTAAGCATTTTTAATGTTTTCATATATTACCTTACAGTATACATAATCATTTTCAGTTTGTCAAGTTTTATTTTCTACTTAAGAAATTTTGTATATATTTTGACTGAAATTTCTTAATAGGTTTTGAGATTTGAGATTGTGGTTGTGGCTGTAATTGTGGTTGAGGTTGGGGTTGTTTGGAATTTTGCTCCGTCTTTACATCACCCCCACCTCCGCCTCTACCCATATTTTGTTCTAACTTATCCCAAGGCATACGGTTTAACCCGATCCTTACAGCAGCAGCATAGCACAACACCATACAATCCAATACCTCATTTCGCCGGCCACTAGGGAGTATCCATTCCTTTATTGGGAACCCCTTGACAAATCGGGTGACTAATTTCTCAGCAACCATCTGCATGTAAAAATCATCGTCAAATCCAATAGGGGTATGAATCCGCCCCGGGCCAGGTTCAACAATCCTTAATCTCGGATAGATAAGTCTTTTAGCAGTGTCAGCCCCAACAGGCCATAATTTAACACCCCCTTTAATGACTTTTCCTTTGAAATTCACATCTTGAGAGGTTGCATGCCCGAGAATGGGTTTTCCGGGCGTGCTCATTCCTTTTGTAGCGATTACTCTGGGGTAGTGAGTTCTCACATAATTATATACAATCTGAGTAAGGGCCCCTGAGTCCACCGCTGTACAGAGAATGTGCATGGTGATCCCTGATGAGTGTACGTAACCTCTATTGAGTAACTCATCTAACTCTTCCCAGATGGTTGGGAGTTCTGGATCACCAAAGATCTCCCCCCACCATAGTACCCAGCATTCTTCACCCCTGCCCCAAGCGGCAAACAAACAAGCAAGACGGTCTTTTTGAACATCTATGCCGGCAGTAATGATTAACGCCCGCTCAGGGATTCGGGCCTTTTCGTCCATAATTATCCTGTAAGGTTCGGCCCTACCCTTTATGACTATCCAATCCGGCCGGTCTCCCGCTTCCTCCCAAGCATCCCCCAATCTGGTGTTGACGAATACTTTTAACTTTTCAACTATAGATTTACTTTTTAGGAATTCCTGAGCTATTTTTGCCCAACTTACCCAGCCGATTGGAGAGTAAAGAGAATTGAGTTTAAACCCCCTCTCTAGTTTTATCTCTGGAAATTTAGAAATCCAAACACCATTCTCAAGCATGTAGGTTTTGTGGTATTCAGGGATTAATTTGTGACAATGTTTGCAGAGATATTGGGCAGTTTCCGGTTTTCCTTCGTCCCATTTTATCCCGTGGTCTACGCCGGCGCCGCCCCATTCTAAGGATTGTTCCTGTTTACAGTGTGGACAAGGCACATAGTAATATCCCTGATCAGTGAAAAGGAATGACTTTTCAATCCGAGATAACTCCTTCTCTGCTGGCGTAGAGATCTCTAAGATTTTTGAGGTTGCAGAATAAGCATCAGTACGTTTTTCAATAATCTCAGAAGGGTCTCCTTCACCTCCAACATCAGATTCCCAACCGTCAAGGTCATCTTTGATTAGATACTTTATTGACACCGACCTCATGGCAGCTGCTGAGTTTGAACCTATGAATTGCCAAAACCCTCCAGGGAATTCTTTCATAAGGATTTGATCTCCGGTTCGTTTATCCGCTACATCTTTGATTTTCGATTGTAAATAAGGCATTTCTCTGAGAGAAGGCGCTACTTTGGATTTTGAATGGCGCTTAGCCAACTCCACTGTAGGCATAACCATCATACAAGGGCCAGGACAAATATCGGCAATATAAAATAACCAACAAATGGCGGCCTCCGTCCAACCTATTTGAGTGGGCTTCTCAGCCACTACCCGCTTGACAGGTGAGTTTACAGAGAGGCAATCCATCGGTTCAATCAAATAAGGGGTGCGGGAAGACCGGTATTTACCATGCTCATGTGAGGACGCCCTGGGGAGTTGTCGGTAAGTGTCTGCCCACTCTGATACTGTATAATTCGGGTCAGGTCTAATCCCCTTTGAGAAAGAATTTTTATAAATCATTTTTCCTCAAGTCTAGGTTTGTGCTTTTTACTTTAGCCCAAACATTTGACCAGAAAACAAAAGGCACATGGGCGCCTCGTCTAAGACTAGGAAAAACAAAACACCCATTTCCCACAACACCAATCTCATTGGCTTTTATAGTCCAAATCCTTTAATTAATTGGTAATTATTTGAAGCAACACTCCAAAATCTTGATGCGATTCCATCCGGACACAAACAATCATTAATTGCTTTACATATCTTATTTGCGTGCTCCTCACACATGCTCGGAAGATTAACAAATTTCTCATTCAGATAATCACTACCATAATTGTCTGTTTCTACAATTTTCATTTTATACTCTCCTCAAAATAATCAATACCCTTCTCATAATCACCTGCATAGCACTCAGGGCACATAAACTCGACGCACACCTTATCTTCTACTTTTTCATTATACCAGTAATCATCAGGCATCTCAGGAATGAAACCAACCCACCCACAATTCGGGCATTTGTATTTCTTCATTTTACCTTTTAATAACCTCCTTCAATCTTACACGTGATTTGCAATCCCGGCAAATCAAATATAACGGGTCTCCTCACTGAACTTTTTTAAACTCAATTACCTTACGTTTTACCGCTATATTTTTACTGCCACACCTCCCACATTTCAAATCATCAATAGTCATATACCGCCCACATTCCAAAATTAGCTGAATTCAAACACAGGTTAATCTCATCCTTACCCAAGAAACATTCCACAAATGTGTTTTGAATTATATATTTGTGAATAGCCCCTCCAATAACACCTGAGAAAACAGTTGAACCCTTTTCAAACAGATCACCCCCCGCCTTTCCCCACTCCACAGACACTTGTCCACAATCAGATTTTATTGTGTACCCGCACGGAAAACAAAAATGACACTCTTCTTCTTCATTTAGATAGCTAGAACGCGCAAATTCCACACTCAAATTAAATATTATTTTATAGGGAATTGAGCTATGCTGTACAAATGCCGCATCAAAATGATCAACAATCATGTGGTGATATTGACTCACCCAGGCATCCCCCACAACATCCACGCAAGGGTCACAGGGATTCCAGGGTAGTCGGGTTGGCATATAGTAAGGGCCTCCAACAACCCAATAAGGAATTGCGGCTTCATAAGTCCCTAATTGTAGAAGGGAATTTACAGGGTTGTAATCATCCCATTTATATTTGTACGGGTACTTTGTCCATACTGAATCTATGCAATTGAAGAACACCTCCACACCATCCTCTGGGAAATCCTCTTCAATTGTCAACGTCCAGTATTGTGTTTCTACATCATATTCGGAGTCCACAGTTAACCAGGTTTTTGAGCTGTTGCGTATGAAAAATGTAAATGCGTGAACGTCAGTAATTACAGTACTGTCGTCTCTGGTGATTCTGAACTTCAACACACACCCCTTTGGGTCATGTGTGAATCCGATTACTTTGGGCTGCAACCAATCCCGGTTTGTGAACTCAACTATTACCGAATCACCTACTGAGAAGGCGCCACCGTTGCAGGTCATATACTCAAATGGGATGTTGGTGAGCACATTTGAGTCAGGATTAACAGACATGTTTTGTACTGAGGAGATCTGTTTATGCAATCCAACTGAACAAGCGGAGTTGTCATCAGCAATTGCAGTTATTATCCCTGTTCGGTATTGAGGTCTCCACCTCTCTACACCTGAGAGAAGGGCGGCAGCATGAAAACTACCTGCCGGAGTATTGACAGGCACAGGTTGTAATTGGCCCTCCCGGGCAGAATTGTAAGTTGAATTACCGTCATGGCCCGGTCTAATGAATACCTTTCCGGTTTGCCTTTCACCTGGGACTTCTATTGTGGCTACCTCACCCGCCAAATCTGTAGTAAAGTCTGCACACCAGACGTCAATCGTGTCTGTGGGCAAGACATCCTCCAGTAATTCTATTTTTTTAGTATTGGAAGTTACTTGTATACTAGCCACGTTTAGATTAGTGTCAGCCTGTGAGAGTTCCCGTTGTGTAATTAGCTGGATTTTGACGTGTACCCGGAGCTGGTCTTTTGTTATTGATTCTGCAATGTAATCCTGAATAGCGGCGTTTAATTTTTGGTTAGCAGCCTTGAGAGTGCCCCGGGATTTGTTATATATGGTTGTGAGATCCGGAATAGTGGTATTAGTGAGGATAATGTTTTTCTTTGTGAGAGTTGTGATTTCCTTTTCTGCCCTTTGGATGTCTCTGATGATTTCCAATGAGTATTTGCCGGCTCCGATTGCAGAAGTTATGTTGCCTTTACCCATTATTTGTGCCTAATCTTTCTCACTTCTGAATTCATCTGACCTTTGCTCTTGTTCAGATTTCTGCTCAAAAATCCTATATGCTATGTCCGGATTTTCCTTTCTTAATTCTGACAGAAGACCTTCAATTTGCTTTATATCTTTTTCATACAGGTTTTTTATCTCCATATGATTCTCCTTCCTCCTTACCTTGTGACAATTCTTCCAGGGCATTTCTCAATTCCTTCTCCAAAATCCCCCTGACAATAAACTCATCCTGTTCAGCAGCCACTAACCCAGACACCCTGTCAACTACACTCAATACTTTATTTCTCACTTTCCTGGCACACTCAAACGCCTCGTGTTTAACATCCTGCACCCTGACAAGTTGTTTATCCTCTTCCTCAAACTCTAGTCTGGCCAGTTCCGCTTTGTACTTGGTATACTTTGCCCTGGCTCCAGGGTAATCCAAAACCTCTTGTAACCTCTGGATGCTTTCCTCATCAGTATTGTATGTGGGGTTGTGGCCACCACGACCTCTACCACCTCTTTTTACTTTTACCGTGTTCGGAGCGCTCTCAAGGAGGGTGTCTGAGATAGCTACGTCTATTGAGCCGTCCGGATTGAGTAGTATACGGTCATTTTTGACTAATTTCGAGACCGCCTGTTTAGTGATTCCTCTGTGTTTTGCGTATTCAGATTGATTCATAATTCCATTTCTCATTCCCTAATACTGCTCAAATGTACAGTACCCCCCAATCCCTTTATCCATAACCCCTTCCCCACTAGTCAACCTAAGTTATTGATTCTAAATGCGTGAATCTTCGCAAGTCTACGATC
>Ga0114920_10000384_pt1 | contig 19356 bp, 17 predicted proteins | sample ChitaG_FD_88683 | JGI IMG/M metagenome (GOLD analysis project Ga0114920, IMG submission 88683) | Deep subsurface microbial communities from South Pacific Ocean to uncover new lineages of life (NeLLi) - Chile_00310 metaG | ecosystem: Environmental > Aquatic > Marine > Oceanic > Sediment ...
GACAGCTTGAGGGTGCCATGGCCATGGCAGCAGGGTATGGTTTTACCGAAGACCTGCCTATGGATGAAGGAAAAATTTTAAATCCGAATTTAGTTGATTATAAAGTTCTGAGGGCTACGGAGATGCCGGAAACAAAGGTTATCGAGGTAGAGACATATGAACCTGAAGGGCCATTTGGAGCCAAGGAGGCAGGGGAAGGTCTTACAAATCCGACAGCAGGTGCTCTGGGCAATGCAGTGTATCATGCAACAGGGCTAAGTATTAAGAATCTTCCTATAACTCCGGAGAAGATTCTTGAAGCACTCAAAGAGAAAAAAAGGAAGAAAAAAAAATAAGGAGGGTATACCGTGGGTTATAAATGTCCATCGTGCGGAAAGATTTGGCCTGACACCATGGATCTGGCGCGGCATGTATTTGGAACTGGAGACCAGGCTCACAAAGACTGGGTTAATTCAAAGGGGCTTAATTTTATTGAGCTCTTGCTTATCCAGACCATGGAACCCGGAAATAAGGGCTATAAGACTTTAGCAGAGCTGCTTGAGAAAGAAGCAGAAAAAGTTGATTGAGAAGACTCGGGTTTTCTGAATATATGGAGGAAAAATGATACTTGAAGGCAAATTATCAATAAAAGCACCCATTCAAAAACTGTGGGATACATTATTAGAGCCAGAAACTTTGCATGCCTGTATTCCGGGAGCAGAGAAGATAGAGCGTCTTGATGAAAAAACGTACGACTGTGTCATCAAGCAAAAAGTCGGCCCGATTTCAGTACGGTTTAAGTTTAAAGCTGTCCTTACAGAGGTCAAACCCCCAAATCACATAGAAATGATTGGTGAAGGGGAGGATATAGGTAAGGCAGGCCGTTTTACCCAGAGAACTAGCATAGATTTAAAAGAAACTGGAGGCGGTGAAGTTGAGATTTCCTACAGGTGTAATGCTTCAATAGTTGGAAAACTGGCAATGTTTGGGGATAGGATCATGAGGGCCAAAGCAAAAAAGGTGGAAGCTGAATTCACAGAGGCTCTGAAAGAAAAACTTCAAAGCGTTACTTAAAGGGATGCCAGTTGGGATCAGAGTTTGTGGGATAAGACCTGGTCCCGGAAAACTACATTTTACATGGGCATCTTTTAATAATAATATCTGACTACATAGACGCTATTCTTGACATAAATTTGTTGAAAAAGTAGTATTCAGCCTATAAAGAAATCGTATGTCAGATTTAAACTGAGGCATATTTTATTAATAAGGAGGTCGATATGGGAATAGATTGGTTACCAAAAGATAAAGAGCTAAAAGACCATTCTCTTTGGGGAAAAGAACATTGGGGCACAGAACCGCCCTGTACAATGTATGAAAAGAGGCCGATTCTTGATAATTCGGGTAAAGAAATCGAAGGCCTTTACTCTGTCTGGATTATCCTGAATAATCCTGCCCAATACAATTCATACACCACAGAAATGGTAAAGGGAGTTATCGCCGGATTTCAAAATGCATCTCTTGACAGGAGTGTTGTGGCAGTTGTTTTTACTGCAGTGGGGGATAGAGCTTTTTGTACTGGCGGCAATACCAAGGAATATGCTGAATACTATTCCGGCAGGCCTAATGAATATGGTGAGTACATGGACCTTTTTAACGGAATGGTTGATTCTATCCTGATGTGCAAGAAGCCTACAATATGCCGGGTTAATGGTATGAGGATTGCAGGAGGTCAGGAGATAGGCATGGCCTGTGATATTGCCATTTCTGCAGATACAGCTATTTTTGGTCAAGCGGGTCCTCGGCATGGCTCAGCCCCTGACGGGGGCTCATCGGATTTTCTTCCCTGGTTCTTGACTATTGAAGATGCGATCTGGAATTGTGTTTCCTGTGAGTTGTGGAGTGCCTATAAGATGAAAAGACTGGGGCTTGTCAGTCAGGTTGTTCAGGTTATTAAAGAGGATGGAAAATTCATTCGCAATCCTGCGGCCATCACAGATAAATACATTGAAGATGGCGAAATCGTTTACGGAGAGTTCTTTAAAGGGGAAGAAGGAAAAAAAGCACGGGAGTTTCTTAAAGCTGCAACCATAGATTTTGAACTTTTAGATAAATCTATCAACGATGTAATCTGGAAATTTACAAATCTTTTTCCGGGCTGCCTGATAAAATCTCTCGACAGTGTGAGAGCAAAAAAGAAATATTTCTGGGATCTGGCAAAAAATTACAACCGCCATTGGCTGGCTGTCAATATGAGCACAGAGGCATTTATGGGATTTAATGCCTTTAACACAAAAAATATAACAGGCCAGGATGTTATTGATTTTGTTAAATACAGACAATTAATTGCCCAGGGGAAATCCATCGATGAATCTTTTATGGAGGCGGTCTTACCAAAACCCAAAGAATAATAATCTGCAGGGATATGATTCATCAAACCCAAAAATTGTTTTTACGAACGTAGTGTAGCTATATTGTCATTGCGAGGAACGTAGTGACGCGGCAATCTCATCTTTTATGAAGGGGTTTGATTTATCAAACCAATAAAATTTAAAGTAGTGGTTCCAAGAAAAATTATAAATAGAAAAAAAGGAATACCCGGGTAAAAAAGCATGAAAGATATAACATGGGATGATGTGGAGATCCTGGTTGTTGGTGCAGGAACAATGGGAGCAAGTCTTACTCAGTCCTATGCTCAGAGAGGCTTTAATGTTGGTTTTGTGGATATAAGCGAAAAAGTCCTTGAGTCTGCCTTTGATACAATAAACAGAGAACTAAAGATTGCCCTGCAGAGAAAAATATTCTCTGACTCTCAGATCCGGGAAATAAAAGGACGAATTGTGGCCACTACAAGTTATGAAGAAGCCTGCCAGGGAAAAAACCTCAAGCTTGTTTTAGAAACTGCTACAGAGGATATTGAAATTAAAAAACGGATTTTCAAAAAGCTGGATAAGTTATGCGCACCCAATGTTGTCCTGGCATCAAATTCTTCTTCTCTGGATATAAACATACTGGCTCGAGAAACCAAAAGGCCGGATAAGGTTGTCTGGATGCATTATTTTTACCCCCCACACAAGAACCGTGCGGCAGAATATGCAGGCACAGACAGCACATCTCCGGAAAGCATTCAAACTGCAGCGAGATATATGAAACTTGGAAAAAAAATCGCAACTCCCATCCTCAGCAGCCGCAAGGGAGGAGCGGCTGATGTAATTTTTGTCTCTCTATTGCTGGAAGCAGCCAGAATGGTTGATGAGGGTTTTGATATTCCAAGCATTGAAGCTGCAGGTAAAAAGGCTTTTAACATGCCTGTGGGTTTTCTGGGATTAATGGATACTACGGGAATTCCCCTTGGGATATGTACCATGAATTCTTTTTCGGATTCATCTGATCCTGATGATCATCTTTATAAGGTGTATGGTAATTTTTTTACTCCTCCGGATAGCTATAAAAAAATTATGGAAGAGTACGTAAAAGCTGAGGACAAATCCAGCGTAAAATGGGTTCTGGAGCAGGAGGCTAAGAAAGAAGCTAAAGATTTTATGCTCGTTGACACGCTCAAAAACAGATTTTTAGCAGTTGGATTTATGACTGCAGTGGAAGTTGTTGAGGCGGGGATTATAAAGATGGAAGAAGTAGATAAATTGTGTCAGAATGCATTTTTCTGGAAAGAAGGCCCTTTTGCCATTATGAACAAAATAGGAATACACGAAGTTATGAAAATGGTAACAGAGAGAATGCAACTATCACACAGGAAAGGAATTAATTTTCCAATCCCCAAGCTTCTTATCTTCCAGTCTCAAAAAAATGAACCTTGGTATCTTTAGTTAAAACCTCAGTTCTAACTATAAATATCACACAAATTGTTTTGCGAAAATAAGCCTGAAGTGTCAATATTTTACATTTAACAGCTTGTTTAGTATTTTTGACTATAATTTAATAGTCTTTTAGAATTTCTCTTAAGAATTAAAAACAGGAAATTATATTTCATAAATTGGGAAGTATAGTTTGCATTTTTTTCAAAATAAGGTTATAGAAAATGTCTAATATAAAGACCTGACCTTAATATATTTTATTTAGGAGGAAAAAATGGATTTAGATGGAAAAGTTGCCCTTGTCACTGGCGGAAGCCTGGGCATCGGCACAGAGATTTCCCTGGATTTAGCCCGGAACGGGGCAGATGTTGCTTTAACATTCCGCAGGCATGAGAAGGAAGCCAAGGCAGTTGTTGAACAGATAAAAGCCATGGGGCGCAAAGCTCAGGAATATAAAGTTGATGTATCTGATTTTGGCGCAGCCCAGACGCTGGTGAAACAAGTTATCGATGAATTTGGTCATATGGATATTCTGATCAGTAATGCTGGAATGAACTGGGATGGGGTTGTCTGGAAGATGACTGAAGAACAATGGGATGCTGTTATTAATGTTGACCTTAAAGGGACCTTTAATTTCGTAAGGGCAGTTGCCCCCACTTTTAGAGAGCAAAAGTCTGGAAAGATCGTAAACATCACTTCTATAAATGGCCTTAGGGGTAAATTCGGCCAGACGAATTATTCTGCTGCTAAAGCCGGAGCAATTGGTTTGACCAAAACTGTAGCCAAAGAACTGGGAAAATCCAGCGTGAATGTTAATGCAGTAGCCCCGGGAATGATTTTGACAGATATGTTTAAAGAACTTCCAGAAGAGTTTAAACAAAAGGCTGCTGAAGAGACGGTTTTTAATCGCCTTGGACTGCCTGAGGATATTGCCCATTTGGTTTCATTCCTTTGTAGTGAGAAAGCCAAGCATATAACTGGGGCAGTGATCACGGTCGATGGAGGTCAGTATATTTAGTGATTTAATTTATGGAGGTAATTTATGGGTAAAGTAGCTATTATTGGTGTAGGACAGAGTGCCTTTGTCCGGGGATATCCCGGTGCAATCAGAGAGTTAGCATTTGTAGGATTTAAGGAAGCTATGCAAGATGCTCAAGTTTCTGTCAAGGACATCGATGCTTCTATCATCTGCTCAGCTCCTGAGTATGACAAGCAGCGTTCACCATCGGGCGTATTTGCAGAATACTTTGGACTTATCCCTCAACCCACCTGCTATTTAGAAAGCTTGTGCTCCTCAACCAGTATGGGTTTGAGAATGGCCTATTCATTGGTCAAGTCAGGCCTTCATGATATTGTAGCAGTTGTGGGTTTTCAAAAGATGTCAGAAATTTCCTCAGCAGAGTCTCAGGAAAGGATGGGCCGGGGAGCTGATATTCAGTGGGAAAGTCCATTTGGCACGATGATGCCTGCTTATTACGCCATGTTTGCCAGGGCTCATATGGAAAAGTTCGGGACCACTCTTGACGATCTGGCTCTTATTCGAGTGAAGGCTGCCACTTATGGACAGATCAATGAAAAGGCCCTATTTCGTAAGCCGGTGGCAGCAGAAATGTTCTCTGATCCGGACCATTTCATGTCCGGCCCGGTTTCCAGCCCGCTTCGAGTTGGAGACTGCTGTGCTAATGCGGATGGGAGTTCCTGTCTTATAGTGGCTAACGAGGAAAAAGCCAAGGCTCTTTGTAAAAAACCGGTGTGGATTCTTGGATTAGGTGCTGCATCAGCAAGTGTTAACATGACAGGCAGAGATCTATTCACGGGATTAGCCGTAGCCCGGGACGCCTCACAACAGGCTTATAAAATGGCTGGTGTGACTCCGAAAGATATTGATGTAGCAGAAGTTCACGACTGTTTTACGGTTTCAGAAATAATGGCTTATGAAGACTTAGGTTTTGTTGAGCCAGGAGAAGGAAAAGAACTGATTAGGAGTAAGGAAACTTACAAAGAGGGAAGTATACCGATCAATGTAGATGGAGGCTTGCTGTCAAAAGGACATCCAATTGGTGCAACCGGTGGGTCCCAGATAAGGACTATTGTCCTTGAGCTGAGAAACGAGGCTGGAGAGATGCAGGTTAAAAAGCCAGAGATTGGGTTGGTCCATAACATAGGCGGAGTGGGCCTCTATGGAGCTGTCACAATTCTTGGGAGGTAAAAAATGAGCGAGAAAAAAGAAATAGATGACCGTTTTAAAAAATTTGGGACAGTGAGTTTTGCCTCAGTCACAAAGGTTAATGACTTTATAGATTTCTTGGAAAAGGACAAAGTTATGGGCACCCGCTGTAAAGGATGCGGTATGGCTTTCTTTCCTCCAAGGGCTGATTGTTACCAATGTTTTTCTAGTGACATAGAGTGGTTCGAAATATCTGGCAAGGGAAAGCTTTTAACATACAGCAAATTAAAGTATGCTCCTGTTGGTTTTGAAAACGATTTGCCTTACTGCATAGCTCTTCTGGACTATGGAGATTATAAGATTTTTGGCAGGATTGCCAGTAACATCCCGGAGGATAAGATTGAACTGGGGATGGAAATGAAGGTGGTAGTCAACAAGCTGCCAAACGGGCAGCTGAACTTTGTATTCGATAAGGTTTAAAAAACGCCGTTTTTAGAAACCTATTGATGAACCTTTCTGAAATAAGGCTCCATGCTCCCCAGACTTTAAATGAAGCCCTGGAACTATCAGTAAAAATCAAGGAGGCTCGTTTTCTTGCTGGAGGAACTGACCTTCTGGTTGAAATAAAGCAAGGCTTGTTAGCGGTTAAAGACATCATATCACTTCAGGAGATAAAAGAACTCAAGGGCATAAAGAAAAAAAACAAAGAAATTCGATTAGGAGCCCTGGTAACACCAAGTGATATATTATCTGATTCCCTTATAAATCGATATATCCCAGCCCTTGCCGATGCTGCCAGGTCCATGGCATCCACCCAGATTCGCGCTGTTGCTACTATTGGCGGTAACATTTCAAGCGCCGTGCCCTCTGCAGACCTGCCTCCATCTTTGATTGCGGCAGAGGCGTCTATTAAACTTCAACGCTCAGAATCTTCCCGTAAAGTTTCCCTTTCTGAATTCTTTCGAGGTCCAAGAGAAACAGTATGTAAAACTGGTGAATTGTTGACCTTTATTCTAATCCCATTACCTCCGCCAGACACAGGGATTTCATACCAAAAATTTGCTCTTCGGGAGGCAAGTGCTCTTGCTGTAGCTTCCGTTGCTTCCAGAGTTACACTTAAAGACGGAAAAATAGACAGAGCAGCGATTGTTCTGGGAGCGGTTGCTCCTACTCCTATCCTGGCTTTAAAAGCCTCTGAGTTTCTTATAAACAGGGAACCATCTCAAAGCACCTTTGAGAAAGCAGCTTTATTGGCTAGAGAAGAAGCGGAACCGATCTCGGATATCAGAGGCTCAATCTGGTATAGAAAAGAACTTGTCAGTGTCCTAACCCGCAGGGCATTGTCTGAAGCTTTGGAACGGGCTCAAGGAAAAAACAGGAAGGAAAAGTAGATTTAATGAAACGCAACAAAGAACACCACCGCCTTGTTGTCCTTAAGGTGAATGGTGAAGAACACTCGATTGCCGTTAAAGATGGAGAAACCCTTCTGGATATCCTTAGAGACAAGCTGAGACTTACAGGTACTAAAAAGGGATGTAATCTTGGAGTGTGTGGTGCTTGCACAGTCCTTATTGATGGAGAGCCTAGAAATAGTTGTCTTCTTCTGGCAGCATCCTGCGAAGGGAACGAGATTACAACAATAGAGGGTATAGCGAGTCAAGGTAAACTTCATCCTGTACAGCAAGCCTTTATTTATCATGGAGCAGTTCAGTGTGGTTTTTGTACGCCCGGGATGATACTGAGTGCTGTAGCTCTTATAAAGGGTAATCCGGACCCAACAGAAGCAGAGATTAAGGAGGCCCTTGCTGGGAATCTCTGCCGATGTACAGGCTATACGGATATTATTGAAGCTGTAAAAAACTGGAAAAAATATTTGAACAAAAAAGAGCCACCTTCTTATTCTTATGACCTCAATAAATTTTCGACCGTCGGTAAAAGCCAGCCGCGAGTGGATGCAGCTGCTAAGGTTACAGGCCATGCCAAATTCACAGCCGATTATAATTTTACTAATATGCTCTATGGCAAAATCCTGCATTCTCCTGTCCCTCATGGCCGGATAAAAAAGATCGATACCAGCAAGGCAGAAACACTTCCCGGAGTTAAATTGGTTTTAATGGGAAAAAACATACCGGATATTACATACGGTGTTTCTCCTGCCCGTTATGACGAGCATGTTTTGGCCAAGGACCGTGTGCGCTACGTTGGAGACGAAGTAGCAGCTGTTATTGCTGTGGATGAAGATACAGCAGAGAGAGCTTCGGGATTAATTCAAGTAGAATACGAAGAGCTTCCAGCTGTTTTTAATCCGATTGATGCGTTAAAAAAGGATGCTCCCCAGCTTCATGAAAAATATAAAAATAATATCAACACTAAAGTTGACCACCATTTTGGCGATGTCGAAAAAGGATTTGCTGAGGCTGATTTTATCAGAGAGGAAGAATTTGTGGGAAATCATGTCTATCAGAGCCCTATAGAGCCTCATGCTTCTATTGCTTATTGGGAAAATGACGGTTTGACTCTTGTGCTTTATTCTTCTACACAGGTTCCACATTACGTTCATTACATGGTGGCGCGGGTGCTTGATATCCCTTTAGGGAAAATCCGCATCATCCGCCCTCCTGTTGGAGGTGGCTTCGGAGGTAAGGCTGAGACAACACCCCTTGATTTAATCACAGCTATCGCATCCAAAAAAACAGGAAGGCCTGTAAAAATGGTCTACAGCCGTAAAGAAATGTTTCTACACGGAAGAGGAAGACACAAACAGTACATGAAGTTTAAAATGGGCGTAAAGAAGGATGGTAGAATAACTGCTTTTAAAAGCCAGATCTACCTTGATGGAGGCGCTTATTCTTCTTTTGGAGTAATAACCGCTTATTATGCCGGCAGTATGATCCCGACACTTTATTTTATTCCAAATTATTTATACGAAGGTTTCAGGATCATGACGAATAAACCAGCCTGCGGTGCAATGCGCGGCCATGGAACTCCCCAGCCTCGTTTTGCATTTGAAAGCCTTCTGAGTATGGTAGCGGATGACCTGGGTATTGACCCTGTTGAAATTCGCCTCCGTAATGCCATGGACCCTAACACCCGGACTTGTAACGATCTAGATGTTCGAAGCTGCGAGTTTAAAGCCACTTTGAAAGAGGTTAAAAAGAAATCTGGCTGGAAACAGAAGTATGGTAAACTCGCACCGGGAAAAGGAATAGGGATCGGCTGCGGCGGCTTTGTCTCGGGTGCTGGTTATGCTATTTACAGGGGACAGGTTCAGCGGAGTTCAGAGAAGAAACGCGAGACATTCGTTAAGAAGTCTGAGTTTCCCCATTCAAACGCCATTGTCAAAATAAGCGAAGACGGTACAGCTGCAGTCCTTCTCATTCAGGCAGCAGAAATTGGGCAGGGTTCATCCACTGTTCTTTCTCAAATGTGTGCTGAAGCTTTAGGAATTAGCCTACATAGAGTACGTATCAGAACTGAAGATTCCGATATCAGCCCTCTTGATTTGGGTGCCTATTCTTCCAGAACAACCCTGATGGGAGGAAATGCTGTTGTTATGGCCAGCAAGGATGTCATCGGTAAGCTTTTTACCTCTGTTTCCAGGGTGTGGAACTGTAATCCTCAAGACCTTGAAGCCAGGGAGAATCAAATTTTTCTCAAAAGCGATAAATCAAAGAACATGGCATGGGAAGAGGCGGCACGAAAGTATTTTAATGAACAGGGACCGCTGGTAGGAACAGGCTGGTACAAACCTCCAGAGGGGCTTGGCGGAGATTACAAGGGAGCTGCTGTGGGAACCAGTCCAGCATACTCATATGGAAGCTCTGTCTGTGAATGTTGCGTAGATTTAGAAACAGGGAAGGTGAGGATAAATAAATTCACCGACTACCATGACTGCGGCACCCCTATCAATCCTCAAGCTGTGCATGGGCAGGTCAATGGGGCTATTGTTATGGGTGCAGGCGAGGCAATAATGGAAGATGTTTTGTATGACGAAAAAGGGAATATCCTCAATCCTAATCTTCATGACTATTTGCTCATGACAATTAAAGACGCTCCTGAGATCTTTAGTGGAATTGTTGAATCCTATGAACCAGAGGGTCCTTATGGAGCAAAAGAAATTGGAGAGGGAGCGACCTTACCTGTACTGGCTGCAGTAGCTCATGCGATAGCAAATGCGACAGGAATCTGGATAAAGGAGCTCCCGATAACCCCTGAAAGAATCTTGAAAGCCCTAAAGAAGAAGGATTCTTAAGTTATTATTATAGGAATAGAATAATAGCTTTTAAAAAAAGGAATTACTATTTCTGTTTATCTAAATCCTGAGATAAAATAGCCTGTTTCCATATTTTTCCATCAACCAGTCCTTTCTCTATAGTTCTTTTTTTTGCTACTTTTTAGGTTACACCTGACCATTATCGAGGACAGAAAATAGAGAGAAATTTTTGTTAATGCCTGATATAAATTGGCATAAAAATTGCTCTTTAATTTTCCCACAAAAACCGCAATGGAAAAATTTATCGTTAACAGGAACCAGATAGGAATATATCATCCAAGAAGGAGGAAGAATAACATGGATAAGATCAAATCATTTGGAGCCATATGTTTTATTGTTTTATTTTTCACATCGTTGGTTTATGCGCGAGCACCATTTCAGGTCAGCGCCAATTTTAGCCTTGGCTTTCCGCAAAATGAATTCAGAGATATTGTTGATAAAATTGGAATTAGTGGTACAGGGCATTTCGCCTTTAATTTTCCCAGGTCTCCCTTTTTAGTGGGAGTTTCATTAGGTTATCTGGTATATGGAAGTGAAACGCGGGAAGAGCCTTTTAGTACAACGGTCCCGGATGTTTTGGTTGATGTTACAACCATAAACAGCATCTTTATGTGTCATTTTTTATTTCGTGTCCAGCCTCCAGAAGGGAAGCTTCGTCCTTATCTTGATGGATTGATAGGATTTAATTATTTAACGACCAACACAGGCGTCAGCAGCCAGAACAAAATTGGCTATGATTCTGTACTAAGCTCCAATATTTTAAATGATTTTGCCTTTAGTTATGGAGCAGGCGGCGGCTTGATGATCCAAGCGTATAGAAATAAAGGAAGTAGGAAAAAAGGTCCCCTTGCGGTTTATATTGATATAGGGATTTGCTACCTGAAGGGCGGGAGAGCTGAGTACCTGAAAGAAGGTTCGATTCGTCTGGAAAATGACCAGGTCCTGTATGATTCTAATCTGTCGAGAACTGATCTTTTAACCGGACATATTGGCGTTTCTTTTGTCTTTTAATAAAGCCAGATTATTTCAGATGTAATAAGAGTTGTTAAATACAGGACTTGAATGTAGCAGCTCTTTAGGACATGTTCTCCAAAGTGTTTTGCCTTACATATTCAAAAAATAATCACCAAAAAAATAATAAATTTAAGATTAATGAAGTTTTCAAATTAGGAAGAGAGGGAAGTTCTTTTTTAGAATTTATTATTTTCACTGGTCTTTTTTTGTTCAAGACCTTTTATGATTGCGGTGACTGTCCAGTTGAAAGGGACTGGAATATTTAGCTTTTCTCCGTATTCAACAATTTTTCCATTAAGAAAGTCAATTTCTGTCTTCCCTCCTTTTTCTATGTCAACCAGCATGGAGGGTTTATGGTAACCACCTTTACTTAAATAGGATAGGCCCAGGTCATAAAAATTATCTGGAAATTTGATCCCGGTTCCTTCCGCAACTTTTATTCCTTCAAGAAGAAGTTTTTCTACAATCTTTCTTAGGGGAGGAGAATCCATAACCTCTTTCATTGTGAGTCCTGTTACTGTTGAAACTGATGCCAGGCATGCATTTAAAATGGCCTTTTCCCATTCGTGTTTTTTTATCTCATCTGTATATTCTGTTTCAAGACCTGCTCTAGTGAGAATTCCTGCAATTTTTTTTGCCAGGGGAATATTTACACTTTCCAGAACTCCGATGTGGTTAGGCCGGTTAAAGAAGGCTATTTCCACTTCTGTGTCCGAAGTCATAGCTCCTGCATAATTGATTATGCACCTCAGAACGTTTTCTTTTCCGAAAACCTTCGCTGCCTGCTCTTCATTATCAAGCCCATTCTGGAAAACCACAACCTTGGGAGGAGTAGAGATTGCTTGTGAAACTTCAGTGATAACATCCGTAAGATAATATGTCTTGATACAAATGAATACTACGTCGGGCTTATCTTTTATTTCTTTTGGAGAAAAGAGGAATTTTTTAGGAAATTCGGTAAAATCTCCAACAATCTGGTTTCTTGGATCCTTAACCGTAAGTCCTTTCTTCTCCATGCTGCGTAGACGTTCTTTTAAGATATCTACAAGAGTGACATCTATTCCTTCTTTTAAAAGATGGGCACCAAGAATACTTCCTATAGGTCCAGCTCCAATAACCAGACAGTTTTTCATCAACAAACCTCCTCAAGTTTTTTGAAGGATATATATCTTATTGTTGTTATTTTGATATTTAATTATAAAAGACAATTTGTCAAGCGCTCCACTAATCACTTGATTGTGCTGTCCTTTTTTATTCTTGCATTATTTAAGAAATACATTATAATTATTTACAAAGATGAGGAGAAATAAAAGTATTTAAAGTGTCAATTAGATTTAAAGTTTAGTGAAAAGGGGAAAAATCCTAAGTAGATTTCAATAAAGACAATCCTATGCAAAATAATTTTATAAGGAGAGAGAATGTAATAAAGAAAGAATGCTGCAGGATTGTTTTAAAAAGTAATTTTTTTAAGGAGTAATGATGGAAGAAGAAAAAAAGATTTATATTGGGAATTTGGAGTATGGAGTAACCGAAGATGATCTTCAAAAGGTGCTGGAAGAGAAGGAGCTGGAAGTAAAGGAGATAAAAATTATTAGAGATAAGTTTACCGGCAGGTCAAAAGGTTTTGGATTTGCAGAATTAGAGACTGATGAGCAGGTTCAAAAAGCGATAGATACATTGGATGGCTTTGAAATAAAAGATCGAAAGCTTAAGGTTAATAGAGCAAGAAAAATGGAATCCAGGTTTGATAAGCGAGGGGGATCCAACCAATTTAATAAGTGATCTTTTAAGACATAAATAGTTTGCCATTCTGCCCTGATTTGCGAAAATCCTGATTTTAATTCCTGGCTTTTGACATTAGGTTTTCCCTGTGCTATAAGCTTTTTTTAGTACGAAGTAACAGGTAAAAAATAAATTCTTCGGTCGTTTTAGCCATAAAAAGGTAATTTTGGGAAATATGTTTACATGAATAAAAAATCCATGTTTAAGAAAAAATATCGAGTTGATAAAAAGGAAGTTTTTTTATTAAAGAAAGCTTTTCCCTTAGTATTGGTAATAAGTTTGATTTTTGTTCTGGCTTCCCCACTGTTTCCAGAAACAATTGTATTAATTCACTCAAACGATACCCATGGCACTTACAAACCTCACGTTATCAAGCACAATAATACTGAAAGATTAGTGGGCGGGATGGAGGCAGTCAGTCATTACATAAACAGGATTAGAGCCAGAGAAAAAAATGTTCTATTGATTGATACAGGGGATGTTATGACAGGTACACTTGCTGCAGAAGTAGAATATCGAGGTGTGTTTGGCGGGGCAATGATAGAATTTATGAACAGGCTTGGCTACGATGTTTGGTGCTATGGAAACCATGATTTTGACAGTGGGCAACACAACACTTTGGAGCTGGCGAAATTAGCAAGCTTTCCTTCAGTTATGTCCAACATTGTCTATAAAAAAAGCAGTAAACTTTTTTCGGCTAAACCTTACCACATATTTAACATAGGAGATTTAAAAGTTGGAGTCATAGCAGTAATGGAAGAGAATTTCCTGTCTGAGGTTAACAAAGAAAGTATTAAAGGTCTAAATGTGCTGCCAGTTGTCCCTACTCTCAATTCGTATATTCCTGTATTGGATAAACAGACTGATTTAATTGTTGTATTAGCCCACGGCTGCTTTGAAGAGGCCGTAAGAATTGCTAAAAATGTCCAAAGCATTGATATAGTTTTAGCAGCTGCTGAAGATGGACAGTTTGCAGAAGTTAATGGCGTATTGGTTAAATCAACCGTCGGGCATCAAAGAACCCTGGGATATTTAAAAATAGAAGTAGAAAATGACAAAATTGTGAATTATGAGGAGGAATTAATATGGCTGTGGGCAGACATTAAATTAAAACCGTCTGCTCAAGTTGTTGCTCTGGTTAAAGAAGTTGAAAGATCGGTAGGCACAGAATACGCTAAAGTTATAGGAGAGGCCAAAGTAGACCAGACTATAAGTCAATATTCAAAGGGAACCGGGCAAATCGAAAGTACGCTTGGAAATTGGATAACTGATGTTATGCGATGGAAAACAGGAGCTCAAATCGGCCTGCACAATACCGGGGCAATCAGGTCAGATATTAAAGCTGGCCCCATAACTAAAACTGATGTATTTGATGTCTCCCCCTTTCATAACACTCTGGTCTTATTCAAGCTTAACGGCCAGCAGCTTAAGGATGTACTTGAGTATGATGTGGAAAGGGGATGGGACAGACTTCAAATTTCAGGGCTTAAATACAGATATTATCCTAAGGGAGTCAAACGATTTGGGGAGAGAGTCAACTATATTGAAGTTAACGGAGAAGTATTAGAGAAAGATGGGAAAATTCTCTGTCCTAAAAAAATTTATACGATTGTCAGCAATAATTACCTGGTTGGGCATGCAGAGGATAAGTACTTTGGATTTCCTGTGACTGACCTGAAAGACACGGGCCTGCCTCTGGAGCTTTCACTGATGGAATGGCTGGAAAAGTTCAAAGTGCTTGATTACAAAATTGAAAAAAGAATTGTAGAAATCAAATCAGTGTTTTAAATCGTGTTTACATAAATGTTTGTTGATTCTATCTGTCCTACTCCAGTTGTTTTCGTTCAGGCGTGAGCCTTCAATCTTTAAATCTTCAACTCAAACTTTTCACTCACTGTCAATAATTTTTGAATAAAGTTACATAGAAAATAGTATATATAATAAAACAATCAACTATGGTTCAAAGATAGATTATAAATACTTAATGTATATGAATAATTTTCTAGATCTAATTCCGCTTTATAAGCTTTACAACAGGTCTTACAGCCTATAAAATAAATTGAATATAGGTTAAAATAGATAAATGTGGCTCATTGTCTTGAATAGGATAAATAAAGGAGAAAGCCTATGAAAAGAGTACTATATGTGACTTTAGTTTTTGTTCTTATTTTCTTCATTTCTTATGCAGTGGGGGCAGATAAAATTAAAGTTAAAACTGTTAATGGAGTTCAAGTTATAGAAAACCCAAAAAAGCCTGCTCCTCCAAAAGGCGCGCTGACCAAGATGATCCTCAAGGAGGAACTCACTATCGGAGAAGGAGAAGCAGAAGAGGAAATGTTTTCAGCGATTTCTTCTGTTGTTGTAGATGATGAAGGTACTATTTATATGCTTGACGGAGAGGAGAAAAAGATTAAAGTTTTTGACCGTGAAGGTAAGTTTGTAAGAGAATTCGGGAAACAAGGTCAAGGCCCAGGGGAATTTAGCATGCCAATTTTAATTCAATTTTCTAACAAAGGTGAGCTAGTGGTTGAAGATCCTTTTAATGCGAGGATAGCATTTTTTACTACTGAGGGAAAGTTCTTGAAAAATTTATCCACAGCCAAGGCTCTTGGTTTAGCCCTTATCTTTTTTGATTCTCAGGGCAATATTATCGGCCAACAGATTGTTCCTGCCGGAAAAAAGCTAACGCGGGATTGTATAAAATATGACAGCGAGCTCAAACCGCTCTTTACCTTTGCTTCAATGGACAATACTAGTCTTTTGCAGGGGAAAATTAATCCATTTCGAATCGTCATTTTTTATCAATTGGGTAAAAACGATGCAATTCTTTATAGCAATCCTGAGAAATATGAAATTACGGTTGTAAATTCAGAGGGGAAATTAATAAAAAGAATTTTAAAAAAGTATGACCCGGTTAAAGTTACTGAAGAAGATAAAAAAGAATTTTTTGATAGCCTTCCGTCTGAAGCCGCTCCAGTTAAAGATAGGATAGAATTCCCAAAATACTATCCAGCTTATCAGAATTTTCTCCTTGATGAGCAGGGAAGAATATTTGTGAGAACATATGAGAAAGGGAAAGAGAAAGGTGAATATTACATTGATGTTTTTGATGCTGAAGGTATGTATATAACAAAAATTCTTCTTAAGGCTGATCCTAGAGTCTGGAAAGGAGATAAGCTGTACGCAATGGAGGAAAACGAGGACGGATTTCAGACTCTCAAATGTTACAGTATTCATTGGGAAAAATAGTCTAACATTTAATTCGAAGTATTAATTTATTTTTTATTCATGATTTATATCTTAACTGGCCCTGTCCATTCTGGAAAAACCACTCTCCTGAAAAAATTGTCCTTTGAATTAAAAAAGCAAAAAGTCAGGATAGACGGTTTTTTAAGTGAAGTTGTCTTAAAAAATCATAAGGTTATTGGCTATGATTTATTTAATCTGAAAGAAGAGAAGTCAATACCATTTATACGCAGAACAGGGAAGGAGGAATGGGAAAAAGTTGGCTCGTATTTTTTTGTTCCTGAAAGCCAAACCGAAGCTAACAGAATAATCCTTGGTGGCAGAGACACTGATATTTTTTTCGTGGACGAAATCGGCCCTCTGGAATTGGCTGGAAAAGGTTTTTGGCCAGCCCTTAGGCAGGTGATTTTTAAGCCGTTAACTAAGTATCTTCTTGTTGTAAGAATAAACATCCTCGAAGATTTTCTTGAGGTTCTTAATCAGAGTAATATTATAGTGTTTGATATAAAAAACAGTGAAATTTTTCCTCAGATGATTAAAGAGATCAAAAAAGCTGTTTAAATCAAATAAAATCCTTGATTTTAGAATCCCATATTGAAGTTTTATTTCTTATAGATGCAGGAGTGAGTATATTCTTGAAAAAAAAAGATAAAAAATCTAAGATGCAGATAAAATGAAAAACATCTATGTTCATCTTTTTGATAGATTGAAAGAGAAGAAACCTATTGTTATGGCTACAATCGTTGAAACGAAAGGCTCAACCCCCCAAGTATGCGGAGCATCAGCCTTGTTTTCTTCAGAAGGGCTCCTTGAGGGAACTCTAGGGGGAGGTTTGCTTGAAGCTGATGCACAGAAAAAAGCTCTCCAGGCTCTGGAAGAAAAAACATCTCTTCTTTCTGAATTTAATCTTAAAGCTGACATATCTTTGGAGGAAGGAGCCATTTGTGGGGGAGAGGTGAAGATTCTTATCGACTCCTGTCCTGAAGAGCACAAAAAGACGTTCCACAACCTGAGCCAGTCCCTCATAAAACGACAATCAGGTGTCTTGGCTACATTTATAAACGAGCTTTCTAACAATAGAGCATCTATTGTTCGATACTGGATTGAAAAAAACAGAAAATTAGTTAGTAACCAGGAAAAACATCTCTTCCTTTTTCAGAAAGAAATTAAAACTGTGCTTTCAAAAGGCAGCGCCAGACTCTTGAAAATAAAGGAGAATATACTCCCAGAGAAGATAAAAGATAGCTTTCTTTTTTTAGAGCCTATTTATCCTCTTCCTCAACTTGTGATTGCTGGAGCGGGCCACATCGGACAGGCTGTTGCCCATTTAGGAAGCCTCTTGAATTTTGAAGTTACTGTAATAGATGACAGGGATGAATTTGCGAATAAGGAAAGACTCCCCGATACTGATTTAATAATCGTTAAAAATTTTGACAAAGCCCTTAAAGATTTCCCTGTATCTCCTGATACGTATATGGTTATTGTAACCCGTGGACACCACCATGACGCAACAGTTCTCCGGCAATGTTTAACTTCTAAAGCAGCTTACATTGGAATGATAGGGAGTAGTCGTAAAATAGAGCTGATGAGAAAGAAATTTCTGGAAGAAGGGTGGGCAACGTCTCAACAATTTGGCCGAGTTTATGCTCCAATTGGTATCGATATTAATTCAAAAACCGTGCAGGAGATTGCGGTAAGCATTGCTGCTCAGCTTGCGTTTGTTCGCAGCCAAATCCAGAATGATAAAAGGACATAAAATGGTCTGGGCAATGATATTAGCTGCGGGAGAATCCAAAAGGATGGGGAAACCCAAACTTCTTCTTCCTTTTAGGGGAAAAACAATAATTGAGACTGTCATCGAGAGTGTCATCCAGTCAAAAGTAGAAGGAGTGCTGGTTGTTCTTGGTTCTGATCGTAAAAAAATAAAGGAAAAAATCAAGAATTTCCCGTTAAAAATTGCTGTAAATCCCGATTTCCAAAGCGGTATGCTTTCTTCTGTCCAGAAAGGATTTCAAGCGCTGCCCAAAAATGCCCAGGCTGTCCTGGTCATCCTTGGTGACCAGCCTTCAATTTCAACTGCGGTGATTAATAAAATTGTAAATGCCTACAAAAAGACAGGAAAGGGGATTGTTTTACCAGTGTACAGGAAGAACCGGGGTCACCCGGTTCTTATTGACGTGAAATATCGAGAAGAGGTGGAAAAATTGAGTCCGGATCTCGGCCTCCGCGGCACTGTTTATTCTCATCCAGAGGATATACTGGAGGTTGAGGTGGATACTTCGAATATTGTCAGAGATATTGATGATGAAGTGGATTACAAAAGAGAATTAAAGAATAAAGTATAAATTGGGACTTGTGTGACCTAAATCAGAAACAGGACAGCGCGGTAAAGCACAGTCTCAACAAGTTCATTTTTATAGTTATTCTCCTCTAAAGGAAAAGATATTATTGCTTAGATAAGCCTGATGAGAGCTATAATGGCCAGGCATAAGAGGAGTGTTGCAGGTGAAAAAAGATATCTTAGTTTCCTTTTTTGACCAATCGTTTCGAATTTTTCTTCTATAGCTCGAATTTTCGTCCCGGCCAAAAAACCTAGAGGAACAGTGACACAGGAGAGAAAAACAGCAAAAGGAGCATAATAGAGGGAAAGAGGGAAGCCTGTCCCAGGAAAAACACATGCAGGAACGCCGGTTGCATATTTTACGAGAGGAAAGAGGTTTACTGCTAAAAGTGCTGTTATCCCTCCGTAGAGAGCCTGACTTCCAATCTTTTGTTTGTGTTTTTCATTAAATATAAATATCAAAACCAGAAAAGCCACACCTTCCATCAGGAAAGCAAAAATGGGATTTCCTATAGCTCCGTGTTGTATAGGCAGGGAAAGAAGTAGAGCGTCAAACATTTTAAAGAAGCTTGCTAAAATGATAAGAAGGGTTATGCTGAGGATTTTTCGAGTTAAAACCCAACTTGTTGTAATAAAAAAGAGTGCAACCCCTGTCATTATAGAGCCAGAAAGAAAAGAAGCACAGCTTCTAAGTCCCATACCCAGTGCAGCTTCGGAAAGGCCCCACACTGCGCCGAGCATA
>Ga0114920_10000385_pt1 | contig 19347 bp, 19 predicted proteins | sample ChitaG_FD_88683 | JGI IMG/M metagenome (GOLD analysis project Ga0114920, IMG submission 88683) | Deep subsurface microbial communities from South Pacific Ocean to uncover new lineages of life (NeLLi) - Chile_00310 metaG | ecosystem: Environmental > Aquatic > Marine > Oceanic > Sediment ...
ATTGTCTTGAGAGAAGGATTGGTATATACTTTTTTTGAATCGTTATTGTTTGAGGCAAACATGTCAGATTATACAGAGAAAGAAGCCAAAGCAGGACTGGATGCAAAGCTCCCTTCCATTGAAACATTTCCCAATCAGTTCCCCGATTATGAGATCACCATCGAGATTCCGGAGTTCACATCGGTTTGCCCAAAAACCGGGCTCCCGGATTTTGGGACTTTGGTTCTCCGCTATGTCCCCAAAGACTCCTGTATTGAGCTTAAATCTTTGAAAATGTACATTCTGGCCTACAGGAATTTAGGAATATTTTACGAAAATGCCGTCAACAGAATTCTCGAGGACATTGCCAAAGCCTGTCAACCGGTCAAGGCCTCGGTGACCGGCGAATTCAGTCCGCGCGGGGGGATGAAGTCTATTGTGGAAGTGCATTTCCCCCGAGCGTCCAAGATCTAATCCGGATATTCAGAAGAAGCTCTATCTGTTCTGGTAAAGACACTTCCACGCGCTACCCTTTGCCGCGGGAACAGACAGAATTCCTCTAGAATATCCAGTTCATGTAAGTATTCAAGATTATTGAGGTGTAGAGTTCCCAATTTTTCTGCTGGGAACTTTGCCCCGTTTCGGATATACTTTCGCTTTCATTCCCGGAAAGATACAAAAACGATGGATCAATATAAAAAATTCGGTGTTTCAGATGTTCTCATGCTCTTTGCTATCTTGCTCTGGTCCATAAATTTTTCTTTTGTCAAAGTGGCGCTGAACGAATTCACTCCACTGGGATTCAACGGGATTCGCCTTGTTTTTGCCTCGCTTCTGCTTGTTTTGTTCCTTTTTGTCAGTCGAGAGAGTTTCCGCATCACAAAGACCGATTTCTGGAAACTACTGGCCCTTGGGATTGTGGGGAATACCGCTTACCAGATGCTCTTTATTCACGGTATCAATTTAACAACAGCCTCTAACTCCGCCATCATCATCGCGACAACTCCCATATTTATTGCTCTGTTGAGTTCGCTCCTGAAGCATGAAAGGTTGAACTGGGCCGCTTGGACCGGAATTTTCATTTCTTTTATCGGATTCTATTTTGTCTTGACAAAACAGACGGGAAGTCTTTCTCTCAACGGGAAGGGGGCTCAAGGGGATTTAATGATTCTTATCGGGACCATTTGTTGGGCCGTATATACAGTGTTCTCTTTGCCTCTTCTCAAGAGGATTTCTCCACTCAAGCTCACGACGTTCACAATGATTACCGGAACGGTCTTCTTTCTTCCTTTTTGCGTAAAAGACATGATTGTGCTGCCCTACAGTCAAATCTCGCTAAAAGCCTGGGCATCGCTCGCCTTTTCCGGATTGTTTGCCCTTTCTGTGTGTTATGTGATCTGGTACGCCTCTGTCAAAAGGGTGGGCAACAGCCGTACGTCTATTTATGATAACCTTGTTCCAATATTTACGATTTTTTTCGCCTATTTTTTGCTCGACGAACGGATTACTCTTCTGCAGGGAGTGGGAACACTGGTTATTCTTTGCGGTGTCTATCTTACACGCTCGGGCTACCACTTCTTCGAACGGAGATAAAAGGGAAGAATCTCTCCTTCTGTATTATAAAGACGAGTTCTGCAAAGTGATTAGAAAACACGCTTCGTTTTCCCCAGCGAGGAAAACTCGCTCGGTTTCCGTCCTCGCTCTCCTCCAGGGGAGGAGCCATGCCCGCTCGTCCTCCAAACGGTTTTCTCCATCATCTTCGCATCACTCTTTTCATAATACAGAAGGAGAAAATACTTCTATGAGAATAAGTATTTGATTCTAAGGTGAAAAATTTCTACAATGAGGGAAATGGTTCTTGTCGAAATCCTTAAATCTCTGCGTCCCAACCAGTGGACTAAAAATCTTTTTGTTTTTGCCCCGCTCATTTTCTCACAAAATATATTCAATGCTCCCTACCTTTTCAAGACAATTTTAGCCTTTGCCATTTTCTGTCTTCTCTCAGGAGCTGTTTATATTTGGAACGACCTCAGAGATATCGAAGCGGACAAACTCCATCCCATCAAATCACAAAGACCGCTGGCGTCGGGCCGGCTGAGCAAGACCTCCGCCCTGGTTTCATTTGTCAGTATCAGTTTAGTGGGCTTAGGATGCGCTCTTCTTTTAAACATGACTTTTTTTATCCTGGCTTTGGCCTATGTGCTTCTCCAGGTCATCTATTCCGCATGGCTGAAGCATGTCGTGATCCTGGATGTACTGCTGATTGCGGCCGGCTTCCTCCTCCGCGTGAGTGCCGGCGGTGTGGTCATCTTGGTGGATATTTCCGAATGGCTTCTCATCTGCACCTTTCTTCTTGCTCTATTTATCGCACTGAGTAAGAGAAGGCATGAGCTTGTTTTTCTTGAAGAAGATGCGAGCCATCACAGGCCCATCCTGCAGGAATATTCTCCCTATCTCCTCGACCAGATGATTTCGGTTGTCACAGCCTCTACGGTTGTGGCCTACTGCCTCTATACGATCTCTGAAAAAACGGTGGCCAAGTTTGGCTCCTCTCGGCTCATCTACACGGTTCCATTTGTTCTCTATGGGATTTTCCGCTATCTCTATCTGATCCACAAAAAAGGTGAGGGAGGCAGTCCGGAATCTTTAATACTTAAGGATAAGCCCTTTCTGGCAGGAATCCTTTTATGGATTGCTTCGGCTGTTTTCATCCTCTATATAAGGATTTGAAAATGAATAAGCCCAAAGTTGTCGTTTTGAGGACATCTCCACAAACAGTCCTTGATGATTATCAAAAAGTGATGCACCTTGCAGATTATGAACACTATATCTCAAAGGATGTTGATTCACTGATTAAGCTGAATCTGTCCTGGACCAAATATTTCCCTTCATGCTCCAGCGAGCCTTGGCAGGTCGAGGGAGTTGTCCGGACTCTCATCCAGGATGGATACAAAAGGGAAAAACTGTTTCCCGTGGAAAATAAAACCGTTGTTACCAATCCGACAAAAGGAGCCAGAAACAACAAGTGGACTCCCATTCTTGAAAAACACGGGCTGGATTTTGTGCCTCTACCTGAAGTGGAATGGCAAACCTATGAGTTCAAGAGTTCCCTGTTGAAGCTGGATCAGATCTTTCCAGAGGGGATAGAGATCCCGAAGATGTTTATCGGGAAAAATGTCATCCATTTACCGACCGTTAAAACCCATGGTCATTCGACAACGACAGGCGCCATTAAAAATGCTTTTGGCGGTCTATTGAAAGAGGTCAGACACTATGCGCACAAGTATATTCATGAAGTGCTTGTGGATCTCGTCCTCATGCAGAAAGAACTTCATCCTGGCATTTTTACCGTTATGGACGGGACAGTCTGTGGGGATGGGGCCGGGCCGCGGACAATGATCCCTAAGATAAAGAACCTCATTCTGGCCGGAGGGGATTCTGTGGCAGTGGATGCCGTGGCGGCCAAGATCATGGGATTTGAACCCATGGAGATCCCTTATATCCGGATGTGTCACGAGAGAGGATTGGGGATTGGCCGGATCGATTTGATCGATGTTTTGGGTGAAGATATCTCTGAAATAAATTTTCAGTTTAAAACAAAAAAAAGCCTCGTCATTTGGGGTGATCAAATGCTGCGTGTGGGATTTTTCCGTTTCCTGGAAAAAATCCTTCTCAAGTCTCCTCTTGTTGTTTGGGCGCCTTTTGCCAGCAATGTCTATCATGACTACATCTGGTATCCGACAATCGGACGAAAAAGGATACGAGGATTCCTCAAGACGGAATGGGGCCAGTTGTGGCGGGACTATTGAAGGTCGGCCTAGGGAAGACCTAAAATTTTGTGCAGTTGAACCGAGAGACGTATGTTGTTCAAGTTTTCGCCTGTGGCGTGTTCGACAAGCTCGATTCCCCGATCCAGACTCCATTTTAGGTTGGACTGAGCTTGGAGAAAGAGTGGAATTCTTTCCGGGAATTTTTCTCGGATATTTCTGACCGTGGCAATTTCCAATTCCCTGGTGACGACAAGTTTCACTTCCTTGGCCGAACCCATGTATTCCGCATGGACAAAGTATTTCTCTGGTTTTGGAGACACTGTGTACCAATCCACAGGCAGAGTTTGGTAGAAAATCCCATTGGTTTCGACCTGAATATTCCATTTGTCCGCTTTGAGTCGTTGTGTCAGCGAAGAGATGTCTTGGAATAGGGGTTCTCCACCGGTCAGGCAGATCCATGGGGAGGGGTGGTGACGCCTTATGTCCTCGACCTCAAAGCAGATTTGGTCTGCAGACAAGTCCCGGCCCTCGTCCCATGCGTATTGTGTATCACAAAAGTCACACTTGAGGTTGCACCCGGACAATCTGATAAAGACAGTTGGCTCTCCCTGCCGGAGTCCTTCTCCTTGGAGAGAATAAAAGATTTCGTTAATCTTCAGAGTATGTGGCTGAGGCATCTTTCGATTCCCAGACCGAAACGGCCTTAACGGGATAGTGTTTTTTAAGCTCCTGGAAAAAATGCTTCGATAAGTTTTCGGCCGTTGGATTGAACTCGTAGATGTCGTTGAGGAGTGAGTGATCGGGGAGAATATCAGAGAGCCTCTTTTTTATATCTGTAAAGTCATATCCAATTCCCGTCGAATCGAGTTCAGTGACTCCAATGTGAACCTCGACCAGAAAGGAATGCCCGTGAATTTTTTCACATTTTCCCTTATACCCTTTTAAAAAATGGGCGGCCTGGAAAGTATCTCTGACTTCGAGTGTCCAACTCATAGTTTTCCTTCCTTTTTGAGTCGATTAATAAGGGGATCTTGTCTCCCCGTTTCTTCCCATGCTTTTTGACGCAGAAGGCACGAAGAACATTTAAGACAGGGAATTTCTCTGCCTGCATAACAGGATATGGAGTGGGAGTAATCCGCTCCGAGTGACAATCCCTCTTGGATGATGTCTGCTTTTTTTAAGCCTACAAACGGGGCCAGGACTTTAAACGCCGGCTTGCTACCGTAGGCCGCCTTTGTGCCGAGGTTGATCGCTGTTTCCATTGCATGGGCGAAATTGCGGGTTGTATCCGGATAATTGGGGGAATCGATCACATTGAATCCGCAGATGATGTCCTGAATATCATGGACTTCTCCCCATGCCGCAGCCATGGAGAGAAAAATCCCATTCCGGAAAGGGACATATGTCGAAGGAACACCGGTCTTGATGTCCTCGAGGGCTAGAAATTCCGGGAGATTCTGTGTCGGATCCGTGAGCGAGGATCCGCTGATTTGTTGGAGATCCACAGAGAGAATGGTCTGAGAAATGTTTAAAGCATCTGCTGTTTTTTTTGCCATCTCAATTTCGACGGCATGTCTTTGGCCGTAGTCAAAGGTCAGGGCATGGACGTTATCGTAGTCTTTGCGGGCCCAGTAGAGCGCTGTTGTAGAATCGATCCCTCCGGAAAAAAGAACACAACATTTTTTCATGCCCATAAAGATGATAAAAGAACCCCTCCCTTTTTGCAAGATTCGGGGAGGCTATGAAAAATTGGGGACTGTCCCCAATTTTTCATAGCCTCCCCAATTCTTTACTTGGAGGGGGAAATATGAGAAGCTGTGAGCTTCAAAACAGAACGATTATATTTGTCTTGAAGGACAGCGAAAATGGAAAATGAGGAAGTCAAAAACGAGCCTGAACAAGAAGATCTGCAGAGTTCTGAAGATAAGATTTCAGGGAAACTGGATCTGACGTTCCGTGATGACCAGCATGATTATGACTGGCTTCTGGATGTTCTCAGAATGGGGAAACCTAGAGGAATCCGTTTTCGCCTGGTCGATTCGGGGGTATTAGAAGGACACCAGATTGAAACATTGGTTGAGATGGGTGCCGATCTCTACACATCGGATCGCATGAGAAAAGACGTCCTTGAATTGGAGTTTATTCTCAAAGCGGCGAAATCTGGAGGAACGATTGTTGCTTCTTTTCTTCAGAACGAAATTGTTTCTGAAGAAGAACATGGTTTTATTCCGCTCGCTTCCCTTGCTCATCTGGGCAGACAGGGCCTTTTTGTCCATGTATCCAACCGGGAGAGAGATAGAAAGCTCGCTGATCTCTCTCAGATTGCCGCACAATGCCGTAAAGGTTCCAGCCGTTTGATCTACTACCATCACGGCCGCATGACTCCGGAGTTTGTAGGCCTTGCAAAGGAAGGGATTTGGATTCATGTGTCCAATAAGAGTATTCAGTCTGAAGATGATTTGTTTCTCTTTCTGGACATGACTGCCGCCGGCCGGTTATCCGGAGCCAACTGTGTCCTCTATGTGGAAAAAGAGATGAGTTTCTCCTCTCTTCGTGAAGCCGTTAAATCCCCGGCCATAGTCCTGTTCAAAACAGCGCCAGTGGATTTTAAATCCCCCCTTAAACCGCTTGTTGATGAAGCGAAAAGAAAACATCTGGATTACAGAGCATTCTATCTCTATTCGACATTTTTGCTGTAAAAGAAGAGTTGCGCAAGAAATCGATATATTCTATCTTTAACAATCTAAGGATAACAGTTAGCTTTAAGTCAAGGTCTATAAAATGAAACAAGATGAAGCAAAAAATGAAGCCCTCGATGCCCTCAAAAAAATAAAAAAAGCCGAGAGAAATGCCAGGACTCTTTTAAAAAAAGCTAAAGAAGAAACATCCTTGAAGATCATCCAGGATGCTCGGGATGATGCCAAAAAGATAAAAGAGCAGTTTATCAAAGACGCTCGGAATAAAGCCAAAACAATCAGGGAGGAAGTGACAAAAAAAGCCGAACGTGATGCGTCCAAAATCAGAGAGGAAACGCGGAAGAAAATAGAAAATCTGCGAAAGAACAGCGAGGGCATCTTGCCGGAAGCCGTAGACAAGGTTTCCAAGGAGATCAAAAGTTTTCTGAAAAGAGGGGCCCGATAAACCATGTCTGTCTCCGAAATCAAAAAGGTCCAGATTCTCGCTTTTGCCGGGATGAGGATGAGTGTGCTGACCTCACTTCAGGAAGAGGGCCTGATCCAGATAGAAAATGCGAACTTTGAAGAGCTCGGACTGGCGACTAAACCTCTGGAAGTCTCCCATATCGACCACATTCTGCATCGTCTAGCGCATTGTCTGGACTTTCTTTCAGCTTGGGAGGAGACGAGTTTTAAGTCAAAACTCTTCAGCCAGAAACCACAGCTGTCTCTTCAAGATAGAGAGAATCTCCTCAATTCTGACTTCTCCTCCGTGTTGGACAAAACGGAGAAGATCGAACGCGAAAAACAAGGCCTGCTCGCCCAGATCAAATTTTTAGAGAAAGAAAATGAGTTCCTTTCTCCACTCAAAGAGCTGGATATCCCCGTCAAAACTGTCAGTGGTACGGAAAGGACGAGTTCCCAGATCGGAGTTTTCCCTTCATCAAAATTGATGCAGATGGAGACCTTGGCAGAAGAAGAGAACCTGTTTTATTCCCTCATTGAAAAAGACAAGAGACAGACTTACCTCATCGTCTTTTTTCTGACGAGTGAAAAAGTTCGTATCGAGGACGAGCTGAAAAAAATAAACTTTAATTCCCTCTATTTTACAGATCCCATTTTAGAGAGGGCAGGTGATTCTGATACCGTCAAAGATGTTTTAAAAAAATTCACCCGTGAGATCGAACAGAAACAACAGCGAATAGAAGATCTGGATAGGGAAGGACAGGAGCTCGCCAATCACCGCCAGGAGCTTATGCGGGTTTATGATGTTTATAACAACGAAAGAGAGAAACTTCTCTCTTCACACAAGCTCGGAGAGACAGAGAGGACGGTCTTTCTCACAGGATGGATTCAGTCCGAAGATATCGACCGGCTCAAGGAGAAGCTTTCGCCTTACTCCGACCAGCTTGAATATTATTTTCTCAGCCCGGAACCGGACGAAGAGCCTCCGGTTATCTTGAAAAATCCCAGGATTTGGAAGCCTTTTGAGGTCATCACAAAACTCTACGGGCTGCCCCAACGCGGCTACATGGACCCGACCATTGCCCTGGCTCCATTCTTTTTTATTTTTGTTGGTTTGACAGTCAGCGAAGCCGGATATGGAATGTTGGTTGGCCTGCTGAGTTTTCTTTTTCTTAAATTTGCTAAGCCTAAAGGAGATCTGCGCCAATTTCTGATACTCTTAACAATTCTTGGAGCAGCCACGGTGATCCTGGGGACTCTGGTCGGCGGATGGTTTGGTTTCCCTATCCGAAAACTGATGGTTCTCGACCCGATGAAGGATCCTGTATCCTTTCTGATTCTCTCTCTGGCTTTAGGTTTTGTTCAGGTCTGGTTCGGTACTTTACTCAGTGCGATATGGGAGATTAAAAGAAAAAATTATCTCGAGGGGATCTTTGTTCAAGGTGGCTGGCTGGTGCTGCTTCCCTTCCTTGGTCTCTATGGATTGACAAAAACGCCTTTATGGGGGATTTTTGCCCTTTTAGGAGCGGCCGGGATTGTTTTATTTGGCTTTCCAAGCCGGAATCCCATTGCCCGGTTTTTCGGTGGGCTGTACAAACTTTATGACATCACCCGTTATCTGGCCGATGTCCTGTCTTATTCAAGGCTTCTTGCCCTTGGTCTGGCCACAAGCGTTATCGCCATGGTGGCTAATACACTCAGCCAGACGGCTTTGAAGATCCCCTGGGTAGGATGGCTTTTTGCAGGCCTGATTTTTATTGGGATGCACCTCTTTAACCTGGGGATCAGTTTCCTGGGAGGATTTGTCCATTCCATGCGGCTTCAGTTTGTTGAGTTTTTCAGTAAGTTTTACACTGCTGGCGGCAAACCTTTTAAGCCTTTCGAATTGAAGGCCAAATATGTTGAGTTTACCAAATGATAGAGAGGAATAAGAAAGATATAACTCAAAAAAGACGGAATTTTGAAATTAAGGTTAGGAGGTTAAAAATATGGGCTTAGGATTAACATTGGCTATGTTGGGTGGAGCACTTGCCGTTATTATGGGAGGAATCGGATCGGCTATCGGTGTCGGCCTGGCCGGACAAGCATCGAGTGGTGTTATGAGTGAAGATCCTGAAAAATTCGGGAGTCTTCTCCTCCTCGTGGCCCTTCCAGGGACGCAGGGCATCTACGGTTTTTTAAGTGCTTTTCTTGTCATTATGAAGCTGGGTTTGACTGGAGGGGCAGCGGCCTCTCCCACTGTGTTTCAAGGATGGCAGATTCTGGTCACCTGTCTTCCTGTGGCTTTGACCGGATTGATTTCGGGGATTCATCAGGGCAAAGTTTGTGCTTCCGGTGTTTACATGGTTGCCAAACAACCCAAAGACCTGATGAAACCTGTCATTATGGCCGCCTTGGTCGAAACGTATGCGGTTTTGGGGCTCTTGATCACCATTCTTCTGCTCCAGGGGATCAATCTCTAGGGGCCAGACAGGATATTAAGCAAGACGATGAGTTTAGAAAAAATTTTAAAACAAATTGGGGATGATGCCCAAGAAGAAGCCGATCTGATCATTCAGGAAGGCCGACAAAAAGCCGAGAAGATTTTAGGTGCCGCCAAAGAGGACGCTGCAGCTCTTGCCGAATCTCTTATCAAAGAGAGTCAAAGGAAGTCGCAGCTTGAAGCCAGCCGTATTGTTACTCAAGCCAGGCTGGAGAAAAAAATAGATATCCTGACCTGCAAAAAGGAGCTGATCGATTTAGTATTTGAGAAAGCATTCCAAAATGAAATCGGCGAGCGGAAAGATATAAAAAGAGTCGTCATAGAAAAAGATGGAGAAAGCGAGGAACTCTTTGATGAACAGCAGTTGAGGAAGGAACTTCGTCCTCAGTTTGAAAAGGCTATCGCAAGCGCGCTGAAACTATGAAAAAAGTGTCCAGGCTCGACTACGCTTACGCCGTAGGACGAGTGCGTGCTTTAGAAAACAAACTGGTGCCCAAAGCCGTCTTCTGGGCGGCTGCCGAAGAGAAGGATATTCGTTCGGCCTTGAAAGTCATATTTGATGTCGGATTTTTTTTCGAAGAACACATAGACATGGAGGATTCAAAAGATCTGGACAATTTTGTCGATAGAGAAAAAGAGGCTTTGATCCAAACCGTATCGGGCCTTATGCTTGAAGAGAACCTCTGTGGGGTGCTCTCCCATGAGGAATCTCTCAGCGAGGCCTTTATCATGGCGAAGGAATCCGGAAATTTTTTTATCACTGAGTATCTCCGCCACAAAATCGACCTCGGTAATCTTAAAGTTTTTTTACGGGCAAAATATTCCGGAATCTCCAAAGAAAAGTGTTTCGGCTGGATGCTTCCAGGCGGAAGGATGAATGTGAGCAGGTATTTGGACAATTATGACCTATCCCCGTCTGAATACAGTGATATCCTCAAGATAACACCTTACCATCTCATCTGGTCCAGTGCCGTGGATGCTCTTGAAGACAGAGAGACATTTGTGGATCTAGAACGCGGGATCGAGGATTTTCTTATGCGATTTTTACGTCGGGCAAAGTCGATCGTTTTTGGGCCCGAGCCGATCTTTGCCTATGCCTTGGCCAAACAAAAGGAAATACAATTAGTCAGATTGTTGGGAGTGGGAAAAATTAACCGTATCCCTCATGAGATTTTGCAGGCGAGGATAAGTGAAACATATGTTTGATCGTGTGGCTGTCATCGGCGATGCCGACCTGGTGTTTCCTCTAAAGACACTGGGAATAAAGATCTATTTTCCGAAGACAAATGAGGAGGCTGGACAAATTCTTCGATCTCTCGAGGAAGAGAGGATCGCTCTCTGTTTTTTGCATGAAAGATTCCTGGATCCCCTGAAGGAAAAGAGAGAGATTCTTGGAAAAAAAGTCTGCCCTGTGGTGGTCGGATTTTCAGATTACCGGGAAATCACCGACCATTTGGGAGAGATGATGAGAGATATGGCCCTTAAAGCTACAGGTTCAGATTCTTTAGTTAAACAAAGAGGACAAGATGAAACAAGGTGAAATTATTCGTGTGGCGGGTCCACTCGTGGTCGCTTCAGGCTGCCTGGGAGCAAAGATGTACGACATGGTTAAAATTGGTGAGCTAGGATTGATTGGAGAGATCATCGAGTTGAGAGAGGATTTGGCTTTTATGCAGGTTTATGAAGACACAACAGGGGTTGGTCCGGGTGAACCCGTCTATCTCACCGATCGACCTCTGAGTGTAGAGTTAGGTCCCGGCCTTATCAGTTCCATATATGACGGGATCCAGAGGCCTCTGGATGTCATCCATAAAAAGGAAGGCAATTTTATTACCCGGGGTGTTGAAGAACCCTCTCTCGACAGGGAGAAAGAGTGGGATTTTTCCCCATGTGTCAAAAAAGGTCAAAAAGTAATAGCCGGAGATATTCTTGGTGAAGTAGAAGAAACCCCTCTTATCAAGCACAAGATTTTGGTTCCACCGGGAACGGATGGGGAAGTCATTGACATAAAAAAGGGGAAATCGACTGTGGAAGATATTGTGGCCCGGATAAAAAATAAAGATGGGATCATGGATGTCCAGATGTTTCAGACATGGTCCATTCGGAAGAACAGGGACGTGTATGAACGCCTGATGCCGGAGGAGCCTTTGACAACCGGCCAGAGGGTTCTGGATACCCTCTTTCCTCTGGCAAAAGGCGGAACGGCCTGTGTGCCCGGTCCGTTTGGCAGTGGGAAAACGGTTGTCCAGCATCAGTTGGCCAAGTGGTCGGATGCACAGGTCATCGTTTTTGTCGCCTGTGGAGAGAGAGGAAATGAGGTCGCAGATCTCCTCATGAGCTTTCCGGAATTGATCGACCCTCACTCCGGACGGCCTCTTATGGAGAGGACTATTATTATAGCCAACACTTCAAACATGCCTGTGGCTGCCCGGGAAGCGTCCGTCTATACCGGGATGACGATTGCCGAGTATTTTAGAGATATGGGCTATTCTGTGGCTCTCATGGCCGATTCGACCAGCCGTTGGGCTGAAGCCTTAAGAGAAATCTCAGGACGCATGGAAGAAATGCCAGGTGATGAAGGGTATCCGGCCTATCTTGCCAGCCGGCTGGCGGAATTCTATGAGCGAGCCGGACGGGTGATCTGTCTCGGTTCGGACAAACGACAGGGTGCATTGAGCGTCATCGGGGCGGTCTCCCCTCCCGGAGGCGACATGTCAGATCCGGTCGTTCAGTCCACACTCAAGGTGGTCAAGGTCTTCTGGGCTCTGGATGACCGGTTGGCCAACATGCGGCATTTCCCGGCCATCAATTGGCTTCTGAGCTATTCGCTTTATGTGGAGAACATCAAGACTTACTGGGATTCTGAGGTTGCAGATGATTTTGTCGAGCTTAGGCAGGAAGCCATGCTGTTACTTGATGAGGAGTCAGAACTTCAGGAAATTGCCCGTCTGGTCGGAGTGGAATCTCTCTCTCTCAAGGAACGCCTTACCTTGGAGTCGGCGAGGTCGATACGGGAGGATTTTCTCCACCAGAACGCTTTCCATCCAGAGGATGCCTACACCTCTCTCAGGACACAGTATCTGATGTTGAGGACCATTCTTCACTTTCATCATTCAGGATTGAAGGCCTTGGAGGCAGGTGTGGATCTGGACGATATTTTAAAACTGAAAGTTCGGGAAATCATTTCAAAAGTGAAATTCTTACCGGAGGAGGATGAGGGGATCCTGGGCTCCTATATCGAAGTAGATAACGAATTTAAGGAATTGCTCAAGGGCAAAGAGTGAAGAGGGCAAAAATGTATAAAGAATATTTGACTGTTTCCAACATCACGGGACCTCTTTTGATCGTTGAAAAAATCCGGGATGTCAAATACGCCGAACTGGTTGAAATAGAGACAGCAGATGGTTCCATTCGCCGGGGAACGGTGCTGGATGTCTCTGATAAAAGAGCGGTTGTGCAGGTTTTTGAGGGGACCGTTGGACTGGATGTGGACAAATCACGAGTCAGGTTTCTCGGACGTTCGCAGGAGCTGGGTGTTTCACCGGAGATCGTCGGCCGCATTTTCGACGGATCGGGTAGACCCAAGGACCGGGGGCCGCAAATCATTGCCGACAAGATGATTGCTATCAATGGAAACCCTATCAATCCCGTGGCTAGGGATTACCCTTCTGAATATATCCAAACAGGATTGTCGTCCATCGACGGCATGAATCCCCTTGTGAGAGGCCAGAAACTCCCTCTCTTTTCTGGGAGTGGACTGCCTCATGCGAGAATTGCCGCCCAGATTGCCCGGCAGGCCACCGTGCTGGGCAAAGAGGGACAGTTTGCTGTGGTGTTTGGTGCGATGGGGATCACGTTTGAAGAAGCCAATTTTTTTATAGAGGATTTTCGAAATACCGGAGCTCTGGAGCGAGCGGTTCTCTTTCTCAACCTGGCTAACGAACCTCCCATTGAGCGAATTGCCACCCCTCGTTTGGCGCTGACCTGTGCCGAGTTTCTCGCCTTTGATCTTAACATGCACGTCCTGGTCATACTTGTAGATATGACGTTTTATGCAGAGGCCCTTCGCGAAATATCCGCCGCGCGGAAAGAAATCCCCGGACGCCGGGGCTATCCCGGATATCTGTACACGGATTTGGCGTCCATGTACGAGAGGGCGGGGCGGATCAAGGACAAAGAGGGATCGATCACGCTCATCCCTATCCTGACTATGCCCGAAGATGACAAGACTCATCCCATCGCCGATCTGACAGGCTACATTACCGAAGGGCAGATCATACTCAGCCGGGAACTTCACCGCAAAGGCATCTATCCTCCAATCGACGTTCTTCCGAGTTTGTCGCGGCTTAAGGACAAGGGGATTGGAGAGGGAAAAACCCGGGAAGATCATGCCGATGTGTTGAACCAACTTTTTGCGTGTTATGCCAGAGGAAAGGAAGCCAGGGAGCTGGCCCTGATTCTGGGGGAGGCGGCTTTAACCGATTTAGATAAACTGTATTTGAAATTTGCCGATTTATACGAGGATAAGTATGTCCGGCAGGGAGAGTTCCAGGCCCGGACTGTTTTTGAAACCCTGGATCTGGGTTGGGAGCTTCTCCGTACCATTCCGTCCGCGGAACTGAAGAGAGTCCATCCGGAGTACCTGGAAAAATACTACACACAAGGTCAATGAGATTATCCGTTAATCCCAATAGAATGGAGCTGATGCGCATGCGTCGGCGTCTGGTTTTGGCGGAGAGAGGCTATAAGCTTCTCAAGGACAAACTGGAAGAGATCATGCGGCGCTTTTTGGACGTCATGCGCAAGTACTTCGATATACAGGGGGGAATAAGCAAAAAACTGGACAAGATCTTTCTCTCATTCGCCCTGGCGCGGGCAAGAAATTCCCTCGACGACCTGGAAAAGCTTCTTCCTGAGGGCGAGTTGACTCTTGATGTGAAGGAAGAAAAAGTTTTCAATCTGACCATTCCTCGGTTTGACATCAAAGAGAGCGAAACCGCCGACTATGATTTATTCAACACAGACGCCGAACTCGATATCGGCTTGAAAAAAATGAAGGAAGTCTTAGAAGACCTGACCGAGATGGCCCGGCTGTGGAAGGCGATCGAGCTGTTTTCTCAAGAGATCGAAGCCACACGGCGCAGGGTCAACGCTCTCGAGCACATCCTGATCCCCAGTATCAAGGAAACCATTAAATACATCTCTTCACGTCTTGATGAGATGGAGCGCTCCTATCAAGTTCAGCTTATGCGGATTAAAGAGATTGTCCGCAGCCACTAATACTTGAATCATTTATAAAAAATGTCGATGTTTACGTTAAATTCTGTGCTTTCAGTATAATGTTATACTTTTCGGGAAAACAATTTCACAAACTTTGTTAACGTTAGATTTTCTTATCCATAATCGACATTTTTTATAAATGATTCAAGCCTATTCTTTTGGATCTATGATTTCGGATAGATAAAATGTTAGCCCCTTATTTTTCATAATCTCATAGGCCTCGTCCTGGGACAATCCTGTTTTCTGTCGCAGAGATTCCAGGATATGGATAATTGAGAGGGCCACTTCCGAACCGATTTTGTTGAGAGTGTTTTTATCCTTAAAATACCGCATGCTCTCAAATAGAACAGCATTGGCTTCTCCGTAAGAAATGGGCTTTCGGATGCCGTAGGGCTTGATCCACCGTGGGTGGTTAATGGTGTCATTGACGTGGAATTGGATGAGATGGGTGGCCCGTCCAATGAATTTCAAGTTGGATGGACGTATGTGAGTCAACGTATTGCCGATCACTCTTCCGAGGTCGGCCATAACAGCGGTAGAATGGGAGTTGAGAAGGATTTTGAGGGCAATATGCTGGTTTATGGTAAGAGGATCATTTGTGGTTTCGACAAAGACTGTGACTAAAGCGTCTTTTGTTATCCTTTCGGATTCAGGCAGATTTTCGACGCGTTCTTCGATGTCTTTCTTGCGCTGACCGTGGACAAATAGGATGGCTGAATTTTTATTATTTCCGGAAAAAAGACGCAAAAACCTTCTGAGATATGAGCTCTTTTCGGAAAGATCTGTATCTTCTTGATCCATCAGCACACAGACTCCTAGATCACCATTTCTGGGGCCGCGGTTGGTGAGGTTGAAGGACGCCAGAGAAAAATCATAGAGAAGCTTCTGGTTTTCCCCTGTATGTTCCAAATGTTCCAAGGCCATTTTTTTCATACGGAGATCGGCAATAACGTCTGAAAAAGGAGCTTTGTAGAAAACAGGATCAAGCCCTCGAAAGTCCCGCCCCAAAAAGATCTGCCAGGATTCCTCACGGCCGGATGAGGCTGTCCACACTTGAATCCACGACTTCCTGTTTATTGCTGCGTTGGTGTCAAGCGGCGGAAGGGAGAAATCAAGACTTCTTTCGGTGGTGTCTGAGAATACCGCGGCCAGTCCCTTTTGTGCGAAATAGGTTGCACGGTGACCGGTTTTGTATGTATCCGCCTCAAGGTGGGCAATCCTCGCTATTGCGGGTAAATTATCTTTAATTTCTTTCAGGATTGCAGAGAATTCTGATAACTTTTCCGGCAGTGTGTACCGGTCTTTGTAGCCGAGCCGGGCCATCTCCTTTTTGGATAGGAAATTCTTTAGAGCCCTGTGCAGAGCGCTTTGAAGAACATGCCCGAAGAAAAAGGCATTAATAGTTGCAGCCTGCATGCGGGTCGAACCTGAAATGGACTGGGGACCTGTGGAGAGATTGATTTTTGTAATCCCCTGATCTTCAATAATGCTTCGGCTTCGATTGAGATTGAGGAGTTTGTCATCCGGATTGTTATAGATGAAAAAGAGATGTTTATTGGCGTTTTGAGGGTCATAAGTCCCATCATTTTTCCACAAATCGACAGCAGCCTGAAGAGTCCCGATAACAGACGGTGTGTTTCCGCCCTCCGAGAAACAGATAACCACATCCTCTTTCTTGATGCCGTGTTGTTGTAGCTGGAGCCATCCCAAAAGCATAAGATCGTCCAGGCCTTCCATCGATCCCATTAAAGCCCGGTCACCGCCAGCCATTTCTCCGATAAGCAAATCTTGGATGGCTGCTGGTATCGATGTCTCGAGTTTATCCCAAATTTTCCCTGTTCCTCTAACTTTTTTCCAGAAAGGACGCCAAAATGTACTTTCCACCTGCTTGGCCAGGCCATCTGTTGCACCACTGTAGATGTAGATTTTATGTCCGGTCACAATGGCCCTTTCGATGGACCGGACAAGCCTGTTTAAAACGAGTGTTTTTTCGGCCACAGCATCCAGCGTTTTCACGATATCCTCATACGAGACGAGAATCTGCCTCAACCCTTTTTCATAGTCTTCCCGGATCAGCTGGCTGAAATTCCGTGTTTTTGGATGAGGCTGTTCTGTTAAAACATTTTGAAGAAAAAATTGAGTTTTATTCTTGATGAAGTCGATAGAGTCTAGCGAAGGCGTTATATCCAAGAGTTTAAGAAGCATAGTTTCGGATCGAGTTTTTGGCGTTGGTTTTTGCTGGAAAGAGTAGAGGGGCAAAAGGGAGAGTGTGATCAGGGCAAAGAGATAGGCCGTTCGCTTCATGTTTGGATCAGCCGTATTGATGTCTGTCGTCAATGATGTCGTTTTCTTTCCAGTCGTTGATCCAATCGTCGGTGCTGAATATCAACATATTGCCGTCTTCTCCAGAGCTGAGGACGCGTTTTAATCCGGCATTGATGATCATTTTTTTGCAGATGAAACATGGGATGGCATCGATAGTCTTGTCATCTTTTACTGTCTTCCCGTAGATATAGATATCCCCGCCGAGAAGACTGACTCCCGCTCTTGCGGCGTTGATGATGGCATTCTGTTCGGCATGAACGCTCCTGCAGAGTTCATAACGGTGTCCGTGCGGTATGTTGAGTTTGTCACGGAGACAGGAGCCGTGCTCAAAACTGGATTTGGTTTTCCGCGGGGCGCCGACATATCCTGTGGATATAATCTGATCATCACGGATGATGATGGCACCGATAGAGCGGCGGAAGCACGTGCTTCTTTTGGCCACTTCCTTGGCGATTCCTAGATAATACTCGTCTTTGGTCACTCTTTTTGGGCTCACAGAAATTTCTCCAATTTATTGTACAGGTCTTCAAGGGATTCTTCGTTGAGGACCGTAAAATCCGCCATTTCTAAACATGTATGGAGCTGCTGCTGCGTCGGGTTTGTCGTTTTTTCTTCGTCCTCTTTCTCTATAAATTCTTGTAGAGTGGCCGCCGATTCATCGCGGCCGCGCTTTTTGACGCGTTCATATCTTAGCTCAACATCGGCATCGATGGCCAGGAGAATGAAATTTTTTTTGCTTTTCAGGAAGCGGACCTCTTCGGGATTCCGGATACTGTCGATGACAGCCTTGCCTTCAACTTTTTCCATCACCTGCCTTGCCAGGAAATCGGCACCACCCGCAGCACGAAGTTCATTCCCTTTTCGAATCAAGTTATCCCGGGTGAGCTCTAATCCATCTTTTTTAAGTTCCTCCCGAATTACATCCGAGAGTGAATAGTAGGCATACCCTTTGCTGATGAAATATTCCGCAGCGGCTCCCTTTCCTGAACCATTTGTGCCTGTCAATCCGATTGTCTTCATTTGTCCAATTTTACTTTTTAAACGAACGCGGAGCTCTCCTGATGTAGTTCTGGAGGGGGCTTCCCTTGTATATTCTGGAGAAGAACGGGAGGAGGGCAGGCAGAGCCCGGATTTTTCCCCAGAACCGACTATGGTGGAAAACATTCATGGATACCTTGAGCAGCTGCATGAGGTCTTCTCCATAAGGGTACCACCAAAGCTGTGTCTTCTTTTTAGAAAAGTCTTGACTAATGTATTTAATATTCACGAGTTCTAAAATGCCGTAAGGACCATGAGACCGTCCTATGCCCGTATGTTTGACTCCTCCCCACAGGGCTCCCGGTTCGGCAAATGAAAACAGATGGTCGTTTATCGTGACCGAGCCGACATGAAGCCTTTTCGACAATTGTGAGGACAGCTTTTTATTTCTTGTCCACACAGAGGCTGTCAAGCCATAGTCCGAGTCATTAGCAAGATTAACGGCTTCTTCTACATCAGAAACCGTCATGATAGGAAGGACGGGGCCGAACGTTTCTTCTGTCATGATTTTCATGCTGTGATCGACCTGAGTGAGTACCGTGGGCTTGAAATAGTATCCGGGAACATCTTTCACTTTTTCTCCGCCCACAAGAATGTGTGCACCCTTTTCTTTGGCATCTTGAATATGGTCCTCAACGATATCCAGCTGAGCGGGAACTGCCAGAGGCCCGACATCTGTCCCTGCCTCCAGAGGATCGCCAACCTTGAGGTTTTTCGATAGGGCCACAACTTTATCGATGAATTCTGCGGCCACGCTCTGATGCACATACACTCTTTCTATGGAGGAGCACACTTGGCCGCAGTTGGTGAATGCGCCCCACACGGCCCCTCGTGCCGCCCTGTCGAGGTCCGCATCTTCGAGCACAATCATCGGGTCTTTTCCCCCAAGTTCGAGGACCACATTGGTTAAATTTCGACTGGCCAGCTCCATAACCCTCTTACCCGTGGCGGCACTCCCGGTAAACATGATGGAATGGATGTCCGGATGAGTGATCAATTCCTCGGCTTGGGGGATACGACAGCAGACGACATTCAGCACTCCCGGGGGAAGGCCTGCTTCTAAGAAGATCTCACCAAGTAAGAGGGCTGCAAACGGAGTGGATGAGGATGGCCGGAGAATGACCGTATTTCCCGCCGAGAGAGCGCTGAGCACTTCGACTACCGGGATGATAAAGGGATAATTCCATGGAGAGATAATCAGAGTGGGACCCAGGGGATGAAAAGCATATTCGCTTTTTTTATGCGAGAAATAGGTGACATGATGGTCTGCTTTTCTTGGCTTCAACAGTGTCTTTATATTTTTTCCGTAGTAATCCAGAGCCTCAAGGCCGCC
>Ga0114920_10000386_pt1 | contig 19280 bp, 12 predicted proteins | sample ChitaG_FD_88683 | JGI IMG/M metagenome (GOLD analysis project Ga0114920, IMG submission 88683) | Deep subsurface microbial communities from South Pacific Ocean to uncover new lineages of life (NeLLi) - Chile_00310 metaG | ecosystem: Environmental > Aquatic > Marine > Oceanic > Sediment ...
CCGCTGGCATCGATGAGCGCGCGGACGTCGTCGACCAATTCGGCCACGCGGTAGTCGCGGCGGCGCGTGGGCCGCGCTCCTTGAGAGTAGCCGCGCTGGTTGGGCGCCAAACAGCGGTATCCCCCTGCGGTCAGCCGCGGTATAACCGTGTTCCAGCTCGTATTGAACTGCGGAAAGCCATGCAACAGCACAGCCACCGGACCGTCAGCCGGACCGGCATCAATCAGGTCGAAGACGAGCTCACCACGGCGGAACGTGTCCATACGCCCATAATGCACCGGCGCTAACTGAGGCTCCCCGGGCCCTCGATGAACTATTGCCCACGATCCCGAAATGGGACTCGGAGGGGGTCCGGTGTCGTGTCCGGCGGGGCCGGTTAACCCGGGGTGATCAGTGGGACCTGGACCTCACCGGGGTGTCCGCGCTGGCGGCTTAGGGGGCCGTACAGCGGCCGTTTTTCAGTGAGCGTCCGCTCATTTGAGGCGGGGCGCGCTGCCTGATTCCACGACCGCCGTCATCGCGCCGACCTACCATCAGCCGCTGCCACAGAGCCACCAGTACGGCGCGGGCTGCGGCGATTTCGAGGGGACCGCTGGACCCCACGCGGAACCATCCCAATACTGCCGACCACCTCCCTCAGGATCGGGATACCAACCCGGCGGTGCTGGCAGGCGACCAACCGGCGCGGGTAGCGGGAGAGGGGCATCTAGCATGACGACGCCGTTGCCGCCGGGTTGGTACCCGGACCCCGACGTCTACAGCAGGACTAGAGCGTGGTGTCTGGCGTTCCGAGGCGTCGTGACCCGCACCCCCGCCACTGCGGCCGTCATAGTCGGACAGCCGGACTTTCTCACGACCGACTGCACCGCGCTGGCCGGGCTACCCGCGATGTTCATTGCCGCCATCCGCCAAAGCTATCCGAACTGGATCGCCTGCTTAACAACCACGTCAACCTCATCGGTCGGCGCTCATCGGGCTGCGCCGACTCGTCGAGATCGAGACGTTGGGGCACCATCGCCGCGGTCAGAAGGTTCCGCAACGACGATATCGACGGCTCTGTCGACGTGCCGGTGGCCGACTCGCTCGCCACCCCCCCCAAGTCCTCGCCATCATCGACGATCTGCGGCTGGGGGTGCACGCGCCGGCCTGCCCACTGCTGTTAGTGCATCCCGTGCACGATCATCACCGGCCAGCCGCTGCCGGATCGAGGCACGAAGACGGTGTGGTCGATAGCGAGATCGCTGCGCGCACTATGCGGGCTGCTTGGCATGGCCCTCGCGGCGATGAAAGTCATGCTGGGCTGGCCGCTGACGTTCCCAACCTGGGGCACACAAACCAGCGGCCCAAAAGACCGCCCCGGGATGGAGAGCCCGACGTCGCGTCGACTCTCGTCGTGATCGCCCACGTCGCTGCGGAACAGGCTTTGACATCTGTCGGCGTTGCGAGAGGATATGTCTCGACGAACGGAGGCGGCGTGCTCTGCTGCGTGGTCTTGCTCTGCGTCATCGGGTTCGCTCGGGTCGCGTGGTTTGCACTGCCGGGCACCCGGCGACCTGAGCAAGTGGAATTCGCGTCGCCTGCCCGGCGGCCGGTGCCCGGAAGTTTGCAAGTCTTGCCCGTCGAACCTGCTGTTGAGGTTCGGGCGGGGCCGCAGCCTCTGGCGCGACTATGGATGGTGGTGAAGTGGTTCGGGCTGGGATGTGTGCTGTATGTCGTTGTCGCGCACGCGCTGGTGGCCATGGGGGCGCTACGAACAAACCCCGATTCGATCTTCGCCGCGGGCACCCGTGACATTGTCTTCGTCGGAGTGGGGCTGCTGGCCATGGCCATCGGGTACCGCGCAAGGCCGGCCGCGGTAGGGGGCATCGTCAAGGTCAAGGGAGCGGCCCTTCTGGGCATCGGCCTGGCGTGGTGGGAAACTAGCTTCGTGGACATGCATGTGTTCGGCGGCGTGCATCCGGCGGACTCCGCTCTCGTCTGGGATGTGATCTTCCATGGCGCGGGGCTCGTCGTAGCTGCGGTGGGACTCGTGTTGCTTGTCGATGCGACGGGGCGGAGCAGCCGATCTGCGTCGCCCGCGGCTGATCAGGAGGAGCGCTGGTGACGGCTGTCCTGAGGATTCCCGACGATCGACGGGTGCACGGCCCGGTGACCCGATCGGTCAAGCGCCGGGTGTTGACGGCCTTCGGAGTGCTGTGTTTAATCGGGCTCGCGCCCGTGGCGCTGAACCTGTCACCGCCCTGGCAGGCGTTCGGGCTCGGGTTGGTCCTGCCGGGCGGCGGCTTCTGGTACACCCAGGATGTTGTGTTTGCCGTCATCTGGGCGCTCGGCTTCCCGATTGGGTTGTTCGTTTGGTGGGGTTGCGGATTCATCGGCCTGACGCCCGCCCTTTGGTTCGGGGCGGCCGTCCTGGCGGCGACCCGCACCGGCGACGATTGGCAGGGCGCTCGGTGGGCGGTCCCGGCTGCGCTCGTCGGCGTCCTGGCGTTGGGCCTGTTTTGGCAGCGGCTGCGGTTCGCGCGGCTGACCGCACGGGGGCGGGCGATGAATCAGCGGCTCGTGCGGGCGCATCTGGAGCCCACAGTTGCGCCATTCGTCCCCCAAACGTTGGAATCGTCGCCGGAAGACCTGGCGGCCCTGCGCTACGCGCTCGACCTTGCGCTGCAGCCGCTGGACCGCTTTGACGGGTTCACCTTCATTGATCAGTTTCGCGAAGGCGCAGTGCGCTATCAGCTGAACTTCATCGGCTACGCCGCCGCGATGTCGGCCTACACGCGCACGCCCGCGTTCACCGGCTACCTCGCCCAGGCCCAGCGCAACGTCATCGAGAAGATGCGCAACAAGGGCGTCTGGCGCTACTGGGCAATCGAGCACCTGTGGGGCGACTTCCGTTGGAAACCAGACCCTGTCAGCAACGAGAACGTCATGTACTCCGGCTATTTCGGCCTGATGTTGGGCCTCTACGAGACGGTGACGGGCGACGCGCGCTACCACGAATCGGGCGCACTGAGTCTGCGGTGGAACGCCGACACCGCCTATCCACACGACTACGGGACGATCACCGACGCGCTAGTCGACAACATGCGGCGCTCGGCGTTCTGCCTGTTCCCATGCGAGCCGAACTGGATCTATCCGTTCTGCAATACTTTCGCAATCAACAGCATGCTCTGCTATGACCGCCTCCGTGGCACCGGGCATTACGAAAAGCATGCGGACGGGATCCGGCAAGCGTTCGAGGCCGGCGACTTCCTCGAGCCGGACGGCCGGATCATTTTTATCCGGTCCCGAAGGACCGGACTGCAGTGGCCGATCACCGGCAAGTTCAGTGACATGATCATGGCCTACTGGCTCAACCCGGCGCTGCCGGACATCGCGAGACGCAGCTGGTGGCTCGCCCGCGACCAGCATCTCGGTCCCGTTGACCGGCCGCTGGACATGAAGCTGCGATTCTGGGACAAGGTAGACCCCGGAGACTACAAGCCGTTCCGCGACGCCTTTACGCGGATCACGGTCGTGCTAGCGGCACGCGAAATGGGCGACGAGCAGATCGCTCAAGCGTTCCTCGGCTACCTCGATGAGCATCAGCCACGCCTTGAGTCCGCGGGCGCCCGGAAGTACGGCGGCATGTCGGTCTACTCCAACCTCAGCCTATTGTTGGCCAGATTCGGCCGGGCCAATGCCATGCGCCAGCTGGTCACCGAGGGTTTTCCTCGGCCGTGGCGTGAGGGGCCCGTCCTGGCCGAGGCGGCCTATCCCGATGTCCTTGTCGCACGGGCGGTGTCCGACGGTGCGGACCTACAGCTGGTGCTGCGGCCCGGCGCCGCGGCTTGCCGCACCAGTATTCGCGTCGAACGACTGGCGCCCCACCGCACCTACAACCTGCGGGGAGCTGTGCAATCGAGCATCCTTGCCGACCACGCCGGATCGGCGGTCGTCGATGTCGATCTCGAATCGCGGCACGAACTGCGTGTGACACCCAGCATCGGATGAGCTGACGCGCGGGCGGAGTCGCGCCTCGAGCCACGCTCCTACAAAGTCGAAAGTCGATGGAAACAACCCCGGTAAGTGGGTCGGGAACCAACGCGTCTCCTATTCCAAAGGCACCCTTGAGGCTGATCGCCAACAACGACTCCAGGACCCGCCCGGCTGGGTGTGGGGCTCAACCCCCACCCCGTCAACCCCATGCCGGTGGGAGGCGGCCCAGCTCGATTCATAGCGGCCGAGGATTTTGCAAAGCGTTTCCACGGGCGGGGTTAGTCGTGGCTGGCGTCGGCGGTGCGGTGTTTTTTTCAGAAATGGACGTCGATCGTCTGTGCTGAGAAAATCCTGGGGATAGAGTTGCGAAATCGTTGCACTGCGTTACGCGGCCGCCCCACCCCAACCCGACTGGCCACCCCGGTCGTTCCCGGCGAAAAGTCCGGGTCAACCACTGCCCTAAATCTTCTCGGCCGCAGACTTGGGCAAATCATCGGGGCCACAAAACGCTGAGCAACTCACGCTGAACGGGTCGGTAACTAGGACGACGGGTCGTTAGCGCCCGGATCAGTGTTCTCCCGCAGAATGGCGTGGTGGCAGTCTTCGTGGCTCTTACCACTCTGCTCCATGCACACCAGCACGTGCACGTTGCCGTCGGCTGAGCTGGCGCCGGGGGTGCGGCCGGGATGCGGAATCTCCCCGGGATAACGCGACCAGATCGAGGCACCCGACGAGGCCAGGCGCGCACAGTAGGCCGGGGCGCCGGCCTCGGTCAGCCCGGCAGCACCCAGGGTTGCGCAGTCGGCACCGACGACAACAACCGGTAACGCCACCACACCGGCCGCGGTGGCCTGGGCAGAGTCCCGCGTGGGTTGCGAGGGGCGCTCAGCGGCGCTGCGCTCAGGTCGCTCGTAGAGCGTCACGAAAAGCACTGCTACAACGGCAATCGCACTCAACACCAGCGCCAACGCCATAGGTGCGCGGCCCCGTACCCGCCCCACGACCGGTCTCTTCGCATGCCGCGGACCCGCTTGGGCGGGGACTGACATCTCCCCCTCGACAAGCCCGGCCCGGCTCCCGAGGGCACGTGCGAAATCCACGCACCGCTCGAAGCGGTCGGCAGGCGACTTTGCCAACGCCTTCTCGAAAGGCCCCCCGAACTTCGATAATTCAGGCCGCTTCGCCGCGATAGAGGGCGGTCGGGTACTTAGATGTTGGCTGATGACTATCGCCGGGTTGGAATTCTGGAACGGCGGAGACGCGGTCAGTAGCTGGAACGCCGTCGCCGCTAGAGCATATTGGTCGGCGCGCCCATCGATCTGCTCGTCGGCGGTGAGTTGTTCAGGCGCTGAGTATGCGACGGTCCCTACCGTCATGTTGGTGCCCGTCAATGAACTTACTTCACCGACCCTGCGCGCAATCCCGAAGTCCGCCAACATGATCCGTTCGTTCTCTGTACCCGGATCAGCGATGAGGATGTTTGCGGGTTTGATGTCGCGGTGTAACAGTCCACGCTGGTGGGCGTAGTCGAGCGCCTCGCCGACGGCGGTCACGATGCGGACCACCAGGTCCGCGGGCATGCCTTCCGGGTACCGCTCGGTAAGCAAACGGCCAGCGTCGGTGCCCTCCACATGTGCCATTGAGATCCACAGTCGGCCCTGGAACTCGCCGCGGTCGTGCACCTCGACGATATGCGGGTGCCAGAGAGAAGCCGCGATGTCGGCCTCCCGGTTGAAGCGGTCCCGGTATTCGCTGTCGGCACAGATCGTTGCCGACAACACCTTGAGAGCATCCTTGCGCGGCAGCCTGGGGTGCTCAGCCAAATAGACCTCGCCCATGCCCCCAGAACCCAGTAGCCCCAAGATCGTGTAGCCCGAGATCACTTCGCCGTCGGTCAGCACGGGTGCACGTACACGACTCGGCTACCGAACACGTTGTCTTGCAACGATCTCCGATGCTGGTCCAAAGCGACCCACGCCAGCCCCAGCGGGAAGACTACGCATGCGGCGCCACGCAGAAACGCGGCCGGAGGCTTCAGAAGATCCGAATGCCGCCCGAGCACCTGCAGGCCCATGACCGCTGCGCCGGCGGTGCGGCCCGAAACCGACCAACAACCGCCGAGATAGAGCACGGCCACGACGAATCCAACGAGGCCGGTGAACACCAACTCGAGCGCTGGGAAACGGAAAGAACCGGGGTTGAGCGCCAGCTTGGTGAGCACCAATCCGATGTAGAGCAACCCCAACAGCCCGCCGACGACAGCCAGGTCGATCAGAGCGGCCACGGTGCGGCTGACCACGCCCGCAGTTCGTGCCGTCCGATCATCACGGACGGTCATGCGAACCCTGCCTGCGCCCCAGGACCCGGTCGACGAAACCCGAGACCGCATCGTCGGCACGTTCACCCTGGGTGCGTACATCGGTCATTACCTCGGCCGTTACCGAGTTGGTGGAGCCCCGGATGATGGCTGGCAGATCAACACCATTTATCACCTCATCAGCCAGAGCGACGAGGTCAATACGGGCGATCACCGTCTCGATTGCCTCTGCGGGCAGACGGTCACGGACGATCGCGGTGAGGTCAAGTTCGTCGAGCACGGCGGCCACGATCAACGACAACAAGGCCTGCGCCTCGCGCTTGCCGCGCGTGAACAAACTACCCACCACAGGCAGCGCCTCACAGGCCCGATAGACATCCACCAGCACAGACGGTGCCGGCGGCGGCCGTTCGGGCAGTGGGGGCAGCGGGGCATTGACGAGAGTCATCAGCGCATCCTCAGTGTGGCGATCCGAGATAAGGGAACTCGGGAAGCAGGTCGGTGTGTGGGGTCAGTCCCGAGAGCGGAGTTCCCCGCATGGTCAGGAAAGCAACGCGGTAGTCGATGACATCGTCGGTCAGGGTGCGGCCATTCGGGTACTTCGCCGGCTGCGACGGGTTGTAGGTCAGCACGTTGGGAAGCGTTGCCTCGGCTTCGATAGCCGCTATCGCCTCCTTGCGGGTGTATCCCCCGGTGCGGGCCATCACGTCGATGAGCGGTCCCATCCAGCGTTCCCGGTCGCGGTTCGGCTCGCCCGCCCGGTACTCCGCGCGGGTGTCCTCGGTCGCAATAACGCTGCCGAGTGAGGGCTGGCCGGCCCGATCCGCATGGGTCCACTGGCCGTCCTGCAGCAGGCTGCAACGTCCCCAGATCCGGACGTCCGGGCTGGGGCTCAGGTAGCTGCTAGGTAGTTCGATCACCGTTGCGATGACGTTGGCCTGGGCGTGGGAGCCCCGGCCGGCGCCATCGCGATCGACATAGGACGGGTCGCTGCGGGCGCCCGCAGCGAACGTGAACCCACCAGACTCCACACCCGCTGAGCGCTCACCGAACGACACCGCGACATCGCCGAAGATTTGGGAACCGACCGCAGCAACCGTCGAGGCTTGCGCGCCGACTGCCAAGTAGACATCGACCGTCTGAGCCCCGTCGATGGGAGGTGAGTAGACAAAGCTAAACGCAATGTCGTTGCGATAGTCACCGGTGTAATCGATACCCAGCCGGTAAACCGCGTCAGGGTGCAGCGGACCAGCTTCGGGGTTGGCAGTCAAGATCAGCGCGGTCCGGTCAGGATCGGCAGGCGACTGGAAAGCGTAGAGGTCGCACAGGTTCAGCCGCGGATCCCCCAGCGGGGCGCCGGGCCTAGCTCCCAGCAGGTGATTCGACACAGCTCCATCCAACCGCACGGCCTAGATAGGGGTCAGCCCGTGCTTGCGTTGCACGCGGTCGATCTGCTTGTCCCGCAGCAGGTGCATGCACTTGCGCAGCAGCAGCCGGGTTTGGTGCGGTTCGATGACGCCGTCGATGTAGCCGCGCTCGGCCGCGATCCACGGCACCGCCATACCAGCGTTGTAGCCCTCGATGAAGTCGGCCTTGATCTTCTGCACCTCGGGCGCGGTCGGGTCCGGGAAGCGTTTCACCAGCAGCTGCGCGGCACCATCGGCGCCAATTACCGCGATCCGCGCCGTCGGCCAGGCGAAGTTCAGGTCGGCGGTCAGCTGCTTGGACCCCATCACGGCGTACCCGCCGCCGTAGGACTTACGTACCGTGATGGTCACTTTCGGGACGCAGGCCTCCACCACTGCGTTAAAGAACCGCCCCCCGCGCTTGATGATGCCGCCCTTTTCCTGCTCGACACCAGGCATTGCGCCGGGGGTGTCGACAACGAACACCAGCGGGGTGTTGAACGAGTCGCAAAACCTGATGAAGCTAGACGCCTTGTCGGACGCCTCGTTATCGATCGCCCCCGACATGTACATCGGCTGGTTGGCTATCACCCCGACCGGGCGGCCATCGACGCGAGCGAACGCGGTGATCATCGCCGGGCCGCGCTGCTCGGCGACCGGGAAAACGTCGCCATCGTCGAAGATCCGCAACAGGATCTCCATCATGTCGTAGGCCTGGTTATCGGCGTCCGGCACGATCGAGTCCAACTCCAGGTCGTGCGGGGTGATCTGCGGCTCCAGGCCGGGATTGATCACCGGTGCGTCGTCGAACATGTTGGCCGGCAGGAAGCTCAGGTAGTCGCGCACATACTCGAACGCCGCCGCCTCAGACTCCACCACTTGATGGATGTTTCCGTACCGGGCCTGATTGTCGGCGCCGCCAAGTTCGTCCATCGTGACGTCCTCACCGGTGACATCCTAGAGGACGTCGGGCCCGGTGATAAACATGTAGCCCTGGTCGCGTACCGCAACCACCAGATCGGTCTGGATCGGGGAGTAGACAGCGCCGCCGGCGCACTTACCGAAGATCAGCGAGATCTCCGGAACCACACCGCGCAGCAGGTCGTGGCGGCGGCCCAGCTCGGCGTACCAGGCCAGCGACGTCACCGCATCCTGGATACGGGCGCCGGCGGAATCGTTGATACCGATGATCGGGCAACCGACCATGGCCACCCATTCCATCAGGCGGGCGACCTTACGGCCGAACATCTCCCCGACCGAGCCCTGGAACACCGTCTGGTCGTGGCTGAATACTCCAACCGGCCGGCCGTTGATGGTGCCGTGGCCGGTGACCACGCCGTCCCCGAAGAGCGCGTTGGGGTCACCCGGTGTCTTTGCCAGGGCCCCGATCTCCAGGAAGCTACCGGGGTCAAGTAGCGAATAGATACGCGCCCGCGCGCTCGGGATGCCTTTCTTAGCCCGCTTGGCAATCGCCTTTTCTCCACCTGGTTCCTTGGCGACCTCAAGCTTTTCGCGTAGCTCAGCGAGCTTCTCGGCAGTCGTCACCGCCGCGTGGGGAGGAGATTCTGCTGTCACTTCGCCGTATCTTCCTGTTCCGCCTGAATCTGACTGATTGCCTCACTCATGTGGGCACCGACCTTTGCAATGTACGGCTCGTCGATGGCCTGGATGTGCTCGCCCCCGATGGCAACCACCTCGAGTTCGGCGACGAATTCGCCCCAGCCGCCGTCGGGTTGACGGCTAGCGTAACGCGGTTCGAACATAATCGCGTCATCGTGGTACCGGTCGGCCATGTAAAGCGTGGCGTGCCCGTCGTAGGTCTCGATCGCAGCGGTATCGAGCGCCCGGTTGTCCAGATAGGACGTGCGTTGGTGCTCGATGATGCCGCCGGGAATGTCGACCCCGCTGTCCTTCACGGCGTCGAGAATGAAACGCACCTGACCCTCGTCATCGAGCTCCTCGAGTTGCTCATACGGGATTGGGGGAATCTCGACGTTGAAGGTGCGCTGGGCGAACAAAGCGTAGCGATCCCACCGAGCGCGGATCTCCTCCTTGGTCTGCGGGACCTCCTCGCCCGCACGAACGGTGTCGATCAGACCGACGAACCGAACGTCGGCACCGCTGCGCTTGAGCCCGACCGCGCAGGCGTAGGCCAGTGCGCCGCCCAATGACCAACCAGCCAGGAGGTAGGGGCCCTTGCCCTGAATTTCCATGAGCTTCGGTACGTATTGCGCCGCCCGCTCGGCTATCGAGCCCTCGACGCGCTCGATGCCGTACAACGGTGTGTCTGCCGGTAGCCGCTTCATCAGCGGCTCGTAGACAACAGTTGAGCCACCAGCCGGGTGGAAGAGGAACACCGGCACACGGTCGGAGCCCTCCGGCCGCGGGCGGATCGTGCGGACGAACCCGTCTAGCTCGCCGGCGTCCATCAGGTCGCGCACGATGCTGGACAGATCCTGGATCGTGCGGGCCCCTGCGACGTGATCGGCGGTGATGGCGCCCTCGGCACGCTCTGACAGACGCTGCGCGATCTTCTCGACAGTCGAGGAGTCCAGCGACGGTAGCTCGTTGAAGACGCCACCTGGGGACTTGCCGGTGACGATCGCCCACGTGGCGAACGTGACACGCTCTGCTGCGTCGCGCGGCGGAACGTCGGCGCCGAGCGCCTCCGTCACGGCCTCTTGGGTAAGAACTTGAGCAGCCGCCCGGGCGGCTCCCGTCGCGGCGGTGGGTTTGGCCGCCGTGCCGGTGGGGTCGGTCGGGGGCGGCGGGACGTCGGAGCCGGACTGTTGAGCGGCGATCGGATGGCCTGCCTCAGCGAGCTTGGCCTCAAGTTCGGCGACGGTAGTTGCCCCACCCATGAGCTCGGCTTGGGACGCCGCGATCTCCTCGGCAGTCTTACCCTTCTGCTGTTCGGCGAGGTCATCGACTTCACCGCGGTGCTCGATCGCGTAGGCGACCAGCTTCTCGACTGCGTACAGGTTCGCGTCGCGCAACGCAGTCAACTGAATAGGTGGGAGGTCGAAGTCGTACTCGACGCGGTTCTTGATCCGCACCGCCATCAGCGAGTCAAGGCCCAGCTCGATCAGCGGCACCTCCCACGGCAAATCCTCGGGCTCATAACCCATCGCCCCGCCGACAATGGCCCCCAGCCGCTGGCTGATGGACTCACCGGAGTCCGGCTTCCACTTCGCGAAGTCCGCACCGATATTCGCACCGGCGCTGAGATTGTCGGCGACAAAAGCCGCCTCGCCTTCAGAGTCATCCTCGACAGGTGCCGCAGCCACCGCCGACTCAGCGACAATGCCCGCACCGACCGCCGTGGGCAGTGCGACCTGGGCATCACCGCGAGCCACGATCGCGTCATAGACGAGGGTGAAGGAAGACTCGGCCCCGTTATCGATGCGGGCGTGCACCTGCACACCGGCGCCGCCGGGGTGGCGCGTCAACGTGGTCACCAGGCGCGCACCTTCAGCGGGCACCGCACGCTGCTCCGAGGCGACCAGCCTGGCGTCCGGAACAACAGCGGCTGCAGCGGCTTTCACCAGTGCTGCCAAATCGGTCTCCCCGCGCGGGAAGTACTCGAAGACATACCTGCCGTCCGGTGTCGCGACGTGGTTGCCGGGGATGACCGCCGAGCTATCGCCGGTGAAGTGCGCGTCGAGCCAGTGCGGCTTGCGGCGGAACCGGGTCGGCGGAATGTCAGCGAAGTCCAGCGCGCCCGCCAGACCTCTTGAGCGCCGCGGGAACAACGTGCGCACGTCGAGGTCGTGGCCATGGACGAACAGCTGCGTCATCGCGGTGGTCATCGAGTCCACTTCGTCCTGTTTGCGCGCAAGCGTCGCAATCAGCTGCGCATCATGCAGCCCCGCCGCTGCCGTCGTCAGGCCCACCTGCATGAGCGCAACCGGATTGGGCGCCAACTCCAGGAACGTGGTGTAGCCGTTATCGACTGCCTTGCGGATGCCGTGAGTGAAATGAACGGAGTGGCGTAACCCCTTCTTCCAGTAGTCCACGTCGTGGATCGGGTCTGCACCCACACGCACGAGGTTGCCCTCGTGCACGGTCGAGTAGTACGGAACCTGGAGCGGACGCGCTTCGATGCCCTGCAGTTCGGCAGCCAGCTCACCCAGCAGCGGGTCCATCTGAGAGGTATGGCTGGCGCCCTTGGTCTGGAACTTTCGGGCGAACTTGCCCTCCGACTCGGCCCGCTCGATGATCGCGTCCACCTGGTCGGGCGGGCCACCGATGACCGTCTGGGTCGGTGCGGCATACACACACACCTCGAGACCATTAAAGTCGGCGAACACCGTCTCGATCTCCTCGGCGGAGTACTCCACCAACGCCATCAGCCTGATGTATTCGCCGAAAAGCATCGCCTCACCCTCACCCATCAGGTGCGAGCGCGAGCAGATCGTGCGGGTCGCGTCAGCCAGCGATAGCCCGCCGGCGAAGTACGCGGCGGCCGCCTCCCCCAGCGACTGACCCACCAACGCAGCGGGTTTGGCGCCGTGGGCCTTGAGTAGTTCACCGAGAGCGACCTGAATCGCAAAGATAGTGACCTGCGTGGTCTCGATGCCGTAATCCTGAGAGTCGTCGAGGATCAGCTCGACGACCGAATAGCCGAGCTCATCCTGAACGAGGGCGTCGACTTTGTTGATCCACTCTGCGAACGTGTCATCACGCACATACAGGCTCTTGGCCATCTTTCGGTGCTGGGCACCGAAACCGGCGAGCACCCAGACCGGGCCGTTGGTAACCGGGCCGTCGGCGCTGAGCACACTCGGGCTCGGCTTGCCGTCCGCGAGGGCACGCAGCCCCTTGATCGCCTCGTCGTGATCGTAGGCCAGCACCACCGCGCGGGAGCGACCGTGGTTGCGTCGCGACAGCGCCCGCCCGATGGACAGCAGTGACGACTCCCGGCCCTCGGGACTATCGATCCAGTCGGCGAGCTCGGCGGCCGCTGCCTTTTTACGGGAGGTCAAGAACCCCGAAATCGCTAGCGGTACAAGCTCTGTCTTCGAATCAGCCACTGGATCGTTCTCACTGGCGGCGAGCTCCTCGCGGGCCACAGCCAGCAGGCGTAACGCCTCATCAGTCAGCCCAGGCGCCTCGGGTTCGTCATCGACAGCCAGGTTGGGCTGATCCAGCGCGTCGTCGTCATCATCTGATTCTGATTCTCTTCGCGCAAGCGGCTCATCTGATTCTGATTCTCTTCGCGCAAGCGGCTCATCTGATTCTGATTCTCTTCGCGCAAGCGGCTCATCGATGAACTCGCCGTATTCGTCCATCCGCACCCCGCCCACAAAAACGGCGCCCGCATCATCGTCGGCCGAGGTGACCTCAGCGACAGAGGATTCGGGTGCAGGCTCGACGAGGTCATTTGGAAGCACCTCCCGCAGCACCAGGTGCGCATTAGCGCCGCCGAAACCGAAACCCGACACCCCGGCCACGGCCGTGCCACTGTAGCGAGGCCAATCGCTGGCCGTGTCTGCGACCTTCAGGTGTTCCTTATCGAAGTCAATGTAGGGGTTTGGGCCCGTGTAGTTGATCGACGGCGGAATCTTGTCGTTGCGGAGCGCAAAAACCATCTTCGCCAAGCTGGCCGCACCAGCAGCCGATTCCAGGTGCCCCACATTGGATTTCACCGCACCCAGCAGTGCCGGCTTATCGTCGGCTCGGCCCCTGCCGATGACCCGGCCCAGCGCGTCGGCCTCGATCGGATCGCCGAGAATGGTGCCGGTTCCATGCGCCTCGACGTAGTCAACAGTTCGGGGGTCGATGCCGGCGTCCTTGTACGCCTTGCGCAGCACCTGCTCTTGCGCGTCCGGATTGGGCGCGAGCATGCCGTTGGACCGACCATCGTGGTTGACCGCACTGCCGGCGATGAGGGCAAGGATGTCGTCGCCGTCGCGGCGCGCGTCTGCCAATCGCTTGAGCACCAGCATTCCGCCGCCCTCGGACCGGGCGTACCCGTCGGCATCCTGCGAGAAAGACTTGATCCGGCCGTCGGGTGCCAGCACGCCGCCGACCTCATCGAAACCGACCGTGACCAGCGGGGTGATCAACGCGTTGACACCGCCAGCGACCACCACGTCGGCGTCGCCTGCGCGCAGCGCTTTGACACCTTCGTGCACGGCGACCAGCGACGACGAACAGGCGGTGTCGATGGCCATCGAGGGGCCACGGAAGTCGTAGAAGTAGGACACGCGGTTGGCGATGATCGAGCTCGCCGTGCCCGTGATCGCGTACGGGTGGGCGATCGAGGGGTCCGACATCGCCAAGAAGCTGTAGTCGTTGAGCGAGCTGCCGACGTAGACGCCGACGTCCGTGCCGCGCAGGCTGGACGCAGGAATCCTGGCTTGTTCCAGGGCTTCCCAAGTCAGCTCCAACGCCATTCGCTGCTGCGGATCGAGGTTGTCGGCCTCCATCTTCGACAGCGCGAAGAATTCGGCGTCGAAGCCCTTGATGTCAGACAGATAGCCGCCGCGGGTGTGCGCCTTGGCGACCCGCTCAGCGATTCGCGGCTCGTCCAGGAACTCCGACCACCGCCCCTCCGGCAGATCGGTGATCGCATCGCACCCATCCATGAGCGCATCCCACATTTCGTGGGCAGTGTTCATGCCCCCCGGGAAGCGGGTGGCCACGCCCACGATCGCAATGTTGAGGCGGCCCTCTTCGACGTCGTCTGTGTGGCGCGACCAGTCCTCGGCATCCAGTGCAGAGGTATCCACTTCGGGTTCACCCTCGACGATGACGGTGGCCAATGCCTCGATCGTCGGGTGCCGGAAAGCGATGGTGGCGGTCAACGTCACCCCGGTGAGATCTTCTATGTCGCTGGCCATCGCGACGGCATCGCGCGAAGATAAGCCTAGCTCGACCATCGCTGCCGACTCGTTGATCGAATCCGGTGACTGCCCCGTGGCTTTGCCAATCCAGTTTCGCAACCATTCACGCATCTCGGCCACGGTCATCTCAGGACCGCCGCCGGTAGGGGCTGGTGTGTTACCCGGATCATCTTGTGCTTCAGCCATATTCACATTACCTCACGATCGACACGCGGCCTGGCGGCCGCAATCGAGCACGGCGGCCGATAGCCGCCGTGGCGTTGCTGTAGTTGAGTGTCAGTCCGTCTCATCGGGGAAGGCGTTGGCTATGGTGCCGCTGCGCAGGCTGCCGTCCAAGTAGGCCGACCGGCAGGCACGCCGGCCGATCTTGCCGCTCGATGTTCTCGGGATCGCACCGGCCGGGGTCAACAGCACGTCGCGCACCGTCACGCCGTGGCGTACCGCGATCGCGGCGCGGATGTCGTCGGCGATCGGGTCCATTTCGAGTTTGTGCGCACCGGGCGCCCGCTCTCCGACTATGACCAGTTGCTCGGAGGTGTCGTCGGGGTCACGTTTGAGGCCGGCGTGAGCGTTGTCGAACACCTCGTCGGGAAGCTGGTTGGCCGGCACCGAAAACGCCGCGACAAATCCCGTCCGCAGCGCCTTGGTCGACTCTTGCGCCGAGTACTCCAGATCCTGCGGGTAGTGGTTGCGGCCGTCGATGATCACCAGATCCTTCACGCGGCCGGTGATGTAGAGCTCGCCCTCGTGATAGGCGCCGTAGTCTCCGGTGCGCACCCACGTCGCGTCGTCCTCGGCGCGCTCGGCATGCGACGGGCTGGTGCGCGACTTGAGGATGTTATGAAAGGTCACAGCCGTCTCTTCGGGCTTGTTCCAGTAGCCCGTGCCCATGTTCTGCCCGCTGATCCAGATCTCACCGATCTGACCGTCGGGCAGCTCGGTGGCCGACTCGGCGTCGACGATGACCGCCCATTCAGCCACCCCGACGAGTCCGGCCGAGGCCTGCGCGACTGCGCTCGGCGAATCCGGGGGAACTTCAACGAAACGGTGGTTGTTGAGCTCGGCCCGATCGACGGTGATGATCTTCGGCGACTCGTTGATATGTGTAGACGATACGAACAGTGTGGCCTCGGCCAGACCGTAGGACGGCTTGATGGCCTCCGGCCGGAAACCATACGGTCCGAACGCCTCGTTGAAGTTACGCACCGTGGCCGCCGAGATCGGTTCGCTGCCGTTGAGGAGCGCTTTGACGTTCGACAAGTCCAGCGGCGGCTCGCCCTCCTTGGGGAGGCCACGTGTGGCGGCGTGGTCGAACGCGAAATTGGGTGCCGGCGAGATGACGCCGCCGGTGTCGTCGGGCTTGCGCGCCATCTCGCGGATCCAGCGGCTCGGGCGACGAACGAATGCGGTGGGTGTCATGAAGGAGATGTAGTGGCCGATCACCGTGGGCAGCAGAACGGTGACAAGACCCATGTCATGGAAGAACGGCAGCCACGAGACTCCACGGTCACCTTCTTCGCCCTGCAACGCCTCGATGATCTGCACCACGTTGGTCGCGAGGTTCAGATGGGTGATCTCCACACCCGTCGGGATGCGCGTGGAACCGGACGTGTACTGCAGGTAGGCGAGGGTGTCGCGGTCGACGTCGACCGGCTCCCAGGTGGCGCCGACGTCGTCGGGCACCGCGTCGACGGCGATCACCCGTGGTCTCTCCTTGGCCGGGCGGCTACGGAAGAACTTTCTTACTCCATCGGCCGCCTCGGTGGTGGTGAGGATCGTGGAGGGGCTGCAGTCGTCGAGCACAGCATGCAGGCGACCCACATGACCGGGCTCGGACGGGTCGAACAGTGGCACCGCGATCCGGCCGGAGTACAGCGTGCCAAAGAACGCGATGAGGTATTCGAGGTTCTGTGGGCAGAGGATGGCCACCCGGTCGCCCGGCTCGGTGACCTGCTGCAGCCGCGCCCCGATCGCCCGATTGCGGGTACCGAAAGCGGCCCAGCTCAGGTCCCGCTCGACGCCGTCACGCTCGGTCGAAAAATCCACGAAGCGGTACGCGAGCTTGTCACCGCGAACCTTCGCCCATCGTTCGACATGCTTGATCAGGTTCCCGTCGTCGGGGAACTTGATCAGCCCGTCCTTGATGAACGGGTTATGGAAGGCCATCGCACACACTCCAATCGAACGGGATCGGTAATCCCAAACCCCGGAAGGTCCTACCGGGAGGAAGACTGCCCACACCTGCGCCGCCGGACAATGCTCTTAACCTTACAACTAACCTTACAACGCTCTTAACCTTCCCTTAATGTTAGGCGACACCCTCACCTGGGCCAAATCAACCCGGTCACGTCTCAGCCATGTTTTGGCTGCGGGGCGTTATCAATCAGACCCCGCGCCCAGTTCAGTGTCCACTGCGTGGCCGGTAACCCGTCGAGAATCCAGAAATCCGGTGTTGCATACATCGCATGCACGGGTTGGCCCGCCCCGCCGCTGAGCACCTCCAGCGTCTTGGGCAGCTCAGCGATGTTGAAGGCCGATTCGGGCGCCGCGCAGATCAGATCCCCGCGGGCGCAGATCTCATACGTGCGATCGTTGAGCATTCCGAATCCACCAGGCCGCGGGCCCGACATCGTCAGACCTAACGCCGAGAGCGTAGGTACCTCATGCAGCGTGATCTCCGCGCCCTGGCCCTCGGCGTTCGGCCCGGTTTCCTGACCAACATCTGCCTGGCGCCGGCCGTCGGCGATGAGCATCACACCGAGCACCAGATCCTGGTCGACCGGGCCGCGGCCGTTACCGACGTCACTGGCGATATCACCGGCGATCACCGCGCCCTGCGAGAAACCGATCAGCACATAGCTGGTCAACGGGCAGCGATTATTCATGTCCGTCATCGCCTGCACCGCAGCGCGAGTGCCCTCGGCGCGGCTGTCGTTGTAGGACATCTGACGGTCCGATGACAGCGGGTTGTGGAACTGCGCAGTGTAAGGAACGGTGAACACTTCAAGGCGCTCCGGACTGAACTGTTGCCGAAGCGGGTTGGTGACGTGGAGCAGTAGGGCGGCCGGGAACTGCACCGGGTTGAAAGGGTCAAGCTGCGGAGAGGACTCCCACGTACCGGGAATCGAGATCAGCTGAACATCTGGGCAGCTGGCGTCCTGAAACTCCGGGCGTGGATGCTTCATGCCGGGCTCAGCGGTAGGCGGGATCGCACTGGGCGGGACGGCGGTCGACGGGGTGTCGGGCCGGCGTAGGACCACGATCACGATCGCCACGATCAGCACCACGGCCAGGCCCACCGCCGCAGCAGCGAACAGCGCGAGAATGCGGTGGCGTTTCCGCCGGTTGGTCTTGGCCATTGAGTGGTTGTGCTCCTACTGGCAGAGTCGCTCTGTCGCGATCCGGATGTAGACGGCGGTCACAGAGCGCAGCCGACCCGCGGACGGCACCATCGCCTTCACACCGTCGTGGTTGTCGGGATCGCTGAGGTCGTTGCGCACCAGCGGCGCCACAAAGTCCCAAACCGCCTGGTCGGTCTGTCCTGCGGCGCGCGCGTGGCACACATAGGAGCCAATGCTCAGTGCAGTCAGGTCACTGGATGGCGTCACGCCGGCCGTATCCAAGGTGTCGAGGTACGCACGCTGACGCGGGGTAACCACCGGAGCGTTGGACTGAACATCTGATTGCGAAGAGCCAGGGATCTGGCCGCTGGACTGGCCGTGCGCCGGCGCGGCGTTCATCTGCGGCCCCACACCCAGCACTGTCTCGTCGCTCGGCGAGCACCCCGTCAGCCAAGTCGCAGACGACGCCAGGAGCAGTGACACTCCTGCCACACCCGTCATCGCTGACCTCGGCCCGTGCTCCACCCCTCCAAGGTACCGGCTGCCCACGGAGTATCCCGACAAGCGTTACCCGATTGTCGCAGCCAGGTCGCCCGACATGGCGGCCAGCTGCCCGCTCCACGTACCCCAGTCGTGGTTGCCCGAGTTCGGGAGGCCGAAGTGACCGTTCATCCCGCCGACATTGCCGTAGTGCCCATAGAAGGTGCGGTTGCTGCCCACAGCCTGAGCGCAGTAGCCGATCATCGCGGGCGGGTCGGTGCACGTGGTCGTGGTTGGGCTGAACACCCACAGCCGGGTGTTGCTGTCGACCAGCAGCTGTATATGAGCGTTGGGGTCGTGCCACTTCCAGCGGCCCAGCTGTGCGGCACCCCACATCGCTTGGGTGTTCACACCGCCGAATTGAGCCATCCCAGCGGTGATAGCACCGTTGAGCGCGGTGTCCCCCGGGGTCAGGAACCCCGACATCGAGCCGGCGTACCGGTAGCGGTTCGGGTGGAAGGCGGCCATGGTCATGGCGGCCGTACCACCCTGGGCCACGCCAACGATGCCGTGCCCGCCTGCAGCCAATCCCTTGTTGGCCGACAACCAATTGGGTAGCTCGTCGGCAAGGAACGTCTCCCACTGCTTGCTGCCGTCACGCTCCCAGTTCGTGTACATGCTCCACGCGCCACCAGCAGGGGCGGCCACTGAGATGCCGCGCCCGGCGAGGGTGCTCATGGCGTTGCCTGCGGTCACCCAGTTGCTGACGTCGGGTGCAGCGTTGAAGGCATCGAGCAGAACCACCGCATGCGGTCCACCGCCCTGGAAAGCGACCGGGATGTCGCGGCCCATCGCCGCCGAGGGCACCATCAGGAACTCGACACCCGCGGCGCGGGCGGTCGGCGACCCGGGC
>Ga0114920_10000387_pt1 | contig 19263 bp, 12 predicted proteins | sample ChitaG_FD_88683 | JGI IMG/M metagenome (GOLD analysis project Ga0114920, IMG submission 88683) | Deep subsurface microbial communities from South Pacific Ocean to uncover new lineages of life (NeLLi) - Chile_00310 metaG | ecosystem: Environmental > Aquatic > Marine > Oceanic > Sediment ...
TAATGTAAAGGGGCAGGAGCACGCCAAGAGAGCCTTAGAAGTTGCGGCCAGTGGAGGGCACAACGTCTTGTTGTTGTGGCCAAAAACCCTACCACTTCACTCTGCAAGTTTGTGTCCCCTAGGATGTTAATGTCAAGCCAATGGCCTTTGAGAAGTATATTCTAAAAAGCCACCTGCATCAATCGCACAGGTGGTTTTTTGCTGTTGCCAAACGAGAGGAGTTTGCAAACGGATGAAACTCATAGTATAATCCAGTTGTCAGAAATCCCGCATAAGATAGTAGGAACAATGAGTATCGAAATCATCACGCGCATTCTTATTTGTGCCCCAATAACGGCAGTAGTGGGGATTTTAGTTTGGTGGATCATTATGATGCTCCTAAGGCGGCATAATTTCAAGCGCGATGGTGACAAATCGAATAGGCGTTTTCCAATGCGCGGCGCCAACGATGAAATTCGTGCAGATGAGATAAAACATCATAACGAAGCCATATACGGCGCCTTTGAGTTTTTCTTCAAAGTAACGTTGGCTATTCTTGGAGGGACTGCATACATAGTCACCCAACAACAGGTGCCTCCAGTTCACACTGTCAAGCTTATGATCCTGCTAGGCGGATGGATACAGATATTGGCAGGCTGTCTGTTTGCATCTTTCATTACGATTCATCAGAAATCCAAAGTTGAGAGATGGCCAACTCGCTTTAGCTTCTAGGGCCCTGTTATGTGGGGAGAATGCTGGATGGTAGTAGGCATGTTAGTCATATCCATCACGTTCGGTGTTGCGGTAGTACCAGCATTGATACATTCCTTGTAGAAAGAGGAAAGTATAAGTATAGAGTTTCCCACTCAACGAGAAAAGCCACCTGCGTCAACCGCATGGGTGGCTTTTTGCGCCTCGAAGCTATTGACAAAACATACGGACATCTAGTATACTATGGTTAGCGACGAAACAGAAAGGTTTTTCTCATGTCACGTGATCTGGTTGTGTATGTTCTATTCTTCCTTGTCATGGTAGTTTCCTTTGTCGCCGCAAAACTCCTACCTGTCCCAGACGAATTCAAGGGAGTAATAACCCTTCCTGGAATTGTCAGTCTGTTGTCAGTAATCGTACAGGCTTGGCGGGATATACGTGCATATGAGCGAACGCTTGAGATTCAAGAGAGACAGCAGGAATTCACTCTTGGCATTGCATCTCATATGGCAAAAGTCATTTTTGATCGTCAAGTTGAATTCTCAGAACAGTATTTTGAGTCTGCACATGAAGCACTACTGACTCTTTATGTGGAAGGCCCATGTGAAGAGGTAATAAAGCATGCCAAGACTCTTAGGCGTATTCGCATCAAATACTCTCCTTGGGTCTCTGAAGAAATCGAAAAGGGCTTCATGCCATTTGAGAAAGCACTACGCGACATTGGCGTTGATGCAAAGCGGATAGAGGGAATGCCTGTTGGCCCTAAGCGTACAGCGTATGTTGATAGAATGTTTGATACCTTCTCAAAGGTAACATCGGTGAAGAAACCTGAGCCCGGTCAGGATCCAGAAGAGACAGTCTCATACATACTAAACCATCTGAGAAGAATTTTGGGAATTGCGCAATTCATGACTTTCAGGGATAGAGCCATTCAAGCAGCTTTCGAAAGGACATCTGCTTTTGCAGATCAAGAATAGGACTCTTTGGCAGCTAGGAATTCGGGCCGCGCATGGCACTATCGAGAACTTGATAAGAGTATGCGTCGTTTTGCAGGGCGCTCTTTCCAGTACGGAAGGCTAGTCCATCCAAAAGAGAAAGCAGGCTTCACTGGCCTGCTAGAACAGCCAAACAAAAAGGGATTACAGAGTCACCGCTCTAGTAATCCCAACACCTACTCCTGACAGCCCAGCAGACAGGCTTGAGTAATTATAGTGAAAAGCCGCTTCCTAGGCAAGTGAGGTGGCTTGTTCTGTTTTTGACCCGGGTACTGGATTTGTTTGAAGGATGGAATGTCAACTGAGGTTCGCCCGGCACCTCTGGTGAATCTGAAGTAGGTGGCCAACACAGTTGCCTTAGCAGGTTGACAGCGTGCCGGTAGGGTTTCCTACCATCTTAGGATGCTGCAGTAAGGGTAGCACTATGCCTGAACCAATCCTATCGCTAGCAGGGCTAACGGCTTTTGTCCTGGGTGTTGCCCAGAATGCTACTTGGGATGGCGTAAAACACATTCTCGGGCGTTTTCAGAGGAGCGGCCGGATCGATTTTGAGCGGCTCTTCCTGAAGGCGTTCTTCAAAGCCATCGACGAGCACAATAGACACTACGACAAGATGTCCCAGAAACCGCTGTTGGAGTTGAAGCGACAAACGAAACAGGATCACGCCATCCTATTTGACGTGCTGCGGGAGTTTCAGTATCAAGACTTTGGGCAGTTCCTTGATGCTATCCAAGATGGGGAGTTTCAACAGCAAGTAGCAAAGCGGCTCCACACCCAGTATGTCGCTCAAGTACCTCACGAGGGTTTTGCTCCCACAGTAGGAATGATCCAGGACACGCTACGGTACTACCGCCTGGCAGTTCTGGAACAGGTGAGTAATGATGAGGTCCTCAGGCTCATCCTGCTGGAGACGATGGGGATCGAAGCAGTCAAGCGAAGCACGGCTAGGATCAGGGAACAGATGGCAACTAGGGCACAAGTTGAGCAAGCTCTGGGCTACCTGCAGGTGATCGCGGAGTATCTAACTCAGTTGCCTCTTAGGGATCGCGACAAGGTGGGCGGCGGCGAGCTCGAATTGAACGCCTTGGAGTTCTCCACCATCCAAGCAGCATGTAATTCTCATACGAAACATGAAATCGAGAATCTCAAAGCCTATGGGATCTATGACGCTGATGTCTATGTGGAAAGGAAATTAGAGAAAGAAGTAGAGGAATTCCTGACATCAAGTAAGAGCTGCTTTCCACTCATAGGCGCGGCAGGGTATGGTAAGACTAATGTGTTGTGCCATCTTGCGGAATCATATTCCAAAGATAATATCGTACTGTTTCTCAATGCGTGTACATTGCCAACAGATGATATCGGAAACACGATACAAGAGATCGCTGCTGGGAGCATTGCACGGATATATGGGTTCAATGAACTGATGGGCCGAATCAGTGAACTCCTTGAGAATACAGATAGGAAACGCCATTTTATTGTCTTTGTAGATGCCATCAATGAATTCAAATACGGCGATCCTAGACAGCTAATGCTGAACATTAACCACGTTGTTGGCAAGACAACTAGCTGGCCTTCTGTGAAGTTCATCATTACTTGTCGCACCCATGTTTGGTGGATGATTTCCGAACTGGACAAAGTACAACTCTTTAGGGACAGATACTATTATCCTGTAGATGACCTTCCAGTAAGGATCGATAGGTTCGACCCGGATGAGGTAAAAGAAGCATATGCTTCGTATCAAGAAAAGTTCAACTTGAAGGGCGATTTCTGTAAACTATCACAACTCACTCAATTGAGGTGCCGTGATCCTTTCATGTTGAAACTAGTGGCTATTGTGTATGAAGGGAACCCTATACCATTCAATGTACCGGCTTTTGATGTATTCGATGCTTATTGGCAAAAGAAGGTAGAAAAGGATGAAGAGGTCCGCTATGTACTAAGATTGATGGTCCGAAGAATGCGAGAAAACAAAACAGATCACCTCGAAAAGGATTTCAGGTTTCTGTCAGATATGGCCAATTTGGGCGGCCATTCACTCAAAGACAAGGACCATCCTTATAATGTAATCAGAGATGAAGGTATCACATATGAGCATAAAATGGCCCAGAAAAGAACTGTCCTTGTACGGTTTACCTATGATCGTTTCTTTGAGTATCTACTGGCAAGAGAGATCGAAGAGGAGTGTGGTGAAGACCCAGCTATTGTTCTAGGTGAGCTTCATCAGTTTCAGTCATCGTACGGCGCGGTAGAGTTCCTCTTGTACTTGCTGCATGGGCGAAGCTTCTTTTCGAAAGCTGATGTAATAGAACTGTTTTCAAGGACAAACACGACTTTTCTAGCTAGGCTGTTCAAGAAGATGTTGTTGGATGATGATCTGGGTCGTGCGATTGTTTCAACGATCATTGTCAATTCTGGCTTGATGGCTGACTTGTCAATTTCAAAGGGTGACTGCCGTTGGTTTGCAAGAGTAGTCTATACATCTGCGAGATTGCCAAGTGGCGAGTTCGAAAAACTGCCAGCAAAGTATGTGGCAACTCTCCACGACAATCTTCTGGAAATCCCACACCAACTCAGAGATAGGTTTGTTCCTGAGGGAATGGCTTTCCTGACAAGGGGACTTGATGGATGTCTATTCATGTTAAGCCCAGATACATTTAGAGATTTGGCTGAGAAAGTGGCGGCTTTGGTGCAATCACGCGGCAAGCTCTTTTCCCGCATGATGGCCACTGGGACAGAAGTTAGAATGGATGCCAGAGGGAGGATATTTATACGTCCACCGTTAGTTGAGCACGCGGCAATTGAGGAGTCCGTTGTGATTGCAGCTCTTGGCGTTAGATGCGAAATCTGGAGCGAAAAACGGTGGGAGCGAGTTCATGCAGCAAAACCCGTCGGAACACTGAAAGACATCATCGAAAGTCTATCTGACTGAAGCCGTTTGATCGCTCGCACTGCCTAATCAGAGACTACGTATGTGCACAACTCGTTGGCCGCGCCCCATAGTCGAAATAGCCAGCAATCTTGTCTACGTTTATTCAGAAGTCACAACCCCAACCATGAAAAACACACACAATGACCTTCCCCCTCAACTCCAAGCCCTCGCCTCCCTACTCGACGCCCAGCCTCCCGAAGTCCAAGAAGCTTTCCAGTTCCTGCTAGCTACCGCCATGCACGGGCTGGCAAGTTTGAGCTGTTGAACGTTGTAGAGGTTGACGGGCAGTGGCACTACACCTTCAGTGGTGCAGGCGAGGTGTTCAGCGTGGTGAGGCCAGAGATGGGCAAGGAGATGGAGAGAAACGTGAGGGAGGAAGTTCGGGAGATACTTGGGGAGGAGTGGTGTGTGGAGTCAGCATGAGGACGCACAGCATGACCTGTGTTTCCGCCCATGGTGACTCCACCGAACCGCTTTCGGTGATGTTTTACGTAGGGAATACGCACGTTTGCGCGAAAACGATTCTTTTGCTATACTTAAGACGATCCGTGCGAATCCAACAATTCACTCATACGGCGTTTTGGCTTCTTGGGGCTCCAGCATAATCAGCTACTAGGCTGATCGCCTGGTGACACCGCATCATCATCGCAGACGAGTGTGAAAGAGAACCGATCTGCGGATGACCACCTTTGCGTGTCGTTGGCTTCGTTGTCCGATTGAATACTACGACGCTCGTCCCAGCTATCCGTGGATGGAGATAGGTTAGTGCAGATCCACCCTTCTGTACGTCCTTCAGACTATGCAGTCCATATTCGTGCCTCGGACCTCCGTTGGTTGTTCTCACGGGTCGTCGTCGGCGAGTCGTGCTGTCTCGTTGGAGTTTCCGATGTTGGTCTCACCTTCGTCGGGAGAACTCTCTCGCTCCCTGCAGTTCGGGATATGGTCTTCGACGGAAAACCTGAGCCTCCGTATCCGCTTATCGTATTTGTAGACTGCAATGCCCTTGGGCGGATAGACGGAGATTCCCTTTTCCTACTTACGGCCAACCGCATTGTCAAAGCGATGGCCAGTCTCACAAGGACAAGAACGTCGTTAGTCCCGACAAGCACCGTGATTCCCCCCAAGGTGCCTCCATTCAAGGGCGTGGGAGAATTCAACAGAGTGGTAGAAGATGTCATTGGCGAGGGTTTCAGCCTGTGCATTGTGTACGATCCTTTCGACGAGTGTCTTAGGCAAGTAGACACGGCGACATTGCTTCGTTTGCGGGCAGCAAGGGACGAACTCAAACCTGCCCTCAGTTACGTGATCACTGCTGTGCAACGACCCGAGACAATTCGGCCCGAGAGTGAAGCCAACCCCTTTACATCTCTGTTCTGGGGCCGCGTACGCTACCTTCGACCTCTCGACCAAACTCAAGCAAGGTCCATGCTTGAGTTCCTCTCGGCGAGTCGAGGCATCAGGATTCCTGAACGCCTGCGACACCAAGTGATTCAACTTTCAGGCGGCCACCCTGGGCTCATGCGGACCGTCTTTGAGGCAGCAGTAGAGTCATTGTCTTCACCGTCAGCTAGCCTTCCCATGGACAGGGAGTTCTATCATACTGAAGGACTCGCCCTGGAATGTAGATCAATCGCGGAGTCGTTGTCTCAAGAGGAGATTACTTCGCTCAAGGACATCTTAGCTCGACGATCGGGCGCTGCGGAAGTAGAGGAGGATTTGACTCGCAAGGGGATCCTTGTCATCAGCTCTTCAGGGCGACCAGGAGTCTTTTCGCCACTGTTTGAGGAGTACTTACGACTTCAATCCAGCAAACAGACCAGACTTATCGTAGATTTTGAACGGGGAACAGTAGAATACGGTTCAGAAGACATAACCAGACAGCTATCGGCAACCGAGTATAGACTGCTGCTGTACTTGGCCCGCCGATGCGGCCAAATGTGCAGTAAGGACGACATTGCTGCTGCTTTGTGGCCAGACGAGATACTGATGCCACCAGACGACAACCGGATCCAGAAGGCTGTGGATCGCCTCAGATCGAAGCTCGCCGCCGCAACAGGTGTCGGTGGCAATCAGTATATACAAACGGTCAGAGGGCGCGGCTATCGATTCGTTACCATAGACGGAGTGCACAGTGCCTAAACAAGAGCATGACCGTCCGGGGGTGCATAATCCATCGGATCTCGATATCCAGTCCGACCTGAAACTGATCGCCTCAGTTATCCAGTACGGTTCGGAGGCGGGCGACCTGCCGCTCCGTGACCCGGCTGTGGACACCATTCTGAGACGCCTAGGTCTTGATTTCGGATCATTCAGTGTGGTCATAGAACAGAACGGGGCGAATACGCTCTTTAGTATTCCCGAGAAGGCTATGATGCTCGGCTTCGACGCGGAGTCCGAATCAGTCAGAACCGTCAAAGATCAGATCTTGTCGCAGAGTGCATTCGGTTACAAACTCAAGGGCTCTCATCTGGCCGGATACCAACTGCACCAATTCCTCACAGGCATCCATCAGTACTTCAATAGCGTCTACCATGCTCTTGTGGAGTGCCGCACTGAAGACGTCTCGGCTGAGTACGCTCAGTGGCGAGACCGGGTCTGTGACCAGCTTTCCGGCGGTGACCTGACAGTCACCGCCACCCTGAAGAGTATAGATAGACTCGAACCAGAGGACTTCTGGAAAGCCTGGGGAGGGATCCTTGACTCTCATGGCATACCATCACATCTCGAGAAGACTGTGGCAGATGCTGAGCGCCAAGCCGGAGAGTTCTTGATACATCTTCGACGGGCCAACCGGTTTCGGTTGCTCCAGAGTGTGGGGATTGGTCAATCTCCTTTGCCTGTGAAGCTCGCGTTGTATGCTACGGCATTCTTGGCCTCCTGTCTCAAGGCTCAGCAGATCCTTTGGCCTTGGTCGCGTGATCAGGAGGGAGGGGATTGGAAAGGAGCCGCCAAGTTTCTGTTTGAGCGGTGGTTTGTCACCAACATGCCACAGGGATTCAGAATCGTGGGCGAGCGCGAACTCAGTCTTAAGTATGCCATAACGCAAGTGGCAACTGAGCTGAACCGTACGAATGCTTTGGCAGATCGAACAGATGCCTACGATCGCGTGCGGAATGATCTTGACCGTCTGTACCTTGCCGGCGATAGTGTCTGCTGGTCCAGTGATGAGATTGAGCGAGCGTCTAGTGCTAGTGATGAGGCTCTCGAATTGGAGCGATCAGTTGCCCTCGATTTATGGGATGTCGAGCTCGACCGACTCGTATCAGGCCAGCGGCTCAGCGACAAAGACATCCTGGCAATTGCTGGAATTCTGAAAGGAATTGTGTGTGATTGTGCCGGTGGCGAAGGGAAAACCATCCAGAGTATTGTGGATGTATGCTTCCGGCATCTGGACGGAAAAGACCCGAAGTTGCTAGCCAAGGTTGCCGACTATCGTTACTTGCTGCCCGTATCTGTTGAGTACCGACCGAAACTGAAATCCAGAACCCAAGTCATAGTTCCGGTCGCCTTGGGTGGCGAGCTCGTAGGGATCTTCATTGCCGCATCTACACAACCAGCTAGAGCGGTGGAGTCTAGGCTGGAAGCTGGCGGAGTAGACCTGATAACACGTGCCTTCACGCTACCCTATGCGTGGCATGAGATATCGGCAGTTGAGAAGATGAAGCAAGACCAAGCGAGAGTTAAGGTTCGTGAAGCAGGGTGGCGTCACTGGGTTGGGAACCGCCATGTTGTGATTAAGGAGATGATAGGCCGAATACGCGAAATGGTGCGCATGGGCCAAACGCATGAGATCCATCAGTGGCTTGAGAACCTGAGCCTGGCCAGCCAAGAGTTGGGCACTGCTCTCGACTACTACGGTCATCTCGTGTCGTTTGAAGAAGTGGAAGCCCCTCTTGAATGGATTGACTTGGAGGAACTTGTGCGTCAAGCGGCAAACATGATTTCGGCAGACTTGGCGTGGCACCCTAAGGAGGGATGCGTGCGATTGGATCCCGTCTCCGCGAGCTACGCCAAAGTGTTGGCGCGCCGTGCGCAACTGACTGCCACACTGAAGGAGTTGGCTCTGAATGCGTATAAGCACGTGAGGGATGTAGCAACGCCCGAGAGCCCGGGCCGGATTTCCCTCTCGCTTAGCTGTGATTCGCAGAGGGAACGGGTGTATCTCTCGGTTGCCAACACCGGTGAGGGCTTTCCCGACATACCGGTAACTGATCATCCTGATGAGGCAATCGTTGCGGGCGTCGAAGACTGGGACACGGTGCCGCCGACTGAAGGAGGACTTAGCAATGTGTGGCGCTGGATTCGTGAAGAGCTAGGAGGTGACATCACTGCCGACCTCTTTCGATACAGGTGCCGAGTGGACAGAATGATCGTGATGGGCATACGGCTGTCGGGAGAACCATCCTGTCTATCCTTCACTCCGGGAGACAGGGACTGAGCCCTACTCCCCTTATCTTGAGATGGAGCCAACGATACTTATGAAGAGACTACTGCTGGTAGAAGACATACCAGAGACCGTTGATAGGTTCAGGGAAGCTTTTGGTTCGCGCTATGAGATCGATGAGGCCAGAAGTGTCCGGTCGGCCATCGATCTCGTTGAGGAGAAGGCGCGAGAGTACGATCTCTTCGTCCTGGACGCAAACCTCCCTGAAGAGGACTGGGGGCGTGCCAATGATCCCGGTGCCTGGAACCGTATCGCAAGAGCGATCGAAGCCAAGCTGGGACCGAGCGCCTGGGATAGGATCTTCATCCGGACCATGTACGAATGGGATTCAGAGGCCGTGGGTAGATCGGTCGTCGCAATCCCAAAGAGCCTGGGGCTGGATGTATTCGAGGTATTCATGGAGCGACGGCTGGGGCCTCCTGCCTATTGTCGACCGAGCGTTCTTATGGTGACACGGCTCGGTGAGCACGCGTCAAAAGTGGAGCGTGTACTTGGCGCATTTGGCGCCGATGTCAAGAGGAAAGAGTCTGCCAGCAACGCCATCGAGGCACTTAGGGAAGTCAAGCAGCTTTTCCACCTGCTAGTGGTCCAACTCAACCTTCCGCGTGGGAAATCGCAATCGCCGTTTGCCATGCCTCAGATTCCACCCGACAGTTTGCTGCAACCGGGCCTTCATGTTGTCACTGAGGCACGCCTTTGTTCCCCGCTCACCGAGGTGGCCGTGATGTATCCTGCAAGCGCGATTGATTCTGGCATCTCATTCGCCTTGCATGACCTCCGTGTGTCCCTACCAGCAGTTGCGATCCTGGGAAAGGATGATCTGGGGCCGTTCATCGCCAATGGGCTCCGGGTGCTGCTGAACCACGTGCGCGATCTCGAGCGACTGGGAGAGCAATTGGAGAATGGGCTGGCTCCCACCTGCTCTAGCCTGCAGCAAGCAGTGAGCTTACTTGCAGGAGGCACCCAGAGTCCCGCTCATCGGAGCATTGAGAACTGGCTCTCTTCATCCACCGATCATGGTGCGCTACTGGTCGTTTCTTCTAGAGTGGAGCATTGCACTCCATTGGTCTCTGGACTCGTAGAGACACTCAAGGACGATGGTACGGTCTGCGGCGTTGTGGACTGTGGAGGCGTGAGTCCGGACAGAGTAGTCCAGCGCTTGGCTGGAGAGCTCGATCGCCTGTTGAATAAGGCAGAGCCCACTGCGTTGGTGCTCAGGTGCCTTTCTCCTGCTATTCTTGAGGCGATTACACAGTCAGAGCCTGTCGCATCCCAGTTGAGGGGGAGCCCAGACCTTCGAGTGGTAGTGAGTGCAGAAGCGGACCAAGCCACACGCGTCGGAAAGCACCTGGAGCAACTGTTTCAACGCTCGTGCAGGCCGATCGATTTGCCGCAATTGAGGAGGTTCAGCAGGAAAGAAGTGCAAGCTCTAGTCCTGAGCTATCTGATGGCTCTGGCTACTCACAGGCAGCGGACTAAGATACGAATCGACACCGGTGTTTATGAGGTCCTCAGACGGGAATTGAGGGAATACACCGCCCCTGAGCTGTGGCCGGTTCTCCGCGAGGCCTATGCCCACGCAAGGGACATCAGCGACCAGAGTCCCCAACTCGATGCCCCAACTGTCATGAGCGTGATATCGGCTGTTAAGAGAAGTGATAAACTACCGCCTGAACTCCCGATTAGCGGGATCGAGGTGCCTGAGAAGGACTGGCCAGTCATCCGGCGGCTAATCATAAAGCAATACAGTGGCGTCTATCAAATTTCCCCCCTTGGCTCAAGCGGGATGAGTGGTGCGCGCTTGTACGATTTGAGGCCCAAGTACCGTCCCCCTGGAGCTAGGAGGGCTTACAAGTGTCCAAGTCGGGTTGTGAAGGTGGGATTCCGACGCAAGATTAGTGAGGAATATAAGAACTACAGGGAGTGGGTGAAACCGTTTCAAGACAGAAATGTGGCTAGGATTGAGGATCGCTTTGTTGAGGAACCTCCTTGGGGTGCAATAGCCTATTGGCTCGTCCGCAGGAGTGGAGAGGGTGAGAAGCTCGACGACTTCGATGAATACTTCAGAGACCCGCAAACAAAGGTGGGCAAGGTCAGAAAAGTGATTAAATCTCTCTTCGAACGCGTTCTCATTCCAAACTGGTATGAGCCATCCAAGGAAGACTTCGCTCGGGCAGGCTTCAATTGGTTCTATGGGCAACACCTGCCGCCGCTACTGGAGGTTAGCCTGAGGAGCAAGGATGACGTGTTTTTTGGAGAGGAACCTGAACCGGTGGCGGGGGACGCACGGCAAGAAGTCTGGAGTCTGGTCGACCGTCTGTGCGATCCAGACGATTCCATCGAAGGTGAGTTGCTGCATCTAGGCTCGTTGACTGTTCCTTATCGTGAAGAACACAGGTCAACCCTGATCTCCAGACATGTCTGTGGCGCGCAGATCGCGATCCGCATAGATCAGAGTGAATGGGATGAAATCAGGAGGCTCGCACAGTCCGTCGACAGCGAAGCGTATCCCATTGGTGTTCGTGGGAGCATCCAATCTCGACAACAACACCTTCTGACAAACGTGGCAATTGCTGGTTATGAGGGCATCGTGTGTCCATCCGATTTTCAGCAAACCAACATTCTGCTGGCAGGCAAGATGCTGCCCAACCCGCTGTTGGTCTACCAAAAGCACCTGCGTGATCCCCACCACACCAGGCAATTCAGCGGGATTGTCCACGGCGATCTCCACTGGAGGAATATCTTGGTTGAGAACAGCCGATCCAGGTCTCCAGGTTGGCTGATTGACTTCGGTCGTACGGGTATTGGGCCAATTGTCTTCGATGCGATCGAGCTTGAGACTGACTTGCTGGTAACCATCCTGCCTCAACTGCGACTGACCACCAGTGACATACCAGATTCCGAGCAGGTCCCAGATTCTGCGCAGGTCGCGGCAATACTCACCGACGTAGAATCGCGCAAACGCAGGACCTGCCCAAAAGATCCCGTGCTTGACAAAGTACGTCTCACAATCCATGAGATTCGCAAGTGTGCGAGTCGGTACCTCCCAAACGGTTACGGTGTTCTTGGAAAGGACTGGAGAGCCTACTACACTGGACTGTGCCTGTACAGCCTTGGCCTGCTTCGATACTTTCGGGATGACGATCCCGACGAGAGAAGCAGAGAACTCACCAACATACGCAGGCGTATCTGCTTCATGATTGCGGCCAAGTCCTCTGAATTCGTGCAGCGGGAGAATGTGCGGCACAAATGAGACCCCAAGATGCAGGATCGCACAGACCAGAAGCAGAAGCATAGGAAGTCTTCCTGCTAAACGCCTGGTGTGGCTTCTATCAACCAAGCAGATCTGCAGAGGCGAGCAGTTCTCTGTCGATCTTTTTGTTCAATCAGATGCAGGAATATCCTGCATCTCTGCTGTCTGGCTAAAGGACTGGCTCAAACTGACTGGAAGGTGTCTTGAGATGGTCCGGAATCGGTGCTGCGCCGACACGGCGACAGGTGTATAATTATAGTGGATAGGATGATCTGAATCGAAGTGTCAATCAACGAGGAGAGGAGCACTCTGGGGGTGTACGTAGTGCCCCTTGGAGTCGCACAACCGCAATAGTTCAGCATAATCAGTCCTAGCAGCACGTCGAAGTGTGAGCGGCTGATTGAGAATGGGGTCTTGTCACCAGCCTGTATGGCTTGACTGGCTTGTGCGCCCATCACGGAAGGCTTAACAGAAGCGAAAACATAGATAGACGGTAAAGGAGGTTTCAAATGTCGTGGATAAAATGGGTCGCCCGTCCAGATGTACCTTTGAAAGATGCTCTCACCACATGGGCCATCGGCAACACAGCTGAGGAGTCCAACATATGGGGCTATCCCGAGTTGGCCAAGCTGCCTAGGGTGCACATCATGTACCTAGGGCCCCTTGTTCATCTTCATCGAGAGCGAAACGCACCGCTCTTCATGGCACTGGTTGACATATTCGACAACAAGAACAGCAAGTGCTACCTGGAGCTTTCCGACAAGTACCATGCTCTAGCGGATGAACTGCTCTCCTATCTAGAGGGTGTTTTCAACTCTGACGTGGCCAACTATACAGACGAACAGTTGATTGCCTGCTTTGACGAGTTCGTTCAGCGCTACTTGCGTTATGCGCCTGTGATCAACAGTGGTGCCGCCGGCGATTGGTTATACCGGACCAAGTATGACGGATTCCTAGAGGAGATGTCTGCGCGCCTGCTATCTAGAGCCCACTGCCAGGCTGATTCACTGCCGGTCGAGGCTCGCTTGATTCTCAGAGACTGTCTGGGGGCCGTGGAGCAGGTCAGGTCGCGTATCCTGAAGCTCTTGCGTGAAGGTTTGACTTTCTCAGACCGCCGCACTCATGGTGAACAGAAGGAAGAAGCCCTCTGGGCGCTTGCAGTCGCTATCGAGGCGTCTCCCGATGCCGCTGAAGCATTAAGCCAGGGTGGCGCCGACGAGTTGGCGCGCGTCAACCCCTCCTTGAGTGAGACATTGATGGAGACCCACAACAAATGGAGTTGGACACAGCAGTGGTCTTTGCCCCCCACCTACGCGCCCGCTACCGTGGAAGAGTATGTGGACGAAGTACTGCGCAAGATGTCTGGAGGCGCGAAGTTCCAGGTTGAAGCAGCACGCCAGCAGAGGGCTGCTGATCGTGCGCGCTACGAAGAGCTTTTGGAGGCTCTCGCTCTCGACGAGAAGGAGCGCGACTTCATTGAGACAGTCAACCACTTCACCTACTTCAGGTCGTGGCGGATGGAGGTATCGTCTCGTGCTACATACCTGGAAACACCGCTCCTTCTTGCGATGGGCAAACGACTTCCGTCGCTGACAGCACCGGTGGACATCGTGTACCTGGCCCCCTGGGAGATAAGAGAAGCGTGGGAGAACAGAGATGTACCTACTTCACTGCTGAATCTCATCAAGGAACGCAAGGAGGGCTATGCGGTGTACCAGCGGAACGGACGCCCAGAATTCTTCTCTGGAGAAGCCTTGGTCAAGTTCCGCGAAGAGCTTCTGGCCGTGATCAATTGCCGGGAGACCGGGCGTGGTCAGTATTCTACCGAAGAGTCTTTCGTGGGAGGCAAAGCCCGCAATCTCTTCAAGCTAATCCAGGCCAATCAGAACGTGCCGCCGTTCTTTGTTGTTACCATTGAGGCTTTTCGGAGCTTTGTCGAGCACAATCAGATGGCCGAACGGTTGCATCATGCTCTCGCAGCAGAGCCCAGCGAGGAGCAACGTGCAGCTACTGATGATATCTTCGTGAACGCTGAGATGCCAGAGACTGTTCGTACAGCAATTGAGGAGCAGGTTCAGTTCTTTGGCTTCGACAGCATGGCCGTAAGGAGCTCAGCTGCTCCTGAGGATTCTGAAGACACCAGCTGGGCGGGCAGATTCGTTTCCTTAATGGATGTTGATCGAGCAGACTTGGTGCACGCGGTCAAGCGAGTGTGGGCCTCACTACTGAACCCAATAGCTCGTAGGTATGCGGTCGAGCATGGGGTTGACTTGCTTAAGGGCGGCATGGCTGTGATCGTGCAGCAGATGGTGAAGCCCGATGTGGCTGGGGTAGTCAATACCACCAAGTCGCTCAGGGATCCCCACATCGCTGAGGTCGAGGCCGCTTTGGGACTTGGTGAGGCAGTGGTGTCAGGTGCTATCACTCCCGATACGTACTATGTGGACAAGCGTGAACTTAGCATTCTTGACAAGACTGTAGCAACACAGGGACGCGCGCTCGAAGTGACGGGCTGGCGCGACCTTGGCGCCGAGGGCGCCGAGCAGAAGCTGACCGACGATGAAATCCGAGAGCTAGTTAACGTTGCAGCCGGGATTGAACGTTTGTTCGAGGTTCCCCAGGACATTGAGTTCGTCGTCCAGCAAGGTACTATCTATATCGTTCAAACACGGCCACAAACAGGCCTAGGAGCACCTGAGCCTACGGAAGAGGTTTCGGCTGGATATGTGGCCGAGGCTCCTGCGACACAGCTGGTCGCCACCGGTCTGAAGGGCAAAGTGGAGACTGTCCTAGAGGGAAATGCCCGCGTCATCATGTCGCCTTCAGAAGGTGAACGGTTCAATACGGGGGAGATCCTGGTTGCACCGTTGGCCACTCCGGTCTGGGATCCCATACTATACCGGGCTGGGGCCATAGTCACCGATGAGGGAGGGGCGACCTCACATGCGATTCGCGTCGCCAATGAACGCCGGATCCCGGCAGTCGTCGGCACAGGTGATGCCACGCGGCGCATTCCGGACGGAGAGATGATTGCTATCGACACGACGGCCAGCGATTCCTTCAGAGGCAAGGTGTATCTGATCAAGCAATAGCGAGTTTCTGATCCTCGCCGTGGTCCTGATCTTCTGGAACCTCAACGATAGGAGATGGCAGTATGACCGGACAGAGTATGGGTTGGCAGGAACTGCGTGAGAACATGAATCACTTTCGGTTTGAGAGTGTCGGAGCGAGCCTGAGTGCTGTGGTATACCTGCCGTCGACAGACAGGAAGTCACCCGCCGTCGTCCTCTACCATGGACTTTCGAATTCGCGTCATCTTGACCCCATGCTTCAGGCTACGGCGGAGGAGCTCCAGAAGCGAGACTACGCAACCATGCAGTTTGACTTCTACGGCAGTGGTGAAAGCGAAGGCCTGTTTCACGAGAAGCTATGCTCAATCATGCAGAGAAACGCCAGGGATGCTCTCCACGTGTTTAAGCAAATCCCATTCGTTGACACGAAGAGGATTGGGCTCTGGGGTCGCAGCGTTGGTGCGCCTATGGCCGCGCTGCAGGCAGACCAAGTTGCGTGTACAGTCTTGGTCTCGCCAGGCTACAAGATGTCAGCAACCTTCGCGCCCTGGATGGGCCCGCTTGACAGCGATGGGTACGTGCAGATGTCGCCCCAATACCCGCATCACCTGATCAAGGGCTACTGGAAGCTTAGACAGGAGTTCTTCCAGGAACTCCCGGTGCTTGAGGAACGCATGAGACAGGTGGCACAGCGGTCTCGAAACGTCTGCGTCATTCAGGGCGATGCCGACCGTACGATTCGCAGTTGGAGCGATAGTGAGGAGTTGCTTCAGTGCTATCAGGAACCCCGGCGTTTTGTGAGAATCGCTGGCGCTGATCACCGATACCGTGGCAAGAAAGAAGAGGCGTTGTCAGCCACGGTTGAGTGGTTCACGCGCTTCCTGACCCAGGAACCATCGGAGGACGGTCAAAATGAGTAACCATCGCAGTACTCCCAGGGTCGGTCCGAGGTTGAGCTATCTGGCGTACGCCCTTGCTTCACTTGTGATTATCTCCACGGCAGTCGGACTGGCTATGTACCGGCCGTGGATAAGGCCGCGTCAGCTTATACGTGTTGGTGTGCTCAAGATCACACCGTCGCTACGCTATTGGATCGCTGAGCAGAAAGGCATTTTCGAAAAGCACGGACTGAACGTCGAGATCAAAGACGACTACTTCTCAACGAACGACATTGCAAATGATGTGGCCGCGGGCCGCATCGACGTTGGTCACTTTGCGACATCGACAGTCTTCCAAGCATGGAGCCTCAGTCCAGAGAAGATGTACATTTTCACACTAGATCTCAACACACCCGAAGATCACATTGATGCCTTGTTCGTACCTTCGGACTCAACAGTGGTGAGGGCTGAGGAGCTTCGGGGGAAGCCTATCGGCAAGTTTCCCGGAGAGCAATCTGCGATTGTGCTGACATCCTATCTTGAAACGCAGGGATTGCGTCCAGATGAAATCGTTCTGTTTGATGTCGCGCCGCAGAATCAGATCCCAACCGTAATGTCTGGGCAGGTTGCAGCACTCTACGCATACGAGCCCGTTGGTACTCTGCTTGTGCAGGATTACCAAGCCCGACGTCTCGTCGACGGTGTCACTGTTCAGATACTTAACCCTTTCCCGGGCGGTGCGGGTCTCTTCTCGTCCAAGTTCCTCTCGGCACGAGCACAGGATGCGCCTCGGTTCGTTGAAGCCATGAGAGAAGTCACCGAGCTCGCAGGCGATCCTGCAAACAACCTGGAAATACGCAAGATTCTTTCTGAGCGTCTATCGATACGGTTCGATGTAGCTGCGAGAACGCAGTGGCTCGTCTGGCGCAATGCGGAGGAGATCGATCTAGCGAATCTGCAGGACTATGCGGATTTTCAGCTGTCACACGGCCAGTTGTCAGTCCCGATCGATGTGAGAGAATTGATGTACCGTGAGTAGTCCACTGATAGAGGTCCACGAGCTCACCTGGGCCTACCGCGAAGATGGCCTCGTTCTGGACAGAATCTCCTTCGAGCTCGGTGAAGGCGAGATCGTAGGGGTGATAGGGCCGAATGGCTGTGGGAAGACAACGCTCCTGCACCTTCTGGCTGGCCTGCTAAGACCTGGAGTGGACGGCAGACAGGAAGGTTCTTTCGTGTACAGACACGCAGGACGCAAGGCTCCCATTGGGTTTGTCTTTCAGGACTATCGCGAATCCCTGTTCCCTTGGCGCAACGTCTACGGCAACGTAAGGGCCGGCCGTGAGTTGCTATGCGCCGCAACTGGACGGGCCTGGGCGCAGAGCGATGAAGATATCGTACATCGAAGGATTTCCGAACTTGGCCTGGAGGATGTACAGAACAAGCAACCCTTTGAGATTTCGGGTGGCCAAGCACAGCTAACGTGTGTAGCGAGGACTCTCGCATTGAACGCCAGTCTGCTCATCCTTGATGAGCCGACGAGTTCCCTGCACTACAACGTGAGGAACATGATTCTGGACGCGCTTTTGGCAGAGAGATCTGAATCAATGCGAAGCATCTTGTTCTCATCCCACAGCCTGGAGGAAGCATCTCTCCTGGGCGATCGGGTTGTAGTCCTCACTCCGCTCCCAGCGACTGTCTGCGCCACAGAACAGTCCGATCTGAATTATGGCCGGCGCACGTGTGATCTTGGCTCACCGGCGCACCTTGTGCTGTACAAGAAATTGCTGGCCCTCACGACCACCGGCAAGGATTTGCCGGACAACTTCTAGAATCCATTACGATGATGCTCAAACGCTTGCTCCAACGCGCAGGACTGTTCCTCTTGGTTCTGAGTGGCATGTTGGCCTTGTGGTACTTGGCCTATGTTGCCGAGGCGGTCTCGCGGCTGATACTGCCCTCTCCCCTGCAAGTGCTCCAGGCTTTTGGCGCCTGGGCCCAGAAAGGTCTGTGGATAGACATTGGATACACAGTTTACCGACTCATTAGCAGCATTGCGTTTGGAATAGCAGCGGGGCTGATTGTCGGCGTTCTGATAGCGGCCATACCGCTGTTGCGGGATGCTATCATCCCAATCATTGAGTCCCTTCGCTCAATCCCGGCCATCGCTCTGTTTCCGCTTTTCACCGCGGCCTTCGGCATTGGTGAGCTTGCCAGGATTGCCTCGGTAACCTTCAGTGTTCTATTCCTGGTTGCACTGCACACGCTCCAGGGCATCTCCACAATCAACAAGTCCTTGCTCCTTCTCCCCCGCACTATTATTGTCAAGGATTCGATGAGGGTGCGATGGTGGAGGCTTCGTCAGATCTACCTCCCGGGAGCACTTCCCACGATCCTGTTCGGAGTCCGTGTGGCCCTTCCAGTTGCGCTCGTTGTCATTGTGGCGACCGAGATGCTATTTGGTACCTCCCACGGACTGGGAAGCCGCATCATCACGTCACAGCTTGCCTATCGCATACCACCAGCGTGGGCGGCGATAATTGTGACAGGATTGCTCGGATACGCTCTGAACGTGATCATTGGCATTGTGGAGAAGGGGTACAGCTCCTGGGTGGGAAGATAGTTGGTGATCCCCGGCCACTGTGCACCGGTAGCGCCCATGCCGTCAGATGGGCAGGCGCGCAACCCCTGCCAAGTACACGAAGTGCAAAGGGCGCCGTGCATAGAGCGCACACGGCACACAGAGGAGCAGATCAGCGAAACTCCACACGCAATCCGAAGGCTGCAAGTCAGTGGAGGCGCGACAACGACTCTTTGAGCGAACAATGCCATCGGCGAGAAGATTGTAGGTATCTCGCACGGCTCCGCGACCCAAGATGTTGGTCGTGTCCAGAGCTGCCTTCATCCCGCGTTTCTTCAGATACCCGGTCTTGCGAGCAAAGACAAGGCTTTTCTGAAACACTTCCCTCATCTTGTCGTGCAAGATCAGTTGAGCGCGAAACA
>Ga0114920_10000388_pt1 | contig 19242 bp, 21 predicted proteins | sample ChitaG_FD_88683 | JGI IMG/M metagenome (GOLD analysis project Ga0114920, IMG submission 88683) | Deep subsurface microbial communities from South Pacific Ocean to uncover new lineages of life (NeLLi) - Chile_00310 metaG | ecosystem: Environmental > Aquatic > Marine > Oceanic > Sediment ...
CCTCCGCCTATGGCTTTATTCGCACCCTCTTTGATCCGGAGACCACTGGCACCACCAATGCCGTACTCGCAACCCTGACCGTCCCTCCTGGCCAGCCTGAACCGATGCTTCCTCACGCACATTTCGAATACGATGAACCTGAATATGTCGTAAGCGGTGAAGACTTCCTCCTCTTGGGTCCGTCCAGGGATAAGCTAGAGCGTTACGAGCTCAAACCGGGATGTGCCTTCTTTGTGCCTGCCGGCTATCCCCACTGTGTTGCCAATACGGGAGACGGAGAGATGAAGATCGCCTTCTCCTTTTACCCTGCCGGGGTACCGGGACGACCTTACAGGGAGATTGCCACCGATCTGACTGGAAAAAACTGCAGTAACTTTTCCAAATCGAGGAGAGAGGGGGGTGATAAGGCGACGTCTCCTCCCTCAAAACCTCCTCCACCCATACTATCCCTCTAAATTGAGCTCCCCAGCCCAATTATCTGTTGTCTCTTTATCTCCTGGCTGAGATTCAATCGCTCAAATTCAATACACAAATTACGATTTTACCTGACAAGCGCCATATTGGAGTTGAAGTTCTGCTCGATATATGTTTTCCATAACTTATCGATAGTTAACCCACCGCGCCGAATATAGGAGGGGAAGATTATGACAAAATGCGTTCTCGTTACCAACAGGCTTTTTGAAGAGGTACTAACTCCTTTGCTGAACAGATTTGAAGTTGAGGTATTTCAGCAAGACGAGCCCATGCCCAGAGAACTCTTCAAGCAAAAAGCCGAGGATAAGACGGGCCTCATCGCCATGTCGGTGGATAGCGTCGACAGGGAAATCTTTGACATCGCAAAATCCCTCAAAGTAGTGTCAACGGTATCGGTCGGCGTAGACCACATAGACATCGAGGCTGCCACCAAAAGGGGTATCATGATAACGAACACTCCTGGGGTATTGACAGAGACAACTGCGGATCTGGCCTTTACCCTCATTATGGCTGTGGCGCGGCGGATAGGAGAGGCCGAAAGATACATAAGATCTGGCAAATGGAAAATCCCGATTTACAGAAGGCTCCTGGGCACTGACGTTCACGGCAAGACGTTGGGGATAATAGGATTCGGCAGAATAGGAAGGGCTGTAGCAAAACGGGCCGGCGGCTTCAGGATGAAAATAGTTTACTATGATTTTGTAAAAGCAGATAGGGCTGAGGAATCCGATCTGAACGCAAGCTTCATGCCGCTAGATGAGCTTCTTGCAACAGCAGACTTTGTATCATTACACGTGCCCTTGGACAAATCGACAGAAAAATTCATCGACCAAAGAAAGCTGGCATTGATGAAGCACTCCACTTTCTTAATAAACACCTCCCGCGGCAAAATCGTAGATGAGAGGGCCCTTATAAGAGCCCTCAAAGATAAAAAGATAACTGGTGCAGCGCTGGATGTTTTTGAAAGGGAGCCACAACTACCGCATGAGCTCATTGAAATGGAAAACGTTGTTCTGACGCCTCACATAGGAAGCGCATCATATGAAACCCGGAAAAAAATGGCAGAGTTGGCCGTGGAAAACTGCACTCTCGCCCTCGAGGGAAAAAAGCCGCCCCATCTTTTAAATCCTGAGGTACTGAAATAGAGAGGTGACAAGATTTCGTAGCCTGACCAAAGGCGGTGAACGTAGAGAGAAGACGCAAGTTGGGAAAGAAGTACTTGCAAGAGCATTGAATATCAGCGTGAATGAAGCCAGTTGGGGGGATCATCCAAAAGAAACAAGTATTTGGGGGTGCTGACGATGAGGAAGAATAGGCTCAGAGAATTGATTGAGAACGGCTTGCCGACTATTGGAACCCGCGTCCTGAGTGCATGGCCCGGCATAGTTGAGATTATCGGTCACACCGGTGAAATTGACTATGTTGAGTTTTTGGGGCAATACGCATCGTGGGACTTACACGACCTTGACAACTTTGCGAGGGCAACCGAATTGTTTCCCATGTCGTCAATGATCAAGGTGGATCAAGAGCCAAGAGCCTTTATTGCTCAGAGAGCCCTCGGGTCCGGCATTCAGAATATACTATTCGCAGATATTAGAACCGTGGAAGACGCTAATGAATGCGTACGTATCGTAAAACCGGAGACACCTGAATTAAAAGGTATTCATGGCTGTCACATGCGCAGAGATGTGGGATATGTATTAGAGGCGGGTTCGGCAGAATATGTCAAGGCAATGGATGATGCCGTAATAGCCATTATGATAGAGAAAAAGGGGACTATCCATAGACTGGAGGAAATCCTTTCGGTTAAGGGCTTAGACATGGTTCAATTCGGCCCAGCAGACTATGCCCTAAGCATTGGTCTCCCAGGGCAGTGGTCTCACCCAGATGTGAAGGATGCTCAACTCAACACTATCAAAATGGCACTGGAAAAGGGGATACGTCCAAGGGTCGAGCTGACTGGCAAGGAAAGCCGGGAACAAATACAGGAATACATCGATCTCGGCGTGCGCGATTTCAATCTTCCCAGCGATGTGGCAATTCTGCATGGGTGGTTGAAAGAAAACGCCGGGAACTTAAGAAAGACCCTGTCAAAAATTTAGTGATTCCAATGAAGATAGAAGGCCGGGGCCACTTACGAACTGCTTGAAAGACAATAATGCCTGGGTGGCGGAATTGATAGACGCGAGGGACTCAAAACCCATTAGCGGGAAGGTAGCAGAGGCGGGTAATTACGGAAAAATTCAATCTTTCAAAAAATTAAATCACTAATCAAGATGTGACCCCAGTTAATGCTTGACACCTTTTGGGCTGAATACTATAAAGTTGAATTAATACTAATGCCTGGGTGGCGGAATTGGTAGACGCAAGGGACTTAAAATCCCTCGGTCCTCAGTGGCTGTGCGGGTTCGATTCCCGCCCCAGGCACCAACGTATTCGGTGCCCAGACAGAGAAACGCCGAAACAACACCTTGAAGAAACCATTCAAAGCCTTTCGAAAGTATACGAAGATGTTCCAAGAAATAACCCTTACCTCTTTAACCCTTATTGAAAGACGGGAATGCGAGAACGAAATGGACAGCCTAAAAAGCAAGAGTTTAGCAAATCAAGATATGAAGGAACCTGCTTGAGCTTCAGAAGGAGGTTAGAACTATGGAAGCAAGTAAAGATGTTTACAAGAGGGAGTACAGAAATATTACCCTCAAAACCACTGATGGATCTACTCTAGTAGGAAAAGTAAATATAGGTATCAAAGAGAGACTATCTGACCTATTTACAAAGACAGAGAACCCGTATATTGTTTTGTTCGATGTAGAGCACAAAGACAAAGACATTACCGGAAAGGTACTGTTTGTTAATAAAAGCAATATTGTGTGGGTTGAACCACAAGATGACTGAATACCAAGGCGCCAAAAGTCCGTCAGAATTCTCTTGGTAGTTTTTATCTTTGGCTAAATGTTCCTACCCCTTGATTTCCTCCCAAAAGATTTTCTCTGGCCTCTGCCTACCCTTTTGGACCGTGCTCTGGGGTACTCAATGCCTCTTTTTCTGAGCCACGCCAAGGCCTCATGATGTAGATCTTTCAGCGCAGAGCGGACCGCGATTGCCTTGTACATCTCTGCCTCTGCCAATTCATCACTAAGGCCCAGACAGTGGGATAATCTACCTGACTGCATAGGATAGGCCGCCACATGGGCCTTGAAGCCTTTGACATCTTTCCGCCGAAGGATGCGGTTTAGCTTTCGGTGAAAATTCGCGTAACCCAGTTCTACCTCAAGCTCGTCGATACTTTAAGATCATAGGCAATCATAACCATTCAGTCAAATGTACCAACAAAGGGCCACACCTATAATAACAAGACCTGACAAGCGTAAATCTTTGGTAAGGCTCAAAGAATGAGGCATTGCAATTTATCCATCAAGCTGCGCTTACCTTTCGGAGACTCAAGGTTAGGAATCCAAAATGTGCGCCATTTTCTTGACATATCCCTGGATTCTCAAAGACAAGCGCCGCGGGTCAACATTTAATCACTCATCAAGGTGCGGTTCCACAGCAGAGACTGTCAAGGGATTGACACATTCTTTGAATATCATCTCGCACAACGATTGCTCTATTTCAGTAACCGATCACTTCGAAATGCAAGTTCAACAAATTCAGCTGGTTATACGAGAACGAAAACTCTTCTTTGTAAATGCCTATTACATTTCTTGGCACATAAATTGCTCATTATTAATAAATGGAATCCATTGGACTTACGTATCATCCGAGAGATTTTCATATCCCTTCCCCGTATGAATAAGAAGGGTGATTGATAGTATGACGGATCTTACGCTTGATGAATATAAGGGCCTTTCTGAAGAAGAATTAGAGCAGATACTCAAAGAAGAAGCGCGGATAATATGTGGCCCTGACTCGCTCAAAAATAATTTCAGAGAGACAATTAATGATTTACATCCTCTTCCCCGCCCCAAACACAAAAAAGCGGAGACTCATTTCCACAAGTCCTGACCTTTTTTCCAAACCACGCCGCCTGTCTGTAACCCCGGATTTCAATATCGCCTCCATCTCGCAACCCTGTGAACGCTTGCATAAGAAATGATCAATCCGGAATTTTTCCGTAGTAGACTTTTTCTTAATATTGGGGAAATTCTTTCTTGCCATGTTCCTCTTATGGTAGTATTAAAAATGGCTCTCACCGAACTGAGCCCTGTTGAGGTGTTAAATTCGAGCAAAAGGACTGAGTGACATACAAAAGGAGCTGTTGATGGTTGATGGTATTCAATGCTTGAGAAACATAGGTATCAGCGCGCATATTGATTCCGGTAAGACAACCCTGACAGAGAGAATACTCTACTATACGAAAAGGATTTCTGCTGTCCATGAGGTAAAGGGAAAGGATGGGGTTGGTGCCAAGATGGATTCCATGGAGCTGGAAAAGGAGAGAGGTATTACCATTTCCTCGGCTGCGACATATTGTGAATGGAAAGATCATAGGATAAATATTATTGATACACCTGGACATGTGGACTTTACTATCGAGGTTGAGCGATCTCTAAAGGTTCTGGATGGCGCCATTCTGGTTCTGTGTGCTGTGGGAGGTGTGCAATCCCAGTCCTTTACCGTTGACCGGCAGATGAATCGATATGAGGTGCCGAGGGTGGCCTTTATCAATAAATGTGATCGGGTAGGTGCCGATCCATACCGAGTTGTAGACCAGCTCTGCCAGAGATTGAATCATAACGCCGTACTCCTGCAGATACCCGTAGGACTGGAAGCGGATTTCTCCGGTGTGGTAGACCTGGTCTCCATGAAGGCCCTCTATTTTGAGGGACCCTTTGGCGAGGAGGTTAAAGTGGGGGAGATCCCATCTCCCCTCCTCGATGAGGCCGTTACTAAAAGAGAGGAGTTGCTGGACGCTGCCTCCATGTTTTCCGATGAACTGACGGAGGCTATTTTAGATGGCAGTGTCAGTGAGGCCTTGATACATAAGGCGTTAAGAAAAGGGACAATCTCCAGGCAGTTAACCCCAGTCTTTATCGGATCAGCATACAAAAACATCGGTGTTCAGCCTGTACTCGATGCTGTTACCAACTACCTCCCTTCACCGGCAGAGGTAGAAAATAGTGCGCTGGATATGGATAAGGAGGAAAAAGAGGTGTCGCTTTCCTCGGATCCGGATGACCCGCTGGTGGCCCTGGCCTTCAAATTGGAGGTAACCCCTTATGGGCAACTCACCTATCTCAGAATATATCAGGGTACCATAGGCAGAGGGGATGATCTGATCAATACCAGGGCAAGAAAAAAGATCAAGGTGGGAAGGCTGGTCAGAATGCATGCCGACGAAATGGAGGATATCACCGAAGCCAGTACAGGCGACATTGTGGCCCTTTTCGGGGTTAATTGCTTTTCAGGGGATACCTTTACTGATGGTGGCTTAAACTATAGCATGATGTCTATGTTTGTTCCGGAACCTGTAATTTCCCTGGCCATATCCCCACAGGACAATAGATCTGACACTAATATGACCAAGGCCATAAACCGGTTTATCAGGGAAGATCCCACCTTTCGGTCCTGGGTAGATGAGGAATCTGGCCAGACCATTATCTCCGGGATGGGAGAGTTACATCTCGAGATATATGTGGAAAGGATGAAAAGGGAGTTCAGGGCGGAGGTAAATACGGGGATTCCCCAGGTCGCCTATCGGGAAACAATCTCGCAGCGAGCGGAGTTTGATTATACCCATAAAAAACAGACAGGTGGGGCGGGTCAGTATGGACGAATCGCCGGATTCATGGAACCCTCAGAAAAGGGTAGGTATGAATTTATCAGCCGGGTAAAAGGAGGCGTCATCCCCTCAGAATTTATCCCTGCACTTGACAAGGGTTTTCAGTCCTGTCTTAAAAAGGGCGTTTTGATAGGATTTCCGGTCCTTGGGATGAGGGTTACGGTCAATGATGGGCACCATCATGTGGTTGATTCGTCCGAAAGGGCATTTATGCAGGCCGCCATAGGTGCCTTTAAACAGGCCTATTTGAAAGCCAAGCCCGTGATACTCGAGCCGATTATGAAGGTATCGATAGAATGCCCCTCCGAGTTTCAGGGAAATGTCATGTCTTCTATCAATCAGCGCAGGGGCTTGATCATGAGTTCGGCGGAAGATGGGGTGCTTACAACCATTGAGGCCGAGGTTCCTCTTGCAGAGATGTTCGGGTATGCTACGAGCTTGAGGTCTTTGACTCAGGGAAAGGGAGAGTTTACCATGGAGTTCTCCAGGTATTCAAAGGTCCCGGAATCAGTGGCAGAGGAGCTAAAATTAAGATATAAGGAGAAATCAAAGAGGAGAAAACCATGAAAGATTTCTTAGAGATCAGCCCTCTAAGGAAGACACTGCAAAACTCCACCTATAAAGAGTTGGGCAGGGGTAATCTGGGGGTTCTCATGGCACGGGCAGGTGTCGGTAAGACATCATGCCTCATCCACATTGCATTTGATAAGCTCTTTCGTGGGGGAAAACTTGTACATGTTTCCCTCAAGGATGCACCGGAAAAAGTTACTTCTTATTACCACGTCATCTTCTCCGATCTTGTTAAGGTCCTGAATATGGAGCATGAATATGAGGTTCGGACCCTCTTGGATAAGAACAGGATAATCCTTGCCTATTTAAAAGAGAGCTTTGACCTCAACAGGCTTCGGAAGAACCTGAGAAATCTGGTAGAGGGGATCGATTTCATACCGGATACCCTCATCGTTGATGGTATTGATTTTGCAGAAGCCGCGAGGGATATATTTGAGGGATTTAAGGGGATAGCCAAGGAATTTGACCTCGAGGTATGGTTTTCAGCCCTCTCACACAGGCATATAACCGAGATAAATGAAAGAGGGATTCCTTGTCCCTGTAGCAACCTGGATGACCTCTTCAGCCTCATTATCCAGTTGTATTCGACCCAGTCAGGGGTCTTCTTAAAGCTTTTAAAGGATCACGACAGCGAACGTGTACCTGATGTTACGGTAAGGCTTGATCCAAAAAACTTCTTGGCCATCGAATAGGCAGAAAGCCTCTTTTCTCCTTGCATCTAGGAATTTACGGGGTATATCTATACCTCTCAAATAAGAGGGGAATCAATTCTCAAGGGGGAGACCAAAGTGAAGATTGTCATGATTGGGGGAGGGGGCGCTTGTATTGTCTGCGCAAACACCCTCAGGGTTCTGGGTAATTCAGCACAGATTGATATCTATACAAGAAGGCAAAGGACTGCATACACGCCATGTGAACAGCCATTCTTTCTTAGGGATACCTTGTCCTTTGAGGATATGTTTTATGCTACCCCGACTTGGTTTGAAAAAAAGAGGATAGGGTTACATACGGAAAAAACTGTAGGCTCTATTGATAGAGAGAAGAAGGTTGTCAAGGTGGATGGGAAGGAGATCCCTTACGACATACTGGTGATCAATACTGGGGCCAGCAATAAGATGCCAGACATCCCTGGGCTTGAAGGAGAGAGGGTACACTATCTGACCACGGAATTAAGATATACCGATAAGATAAAATCGATTATGCCTAAAGCAAGAAGGGCTGCCATTCTCGGTGGAGGGGTAATAGGGCTTGAAATGGCTGAAACACTGATAAAAAAAGGGTATTCTTCTGTTTCAATTATAGAAATCACTAACAGCCTCCTTTCCCAGCAGCTTGATCCTGATATGGCTGCAAAATTGAATCCTATCATCAGGGGCGGAGGGATCTCGCTCCACCTATCTGCGGCCGTTACCAGGGCAGAATCTGGAAAAAGACAGATTAAGCTCTTTCTCTCAAACGGCGAAACAGTTGAAGCAGACTGGGTTCTAGCGGCCATAGGGATTGTTCCGAATGTGGAGCTGGCTAAAAAGGCCGGATTGAAGATCGGTAAAACTGGCGGAATTGAGGTAAATGAGTACCTTCAAACAAGTGATCCGTCTATTTACGCAGCAGGGGATTGCATTGAAGGATGGTTTATGCTAAATAGAAGGAAGTTCGTCACTGCCCTGGCAACACATTCAAATAGGAACGGCAGGCTCATAGGACGGAACATCCACTTCGGTAATGCCGTCCCTTTCTTGGGCTCACTGAATACATTCGGAACAGAGATCTTTGGAACTACCGTTGTATCCTTGGGGATAACAGAGTGTGCAGCCAGAAAACAGGGGTTGGAGGTATTATCTTCAGTTAGGAAGGGGACGACTCGAAAGAAGATGTTTGGCGGAGAGGATTTCTGGGCCAAGGTGATTGCTGATCCGGATAAACAGACATTACTTGGCGCTCAGATGCTGGGTCCACGGGAAGTCAGCAGGATAGGCGAGAGGATTATCCTGATGATAGGAGAGGAGATTCCTCTGGGAAAAATCTCTCAATATGAGACTATCTTCAGCCCTCCCTTAAGCAATGCCTACGACCTGATAACAAATGAAGTGGATATCCTCATTACTGAGCTGTCAAAAAGGGGACGATCTATTAGATGGGATTAGATCAAAAAGGTAAGAATAGATACAAAGGGAAATAAAGGGATGTCTAAGGTATGTGAAATATGCGGTAAGAGACCTACTGTAGGCCATAATGTAAGTCACGCTCACAATAAAACGAAACGGCGCTGGTATCCAAACCTCCAGACGGTGAGGGTCGATATAAAAGGCCAGAGAAAGAAAATGAAGGTCTGTACAAGGTGTCTGAGATCCGGACTGGTATACAAGGAAGCAGTAGGCAGTAAGCAGTAAGCACTTTGTATCGATCCTCTCCCTGCTTCATACTGCATACTCCATACTGCCTACTGTTTTCTCAAATCCGTTCTACCTTTAATACCTCCTTAATCTTCTTTATCTTTGAAATAATATCCCTTAACTGACTATAATCAGAGACCTCAATGGTAAAAGTGGATATCCCCTTTTTGTCAATCGTTGTCTGGACATCTGCATCTACGATATTAGCCTCGCTCTGGGCAAATATAGCACTTATATCGGCTAGCATCCCCTTTTTGGAGATATTGGTGACCTTCAATCTTGCTACATAACTCACATCTTCAGAAGGTTCCCACTCCACCTCTACCAGCCTATACGGGTCAACATCTCTAATATGCCGACAATCTCTTGTATGAATGGTGACCCCCCTTCCCCTGGTAATAAAACCGATAGCTGGTTCCCCTGGTAGTGGGTGACAACACTTTCCAAAGCGAATGAGCATATCACTCACCCCTTTGACCTTAATCCCAATGTCGCCCTTTTTCCTTCTTATCCTGTGAACTATCCTCTGGACAAAGCCCTCTGACTTACCCTCTTTTATCTCCAAATGAGGGACAAGTCGGTTTAGGACCTGTTTTGCCGAGACTTTGCCATACCCGATATTGGCCAGCAGATCATCCACACTCCTTAGGGAGAACCTATGAACCACATCTAAAAGCCGCTCATTTCTGAATTGCCTTGATAAATTAAGGTTGAATTTCTTAAGCTCTTTTTCCAAGATATCCCTTCCAATAGCTATACTCTCTTTCCTCTCTTCCTTTTTTATCCATTGTCTGATCCTGGTCCTGGCCGTGGATGTCTTTACAAAATTGAGCCAATCCTTACTGGGTTTATGATTCTTGGAGGTAATAATCCGGACCATATCCCCGTTTCTAAGCTGGTAGCTCAACGGGACTATCCTTTCGTTTACCTTGGCACCTGTACATCTATTTCCAACCTCTGAATGTATGCTATAGGCAAAATCAACCGGGGTTGCTCCCTTGGGAAGTGCCTTGACCTCGCCTTTAGGCGTAAAAACGAAGGTCTCTCCGCTAAAAAGATCTAATCTGACTGATTCCAAAAATTCCTTTGGATCAGTCAGGTTTTTCTGCCATTCTAACAACTGTCTCATCCATGCGTATTGATTGTGCATCTCTTTGTCTGATTCATACCCCTCTTTATACCTCCAATGAGCAGCGATCCCCTCTTCGGCGATTCTATCCATATCCCATGTTCTTATCTGTATTTCCATTCTCTCCCCCAGAGAAGTGATTACGGTGGTGTGCAAAGATTGATACATATTGGGCTTAGGCAGGGAGATATAATCCTTAAAGCGGCCTGGCACCGGTTTCCACATGGAATGCATCAGACCCAAGACCTCATAGCACTCCTTCACGGAATTCACTATTATCCTGAAGGCCAGGACGTCGTAAACCTGATCCGTATTGAGGTCCTGCTCCATCATCTTTTGATAAATACCAAAGAAATGCTTATGTCTTCCCTTTATCGTGGCCTCTATATCGGCCTCACGTAATCTCTTGGATAAAACCTCCTTTGTCTCCCTGATAAATTTCTCCTGTGCCTCCCGCCTCTGGGCAATCCCCAACCGTATATCCTCATAAATTTTCGGCTCAAGGTAAAAGAGGGAGAGATCCTCCAAGGTTGACTTTAACCAGTAAATACCCATCCTTCCAGCAAGAGGTGCATAAATATCAAGGGTTTCCCTTGTAATCACCTCCTGCTTTTCGGGGAGCTGAAAACCGAGGGTTTGCATATTATGCAACCGGTCTGCCAATTTAACCAGAAGGACCCTGATATCAGTAGCCATGGCGAGAATCATCTTTCTTATGTTCTCTGCTTGCTGTTCCTCTTTGCTCAAGAACTGTATCTTGCTCATCTTGGTAACACCATCTACTATGGTTGCCACCTTCTTGCCGAATAGATATTCAATATCCGTTAGCTCAGCCAAGGTGTCCTCGACCGTATCATGGAGAAGACCAGAGGCAACACTCACCTCGTCCATCTTCATCTTGGTGAGAATTCCGGCAACCTCCAAGGGGTGGGAAAGATACGGCTCCCCGGATAAACGGACCTGTTCCTTGTGCACCTTGGCTGAATAGACATACGCCTTTTCAATGAGACCTGTATCCGCAGCGGGATGATACGACAGGATCTCCGATGTTATGTCATTTAAGCGAATCATACAGGCCCTGGACAACCTCCTTTATGGCTTCAGGTGCCTTGTTTATGGGTATCAATCTGACATCTGGATCAGAGCGAAGCCTGATCTCAATAGAGTCTTCTTTAAGCGTTCTGACACTAACAGCAACCCTCACAGGCATGCCCAGAAGATCAGCGTCCTTGAGTTTGAATCCCGGTCTCTCATCCCTGTCATCCAGAAAAACCCCCGTGCCTAGATCACTCAGATGCCGGTATAAATCTTCCGCCACTTTTCTAACACGGGCTTCATGCAGCTCAAGGGGTAGGATCGTTATTTCAAAGGGGGAGATAGATACAGGAAAGATAATACCGTTGTCGTCGTGACTCTGTTCTATAGCTGCTGCCACAACTCTTTCAATACCTATACCGTAACACCCCATAACAATAGGGGTTTCCTCACCATTCTTATCCAGAAAATTGGCCTTAAGGGCCTTAGTGTATTTTGTCCCCAATTTGAAGATATGGCCAACCTCTATTCCCTTACCAAACCGTAGCTCCCCTCCACACCTGGGGCATAGATCAGAGGAGGTTATCATCCTTAGGTCTGCATGCTGCTCCACCTGAAAATCCCTTCCCTCATTTACGTTGACGATATGCCTATCTTTCTCGTTTGCCCCCATTACCATATTTTTCATCTCCTTAAGGGCAAGGTCAGCCAGTTTCCTTACCTTCAAGCCAATGGCCCCTGCGAAGCCCATCGGGGCACCAGTTACATCAAATACAGTTTCTGGATCAGCCATAGCAAGCTCTTGAGCATTAAGGACATTTCTCAACTTGGTTTCATTCAATTCATGATCGCCCCTCACTAAAGCAGCAATTGGTCCCTGTTCAGTTTGATAGATGAGGGTTTTGACCAGTTTTTCGGGCCCGACCGACAAGAATTCAGTCACCTCATCTACGGTTCTTATTCCCGGTGTATCTACGACCTGGAGTTCTTTTTGCCCCTCAGCACATCGAGAATCATCCTCCCTTACTATTACCTCCGCCTTTTCTAAGTTGGAGGCATAGTTACAATTTTGACAGCTTACAATATCGTCCTCACCGGTATCCGATAGGACCATAAATTCATGGGAAAAACTGCCACCTATAGCTCCTGTATCTGCCTCGACTGCCCGGAATTTCAGTCCACACCTTCTAAAGATAGCTTCATATGCCACATGCATCCTTTCATAACTCCGGTTGGACTCCTCTTCATCTACATCAAAGCTATAGGCATCCTTCATGGTAAACTCCCGCGCCCGCATAACTCCAAATCTCGGCCTGATCTCATCCCTGAACTTGGTCTGGATCTGATACAGGATAATGGGCAGTTGTTTGTATGAATGGATCTCCCTTCGAACGAGGTCAGTTATGACCTCCTCATGGGTTGGGCCCAGGCATGATTCCCGATTGTGTCGATCCCTGAACCTCAGGAGTTCTGGTCCATAATAATCCCATCGACCGCTTTCCATCCATAAATCACCTGGCTGTACCCCTGGGAGCAGGACTTCAATGGCACCAGCCTTGTCCATCTCTTCCCTGACAATGCCTTCCACCTTCTTGAGAGCCATCAATCCAAAGGGAAGATAGTTATAGATTCCTGCTGCCAGCTTTCTGATCATCCCAGCCCTGAGCATTAATTGGTGACTTATAATCTCCGCCTCGGCAGGAACCTCTTTAAGCGTAGGAATAAAGAATTGTGAATATCTTCTTGAAATAGAGGCCATAATCGAAGATTGATGATTGAAAATTGACAAACGAAAACCGAAAATATTCAATCGAAAATATTCATTCGTTCGCCATCTTTTTGACTTCTTTAATAAGTACGCTCGCCAGATCTGACTCAGGCACCTTTTTCATCAATCTGCCCTTCTTAAACAATGTGCCTTGGCCCTGTCCGCCAGCAATACCGATGTCAGCCTCTCTTGCCTCTCCAGGCCCATTTACAACACATCCCATAATGGCCACCCTAATAGGAGTCGTAATCTGATCCAGGGCATCTTCAACTGTTTCAACCAAGGTGAAAAGATCTATTTCACACCTTCCGCATGTGGGGCAAGATATGATTTCCGCTCCCCTCTGTCTCAGACCCAGGGCCCTCAAGATCTCATAAGCCACCTTAACCTCCTCTGCCGGGTCACGGGTTAGAGAGACCCTGATTGTGTCTCCTATGCCCTCCGATAGTAATAATCCAATCCCTAGGCAGTTTTTGACGGTCCCTGATATGAGGCCTCCGGCCTCGGTCACACCTAAATGTAACGGGTAGTCAACCTTCTCACTCAGAAGCCTATATGCCGATATCATTTGCAAGACATCTGATGATTTCAGGGAGATCTTGATGAGATGGAAATCTAAATCCTCCAAAATCATTACATGACTCATGGCACTCTCAACCATGGCATCTGCTGTCGGGTGACCGTACTTTCTTACAAGAGCCCTGTCAAGAGAGCCGGAGTTAACCCCAATCCTTATAGGAATTGCCTGATATCGGGCAGCGGCGACAATCTCCTGAATTTGTTTCCTTCCGCCAATGTTTCCTGGATTCAACCTCAGCGCATCAGCACCATTCTCTATAGCTGCCAGGGCAAGCCGGTAGTCAAAATGAATATCAGCAATCACCGGAGTAGCTACCTGAGATTTTATCTCTCTAAGGGCAGAGGCGGCCTTCATATCTGGCACTGCCAGGCGAACAAGCTCACAGCCAGCGCTCCTTAGCCGTTCTATCTGTCTTACCGTAGCAGCTACATCCTGAGTCGGGGTATTGGTCATGGACTGTACCACTACCGGGGCACCGCCACCTATCTTTACCCCACCAATACTTATTTGTCTGCTACGGCGTCTTTTCATTTAAAAATAAGGGATTAAAGGATAGTCTTTTTCTCAAACTCTCCTTTTTGGCAACCTTTGTGCCCTGTTCCCTCACCTATGGTACCTCATTAACCGCATTAAAATCTGTTCCACCCGAGCACTAATCCCTTATGATCCTTGGAGTCATATTTAACAGCAGGGAGATCTTTACAGCGAAGGGATGACTGGGAAGCTCTGAGTGCCTTCAGTTTGCCTTAGCTATGGTCGCTTGTCCGTCGATACACAAGGTCTCTATGCATGCGGCAAGATCACGTATAGCCATAAGTGTATTTTGAGGTTAGCTAAAAAGATGCCACATGTCAAGGCGATTTCAGAGTAGAAGGTAATGTACACAAACGGCATATTGAACCACTCCCTTACACTGCCTTTTTATTACCTTCTGGACAATGTAGTGGAAGGCATGGATGAAAATTTTCCCTTGCACTGAATGGCCTAATTCTGTTAAATTCCATACAGAAAACCCAAAACGGTCATTTATCAGTCACATTTCCCTTAGTAAACTAACCTCTCTTTTCGTCAACGGTGCGGGCAAGCCAGGGACTATTGCGCGGACAAAAATAACCGAGGGGGCCGTGAAAGGTTGGTTAAGAGCCCACAAAACCTGAGTAGAAACCGTATAGAGCAAGGAGGAAAACATGGCTGAAGAAGTAATAGAGGGTGAAGGCTTTACTGTTAAAGACAAAAGGGCTTTCGGTACTCAGGGAAAGGTAAAGGAGGAATTTGGAAGGACAAAGAAGGAAGAAGTCAAGGAAAAGGAGAGGAGTACTACTCCCTTGCCGGAAGTCAATTTCTCCTCCTTCCTTCTCTCACTGAGCTCCTCAATCCTCCTTCACCTTGGTGAAATTGCAGATCCTCAGTCAGGAGAAAAAAAGAAAGACCTGGCCTTGGCAAAACAATCGATTGATATTATTAGGCTACTAAGAGACAAAACCAAGGGCAATCTTACCCAGGAAGAGGAAAAACTCCTGGAGCATCTTCTCTACGATCTCCGCATGCGTTTTGTGAATGCCAGCAAATAGTAATGACTTCCCCACGCACAGATGAGAAATCCAACTCCTGTTTCTCCAACCAGGCCCCAATTGAGATACTGGCACCAGCCAAGCTAAATTTGCTCCTAAAGATTACCGGACAGAGGGCTGATGGGTATCACGAGTTGCTCTCTGTTCTAGTTCCGGTGCATCTCTATGATAACCTAAGAATAAGCAAGTTGGAAAAGGGGCTAGAGGTTCATTCGACCGGTAGGGAGCTGCCCAGAGCCAAAGATAATCTGGTTGATAGGGCGGCTGTCTCTTTTTTTGAAAAAACCGGAATCACCAAAGGGGCCAAAATCACCGTAATCAAAAAGATACCTGTCTCTGCTGGTTTGGGTGGGGGCAGCAGTGATGCCGCAGCAACATTAAAAGGACTAAACGAGCTTTGGGGATGCCCCTTGTCAAGAGAAGATCTTGGAAGGCTTGCCCTCCCTCTAGGTGCAGATGTTCCGTTTTTTCTCCTGCAGAGGCCATCGATAGCCAGAGGGATAGGAGAAATACTCCAACCAATAGAAGATTTTCCTTCATTTTGGTATGTCATTGTCAGTCCGAATCTTATGGTCTCAACAGCATGGGCCTATAGGGGGGTCAAATTAAGGTTGACAAATAAAGATAATCAGAGTAGAGTAGAATCTCTTAAGAAAGCCACTTTCAATATCCCAGGTATTCTTTCCAACGATCTTGAAAGTGTTACCCTTAGCGAATATCCTTTTCTTTGTTCAATCAAGGCCTCCTTAATAAAGTCAGGCGCCCTTGGTGCGTTGATGACTGGCAGTGGGCCAAGCCTCTTTGGCCTTTTTGACTCAGCTGAAAAGGCCCGTGAAGCCGGAAAGATAATGGCACGCCAATGGCGCGACGGTGATGTGTTTGTAGTTAAAGGTATCTGAAGTGCCTAAAGCCCGCCCTGGTGCGACGTGCTTTGATCAGCCTGATAATATTGTAGGTCAGGTCTGGGCCAGGGTTCAAAATGAGCTAAAGTGAACTAAAGTTATGGAGAGGATTATCTGGAATTGTGAATTTAGGAATTAATATAATTAGGGCCCAATTCACAGTTAATAAAAAGTTTCTATTGGCGGAGATTATTGATGGGTTATCCAGGAATAAAGTAAAATTTGATTTTCTGTTTAAACTTTAGGCACTTATAACTTTAGGCACTTTTTTCATGTAATCCTTGGGGTGTCGTCAAGCGGTAAGACACGGGCCTTTGGAGCCCGCATTCGGAGGTTCGAATCCTCCCACCCCAGCCAGGAAAAGAAGAGGGTCATTTTTAAGTAAGAGGAGAAAAACGGGAAAATTCGATGGATGAGCTTATTGATAGTCTAACGCTATTTGGCGGTACATCCAACCTAAACCTAACCAAAGAGGTATGTGATTATCTAAGTATCCTTCCTGGGGAAATGGTAAACAAGACCTTTAGCGATGGAGAGACCCAAATAGAAATCGAGGAAAATGTACGAGGAAGACACACCTTTATCATCCAGTCCACATGCAGCCCAGTTAATGATAACCTAATGCAGCTCTTGATAACCACAGATGCGCTCAAACGGGCCTCTGCCAAAAGCATAACAGCTGTGATCCCCTATTATGGATATGCCAGGCAGGACAGGAAGGTCAAGCCACGGGTTCCCATAAGTGCAAAGCTGGTAGCCGACCTGATTACTGTAGCTGGGGTTAATCGTGTAATATCAATTGATCTTCATGTTGGGCAGATCCAGGGATACTTCAATATTCCTGTGGACAACATATTCTCAGCACCTATCCTCCTGAATTACATACGGAGGCATTTCGAAAACAACCTATCAATAATTTCGCCTGATGCCGGGGGTGTAGAGAGAGCAAGGGCCTTTGCCAAAAGGCTGAACGCCTCCTTGGCCATAGTAGACAAGCGAAGAGAGGCCCCTAATGTTGCCGAGGCCATGAACATAATTGGGGATATAAAGGGAAAAACAGCCATAATTCTTGATGATATGGTTGATACAGGTGGGACGCTGATTCAGGCTGCCCAAGCATTAATTCAAAATGGGGCGGAGAACGTTTATGCCTGCTGCATCCATCCGGTCCTCTCTGGTGATGCTACAAAGAGAATAGAGAAATCACCTATCGAATCACTGGTAGTAACTAATACAATTCCATTGGGTCAGAAGTCCTCTGAGTGTTCTAAGATTAAGGTTATTTCCGTGGCAGAGATCCTGGGAGAGGCCATAAAGAGAGTATACTTCTCAAGATCCGTCAGTTCCCTCTTTGTATAACTACCCGTGAAAACCTTCATGCTTTTGTAAGCGCAATTATGGAGTTGAAATGCAATTAAGCGCTAAAGTGAGAACCAAAACAGGTAAGGGTCTGGCCCGGAAGCTGAGAAGCACGGGCAGGCTTCCCGCCATCTTTTATGGGCCAGAGGTAACCCCTGCCATGCTTTCTATAGATTATGCGGAGCTTAAAAAGATCCTTAAGGGAAAATCTGCTGAAAGTATCATATTTGATCTAAGGATAGACTCCGATGAAGAAGGTCAATCCAAAAAGGTTATGATAAAGGAGATACAAAGGGATCCGGTTACAAGGGACTATCTTCATGTAGATTTCTACGAGATAGCCATGGGAAAGGAACTGGAGGTAGATATTCCCGTCCATTTGATAAACACACCAATGGGAGTAAGCGAGGGAGGTGTTTTAGAGCATATTCGGAGGAGGTTAAGGGTATCATGTACGCCGGAGAATATGGTAGATACAATAGATGTCGATGTATCCGGCCTTGATATCGGACAGTCAGTTCATATAAAGGACATTTCCTTTCCTCCAGGTTTGAAATCAATAGAGGATGAGAATCTCACGGTCGCCATAGTGGTTGCCCCGACTATAACCGCCGAGGAAGAAGAGGTAGCGGAAGCGGAAGAGGAAGAAGAGGTAGAAGAACCTGAAAGTGAGGGAACAGCAGGCGAAAAGGAGTCCTAAAGACATATACCTGATAGTGGGGCTCGGTAATCCGGGTTTTGAATACGAAAACAGCAGACATAACCTTGGATTTAAGGCGGTTGATATTTTATGTGAGAAATTAGGCCTTCATTTAACTGACCAACGCTTTCAAGCCCTGAGCACGAGTGCTAATTACCATGGTAAGAAGCTAATATTGACCTGCCCACAGACTTTTATGAATAGATCCGGTCTTGCAGTTAAGTATTTGGTAGAATACTACAAGCCAGAGATCGGAAATATGATGGTTGTCCATGATGACATTGACTTAGACGCAGGCCGTATAAAGATTGTCAGAGGGGGAGGGGCAGGAGGTCATCATGGGGTCGAGTCCCTAATCTATTACCTTGGAACAAAGGGATTCGACAGGGCCAGGATTGGGATAGGGCGACCAAGATATGATGAACCAATTGAGGATTTTGTTTTGAACCCTGTTTATGAGGATCAGCAAAGAACGATTGGGCACGTACTTCACTTGGTCGTAGAGGCCATTGAATCATTCATTCTGGAGGGAGTGGAGACGGCAATGAATAACTTCAATTCCTTGACGATGAGGGAAAAGGAGTAAAAAAGGGTAATGCAAGGTTTTACTGTTTATGCGCCTTATCTAGGGATCCTGGCTCTGATAATTGCCTACCTTATATTTATTTATGTCAAAAGGCATCCGAATGGAAGCCAGGTCATGAGGGACCTAGAGGATATGATCCATTCTGGTGCCATGGCCTTTTTGAAGAAAGAATATTCAGTTCTATTGTTTTTTATAGCCATTGTTCTTCTTATTCTTGGATATAGTATATCCTGGAGAACCGCTATTGCCTTTGTGACTGGAGCATTCTGCTCTATGTTAGCTGGATTTTCAGGTATGAGTGCTGCTACCAAAGGTAATTCGCGAACAGCAGATGCCGCTAATAAATATGGGCAGGCTAAGGCCCTTAACATCTCTTACTTTTCCGGCTCA
>Ga0114920_10000389_pt1 | contig 19193 bp, 16 predicted proteins | sample ChitaG_FD_88683 | JGI IMG/M metagenome (GOLD analysis project Ga0114920, IMG submission 88683) | Deep subsurface microbial communities from South Pacific Ocean to uncover new lineages of life (NeLLi) - Chile_00310 metaG | ecosystem: Environmental > Aquatic > Marine > Oceanic > Sediment ...
ATGTAAGAACTTGGTGAAGAAACGGAAGTAGATGAGGTGGCCTGTAGCGTGAGTGATGCCCCCGACATAAAGATCAATCGGCATCCACGTGTTCGCCTTCTGCCGGGAGTATGGCTCATTGTCGTTTTTCGGGTCAACGTAGCGAAGGAAATACCACGAGGAGCAGACAAACGTATCCATCGTATCCGGGTCTCGTTGCGCCTCTCCCCCGCATTTTGGACATGAGACATTCGTGAATTCCGGCACATCCGCCAGCGGGGAACGCCCCCTGGGTTGATAGTCCTCAACCTGAGGTAACAGGACCGGCAGGTCGGCTTCATCAACAGGAACCTCACCGCATTTTCTGCAGTGGATGATCGGAATCGGGCAACCCCAGTATCGTTGACGGGAGATCAGCCAGTCCTTCAACTTGTAGTTCACCCGTTTCCGACCGAGGCCGCGCTCCTCTGCATAATCGTTCACCGCGTTGATTGCTTTCTGTCCAGACTTGCCGTCAAAAGGACCCGAGTTGACCATTGGTCCGTATTCAACAAATGCATCTTCCATAGTGTCTGGATCAAGACTGGTTTGCTCGTCGGGGTGAATCACAACACTGATCGGGATGTCGTATTTTCTGGCGAAGGCGAAGTCACGGGTGTCGTGGGCGGGGACAGCCATCACAGCACCGGTACCGTATCCGGCGAGGACATAATCTGCTACCCAGAGCTGCACTCGTTCGCCATTGAACGGGTTGATGGCATACTTGCCGGTAAACACACCATCCTTTTCGCCTGTCGCAGCAGCCCGTTCGATATCCGAACGGAGCGCCGCCTGCTTCCTGTATGCTTCCACCCTGGCGGCGTGTTCCTCGTCGAGATTCAACTCATCCAGTATCTCAGACTCCGGTGAGATCGCCATGAAGGTCACGCCGTAGATAGTGTCGGGCCGAGTAGTGAATATCGGCAATTTCCGACCACTCTCTTTGATTATGAAATCAACCTCGAGGCCATGCGACCGGCCAATCCAATCCTTTTGCATGGATTTGACATTGGCTGGCCAGCCGGGCAATTTGTCAAGATCATCAATCAGGCGATCGGCATAGTCGGTAATCTTGAAATACCACTGAACCTGGTCCCGTTTTTCAACGAGAGTGCCACAACGCTCGCAACACCCGTCTTTTACCTGTTCGTTGGCGAGAACTGTCTTGTCTTCGGGACACCAGTTGACAGCCCCCCGTTTGCGGTATGCCAGACCCCTCTTGAAGAGTTGGACAAACATCCACTGCGTCCATTTGTAGTAGTCAGGAAGACAGGATGTGATCTCGCGTGACCAGTCGTAGGAGATACCGGCTTTCTTGAGAGTATTGCGCGATGTGGAGATGTTATCGATGCTCCATTTCTCGGGATGGATGCCGCGCTGGAGGGCCGCCCGCTCAGCCGGCAGACCGAATGCGTCCCAGCCGAACGGATGCAAAACGTCCATTCCGTGCATAATCCGGTATCGAGCTACGGCGTCACCAATGATGTAGTTTCTAAAATGCCCCATGTGGATATCACCGGACGGATAGAGGAACATAACAAGCATATAGAATTTTTTGTCGTGCGCAGGGTTGTCAGCAGCCCGGAAAAGCTGTTGTTTATCCCAGCGGTCCTGCCACTTTTTCTCGATTCGCTTGTAGTCGTACTTGAGTGATGATCTCTCTCGCACGGTCATGATATCTCCCTGCACTGGACTGACAAAGCGCCAAAGTAGCACACAGCAAGAAAGTGTGCAAGGTTTTTGAGTCTATCGGCCATTGTTTGCAGTAGCTGACTCGGATTTATATCCGTCTCAGCCGGTTCAAAATGAGCGTCCCGACCGACAATAAGTTGGTGGCCCTGACCTTTAGGTTCTCGATGCCCAGTAGTGGTCCGCCCCTCACCTTCCGAAGCACTGATATCCGGCTGTCAAAGCTGTAAACCGGCAGTCTTCCGAGCGCCATCGGCGTGTCGTCCCTGCCCGGCATACGCATCGTCAGGCCAACCCTGTATCCAGCTTCGAGAGCTGCACTCACCACGCGGTCATTGAACCGACCGAAGGGATAGCTGATGACTGTAACCGGACTGCCGGTTATTTCCTCGAGAATACATCTGGACTGTGACAACTCGTTGTGCCGGGTGGCCTCAGTGCATTGAGTCAGAGCGATATGACGGTGACCGTGGGACCCGAACTCCACACCCAACGAGGCCAGTCGCCTGATCTCGGATCGGTTCAGATGTGGCGTATCCTCGAAGACGTGGCAGTAATCCCAACTATTTGACTTACCGATGAATGCGGTGGGAATCAGAATCAATGGACGGATATTGAACAACTCTATGAGCGGTGGAAGGACTTCAGCCAGATGCCGGTAACCGTCATCAAATGTCAGCGCCAGAGCCGCCGCTCGTTTACCATGAATAACATCCTGCACAGATTCAAACCCGTATCCGGCATCCTGAAGGAAACCCAGCATACGTTTGAATCGTTTTGGAGACAGGTTGGTGACACCGTAGGACAAGCCTGACATCAACTTGTGGAAAGCGAGTATTTTCGGGACTGACAAAAGCGATTGAACCTGTCCCTCAGTTGTCGATTTAACCGACATTGGCAAAGACATTTTTGTCAGCAGGGCCCAACACCGCTATAGCCATCTTGGACTTGTCGAAAACACTGTTGGCCATCTCAAGGATGTCCGATGAGTTCACCGTGTCCATCTCCTTAAGAATCTGCCCGAACGATTGATGCTTACCGGTCATCAACTCTTGCCTGGCAAGGCGACTCATTCGATTAGTCGTCGATTCCATGCTGAGAGTCAGGTGTCCCTTCATTTGAGCCTTCACCTTGTCCAGAACGGATGATGCCAGGCGCCTCTTTTTCACCCGTGTCAGTTCCTGCAGGATCAGATCGAAAGCCTTCCCAAGATGTGCCTTATCAGTCCCGAGATATACTCCGAAGATTCCGCTGTCCCGATAGAATTCGTGATATGAATAGACCGCGTATGCCAATCCTCGTTCCTCGCGGATCTTCTGGAACAGCACTGAGGACATCCCGCCACCCAGATAAGAATTGAGAGCAAGGATGGGCATCTTTTCTTTTGTGTCAAATGCATAACCGGGAAATCCAAGACAGAATTGTGTTTGGCTGTTGTCCGACTGCACGACTGCAATCACCCTGTCCTTGCTTCGCCACGCCTGTTCCGAAGGCTCCGCACTGCCGAGCGGGAAAGTGAACTTATTTCTGACGAGTCGCACCAGTTTATCATGAGAAATCGACCCGCTGGCAGCGATCACTACGGAGCCTCCCCGGTAATGCCGCTTCTGGAATGATTTCAGTTGCGCACGTGTAACGCTCATGATGTTTTCCTGCGAACCCATTATGGGTTGACCCAGGGGATGTTTGCCCCAGAAGGTTAGGGAAAACAGGTCATGGATATGGTCAGATGGATTGTCGAGCGATTCCTTGATCTCCTCACAGATGACCTGACGCTCACGATTCACATTCGCTGCTGTGATAGTGGAATTGCATGTGATATCGGCCAGGATATCAATCGCCTGGTTAAGATGTTCGTCGAGAATCCTTGCAGTGTAACATGTCTGTTCACGCGAAGTGAAACCGTTCAGCGCGCCACCAATGGACTCGAGGGAGGCCGCAATCTGCCTGGCTGTTCGTCTTCTGGTCCCCTTGAAGATCATATGCTCGATGAAATGAGAAAGTCCGTTCTCATTGAGCCGCTCGTTTCGCGAACCGATATCAATCCAGACCCCGATGGAGATTGAACGAACTGAGTGGATTTTTTCGGTGATTACCCTCAGTCCGTTTTTCAGGGTTGTTTTGCGGTAGACGCCTTTCTCGCGGGAGCTGCCTGCTTTTGCCATGGATGGGAACAGGTCCTTTCTTTACTCCTTGTGTCTGGTGTACCGTTTCCGGTGGTTGGATCGATCCGGTCGACCAGTGCGATCCGTTCTCGGCGGCCTGTCTCTTTGCTCGGATCGGTAGTCTCCCGACTGACCGGACTCTTCCGCCAGCACCGCTCTGCGTGAGAGACGCACGCGGTCACCGTCTATCCCAAGAACTTTGACCTTGATCCGCTCACCCATTTTCACAACATCTTCAACCGCTCGCACATGATGCATATCAAGCTCCGAGATATGCACGAGGCCGTCGGCGTTCGGTAATATTTGAACAATGGCGCCGAATTCAGTGATCCGTGTGACAAGACCATCGTAAATCCTGCCGATTTCAGGCTCCTCGACAATTCCCTGAATGCGAGCAAGCGCTGCCTGGCCGGCTTCACCGTCAACGCTGGCAATGAGAACCGTGCCGTCGTCCTCGATATCGATTTTAGCACCTGTCTCCTCAACGATAGAGCGGATCATCTTGCCGCCAGGGCCAATCACGTCACCGATTTTCGATGGATTTATCTTTATAGTGATAATGCGCGGCGCGTAATCTGAAAGTTGATCACGGTGCTTGTCAATAGTGGCATTCATCTTGTCGAGGATTGCCAGCCGGGCTGTGTGTGCCTTTTCCAGAGCCAGCCGCATGGTTTCAATATCCAGTCCGGTAATCTTAATATCCATCTGGATCGCATTGATCCCTTCGGCCGTACCAGCCACTTTGAAATCCATATCGCCGAAATGGTCTTCGTCACCAAGGATATCAGTAAGCACCACGACTTTGTCGTCCCACTTTATCAATCCCATGGCGATACCAGCCACGGCTGTCTTGGTCGGTGCGCCGGCGTCCATCAGCGCCAGCGATCCTCCACACACCGTGGCCATTGATGATGAACCGTTTGATTCCAGAATATCCGACACCAGGCGCAACGTATACGGGAAATCAGTTTCGGACGGAATTACCGGCCGCAACGCCCGCTCTGCCAGAGCGCCATGTCCAACCTCTCTACGTGAGGTGCCACGAATCGGCTTCGTCTCACCGGTGCTGAACGGCGGGAAGTTATAGTGAAGCATGTAGCTCTTGGTTGATTCTCCTTCCAATTCATCCAGCCGTTGCTCATCCATCTTGGTCCCAAGTGTGACCGCGACGAGGGCTTGTGTCTGACCGCGCGTAAACAGCGCGGAACCGTGTGCCCGTGGCAACAGGCCAACCTCACAACTTATGTCGCGGATATCATCCGGTCCACGACCATCAATACGTTTTCCCTCACTAAGGATCATGTTTCGCATAGATTCCGAGTCTAAATCATGAATAACGCTCTTTATATCGCGTTCCTTTTCCGGGAACTCCTCAGCAAGCGCTTCCAGGATTTCAGACTCCAGTTTCTTCTTGGCTTCGCGCCGGGTTTCCTTGTCGGCGATGTGATTGTATTCGTCGAGACGCCCACCGACTATCTCCTTCACGCGAGTGACAAGAGTGTCGTCTATTGTCACAGGTGTGTACTCGAATTTCTTCTTACCGCATGCAGTCCTGAGTTCTTCGATTTTGGTAATTATTTCCTTGATATGCTCGTGGCCGAACAGCAGAGCTTCAATTATATTCTCTTCAGGAACTTCCTTTGCACCGCCTTCAACCATTGTGATACTGTCGGAAGATCCCGCCATAGTGACATACAACTCTGCTTCGTCAAGCTGCGTAAGAGTCGGATTTATGACAAGCGCTCCGTTAACTTGCGCCACCCTCACACCGGCGATAGTTTTCGAAATGGGCACATCGGATATAGCGATTGCCGCCGCAGTGCCAACAAGGGCAAGGATGTCAGTATCGTTCTGCTGGTCATGAGAAACGATGTATGAAATGCACTGCGTTTCCGACTGGAAATCATCGGGAAAGAGCGGGCGGATTGGGCGGTCGATGATTCTCGCGGAGAGGATCTCCTTTTCTGAAGGTCTCCCCTCGCGTTTGAAGAACCCCCCGGGGATTTTCCCGGCAGCGTATGCTTTTTCTCGATACTCGACCGTGAGGGGAAAGAAAGAAAAGTCTATTTTTGGTTCCGTTCCGGAACAAACCGTTGAGATAACCATTGAATCGCCATATCGCACAGTTACGGCGCCATTGGCTTGTTTGGCTACCTTGCCGCTTTCTATAATCATCGTGCGGCCGCCGATTTCAAATTCCACCTTATGTGACATGTATGTTTCCTATCTTCGTTAGCGTCGCAGGCCCAGCCGGTTGATGATGTCGCGGTAACTCTCAATATCAGAGTTCTTCAAGTAAACAAGCAACCGTCGGCGCTGACCAACAAGTTTGAGCAGCCCGTGGCGGCTGTGGGAATCCTTCTCGTGAACTTTAAGGTGCTTCGTCAAGTGGTTGATGCGCTCGGTTAGAAGACTGATCTGTACCTCGGGCGAACCGGTATCAGTCTCGTGAAGGCGGTGTTGCTTTATGATAGCAGCCTTCCCTTCTCTGACTACAGACATTGCTTTTCTCCTTTGCTTATTATTTCCAAAACTTGATTTTTATCAATCTGAATCTGTTCAGCCAGGGAACTGGTTGAACTGAATTTGCGGTTTTCTCTAATATAGTGTGTCGGATATACGATGATTTCCTGTCCATAGATGTCCCGGTCGAAACCAAAAAGGTTCGCCTCAACAGTTATTGTGGGAACCGAATTGAAATGGTTCTGACCGATGAACATCATTCCGTTTATTTCCTGACCTTCGACCTGCGCCCAACAGGCGTACACTCCCTGAGGCGGCAGCAGCTTGCGATGACCATATTTCACGTTGACGGTGGGGTAACCGATTTTATGCCCTAACCCAATACCACGCTCGACAGTGCCGAAAATCGCGTAATCATGTCCGAGTAGATCGAGCGCTTCAGCATATTTACAATTGGCCATTGTTTTGCGGATTCGCGACGAGGACACCGGTCTGCCACCGCAAAAGACGGGGTCGACGACCTCCACCTCGAATGCGTGTGTCTTGCTCAACACCTGGAGGATGGAAGTACTTCCTTCCCTATTTTTCCCGAATCCGTGGTCATAGCCCACAATAAGCTTCATGATCCGGATCTTCTCGACAAGCACCTCTTTGACAAAATCCTCGGCGCACATGTTCTTCAGCGTATCGTCAAAGTCGAGTACAAGCACACAGCCTTCAAAGAAATGCGGAATGAACCTTTCTTTCTCTTCGGTAGTGGTCAATAGGCCAGGGGCATCATCGGGACTGACAATCACACGTGGGTGCGGATGAAAAGTAATCAGTACCGGTCGCACGCCCAGGTTCGTTGCAGCCAGTCTGACCCGTCGCAGGATTTCCTGGTGACCGCGATGGATGCCGTCAAATGTACCAAGCGTTGCAACGGTCCGCTTGCCGGCAACCGGGCGGTAATTCTGTAATCCCCTTATGAATTCGGTACTCAATTCAGAACTCTCATGTATTTGAACAGATTACCGTTCGTGCCATGTTTGAAATCACTCGATTCGACGCCGGCTGTACCAATTGCCAGCACAGTCCCGTTTCTGCCCTTGAGCATAATCACATCGCCTGCGCCAAATTGCCCGTCTATTCCGACAACATCACAGTATTGCAGTGTAGGACCGTTCACAATCGAACGTCCGAATTCGTCGGTTACAGTGATTGTTCCATACTCGAGAACACGGTCCAAGGACAGTAAGTGAGCAGCCAACTCTCCTGACCTGTGGTACTCAGCAATCCGGTCCAGAGTCAATGCTGCTTGTAACTGAAGGTCCCCTACTGACAGGCGAGTAAGAGCAGACAGGTAAGCGCCGCAACCGATCCGTTCGCCAATCGAGTGGGCTATGGACCGGATATAGGTTCCCTTGCTGCAAGCTACTTGAATCTTCAGGAATGGCTTTGTGTAGGACAGCAGCGACATTCTGCTGATGTCAATCTCTCGCACAGGGGCTTGTACTGCTTTTCCCTGCCGAGCCAGTTCGTAAAGGCGTCTGCCGTTGACCTGAACAGCGGAGAATGCCGGTACTTTTTGAAGGCTCTTCCCCTCAAATTCCGCAAGCAGTTGTCTGATATCCATAATAGTCATTTCAGGGATGTGGCTCGGCTGAGCAGTAGGATCAACACCCTCAGCGTCATGGGTGGGTGACGTCAACCCCAGGTGGATCTCTGCGTCGTAGGTTTTGTCACAGTCCGAAAGAAACCGAGCAGCTTTGGTGGCTCTCCCCAGGCACAGAATAAGCAGTCCTTCAGCACGTGGATCCAGCGTGCCGGTGTGACCGATCCCCTTTTGATTGATTGTTCTGCGGACTTCGAGGACAGCATCATGGCTGGATATGCCAACGGGTTTATTGAGCGGCAGAACACCGTGGTAACACTCATCGTTCTTCATCGTCAGATCCTGCCAGACACATGAGGAGTTGTTCCTTTGCCTTGTCAAGGGAAAGGGGGATTGTGCAACCAGCGGCGTTGAAATGACCGCCTCCACCGAATCTTGCCGCAATCCGGGCGACATTGATGTCGTCATGGGAACGGAGAGAGACCCTTGTATTCTGAGAATCAACCTCCTTCAACAGTGCTCCGGCCCGCACACCAAGGTTGAAGAGAGTATAATCCACCAGTCCTTCGGATTCGGATTCCATGGCTCCGGTTTCTGCAAGCATCTCTTTGGTCAGACTTAAAAGGCAAAACCTGTCGTTCTGGAGGAACTCGATCCGGCTAAGAACGCTGCCGATCAGTTTCATCGTTGAAGGACGCAGGTTGTAGTAAACCTGATCACAAATCTTTCGTGGATCAGCTCCAGCCCGCATGAGTTCTCCGGCAATAACCATGGTGCGAGGAGAAGTCGATGAATAACGGAATCGCCCTGTGTCAGTCAGGATAGCCGTATAGAGCTGATCGGCGACAGTGGTGCTGATCTCGTAACCGACATACAGGAAATATTCGTAGACCATTTCCCCTACCGATGAACTATTAATATCGATCCAGTTCACATGCCCCAGTCGGGTGCCGTCCTGATGATGATCGATATTGACTATCCGAGTATCTTCACGCACAAAGCGACGGGCAGAGCCGATCCGCTCCAGACTGGGACACTCGAGGATGACTGCCGTATCTACAGCGAAGTCGGAAAGGAAAGACAGCGCAGGCCTGATGCGATCGACACCCGGGAGAAACGCATACTTCCCCGGTATATCCGAATCCCGTACCATAAACACGTTTTTCCCCATATCGGACAGGTAGGCGGCAAAAGCAAGCTGCGTACCCAGAGCATCTCCGTCCGGATTGACATGAGAGACAACCAGCACTTCACGGCTGTTATCCAGCAGTTCTCGGATCAATTCTGCAACAGCTTCAGATTCTGCACACATGATACTACTGTGTTTCGGGGTCATGTTTGACCTCATTCAGCAATTGCTGTATCCTCATTCCTTCCTCAACAGTGGAATCATACTTGAAGACGATTTCAGGGATATGGTGTATCCTGAGGTTCTTGCCGATATCGGATCGGATTTTCTTTCTTTGTCGTTGAAGGTACTTTTCCACCCGGCGGCGGTTTTCATTGTCACCAAGAAAAGAATAATACACTTTTGCATACCGGAGGTCACCGCTGAGGCGCACAGCCGTGAAGGTAGTCATACCCGGAGCAATTTCCGCCAGTTTGGCTTCGAGAAGCGTGGATATATCCCGCAACATCAACTCATTTAACCGATCTGATCGCTTGAACTGTCTCATAAGTCATCTATGGGGGCCAGAGACACAGGGTGGCTTCTGAATCATGCCACCGGACCATCAGAAGTCAATCTAGTGTGCGTGCCACCTCAACCAATTCAAACGCCTCAATAGTGTCACCGATTTTGATGTCATTGAAGTTTTCGATTCCAATACCACACTCAAAGCTTTCCTTTACCTCCCTGACATCTTCCTTGAAGCGTTTGAGCGAACTGACGACACCGGTGTAGATCAACTTTCCATCTCGCATCAACCGCACTTTGGCATTTCTGTATATGCGTCCTTCTCTGACGTAACATCCGGCAATTAACCCGATTTTCGGAACCCGGAAAGTGTCGCGTACTTCGGTCAGACCAACAAGCTTCTCGGATACGTCTGGTGACAGAAGTCCCTCAAGGGCTTTCTTGATGTCATCTTCCGCTTCGTAAATCACGTCGTAAAAGCGAATATCGACGTTCTCATGCCGGGCCATGGTCCTGGCGCGGACATCCGGCGAAACCTGGAATCCAATAATGATAGCATCGGACGCGGCTGCCAGCAACACATCCGACTCAGTAATGGCTCCCACACCTTGACGGATTATATTCGTTTTGACCTCGTCAGTTGCGATCTTGCCGAGGGTATCAGATAGTACCTCGACTGAACCACCCACATCCCCCTTGATTATCAGGCGTACTTCCTTTATTTGGCCTTCCTGAATCTGATCATAGATTCCCGCCAGCGACACCGGAGCATGTGGGCGACGATATTCGTATTCCCGCTTGATCTGGCTTCGTTTAAGAGAAATCTCCTTTGCTTCCTGATCACTCTTTACCACGAGGAAGCTGTCACCTGCTTCGGGGACACCCGAGAAGCCGGTAATTTGAGCAGGAGTCGATGGTCCCACTTCTCTAATTCTCTGATCACGGTCGTTGGCAATAGTCCTTATGCGTCCGCTTTGTACGCCGGCAACGATCGTATCACCGATTTTGCAGGTGCCTTTCCTGACAAGGACGGTAGCCACGGGACCTCGTCCACGTTCAAGTCGTGCGTCAACAACAACACCCTGCGCACGAATTGATGGGTCAGCTTTCAAGTCGAGCATCTCTGCTTGAAGGATAATCATATCCAGGAGTTTGTTAATTCCCTCTCCGGTCTTAGAGGAGATCCCGACAGTGATTGTCTTGCCTCCCCAATCTTCGGACAGAAGGTTATGATTGGCAAGTTGGGTTTGCACCTCGTCCAGTTTGGCTGTCGGTTTGTCAATTTTGCTGATGGTCACAATTATCGGGACGTCAGCAGCACGGCTGTGATCGATGGCCTCAACCGTTTGCGGCTTGACACCCTCATCTGCAGCAACAACGATTACGACGATATCCGTGATCTGCGTTCCGCGAGCACGCATGGCGGTAAATGCCTCATGACCGGGAGTGTCTAGGAAGACAATCTTATTACCCTCGTGAGTAACCTCGTAGGCCCCGATATGCTGGGTAATAGCCCCGGCTTCACCGGCCACGACATTCGACTTGCGGATGTAGTCAAGTAATGACGTTTTTCCGTGGTCAACATGCCCCATGATTGTAACCACGGGAGCGCGGGTTGCCAGAGTCTCTTCCTGTTCTTCCTCCTTGGCCGATTCACCGATTTCCATCGCTACGCGGATGTCAAAACCAAACTCGGAGGCGATCATTTCGATAGTGTCCAGGTCGAGCCGCTGATTTATAGTAGCCATCATTCCCATCTCGAGCAGCTTGGCAATGACCTCAACCGGCTTATGGTCCATGAGCTTCCCCAGTTCGGCCACCGAGATATATTCGTTGACGCTGATGACGTTCCTTGCGTCGGTATCGGTTTCATCACCGGTAGACGATGATGTTCGTCGATACTTCTTTTTCGACTTAGTGCTCTCCAGGGTAGCCATAGTAGCCCGGTAGCTCCGAGTTACCTCTTCGCGGTTGACTTCCCTTTTCACTCTTCTCCGGCGTCGCTCTTTTTTCTTTTTTTTCCTCTCTAATCTGCGCGCGGTGTCCGTGAGTATGCTATCCTTGTGTATGGTACCAGCCGTCGGAACCTTGAGTTTGTCCAAGCTCGGCCTACCGGCCGGAGTGGCAGCCTGGGTCCTCTTCCGTTCTCTGGCTTCTTTTTTCTGCTGCATATCCCTCTTGGCGGAGAGGCGTTCCTCGGTGAACTTCTTGTTGACAGCATACACCATCTCAGCTGTGGCGACCGACATGTGTGACTTGGGATTGAAGTTGAGATCTTTCAATATCTTGACCATAGCCTGCGAAGAGACTCCAAACTCCTTTGCTATCTCATATAACCTTTTCGATTTCAGTGCCACCTGTGCTCACCTCCCTCAGTATGGCATAAGCCATCCGGCCGGTCTACAACGCTCAACATGACTATATTTTCTCAGGATTCCTTGGCATCCTCAACCTCATCGAGATCAGGAGCCTTAACCTCTACCACATCGTCGGTTTCGGTAACGTAGTCCTTGTCATCTTCAAATACGTCACTCTCTTCCAGTTTATCGGTTTCTTGTTCTTCTTTCGGAACCGCCTGTTTCTCGGCCTCCCGCTGACGGTACTCTTCCTCCAGTTGCTCGACAAGAGCCTTGGCGCTCTCCAACAACCTCGTGGCTGTTTTCGGCCCCAAGCCTTCGATTCGCATCAGCGTTTCCGCCGAACTCTGCGCGAGTCGCTGCACTGAGTTGATATCGGCGGAAACCAAACGTTCACGCAGCTTTGCCCCGACTCCCTCAAGTTGCCCGACCGGAACGAGCAGTTCGGCCTCGCGTCGTTTGTTTTTGTCATATTCACTTTCGGAAACGATGTTCACTTTCCAGCCTGTCAACTTGGAGGCCAGTCGCGCATTCTGACCACTCCTTCCAATCGCCAGTGAGAGCTTCTCGTCTTCCACTATGACAGTCATTTTCTTTTCAAGATCAAAGACATCGATATAGATTACTTTTGCCGGAGCCAGAGCCCGTGTCACAAAGACCTCCGGAGAAGAGGTGTAGGGAACGATATCGATCCGTTCGTTGCTGAGTTCCCGTACGATTGACTGGACCCGAACACCCTTGATGCCAACGCAGGCACCGACCGGGTCGATCCTGTCGTCTGAAGAGTAGACCGCTACTTTTGCCCGCTCCCCCGGTTCCCGCGCGATGGTCTTGATTTCAATTACCTTTTCGTAGATCTCCGGCACCTCTATCGCAAAGAGAGCACGGAGGAATTCATTGCTGACCCGTGAGAGCGTGATCTGGGGCCCGCGGGGTGTCAACTGAACATCCATAATATATGCTCGAATTCTGTCGCCCTGGCGGAATTTCTCCCGTGGGATTTGTTCCTTGATGGGCAGGACACCCTCGCCACGACCAAGATTCACGATCACATTCCCTTTGTCTATCTGCTGCACAACTCCCGAGATAAGGGTGCCGACCTTATCGATGTATTCGGCGAATATACGTCCATGTTCGGCATCACGTATCCTCTGGATAAGAATCTGTTTGGCCGATGCGATTGCATTTCGACCGAATTCCGTTTCGTAGTCGATATAGATGTCAATCTCGTCGCCAATTTCCGCTTCAGCATCGATCTCCTTGGCTTCCTGCAGTATGATCTCCACATTCGGATCGACAACCTCATCCACGACTTTCTTCGTTGCAATCATTACCAGTTCGTTGTTCTTGCGATCGAATTTAAATGAAATATTGTCGGTGTAGTCATATTTCTTTTTTGCGGCAGCAAGGAGACTTGCCTCCAGTGTTTCGACCACTGCATCGAAATCTATGTTCTTTTCCCGGGCGATAAGAGTCATCGCCTCTATCATATCAAATGCCATATGTCATTTCTCCATCAAAAGACAATTCTCGCTCTCTCGATATCACCCAGGTCGATACGAAATTCTCCATCTTCGTTGCGGAAGACAACAGTGTCATCCGAGGCGACAACGATCGCGGCTATGATTTGTTGACGGCTGCGATCGACAAAATCGATCCTCACTGTTTCCCCAACCCGGTACTTGAAATCCAGGGCAGTCGTAAGTGGCCGGTCAAGTCCAGGGGAGGAAATCTCAAGTGCAAATCCACTCTCGAACAGGTCTGAAGCGTCGAGTGTATCCCTGACGAGATGCGAAAGATGGGCACACTTGTACAGTGACACACCATTTTCCGCATAGACAAACAGCTTTACTGTAGCATTGTTCTTGTACTTTGACACCTGCACTTCAGCCAACTCGCAACCTTCGCGTGTCAAGACATCCTGCACTATATTGGCAATCTGGTCCTTGACGCGTTCCATCTTCACACGCAATTAATAAAAAGAGTGGACACCCGCCCACTCCCACAACCCACTATTATAATTCATTAACCCCTTATCACGCAACAAAATTCTGCACTACTTTAACCTTTCGGCTACACTTTTGACAGCGGAAGCGATGTTTTCGACAGCAACCAACTCCATATCTTTCTCGCAACGGGCTTTTAATTCTATCTTGCCGGCTCTCAACGACTTATCGCCAATCGTGATCCTGATGGGCATTCCGATGAGATCGGCATCATTGAACTTGACCCCTGCACGTTCCGACCTGTCGTCATAGAGCACATCGATCCCGGCCTCGGTCAAGGCGGCGTAAACCCTGTCGGCCGTTTCCACCTGGGCATCTTGCGCCATGTTAAGTGGTATCAATTCAACGAGATACGGCGCAATACTCTTGGGCCAGATGATTCCTCTTTCATCGTGATATTTCTCCAGCACCGCCTGTGGGGTTCGGGTGATACCAATACCATAAGATCCCATCACGCAGGGGTGTTCTTTGCCGTCTGCATCGAGGAATTTCGCCCCGAGGTCCTCTGAATACTTGGTGCCCAACATAAATGTGTTGCCGACCTCGATGCCTTGCCTGGCAATAAGGGTGCCGTTCCCGACCGGGGAGCAGTCACCGGCTCGGGCGAGGGTAATATCTACTGTCTTGGTCGCCTTGAAATCGCGGTTGATATTCACATTGATAATATGCTTCTCTTTTTCATTTGCCCCCACGATGAAGTTCCGCAGTTTGGCCACGAGAGGATCGACAATTATCGGCATTGTTTTCAAACCAACGGGACCAGCAAATCCGACCGGAGCACCGGTGAACTTCTCGATCTGCTCAGCGCTGGCCATTTCAAGTTCGGTGGCGCCGATAGCGTTCCTCAGTTTCACTTCGTTCAGGTCACGATCTCCTCGGACAAGTGCCGCCACCGGCTCGCCATCGGCCATATAGATCAGCGTTTTGATCAGACGAGTTGCCTCAACGCTCAAGAAGGCAGTCACTTCTTCGATAGTCGCTGCCCCCGGAGTGTCAACTGTCTGCATCTCTTTCATCAGTGCATCGGTTTCGATATCGACCACATCCCGGAATCCGGCTTTCTCTATGTTGGCAGAGTAGCTGCCATCCTCGGTGGTTAGAATAATCTCTTCCCCCGCTTCGGTGTCGACCAGAAGCATGAACTCATGGGCCGCCTTGCCACCCATGGCGCCGGTATCCGACTCAACTTTGATAACATCAAGCCCGGCCCGCTTGAAGATGGCGAAATAGGCATCGACCATTGCCTGATAGGACTTTTTGAATGATTCTTCGTCGGCATCGAATGTATAGGCGTCCTTCATGATAAACTCGCGGCCCCGCATCAGGCCGAACCGGGGGCGGATTTCATCACGAAACTTGACCTGGATCTGATAGAGATTCAGGGGAAGCTGCTTGTAGCTTTTCAGTTCACCGGCGAGCAGATGCGTGACGGTTTCCTCGTGCGTGGCGCACAGCAGCATGGGGCGGTCGTGGCGATCTTTGAGACGCATTAGTTCCTTGCCAACGGTATCATAACGGCCGGACGCCTGCCACAGTTCGGCTGGACAAAGAACCGACATGGTTATTTCCAATGCCCCTGCCCTGTTCATCTCTTCTCGGACGATATTGGAGAATTTGTCAATCACCCGTTGCATGAGCGGCAGATAAAGGTAGATCCCGGCAGCTAGTTTGCGAATATAGCCTGCCCGAAGCAGAAGCTGGTGCGAAATCAACTCAGCGTCCGATTGCTTCTGGCGTAAGGTTGGAATGTAAGTCTGGCTCCAGCGCATCGCTATAAGTTCCTGTCCCGTACATTGTTAGTCGTTACTGTTCGGCGCCGGTCCCGGCTGTACCATAACAGTAGCCTGAAAACATAGTCATTTCAGTCGGCAAATCAATCTAAAAAGTTGCGCCGTGCATCCCACCGAAAGAAACACCGTCTAATCAAATAGGGGTTGCAAACAGTCCACGACTGTCGTATAAATCATCCTAAAGTAGCAGCCCGGCTGCGTCAGCCATATCTGCCCCCGTGGTGTAACGGATAACGCGTCGGCCTCCGGAGCCGGAAATTCAGGTTCGATTCCTGACGGGGGTATTTTTGTTTCAACACTTGCCCTCCCGAATACATTTCCTGCCTTTACAGGCGTCCAGATAAACAAGTTGAACTTTGATTCCATTAAACCGATAATTAGTAAGAAGGGGACACCGGCGCCCCTGCAACGAAACCCGCAAGTAGGAGCAGCGATGGCAGATAACAAAAAACTCAAGGGTGATATCAAGAAGCAGGCCAAAGAAGAACGGCCCTGGATGGACATCGATAAAATCAAACAGGAGTTCATCGATTGGCTGGCTCAACTCAGGTTCCCCGGGAATCCCGGTGCTGCGTACTGGGAGGATTGTGTCCGGGTTTTCCGCTCCGATCCGAAGGAGGAGCTTCCGAAAACCGGTCTGCTGGTTCGGCTGGCTCTTCGCCTGTACACCACTGAGAACCGTTACCTCATTGCGATCATGGAGTGTCTTGACCCCGAAAGCAACGGTGTCAATATCCTGACCACGCATGTTAACTGGAAGAACGAGGAATGGCAGATGCAGAAAACCGTGGACGAGGGGTACACCGGAAAGTTCATTGATATGCTCAGACCCAAACATACAATATGGGCTCAGACCATTCGAGAGGGGGAACTTCGCGAAGGACTGAACAGTTGTGCTATCGCCATCCTGGGGAATGAGCTCATCAGTGAACCTCAGACGCAAACCAGCGGTGAACCCATAGACCCGCGTTATCCTCTAAGAACCAGGTTTCCAGCACAAGTGGAAGAGTAGGTGTAATCGGGCTCCTTCTGAGGGTCAACTCAACGCTGAATCCTCGATTGCCGATAGCATATGTACAAATAGAGGTTGCCAGATCGGTAACCTGAAACGTAGACGGATCAAAACCCGTCACAAGAGTGGAGGTCGATTATGCGCGCAATTACAGTTTTAGTCATCATATCCCTTCTGGTGGTCTGGCCGGCGGCCAACCACAGCCGGGCGGATATTGATGTCGGTCTTTCAATTGGCGACGGTGGCATCAAGGGGTTTTATCTGGCCATTGGGGAACACTACAAGGTGGCCGAGAAAAAGGTTGTCGTCGTCAAGAAGAAAGAGATTCCCGATGAAGAGCTGCCGGTGGTGTTTTTCCTGGCTTGCAGGGCAGAGGTTGCTCCGGAGGTCATTATCAAACTCCGGGTTGGCGGCAAGTCCTGGATGGACATCAGCACCCGTTTTGGCCTGACTGCTGAGATTTTCTATGTGTCCCTCAAGCAGAAACCGGGGCCACCATATGGCAAAGCGTACGGCCATTTCAAGAACAGGCCGAAAAGTAAATGGAGCACAATACGCCTGACCGATGTTGAGATCGTCAATTTTGTCAACCTCAAGTTCATCTCCGAGCATTACGGATTTTCGGCCGACGAGGTCATCAAGATGCGTGCGAAGGGCAACAGCTTCGTCACCATTAATGCCCAGGTGAAGAAGAACAAGGGGCAGGCGAAGAAACAGTCAGTACCGTATGCTTCCGAAGGAAAATTCAAGAACAAGACCAAGGACAAAGGGAAAGACAAGTAACCCGATCATGCCGACATGAGCTGTCATGTCAGCAGCATTTGCAGCGCGGCCACCCAGAACCGGTGGCCGTTTGTTTTGGTCACTCCACTCCATTGTGGGTTGTTGCATTCTCCTCAGACGACAAAAGTCAGTATGACCGCTATCCAGAGGATGACAACGGCAACATAGCCGGCCGCGCGGCCGTTGCCAACAAGGAGTGCAAAAGCAGAGAAAAGCAAGCCGATTCCAAGCTTCGCAGTGATTTTCTGAATCGGCGCATAACTATATGCATCCGCCAGAAGGACCGCGCCGGCTATCAGTGCCGCAAGGTAGATCAACCATCGGGCATCAGAACGCGCTTTGTCGCCGCTTTTTTTCTCATCGGTCATCGTCAAACCTCTTGAGAAAATCCTCTATGCCTTGCACAATAGCTTTGGCTATCTTTTTGCGGAACTTGTCGGTTTTCAGCAGCGCTTCCTGTTCCGGGATGATCATGAAAGTGCATTCGATCAAAACCGCCGGGTATTGCGTCGGGCGATTCACCGCCAGGTTACCGTGGTACAGACCGTGATCCGGTAGTTTGGTTGCCTTTATCATCCTCCTCTGAATAGCCTTGGCCAGTTCAATAGAGTGTGGGTGATAATAATAGGATGACACGCCGCTGTTTGTGAATGGATTGACGCCATCCGGCACGGCGTTGTTGTGCACCGAAACAAACAGATCGGCGTCGTGCTCTTTGGCTATGGCGGGACGATCATAGAGCAGCACGTCGTTGTCGTCCTCCCGCGTCAGGATAACTTCAGCTCCTTTCTTGCGAAGCATTTTGGCCAGCAGTAACGCAATGCCAAGGTTCGCCTCGGCTTCGGTCAGCCCGGTCGGACCAATGGCTCCGGGATCTTTCGAGTGACCTGGGTCAACGACAATCCGTTTGCCCCTGATTTTCCTGACGTTACCCGGTGGTTTATTCAACTGAAAGTAGAACGTATTGCCGATGTAGTAGCTGTCGTAGCCCCAGATGTCCTGCGTGATAGTGACTTTCAGCTCGTATAAATCCTCTTCAGGCTGGCTCCATGTAGCGATATCAATCAAAGGATCGGAGAAGTCGTATCGAATCCAGTCAGTGTTACTCGTGACACCGAACAACTGGACGCGGATCGTTCGCCTGTCGTCTTCAATGATACGAAACGGGTGTTTTCCGGCCAGAGGAAACTCAACCAATAGATGATCCTCCGTGCCGTATGTCCGAATTGACCGCACGTATGATTTGGGTGGGGTTATTCCCATCGGCAGCCGTTCAACGGAGTTTTGATCTACCCAGCCGAACTGGGTAGCAGACAGCCTGATTTTGTACCAGTTTGCCTCGGCGCCCACTGCCAGGGCCTCTAATCCTTCTGGTTGGAAAATCGAGAAATATCCACGATACGGATCGTGCCTTACTATCTGTACTGAGTCGATAAAGCGGATGGCAAAAGGGTACTCAGCAGGATTCAATGAGATGCGATACGAGCTCTCCAGCGTCGGGTGCACGCCTGCTTCCAGGTACTTACGCAGATTCATCACGCTCGTATCAAATGGGCAGTCAAGCAGGCGAGCGATAATTTGAACGGGATCAGGCGGAGCTAAATGATAAACAATCCGTACGTCCTCGGCCGTTACCGATTCCGTAATGTCAAGGAATCCCGAATAGATGCCGCCTATAAG